>Ga0209066_10000556_pt1 | contig 53611 bp, 48 predicted proteins | sample All_14_2_FD_187198 | JGI IMG/M metagenome (GOLD analysis project Ga0209066, IMG submission 187198) | Freshwater microbial communities in response to fracking from Pennsylvania, USA - Allegheny Zone_MetaG_DW_15 (SPAdes) (version 2) ...
AGCGCCAGAGGGAAACAAAGAATCCAGCTTTCATCCAGCGCATGAAATGAGCATGAATGGCGCTGGGGCTGCCAAATCGCTCTTTCGGCAAAGCTTTCCACTGACAGCCAGTTCTGAGGACAAACAGTATCGCTTCAAAGATCTGTCGTGGCGGCATCGGCTTTCTGCCACCGCCGACTTTACGGATATACTGTTTACTCGAATCACGTTCCGGTTGCGGAATCAGAGGTTCTACCTTTTGCCAAAAAGAATCGGATACTTCCCAAGACTTAATTTTAGCCATAATACCCCCAAGAAATATGGTTATTCTTGAGGGTTATTATAGCTTATTTACATGAGATTTACCACATTATTTACGGATAAGATCTAAATTACACGACCGACCATAAAACCTTGGCACACTGCGGCAAGCATATCGCCGGGCTGCCGACAGTCACCGATGACGTGAACTGGAATACCGTAACCGCTGAGCTCCGCCGCCAATTCCGGATCCGCTTCATCACCGGTGCAGAGCACTACAAAATCAGCACTGATCAATTTTTCCTCGCCCTTGACTTCAATCTTGACCGCATTTGGAGTTAGCGTGCTGGCATAGGCCTGTACAAGCAGCTGCGCACCTTTTTCGCCGAGTTGCAGCAATAGCGGTATCCGCGTAATTGCTGGCATGTCCTGTCCCATTGTGTCATGCATTTCAATAATAGTGACGGTCTTTCCTCTCTCTAGCAGGTAATGAGCAGTTTCCAGGCCGACCAAGCCTCCACCGATGATCACCGCCGAATTTCCCAGGGCGGCGGCGCCGTCATTCAGAATCTCCTCTACCGTTTTCAAAAGGCGGTTCGATTTTAAAGCAAATTCGGGAATATGGGGTCGGGAGCCAGTTGCCACAACCACCACATCAGGATTTTCAAGTAGCACGGCATCTATATCAGCGGCGCGGTTCAAGACAATCTGAACCCCTTGATTAACGGCCTGTTGATGGAGAAACGCCATGAATTCAGAAAGTTCTGTTTTCCACGGAGGCTTGGCGGCGATCTTCAGGCGGCCGCCGAGATCCATTTTTTTTTCCCACAGCACTACTCGGTGACCCCGTTGGGATGCTACGATAGATGCCTCCAAACCGGCTGGGCCTCCCCCTAACACCAGGATCCGCTTCGTCTGCTTTGCTTTTACCGGTCGGATACGATCTGTTTTTTCCCGACCTAGCATTGGATTTACAAGGCAGGTAATCGGCCGTCCTTTCTCAATATTTCCCACACAGCCTTGGCAACATGAGACACAAGGCCGAATTTCCTCCCAACGCCCCTGTTGGGCTTTTTTCACCCAATAGGGATCGGCCAGCAAGGGCCGTCCCAGAGCGATCATGTCGGCCCGGTTCTCTTGTAGTACCCGCTCGGCAAAATCCACATGCCGTATTTTGTTGACCGCGATTACGGGGATAGAGACCGCCTGTTTGATGTTCTCTGCCAGATGGACGATGCACCCTTCCGGCATACCCATAGTTGCTTCTGCCGGGATGAAATTCTTGTCCCAGAGAATGTTGCCAAATCCCACAGAAACGTGCAGGGCGGCTACCCCGTGAGATTCGAGAACTTTGGCGATGTAACGGAGTTCTTCCGACGTATTCCCTTCTTCCGGTTCCTGGCCGTTCATGCGGCAGACGATGGGGTAGTCGGGACCGACTTCATCGTTGATTCGTTTAATAATATCCAGAACTATTTTCAGGCGGCATTCCAGGTCACCTCCATATGCGTCCTTGCGCTTGTTGGCCCAGGGGGAAAGGAATTGTCCGAGGAGGTACATATGGGCACAATGTAGTCCGATCATATCGAAACCGGCTTCGACCGTTCTCCGGGCCGCCTGACCGAACGACTTGACGATGTCGTCGATCTCGTAAACACTCAGCGGCCTTGGGACCACATGCCCCGGCGAAGGATGGGCCAGCGGCGACGGTCCCACAGGCAACCGGCCACCGGTGCGGGTTAGGTGCATGGTGCGTGACGACAGATAGCCAGCCCTGCGTCCGGCATGGGATAGCTGGAGCATCGCCTTGGCACCCTCTTTTTTTATGGCCTGACTTAACCGTGTGAGCCCGGGGATACATCGGTCATGATCAGCAGCCAGTGGGTTATCGGTGTTTTTCCCCAACGGATAGTCCACGATCCCGTCTTCAACCGTTACCAGCCCTACACCGCCGCGAGCCCGCTCCTGGTAGAAGTGAATCATTCGTTCCGTTACGAGGCCATTTCTGGAATAATGACTGGTCATCGGAGCCATGACGATCCGGTTCTTAACTTGAATGCCGCCAATCTCAATGGGCTCAAATAGCTTCAAATTCGGCCTCCCTTGGTCGAATGCGATTTGTTAATGTTGGAGGAACATTGGTATCGGATTCCTGTGCAATAAAACATATGATATCTTATCATATATCATATGTTGATGCCAACATACATATCACATCGCTGCCTCAAAGCATCCTCCGGCATTGTAGCTGAAGTTGCATCATTACCTGCAAAATCTACATCCACGCAAAATCGAGTTGGTTCGAACTGTGAGAATTGCTGTGAACGCGCAGATATGGACAGAGGGGGAGCAGATTGGCTAAAAACATTTCAAAACAGGACCGAGGTTCAAGTCAACTGCATTTGCATGTAAATCGAACGGCGCGAAACCCGGTCTCGATTGTCGCAAGGTTATGAATTTAACACATCCTTGGTATATCTTATATATTCGGTTTTGTTCTTTTGCCGGTATCCTCGGTCCAGCTGTAACGACAAAAGGATCGATTCCAAGGTTTCCTTGCTGGTCTGAACGCTGGTGACAATTGCTTCTTTCAGAGTGGCGCCGGCGGCGATCATTTCCCCAATCATCAGGGTGATGCGGGTCGAAATTTCAATACTGTTTTCCGAATTGCTGCGAAGCAGGTTGATGGCATTAATCACTTCATCGGCCTGTTCTTGGCTGATTTCGGTTTTCTGAAGCAGCACTTCGCGCTCTACCTCATTGGGCAGATAGTCCATTAGAATCATGTAAAAACGATCACGCAAGGCAGGATCGAGAAGTTCGGTTCCGACAAATTGATCACCCTCATTGAGGGTAGCAAAAAAAACAACACCATCTGCGACCTTCAACAGGCCAAGCTCATCCATCCATACCTCACGGTCATCGGAAAGAATCGAAAAAAGCATATTAAGGGCCTTGGGATTTTCCGGCCGGTTGATTTCTTCAAGGTGGATGACGCAGTTGGGGGTTTGCAGTGCCTGAGGAAAAAGAAACTGTTTGTATTGGGTTTCTCCGTTTTCCAGGGTGTATTCACCAAATAGTTGTGCGGGTTCTGAAAGGATACCGACCTGGAACGTAGCCATGGGCTTATTGTGCACCGCCGCAAACTGGCGTACAATAGATGATTTACCGCACCCCTGCCTTCCGGCAACCAATACATTTATTGGATGGCGTTTGGAGATGGTGTTAATCTTGTCCAAAATACTCAAAGTTTCGCTGTCGGTATAAAAAAACGGGTCTTCTTTGGGCACGCTCAAATTATGTTTTTTTCTGTTTGATTTCAAAGTTTACCTCCTGACGGCTGAAGCGGTTGGCATATGGACTGCTAGCAGTAGCAACGAAATTGACGGTTGGTTGGCAATCCGTCGCTGGACAATCGACAATGATTAATAACCCTTCGCACGCACTCGATTCCGAGAACTCAAAGGATTTAAGTACGCAGCAAAAAAAATTTCAACTGAGTGTGATTCAACTTTAGCGATGGTATGTTGTCAAGTATTTTTCAGATTCTGAGAGAGAAAACAGCGTTAGATGTCAACTTTGATAATTGTCAAGGGAATTGTCCGAAAAGACGAATTTAAATATATGCTGTATATATGAATACTTAAATTACATTTGTATTGCTATCGTGCCATGTCTCGATGAAAGGCAAATCTTTGTTTGCCCCTGTGAGAACGATGTCGTTTAAAAAAACAAAAAAAGTAGAACTGGTTTTTACATTTTATTATTTTAATTTGAGTGTTATTCTAGTTTTTTAGTGGGATTTATCAGTACTGAGGGTAACGCCGGTTTCTCAAAATTTCAAAGCAGAAAGGGTAAGTGACTGCAGTTACTGAAATAAGTTCACAGGCATTTTCATCTGGCAGTCTCTTTAGTGGCCGACGTCTGGTATATCTATGAAGGTCACTGACCTCGGTCAGAGAAGATCGGAAGGATATTTTCGTCTGTCATCCTGCGTGGGGATCAATTATTACGCTGTTCAATTTCGCAATCGTTGAGGTAAAAGATGAAAAATGTAAGGTCGGATGATCTGAGAAAAATGGTGATCGTCTTAGGGCCTTGCTCCTTAAAGCCTGTCATTCAGTTTAGTACCCCCTTGAGGGGTGTAAAAACAAGAAAATTGTAAATATTTTCAACATTAATGATTTGAGTATACCGCCAAGGCAGTTGCACCCCTGAAGAGGGGTGCTTAAAAGATTTCCGTCTATTGAGTTTAGGAATATATTAGGAGAGAATGTGAGTAGAAACCAAAAGAAAGAAGCGATCATCAAGGCTGCTCAAGAAATTTTTTCTGAAAAAGGCGTCCGCGACACGACCATCACTGAGATTGCCAAGAGGGCCGGTATCGTCGACTCAAACATTTATCACTATTTTAAAAACAAAGAAGACCTGTTGTTTTGGGCCTTAGATGAACAGCTGAAGTGGTCGTCTGATGAGTTGGCCTTTCAGTTTAAAGGTATACTGGGGCCCGTCTCCAAACTTGGAAAAATGATCTGGTTTCACCTGCATCTGAATGACTTTGATAAAGGTAATGCCCGGATACGTAAGAATCTGCTTTTAGAGTGCCGTTCCAGAAAGGAATTCTATAAACACGAATGCAGTAAAACTCTTCAGAAACATACCCGGATGCTGGTGGATATTCTCCGCCAGGGGATCGAAGAAAATTATTTTCGCAAGGATATTAATATATTCCTGGTTAGGGATATAATTTTCGGATTTTTGGATGAAGAATCTCTGACCTGTCTATCCGCTGAGGAAATTTCCGAGACCCTTCCTGATTTCGATGCCATCATGGACTTGATCCTAACCATGATCGAAGTTCAATCTGAAAATGAAACACAAGCTATGGAAAAGACAGGAAGAGCTGCTATGGTGCAAGAGGCGGCCAAAGCAGTTTTCGCCGAAAAAGGGTTTGACAAATCAACTACTTTGGAAATTGCCAACCGGGCAGGTGTCGCTGAGGGAACCATCTATGAATACTCCAAAAACAAGCAGGATCTCCTGTTTTCTATTCCCAGGGAAAAGTTCCAATCTTATCGGCACCAGATGGAAGAGGCTTACCGGTCTGCTGATCCATTGATTCAACTGCGCCAGATGATGTGGAGTCACTTCTGTATATTTCTGTCCGATCGGCGCTTTCTTCTGGTCTATTTTAATGATGTCAAACTGAACAAGCAATTCTACACATCAGGATCCTATCCCCAGTTGCTCCAATATCTGGACATTCTATATGAAATCCTCGAACGCGGCAAACAGAAAGGCCTGTTCAAGCAGACCCTGAACAACCGAATATACCGAAATCTATTTGTTGGCGCCTTTACCCACATGGCTATCCGCTGGTTTATCCACGGTAACCTTAGTCCTCTCGCGGTTATGGAAGAGTTCACTCAGTCCTGCGATTTGCTCTGCAGCGCTGTTTTGGTCAAACCCGAGCAGTCTGATACTTTATAATGTGGTTCTTCTGGTTTGAGCGTACTTTTCAAATAAACATCTGAGTACCACCGAAACTCAGCTTGAACAATTATCCGTGGTAGTGTTTTGCTTCAATTGGAAATGGAATCTCCTGCTGTTGTTATTAGTTGAAATTCATTGAGCCCCTGAGCCTGAGCACGGCCAAGATCGTCGGGGCGACGCCTTTGCCAATGATCTGCTTCGTTGGTGGAGCAATCTTGACTGTTCCGCTCTCGGTCTCCATCCCTTCACATTGCCGGCAGGCGTACTTCGGCCGGTTCTGACGGATCAACCGGAGCACCGCCGGAATGATGTCGAACTTCCCCCAGACATCCTCACCGATCCGGCTCAACGTTGCGCCACTGCCGCAGGTCTTCTCCGCGTTGTCGACTTCATGGACCACTGCGACCCGCAGCAACTCCACCGGCAGCAGTTTCCTCCCGCAATTCTGCCGAATTTGGGCCGGCACTTCGACCGTTTCCCTCTCCGGCTTGATCTCGGCCGGTTCCGGCATATCCAAAAGCGGCAGTTGCGGACTCGCCTTTTCTCCCGCGTGCTTCTCGCTCTTCTTGACAAAAAATCTGGCGTAGAGCAGCCGGATCTGTCCATGCAACAGATCGATCTCCTGCAAGCAGCAATGCTGTTCATTCTGCGGCCAAACGATGATCCGCTTCGGCACCGCCGGATCGTAGGGCAACCCAGTGGTGGTCTCAATAGTATGGCGGTCATGATTACCTGATCTGAACTCAATATCATGCATAATATCATTGATATAACATATTTTCATACCACCGTTTCATAGCACAGTTGCCGGCGCGGCTGGCGCAGATCCAGTCCGCGCAATGACCTGATCAAGAGCGTTGGGCTGATCGCCACCACCACCTCCTCGCTTTCCGGCCAGCGAAAGCGATACTCCTCCAATCGCTTCAGCCAGGTGCAGAAGCCAATGCTGCCCCGGTGCAGGATCTTGACCATATCCTGTAGCCGGTTGCAGAAGGCGAACAAGTTGCCGGTGAACATGTCGAGGGCGAACTGCTCGCCCCCAGCAGCGACAGGACGTTGATCGATTTGCGCATGCCCTTCACACCTAGGGCCAGGTACACAGTCGCCGCTCCATCACAGCTGCTCCAAGCTCGCAAACAATTTCTGCAATACTGCCGGCGAGAACTGGCCGCCAATCTCGATGGCTAAACGATCAAGAGCCAAGCAGGGTTCGGAATGGTCATGATGGACAACCTCGGCCCCCGCTTCAGTGGGAACGACCAGCGGATAAAAGCGCGGCTTTATTAATTCGTTCACTTTTAGTCTGCGACACCAATAGCCGAAAGTTGCCAAGGCAAAACTGTTGGCGCGGCAATAGTCCTGTTGGGTCCGTCCGGATCGCTGCGAATTATCAAGGTGCTGTTGCCAATCGGTTCGTATTCTGTCACGTTCGTTTGTTACTCCATGCTCCATACCCGCCTCCTGTTCGGTTTTCGGCATAATGGAACATGTCTTCATCCGATTGAATAGATTGGGTTGTTTAGACAGTCAACCTTCTCTGTCTTCGTCCTGGGATATATACGCAACAATCAAACTTGTCAGCCGGGATAGGAATACTTGTCTCTTCTTGGCGTTAACAGCCATATTAGCCAGATAAACCCATTATATTGAAAAATTGAGGCATTTTCAGGCATCTCAGCCTAGTAAAAATCGATATGTCAGGCGCGGCGCTGTCCTGTAACAGGAAGGGCTCGGGATTGTTGCCATGAGAAGCTCAGTCTAGTTTAATCCAATGTTTATAGCCACATAGCTTTCCTACCTGATCGGTGTCGATACCGTAAAAAGAGCACGATAGGCGAAAAGTTCTATGGAGCGATCAAAATTATCCATTGACACCGAATTGAAATCGTGCTTGAATTCTACTCAGAATAAGACCATATGAAGGTGTTAATACAAAGTAAAGCTTCTGTGTAATCAAAAAACAAATTTATTTAATACCATTTATTCAACAACTTGTTCAATTTATCAAAACCAGGCAGAAGTAGATTTCCAATCAACAGAAGGCTCGTTGGCAAATAATTATCAAAACCCACCTTAAAAGGAGTGTCCCATGGCCGACGCTAAACCCAAAAAAGAGAAGAAACCCGACATCACCTTTTTCCATCCCGATCTGCTTGAGGTTCCGGAAGACGGCTCACCCCCCTATCTAAAAGGGTATCGTTGCAAAAAATGCGGCCAACTCGACTTTCCCAAACTCGATCTCTGCCCCACCTGCTGGGGTAAGGAATTCAACATGGTTCCGTTGTCGCGCCGAGGGACACTCTACAGTTACGCAGACTGCTACATTGGCCAACCCGGCATGGAGACCCCTTACATCGTCGGCTACGTGGATCTTCCCGAGGATTTACGCATCTTTGCCATGCTCGACGGTAAGGTCGAATCCTTTCGCTGCGACGAAACGGTCGAACTGACTGTCGTCCCCATCCGCCTGAACCAGGATGGCGTGCCAATCACCAGCTACAAATTTAAAAAAATCGATGAATAAGCGCGTGCCCGTCTGGGAAGCGATTCTTTTAAACGACGCAAATTGGAGGAGTATCAAGGATGAAGCTGAATCGTGAAGTGTTTGTCATCGGGGTCGGCGAGACCCCGTTCCGCAGGCATGAGTTGGATTACGACGCCCTGGGCCGATGGGCAGCGACCGAGGCCCTTGCGGACGCCAACATCACCGGACCCGATGTCGTGCAAAGCGCGTATGTGGGTAACGCCACCAACGGCATCGTCACCGGCCAGACGATCTTCAAGGATCTGGGGATGCTTTCGAAAATGCCCATCATCAATGTGGAGGGCGCCTGTTCCGCCGGTGCCATGGCCGTGCACTTGGCCATCAAAGATGTGGCCTGCGGCCTAACCGAGGTCTCCATGGGCGTTGGTGCCGAAAACCACACCCTGCACCGTGCAGCCGGCACGGCCTTCACCCCGGCGATGAACGATATCGAAACCGTGCATGGCGGCGTCATGACCGCCAAGTACGCCATGCGGGCCACCCGCTACATGCATGAGCGTGGTGCCACGATCGAGGATTTCGCCATGATCACGGTCAAGAACCGCAAGCATGCCACCCACAACCCGCATGCCTGGTTCAAGGGTGAAATCTCCGTCGAGGATGTGGTCAACTCGCGGATGGTCGCCTACCCCATGACCCTGCACCAGTGTTGCGGCATCTCCGACGGCGCCGGCGCTGTGGTGGTCTGTTCCAAGGAGATGGTCAAGAAATTGGGCATCGAAAAGCCGGTGCGCGTGGCCGGCACGGTGGTCACCTCCGGTCCCTACCACAACCGTCCCCGGGACATCACCGGCGACGACATCACCGAGGCGACCAGCCACCAGCTTTACGAGGAGTCGGGCATCGGTCCCGAGGAGGTCGACATTCTCGAACTGCACGACGCCTTCACCATCGCCGAACTGCTCTACTACGAATGCATGGGACTGTGCAAGGTCGGCGACGGCCTCCAGTTTCTGCGCGACGGCCAGTCCACTTACGGGGGCCAGTGCGTGGTCAGCCCCCGGGGCGGCATGCTTTCCTATGGCCACCCAATCGGCGCATCAGGTGCAGCTCAGATTGCGGCCAACGTGAAACAGATGCGGGGCCAGTGCAAGGGCTACCAAGTGGATCCAATCCCGCGCGTGGCCATGTCACATGTCACTGGTGGCGGTCTGTCGGGAACCGAACATGCAGCCTGCACCATGCATATGCTTGTGAGCGGCTGGTAGAATGGGCTGGGAGTAGAGCGAGCTATTGTGGCTAGACCTTTTGGTGCGTGCAACGTACGGATAAGGAGGATTCAAGTGGAAAAGGTAAAAAACAGAGTGGCTATTATCACCGGTGCCACGGATGAAATTGGTTCGGCGGTCTGCCGCAGACTGGCTGGCAAGGGTGCTATCGTCGTCGCGGTCGACACCGATCGTGAGAAGGTAGATGCACTGGTTGCGGAAATCACTGCCGGAGACGGCAGGGCCATGGCGGCGGTCATCGACCCGACCAATGGAGAACAGATTAAGAAGATGATTGCCGACGTGGTCGACAAGGTCGGCCCAATCGATATTTTAGTAAATAATTTTGACTATCTGGATGAAAAACTGGTTGACGTTGTTTCCGACGAACAATGGCATCGTGCCTTCGAACAGAATGCCGACCCGATTTTTTTCCTGACCCGTGCAATCTTGCCCGGCATGAAAACCCGCAAATACGGCCGAGTGATCAACATCAGCAGCCTGTCATACCTTGGCTTCCAGGGTCTGTCCAGCTACGCGGCAGCCAAGTCCGCACTTTTCGGGTTAACGCGGTCTCTGGCCCTCGAATCAGCCAGAAACGGCGTCACGGTCAACTGCGTTGCCAAAGGCGACATGGCCACCGCGGGCATGGATGAGGCAACGATAGAAAAATGTATCAAGGCTATTCCTGTGCGAAGAATGGGAAAACCCGAAGATGTTGCCAAAGCGGTAGGTTTTTTTGCTTCGGATCGATCGCCTTATGTCACCGGGCAAACATTTTTTGTCTGCGGCGGGAAAAGTATCCACTTTTCCATGTCCATTTAAACGTCGGACATCTATATATTTGGAGGTCTTACATGGGTATTGAAAACAGAGTTGCCTTGATCACCGGATCAGCCAGCGGTATGGGCAAGCAAACCGCCCGTCGGATGGCGGAGAACGGGGCGAAGGTAGTGATCAACGATATTCAGGCCGACAAGGTCGCCGAAACGGTCGAGGCTTTTAAAAAGGATGGCTTCGACGTTATCGGTCAGGTGGCCAATATCGCCGACAAAGCCGCCGTCGAAGCAATGGTCGAGAACTGCGTCAAGGCTTTCGGCAGACTCGACATCTTGGTCAACAACGCCGGTATGGAACGCGCCGGTGCATTGCGCAAATTGAGTGAAGCGGATTGGGACCTCACGGTTAACGTTAACTTGAAGGGGGCCTTTCTGTGCAGCCAAGCCGCTCACAACCATATGGTTGCGAACAAGCACGGACGGATTATCAACATTGTTTCACGAGCTTGGCTGGGTGGAGCCGGACAAGCTCCCTATTCTTCTGCCAAAGCAGGTCTTGTTGCACTGTCGCGGGTCTTGGCCCTGGAGTTGGGCGGCAAAGGTATCACCTCTAACTGTATCGCCCCCGGCTTGATTCATACCCCCATGTGGGATGAACTGGAGGAGAAGTCAAAAATATTCCTGCTATCTAAACAGCCCACCGGAAGCTTGGGGACTATTGATGACATTGCCGAAGCAGCAATGTTCCTGGCGGATGACGAAAGTAGTTATTTCACAGGTCAGGTCTTATATGTATGTGGGGGGCGTAGCCTCTTTTCCGGTTGATTGATGGACAGTGGCCTGAGCTTCGGATGAATTCCGGCTCAGGCTTTTTCTTTTTGCAGACGGTTCCAGTTGTACTGAATCCATGCAAATTTGCCGCTTCTCACCCTACCCAGGATTTGGGTGAACCCCCAAAGATTGTCAAGGAGGATATTGATGGATGCTAATTCTTTAGCGGGTGTGAGAGTGCTGGACTTTACCGGTACGCTCGGACCCTACGCTGCCAAACTTTACGCCAACCTGGGCGCCGATGTAATCCACCTCGAGCCTATTTCCCAGGATCCAATGCGGGACATAGGTCCCTTTTACAAGAACGAGCCGGGGAAAGACCGCAGTCTTCAATTTCTTTACTACAACACGGGAAAGAGAGGTCTGGCCCTCGATCTGTCCCGTAAATCTGGCCAGGAGCTGTTTGTGCGACTCTGTGCAACCACGGATATCCTCTTTGAAAGCTTTGCGCCCGGATATCTCGAAAGCCTCGGGCTCTCCTACGACCGGCTCAGCGGCCTTAATCCCAAACTGGTTCAGACCTCCATAACCCATTTCGGCAATTTCGGGCCCTACCGCGATCTGCCGGGATCCGATCTGGTCAACGCGGCTCTGGGCGGATGGCTCTTTCTTGCCGGCGTCGATAATGACAAACCCGTCCGTTCCTGCGACAACCAATCTTACCGTATGGCCGAGGCGTATGCCGCCGTGGGCAGCGCCATCGCACTGTTTTTCGCCCAGCGGACCGGCATCGGCCAGTTCGTGGATGTCTCCTGTATGGAGTCGGTGGGTATGGCTCTCGAGAATGCAGCCCAGTATTGGGATCTGGAGGGGACCAACCGCCGCGGCCGCGGCACCGAGGCCGGGTCGGCCACCGTGCACCCCTGCAAGGACGGTTTTATCGCCATCGTGGCCATCATGGGCAAGAACAAGAGCATGTGGGAGTACTTCGCCCAGTGGATGAAGGAGGAAAACATTGCGGAGTGGGAGGTCTTCGAAGAGGATCGCTGGATCGAACCCGCCTACCGTAAATCCAAGGAAGGCTACGAGACATTTTGCCAAATATTCGAGCGCTTCACCATGCAGCACAACAAGAAAACATTATACGAGAAAGGCCAGGCCCACCGCGTGGCCCTGACACCAGTGAGCAATGGCCAGGATCTGCTGGAAAACCCACAACTGATCTACAGAAAATTTTGGCAGACTCTTCATCATGAAAATCTGGGTGGGGATGTGGTCTATCCTGGTGCCCCATATGAATTCGGCGAGCTTGAATGGCGGCTGGGCAAACCTGCACCAAGATTCGGACAGCACACCGCTGAGATCATGCTCGAGATCGGCTACGATCAAAATCAGATCGAAACCTTGAGCAAGGAGGGAATCATCCATGTCGGTTAATTTGAAAGGCGCCCTCAGCGGCATCGTCGTCTGTGATTTTTCCTGGGTCGGTGCTGGTCCAATCGCCACTAACATCCTTGGGCAGTGCGGTGCCGAAATCATCAAGATCGAAAGCAATAAGCGTCCCGACATCCTGCGCAAGGGCGGTCCCTTCAAGGACGGCATCGGCGATGGGCTGGAGCGCAGCGGCTATTTCGCCAACCGCAACCCCAACAAGAAATGCATTGCCCTAAACATGAGCAATCCCGAAGCAAGGGAGGTGGCCGTCCGATTGATTAAGAAAAGTGATATCATTATTAACAACTTCCGTGTTGGTCAGATGGAAAAGTGGAATCTGGGATGGGAGCATGTAAAAGAGATTAATCCTAGGATTATATATGTCACCATGAGCTTGCAGGGCGTTACTGGACCCCACAAATCCTACATGGGCTTTGGGGTCAATCTCAATGCATTGTGCGGGCTCACCGCCAGGGCCGCCTTTCCTGGGAAACGGCCATATGGCACCGGGACCAACTACACTGATCACGTGATGGTTCCCGGCCACACACTCTTCGGGCTCCTGGCGGCGCTGATCATGAGAGAGAAAACCGGCAGGGGGCAGACCGTGGAAGTGTCCCAGCTGGATTCGGCCATCGCCATGAAACCGTCCGACGCTATGGCCTATGCGGCCAATGGGGATATTCTTGGGCCCCTGGGATATGGCGATCCCGATGCCGCCCCCCATGGTTTGTATACCACTCTGGGATACCGCAAATGGATTGCCATTGCTGTCTTCGCGGAATCGGAGTGGCAAGCGTTTAAGCAGGCCCTGGGGCATCCGGCCTGGACGGCGGACCCCAGGTTCGCGACCCTCGAAGCGAGAAAGGCCAACGAAGAAGAGCTCAATCGCCTCATCGAAGCTTACACGCAGACGCGCTATGCCGAGGACTTGATGAAGAAGTTGACCCATTTTGGGGTGTCAGCCGGCGTGGTGAACGATGCCAGGGGCGCCATTGAAAATGAACACCTCCGCCAGCGGCGTTTTTGGGCCTATCTGGATCATCCGGAAGTAGGCTCGACTCTCTATAACCGCCAGCCCGTAGTTTTTTCCAAAACACCGGCCCAGATGGTATCAGCTGCGCCCCTGTTGGGACAACACACCCGAGGGGTATTAAACGAGATGTTGGGATATTCGGAAACGGAAATCGACAAGATGATCGAACGAGACATATTAATTTAACTTAATTATTCGCAGAGAAGGAGACGGCAATGGATTTCGCTATTTCAGAAGAATTTATGATGCTAAAAGATTCCATGCGAGAGTTCGTCAAGCGCGAACTGTTGCCGCTGGAAAGAGATTTTCTCGAACGTGACATGAGCCTTTGGACTGTGCCGGGGCCGCTTCTGCCCAAAGAGCAGTCCGAACGGCTCAAGAAGATTACTAAGGAGCTTGGCTTCTGGGGGATCGAGGTCGGCGAGGAGTTCGGCGGCCAGGGGCTGGGCATGCTGGCCAAGACCCTGGTCATGGAAGAGCTGTGCCGCTCGTTCATCGGCTTTTCGCCCCATGGCTTCACGCTCCCGCCGGACGCGCCCAACCTCTACTACCTGCACAGCTGCTGCGTGGGCAACCAGCGCGAAAAATACTTCCAGCCCTATGTGGATAACCGTTTGGATTCGGCCATGGCCGTCACCGAACCGGGCGCCGGATCCGATGTCAGTGGCCTCAAGACCACGGCCGTGCGCAAGGGCGACAAGTGGGTGATCAACGGCACCAAGACCTTTATCAGCAAGTGCGACAAGGACAACGTCTTCTACATCCTCATCGCTGTGACCGACAAGGAAGCCCCCACCAAGAACCGCTTCACCGCCTTTCTGATTGACAGGGACACGCCCGGCGTGCGCGTGGGGCGCGAGATCCCCGTGATCGGCGCCATGCCCACCTGGGACCTGATCCTGGAGGATGTGGAAGTGGGCGACGACGCGATCCTCGGCGAGCTGGGGAAGGCCTTCATTCCGCTTCAAAATCGCTTCGGCGTGCGCCGCATCGAACTGGCCTCGCGCTGCACCGGAATGGCCGAGCGCATCATCCAGATGATGATCGACCAGGCCAACACGCGGATGACCTTCGGCAAACTGTTGGCCGACCGCCAGACCATCCAGAACTGGATCGCCGATGCCACCATGCGTTTGGAGAGCGTTCGTTGGTTGCTCTACTACACCTCATGGAAGAGCGACCAGGGTATTACTGACCTGCGCATCGAGGGTTCGAGCCTCAAGGTCATGGCCACGGAGATGCTCTGGGACATCGCCGACAAGGCCATCCAGATGCACGGCGGAGTGGGCCTCTCGAAAGAATTGGGGATTGAGTACGTGGCCCGCATGGTCCGCGTCTGGCGCATCCTCGAGGGTCCCTCGGAGATCCACCGCTGGACCGTGGCCCGCGCCATCCTGAAGAACAAGAAACCCTATGATCCCTTCATTGTGGCTACCGAGGAGTGATGGACCGCGTAAAACGTCGCTGGAGATGCTTGTCAGAGGTTTACCGGTTCGCGCCGGAATGACAAAAAAAGGATCTCCATTCCGCCAATCCGAACGTTTACAGATAAGGAGTGTACAATGGGTGTCGATTTTTTAAAAGAAGACCATGTGGCCTATATCACCCTGAACCGGCCGGAGGCCATGAACTCACTGGATCCCGAGTCGGTGACACGGCTGGCCGAACTCTGGGGTGAGGTGCGCGGTGACGACGACATCCGCGTGGCGGTGCTCACCGGCACCGGCGAGAAGTCCTTCTGCACGGGCACCGACATGAAGAAGACCCCGCCGCCGGCGGAGTGCATGGCCTCCATCTGGCTGAGAGAGGGGCAACCGATCATTCCGCACATGAAGACCTGGAAGCCGATCATCTGCGCCATCAACGGCTACGCCGTAGGCGGCGGCTTGGAGATGGCCCTGGCCTGCGACCTGCGCATCGCCAGCAGCAAGGCCAAGTTCGGCCTCACCGAGGTCAAGGTCGCCAGCCTGGCGGGCCTCAACGGCACCCAGTGTCTGCCTCGAGCAATTCCCCAGGCAGTGGCAATGAAGATGCTGCTTACTGGAGAGATGATCGATGCTCAGGAGGCTTTGCGGGTCGGTCTGGTCTCGGATGTGGTGGAACCCGCAGAATTGTTGGAGCTGGCCAAACGATATGCTACCAAAATTGCTGGCAACGCACCATTGAGCGTCAAGGCCGCCAAACAGGCCGTGGTGATGGGACTGGACATGCCTCTTGAGCATGGCATCGCCTTCTCCCACCTGCTCTGGGGTGCCCTCAGGGATACTGAAGATCGCAAAGAGGGCTTTCAGGCATTCAGCGAAAAGCGTGCTCCCGAGTGGAAGGGGCGCTAAAAAGGAGGGGTTCAAATGCATATCGCAATACTTGCCAAAGTGGTACCCGATTATGAGGTGCCGACAGCTGATTTCGAATTGACTGATGGACGAGCTCACAGCCGCTACACGAGAATGATTGGCCTGTATGATGAGAACGCCATCGAAATCGGTGTTCAGCTGAAGGAAGCCTATGGCGCGACTCTAACCATCATTTCTTACGGCAAGACTCAAGATGTCACCGTATTGAGAAAGGCTATCGCCATGGGGGGTGATGCACTTCATCTGGTGCTGGGAGATGCAGACGATCCCTTCGTGATCGCAGCCAATCTGAAAATGGCCATTGAGCAACTGGGAAATGTTGACCTGGTACTGGCCGGCCAGCAGTCGGCGGATATGGATCGAGGCGTGGTGCACAGCATTTTGGCCGGGATGCTTGATTATCCGTTTTTGCCCCAGATCAGCACAATTAAATCTGAGGATGGCCGCTGGATGGTTGCGCAGGCCCATGAGAACGGAGTCCGTCGGCTGGAATTCAGTGGCAAAGGGGTGCTTTCGATCACTAGCAGCCCCAAGAATGTTCCAAGAATACCAGCGGTGCGATCTATTCTTGCGGCCAAGAAAAAACCTGTGGAGAAAATCGACGGAATTCCGGGAACAGCTATGCCGGTTGCTGAACTTTCCGTCGAGATCCCGAAAATGGAATCGGTTTGCGAATTCCTGCCCCTGGACGATATGGCCCAGACCTGCAAAATCCTTTTGAGCAAATTAAGGGAGGAGCGATACCTATGAAAACCCTGATCGTAGAGGTTATCGATGCCAAACGGATCGGAGAACTGGTCACCGTGGGCCGTATTTTCGGTGATACGCCTGATATTGTCGCCTTGGGATCCGGTGATATTCCGGGAAATTACAACAAAGCTTATTGCAGTGATGCCGCCGTTGGCTCGAACCTGATCGATGGCTTGGTCGAGCTGATAAAGAAGGAGGGGTACGAACTGGTGCTGCTCTCGGCGACCACTGTGGGAGCCGAGATCGCCGGACCTTTGAGCGTCCGGCTGGGCGCGCCGGTACTGACCGAAATCATCGGCGCTAAGTCTGATATGACGGTCACCCGTCCAATTTATGGCGGTAAGGCTATGACGACCTTTAAAATTAATCAGACCCCAGCCATTCTGACCGTCCGCCGAAAATACTTCGAATCGGCAATTGCCGAAGGCACGACCACGCCCGTACCTCTGGCCGGCGCAGCCGGGGCGATCCGCCTGGTTTCCGAAGAGGCAGTCAAGACTGAAGGGATTCCGCTCGACGATGCAGAGGTGATCGTTTCCGGTGGCCGAGGCGTGGGAAGTGGAGATAAGTTTACCATTTTGCGGGATCTCGCCGGCATTCTCAACGCCGCCGTGGGCGCCTCGCGAGGGGCTGTGGATGAAGGCTGGGCCGAGCCGACCATGCAGATCGGACAGACTGGTAATATTGTGGCCCCATCGGTCTATTTCGCGGTGGGCATCTCCGGAGCCAGCCAGCATCTGGCCGGCATTGCAAATGCCAAGTGCGTGGTGGCGATCAACAAGGACGAAGATGCCAATATTTTTAAACGGGCCCGCTTTGGTATTGTGGAAGACTACGCAAAAGTAGTTCCGGCACTCATTCAGGCGCTGCAAGAGGAGCAGTAAAAAATGCGTATCCCTTATTGGAATATCAGCTATGGCATTCTGATTGATGCCGTCGCCCTGGTGGCTGTGATTGTTTTTGTCATTGGCCTCCATGGGCACTGGAAACGTATCCGTCTGGGCAAGGTGCGGATACGCTCGGCAAACGGCGATCATCCAGGTAAGATCGGTCCGGTGTTTGTTTATTCGCTGCTGAAAAACGGAATCTTGGGTGCCAAGCTCTATAAAAAAATCTTTACCGGCATCGCCCATGGCTTTTTATTCTGGGGAATGCTGGTTCTGGCCTTGGGCACAAGCCTGGTGGTGTTTAACCTGCTCTTTGGCCTGCCGGTGTTCGAAGGTAGATTCAATCGCTTGTTCATGTCCTTTTTTCTCGACTTGGCTGGCCTTTTGGTCCTTTTTGGGCTGCTCTTTTTTCTCCTGCGAAGATGGCTCCCTCCCGAGCGGTTGATCACGCCCAAAGAACGAACCGGATTTGGCGTCCAGATCGGCCTCTTGGCGACTGTCATCGTTACTGGTTTTCTGGTGGAGGCCATCCGCATCGCCTCCACCGGACCGGATCCCTACTCCTTTGTTGGCAATTTCATAGCTGGCTGGCTGCCCGCCGACGCCCTTTCAGCGCATCGCATTTTTTGGTGGTTCCATGGCCTGTTGTGCATGGTCTTCATAGCATATATCCCTTACTCGCCCATGATGCATATGGTGCTGGTTCCGACCAATATCGCTCTGGCTAATCCGAGACCCGGCACCAAGATGGGCGTGCTCGACTTCTCTTCGTTCGATAATGACGCCGAGGAGGGGGCGGAGGAGGAGATACCGACCCTGGGGTGCGCGAGCCTGGCCGATTTTACCCGCAAACGTCTTCTGGACTTTGCCGCCTGTCTGTGGTGTGGACGTTGTCATGAAGTCTGTCCGGCCGCCATCACAAAAAAGCCCCTCTCGCCTAAAGGGGTGATGGTAACGCTGGCGGAAAGACTTGCTGCCGGAGAAGTTGAGGATGCCACCCTGATCGATGATATCACTGAGGAGGCAATTTTTGCCTGTACCACGTGTACGGCCTGCTTGGAGGCTTGTCCTGCCAGCATCAACCAGCCTAAAACCATCCTCAAGTTCAGGCAGAACCTGGTGATGGAGCAGTCCCGTGTTCCTGAACTCATGGCCAAGGCAATCAATAGCCTTGAGCAGCGTGCTCATCCGTTCTTTGGTACCGGTTCGGGTCCAAAGGATTGGTGTAAGGGTTTGGACGTTCCATTGTTTGCGGCAGGGGAAACAGAATACCTGCTCTGGATCGGTTGTTCGGTGACTTATGAAGAACGCGCCCAGAAGATCGCCCGGGCCATGGTGCGGATCCTGGAGTCGGCCGGCGTCTCCTATGGCATATTGGAAGAGTCTCGCTGCACCGGAGATCCGGCTAAACAGATGGGCAACGAATTCATGTTCACAGAACTGGCTCAGACGAACATCGATGAGTTCAATGAGTTGGGGGTGGAAAAAATCATTACATTATGCCCGCATTGTTACAACAGTTTTGACCGTCACTATCCGCCCCTGGGGGGTAACTATGAGGTAATTCCTCATTCTGTTTTTATTAACAGATTGATTTCTAATGATAAATTGGCGCTTAAAAACAGCCTGGAGCGAATCTGTTACCACGATCCATGTTATTTAGGTCGACGAAACCTGTTCTTCAATGAACCGCGGGAGGTGATCCGTAAAGTGGGCCAGCTGGTGGAGATGCCTCGAAGCGGTGCAGAGAGTTTTTGCTGCGGTGGCGGTGGCGGCAACTACTGGGCAGAAGAGGTTGGCGATCGTATCAACCAGGTTCGCAGCAAAGAGGCGCTGGACACTGGGGCTGATCGCATAGCTACGGCTTGCCCTTTCTGCCTGTTGATGCTTACCGACGGGGCCAAGAAGTTTACCGAGGAGCAGAAGACATTTGATATTGCCGAACTGGTGGCCGAACAACTGACATAGTTTAGTAACCAAGGGGTGCTAAAAATGGGGCAAAAAAAAGTTGGTGTGTTGTTGTCGGGATGCGGGGTGTTTGATGGGGCCGAGATCCATGAGGCTGTTCTGACCCTGCTTTACCTGGACCAGCAGGGTGCCGAAGCAGTCTGCATGGCCCCGGACATTGATCAGGCTCATGTGGTCAATCACCTGACCAATGCAGAAATGGCAGAAACCCGCAATGTGCTGGTTGAATCGGCGCGCATCTGCAGAGGCGAGATCAGGAATTTGGCCGAGGTGACGGCGGATGATATCGACGCGCTGATTTTGCCTGGTGGGTTCGGTGCGGCCAAGAACTTGAGTGAATTTGCCTTCAAGGGTCCTGACGGTGCAGTTAACAGCCAGGTACAGCGCATCTTGGAGGAGCTAATCGAAGCCGGTAAGCCTATCGGCGCCCTGTGCATCGCGCCGGCCACGGTGGGCATGGCGCTCAAGGAGAAGGGGCCTTTGATGACCGTGGGCAAAGATGAGAATGTGATTGGCGCGCTGACCACCATCGGTGTGAAGCATAGGCTCTGCGCGGTGGATGACATCACCGTGGACGAGGCTCATAAAATTGTCACCACACCGGCTTACATGATCGGACCCGGAATCAGAGACGTATCTATGGGTATTGAAAAACTGGTCAAAAAAGTGCTCGCTCTGGCGTGAGCAGAAAGATACGCAGGAACCTTCTGTATATCATTGGCCAACGGAACGCTGAGCGGCGCATTGGAAATAAAATAGGAATACGTTGATTCAGGCTCAAGCGTCCTGCGAATTAACAACCAGACTGTCTTCCACGGCATTCCATGCCGAGAGAGGGTCAACCGTCGTTTGGTGAATTCATACTCGATCGGTCCCTTGGTGCCCCTGGAGACTTTTCGCCGGTACCAGAAGAAATCGTTGATTCGCGCGGCAAAGGAATTAACTGAAATCGATGCTTTGGCCTGGTCGGGAACCAGCTCTTTCGTAAGCTGTTGCTCACCGTATTGATAGGTCTTTCGAATGACGACCGGGTGCTTGAGTCAGCATAAAGTGTCTTCCGGTATTTGCAGGAGATATGTGACCCAAGTCAGTGCCTCGATGGCGGCTATGAACTCGCTGCTGCTGGCATAGATGGAATCGGCAAGGACATAACGGAACGGCAGTATGCCTTGGCCGGAGATGTCCGAGAGCATATCGACAGCAAGCTGTGGCTTGGTACTAAAGAAATTCTTTCCTCAAACCAGAAAAGAATTTCTGAGGTACTCAAAAGAGGTGTTCAATGGAACGGCATACCAACGAAAATGAGGCTCGGATCAGAGGGGACCTCGTAGCCCCCCAGAATGTCATTCCAGCGGAACGCTTTTTCAAGAAATTGCCTGAACTGGCGATTGTCGGAGATGAGAAGTCCGTAGATCGCATCGCTTATGAACTCTTGAACCTTTTACTGGACAGTACAGGGGCGGATATCGGCCAGATCAATCTTCTGCCGCGTGGCGGTAGGGTGGAAAAGGTTTGTATCGTCAAGGACGGCAAACCGTGGCTGGGAGCAAATATGGGGCTGCTTCTATACAATCCGAGCAAAGGGTTCTCTGGACGTGTCACCAGTACCGGCAAGACGCTGGTTGTGGAGGACATTTGGGCAGAAGTGGATAAAAAGGAACCGAATCCCTTTTTGGAGATATCCGGTTTCATGGATCGCCGCTATTTAGAGGAAATTAAGAAACCGGTCGCCAGTTCCATGTTTTTACCGATAAAACGGAACAACGAGATTTTTTGTACAATCGAATTGAGCCGCTATCGGGGCAAGGCGCCATTCAATTCTGCAGATCAGGCTCCCCTCGATGATTTTGCCGCTCAGTACGGCTCGGTGATTATCAATTACTTGCTGGATACCAAGAACCGTATTGCCCTCAATACGGCCTACTACAAGCTCAATAATATATCGCGCCTGGTCGCCTCCAACGGCAAGATCGACTATACCGACGCGGTTGCGGCTTATCGCACACTTTCTGCTGCAGACCTAGGGTTCGCCTTTTTCCGAAGAGGTGAAGGTTATGCGTGTCATGCGCTCTATCTGGTGGCTTGGTGTCGGGAAGAAATACGAGAGATCTGCTTTCCGGAATTCAAGCCCTCTGAGGACTCGGTTTTATGCAACAGTTCTGAAATCTCCTACCCGGTGGAGGGGAACTGGAACTGTCGGCGGTTGCAGCGTTTTCGCAACCGCATACTAACTCACACCGGGATTAAAACAAAAGATCAACAATTTCTATTGGGCATCATCGATAAAATCAGATCCTATGTGGTTTACCCGCTGCATATGCTCAATCAGGATCTGGGCGCCATCCATCTCGCCTCTTCGCGTAACGATTTCTGTAAGTATCTCCATATGAGCCCCTTTCTTTCGCTGTACAACGCTCTGCTCAAGTCTTTTCTCCTCAATGAACGGGTAGTTGATCTCTTGTCTCAAGTCAGCATGAAAATCCACAATCCCGGCTTTTATTGCTTAGGCGGGTTAAAGACAGCGCTAATGCAGGAAAATAGAGAGCTGCTGAGTAATTCCAAAATCATCGGAGCCTTAAATTGCCTGGACGATTTATTGACCGAACTCCACGAGAAAGGAAAAATTTTGAGGTGCCGCACAAGAAGCATCCACTTACAAAAATGGCTGCGTGCGTGGATCAATCAAAAACGCTCCCATCAGCCTAGCATCGAAATCAGCATGATAGTAACCCCTGCTGTGCCGCAAAACTGTCATGTGCGCGCCAATTACGAGCACCTTGAGACTCTTTTCGAGAATCTGCTCGCTAACAGCATGCGGGCGATTGCAGAAAGACAGAGTCATGACCGCAAGGTCGTCGGCAAGATCGACTTGACACTCTCGAAAAACGGGAACGAACTCGAAGTCCGGTTTCAGGACAACGGGCAGTCTTATTCAACCGTCAGTGGTCGTGGTACCCCTCAAATGCAGGCGATCATGCAGGAACTCAATGGCAGCTTCATCAGGGAGAAGCAACCGTATTGCGTCCATTTACGCTTTCCCTACAAGATAAAAGAAGACCAGGAGGTGCACCGTGAAGATTAAGATTTTATTTTTCGATGACATTTTCAGCGACATATTCCGGAAGACCCATGACGATGAGCAGCTGGCTTTCGACGATGCCTGGGTCGATTCCATTGAGCGGGAACTCACCAATGGACAGATCAAAGGGATCGACTTTGAAATTTTGAAAAGCGGCGAGATCGAGCTATGGCCTTATTTGATTGAAAGAGCGGAACCGGATCTTGTGCTGCTGGATCTCTATTGGTATGAGCATGCCAAACAACAAGGCGGCGAATGCCGTGCCATTGATATCAGCCTGGAGGCGCTCAAAGGTATTCGTAAACGATACCCGGATCTCCCGGTGATTCAATACACGGTCAAACCCGACCGGGAGACGATGGACCAATCCTATGAGGCCGGGGCGACTTTCTTTCTCGAGAAAGTGCCACTGGCCGTCCCTGAAGCACATAGCGCTTTGAAATATCTTATGATCAACCTCATGCGTTCCAAATAAAAAAGGTTGTTGTGGCGGCACATAACCGGATTACCGGAGTAAAAGAAGGCGAGAGCGGTGAAGGCTTGCTCAATAAGAGAACCTTAAACGAGAGGAGGTCATCGTATGAATGTGTGGCGGCAGGGCGATCACAGGTGTTGTTGATGTGGCGGTAGGCGTGTCGGCGGCTTCGTCGGCTTTTGCCCTGGGGAATGGGTATATACCCCGGAACCGAGGGCACCATGGGGACAACGCTGCCGCCTCCCGGCTTTCATTAAAAGCAGTGCAATATTTTGGTGGACACGGATGAATTGCAGGACGAGGATGGGGATGATGCGGTAATCTATGGGGCCAGGTGAAAAGGTCGATTTCGGTGCCGAGGTTTTTGCCCAGGCCCATCGATTTATCTATTTCACCGAAAAAAAGATCTTGGGTGCCGATTACGGTATGAGGCTCATCGTTCCCATCGTTGCCAAGAATATTGAAATAAAGGTAGCGGACCTACACATCGACAGCGACCAGAGCAATATTGGTTTTGGCGATAAACAGTCAGGTGCAGCCTTCTTTGAGGAGCTAATCGAAGCCGGGAAGCCTATCGGCGCTCTGTGCATCGCGCCGGTCACGGTGGGTATGGCACTCAAGGAGAAGGGGCCATTGATGACCGTGGGCAAAGATGAGAATGTGATAGGCGCGCTGACCACCATCGGTGTGAAGCATAGGCTCTGCGCGGTGGATGACATCACCGTGGACGAGGCTCATAAAATTGTCACCACACCGGCTTACATGATCGGACCCGGAATCAGAGACGAATCGATGGGTATTGAAAAACTGGTCAAAAAAGTGCTCACTCTGGCGTGAGCAGAAAGATAGTCCCGGGACCTTCTGTGCGTCATATACTAATTCCAATATACATTAAAAATGGCAATATTTTGGCAAATAAGCACATGTAATACATTATTAAATACCTTTTCTTTTATAAGTATCAACATGTAAGCTAAGTGGAATAAGAACCGGGCAAACGCTGCCCAGAAATGTAGGGTGTAAACATGGTAGAATTATCAATTTTGAAGTCTCTCACTTTCTTTGATGAAATGACGGATGACATGATCCGTCGCCTTGCTGACATTGCCAAGATCAGGGAATACAATGAAGGTGAACTTTTGGGCAAGCAGCGGCGGGAGGCCAAGCATATCAGCATGGTTCTTGAAGGCGAAATCAGCCTGGAATTTGAAAGCCTGACCGGGAAACTCGTTCGTATGGAAACTATCGTTTCCGGTGGCACCATCGGTATCTCATCCCTGATCGAGATAGAAGATAAAACGTATATGTCCGATGCGCGGGCGCTCGTCTCCCCAACCCGAGTGTTGGAATTTTTAGCCTCTGATTTAATGCTGTTGTTTTACCAGAATTTTGAGCTGGGCTTTCTATTCATGCGCCAGATCGCAAGGGTCGCTAAACGTCGTTTGATGTATCGTACTCATCTTATCCCTCAAATATTGGCTCTTCCGAAAAATGATACATGGGCATGAAAAGGAATTGAAAAAGGACATGGTACGAGACAGGTTATTTGTTGTCGGAGCAAATACCATTCTCACAAGTGGTCACATGTCATGTCCACGTTCTTACTTTCCATGCCTTCAATATTCACGCTGTCAAATCTCAATCTTCAACCTATAAGGGCAACACGAGTACATTCAAAGCAGAGATGACTGATCGATCATACGGATACCCAAATTGCGGTTCCAGGCGACATAGCTTCAGCGGCAGGAAAACACGATTGCTGCTTCTGCCGCCCGCGGTCGGAAGTGTTGCCTGCTCGAGTTTGTGCTCCATCGACTCTGTTGCGGATGGTTTGGCTATACATGGTAACCACGTTTGTCGTTCATGTTCGGCAGCAAGCGATATTCCAGGTCCTTTGCTTTCACCGCCATGGATCTTCTGTGGTTCGGCACCATCCAGGCAGTCGCCAAATACCTGCAGGTTGAAGGGACATGGTCATGGAGAGCCACAAATCGAGACTTTAGACACGTTATCGGGTACCTCGCCTGAAAGATCTGATCTATCTCAGCATTGATGAATTCAGTATCCATAACGGGCACACGTACATGATGATCTACGTCAATCAGGGCAAGGGCAGGATTCTCTGCGCCGTTGAAGGTCGATCTGATGCTGATATCACCCCGTTTCTCAAGAAAATCGCTCGCCAGGCACATCGACTCATGGCCGTTGCCATTGATATGAGCCACAGCTATCGCAAGGCGGCCCAAGAATATCTGCCATCTGTCGACATCGTCTACGATCATTATCATATCAGTGCCATGATCAATCGTGCGATTGATGACCTGCGCCGACAGGAGCATCACCAGGCCGAAAACGAGCAAAAACAGGTGATGCAGGAAGCCGTTTTCTGCTGCTCCGAAATTATGAGACCCTTGGTGCTGACAGCCTTATGAACAGGCATTTGCTGGCCCCAACAAAAGGCTTCACCAGGACCGTCATGGAGACCAGAAAGACGTTGGTCATCAATGATATCTGGGCAGCCTCGTTAAAAAATCCCGTTGGCAGCATGATCATCATGCCCATAAAACGTGGCAGCGATGTGTTTTGCACAATCGAATTGAGCCGCTACCGAGGAAAACCGGCTTTCGAATCGATAACCAGCCAGCCGAGGCATTCATCAGTCGTTACGGCTCGCTGATCATGGATTATATTCTGGATATCAAGAATCGCACGGCCATTTGCATCGCCCATCAGAAACTCCACATTCTGGCACGACTGATCGCCTCTAACGAGCTGATTGACTACACTGACACGGTGACCGCTTATCGGGTTCTCTCTTCGGCCGATCTCGGAATGGCTTTTTTTCGTCGCGGAGATCGGTACGGTCTCGCTGACCTGATTTTGGTTGCCTGGCAAGGCACCGAAATACTGGAAGTTTACTTCCCTAAATTCATTCCTTCCACGGACAGCATTCTTTGTGACAGCACGGACGTTTCCTATCCCTTTGAAGGCCAGGGTGAGGATCAACGGATGTGCCGCTTTCGGAAACGAGTGCAAAATTACGCTGGTATCAAAAAAAAAGAGCAACGTTTTCTGATGGAATGCATCGATAAAATTCGCTCCTACGTCATTTATCCTCTGCATTTGCTCAATCAGGACCTAGGTGCCGTCTGTCTTGCCTCGCATCGACCGCAGTTCTGGAACTACCTGCACATGAATCCATTTCTCTCGCTTTATAATTCCCTACTTAAATCCTTACTATTGAACGAATGGACCGTTAATCACCTTTCAGAAATAAATTTGCGCGTTAACAATCCCGGACTTCACAGCTTTGATGCCTTGAAAATGGCACTGGCCAAAAATCATCCAGGTGTTCTTTTAGATGAATCCGTGGCTCGTTCGATTTCCGGCCTTGATTTACTTTTGGCTGAGCTTCATGAACAGGTCAACATCTTGAAATTTTGTCCGAAAAATATCCAGCTGTCGACCTGGTTACGAGCATTTTTCAGGCAAAAAATGGCCTACTATCCCGAGTTGGATATCCATGTCGAGCCCAAGACCGACCTGGCAGCTAACCACCTGACGAGGGCCAGCCATGAGCAGTTGGAAACCATCTTCGAGAATCTTTTTGTCAATAGCCAGAGGGCTATCCATACGCGGCAGGAACGGGAACAATCAGTTGTCGGCCGGATAACTGTAACCCTTTTGGAAAAAAAGGATCAGATCGCCATCACCTTCCAGGACAATGGTGACACCTACCCGGTTGTCTCCGGTCGTGGGCAGATGCAGATAAAAAGAATCATAAAAGCTCTTGGTGGTCATTTCCGAATATACAAGGAACCGTATCGGATCTATCTCTCCTTTCCATCTTCTGCATCTAACCAAATTGGGAATTGATCATGAAGGGAAAAAATGTGATGGCGCATGAATCCGAATCAATACAAGTGGGAAGAATCATGAATCTTCAGCAAAACTGTATTCAGAAGATCATCAAGCTTGAATGGGCGATGTTTCAGAAGGTTCGAAGCCTTGCTCCGTCCTCTTGTCAGAGCAACCCGAGCGCCTTTACTCGCATTCGCGGGGCAATTTTTCGGCAATGGCCTTTTGATGTCTTGGCAGCTTATCTCGAGTACTTGGAGGCCGCACAAAGAGAGGGGCGGAATTTATTGACTGAGAAATATGCTCGTATGGATCATAAGATCGGCGCGATCACCGACCATCCTCGGCTTAATGATATCGTCGATATCGAGACGCAGTGGCAGCAACAGATTAGGGATCGTTATCCCGCCTTGTATCGGCGGGTATGTCGTGATACTAATCTGGAGGATAACGGTAGTAATTTCGGTGTTTATCTTCGGTGTGAACTTGAGACATACGGTGAAAAGGCCATTGGCCATTATTATGAATGGGTAAAAAGAGGACACAAAAAGGGTGAAAACTATGCCATTGCCATGCTGCAAGGGTTGGTTCAGGCCGAAGGTTTTCTGAGTATCGAACAGGCAGAAAACTATTTCAGTAAAGATCACCTGGCCTGGATTCAGATTAAAATGCGAGCTGCCGATTTTAGCATCAGCGAGCATGTGATCCGCTTCATCACCGCCAGGCTCATTACGCTTAACGAGGTTGAGACCGCCATCGCTAATGGCAAGATTACAAAAATCCACTATAACCATAAGAAATTGGAGAGCTGGCTGGTCACAGGCAACGCCAATGGTAAACCGCTTTCTGTTCTATGTGCTCAGGTGAATGAAGATCAACTGGCCGTTTTATTCACCTTTTTAGGGATCCAGCCGCAATGGGAAGAGCTGGATTGTTCTACCATGATTCAGGAGGAAATCATGTCACAGGAGGTTAAACAGTGTTATTTCTGCGGTGGAGAAGTCACACCCATCGTGATGGGCAATTTTGACTACCGTTTAGAGGGCAATTTGTATGTGGTCAAGAATGTTCCCGGAGGTCTCTGCCGGGAGTGTGGTGAAAAATATGTCAGCGCCGACACCGCCAAAATATTGAACGAACTGGTGCTTAGCGGCGATGGTCAGGAAACCGAATCGATAAAAGTACTTAGCTATCCGTCAGACAGGGTTAAATGAATGGCTTGGCACTCTCCGAAGCCTATTTCCTGGACTACGGAATCCCCATGATCGAAAAAGGGTTTCCTGAGTTAAAAGGACGTATCGCCGCAGGATTGGTCGGTTACGGATCAGATTGTTTTGGGTTTGACGACAAAATTTCGCAGGATCATGACTGGGGACCGGGATTTTGCCTATGGCTCGACAAGGCCGATTATGCCGTTGCCAGGTATCAGCTCCAAGCAGCCTATGACGCACTGCCTGATCGCTATCAGGGCTTTGGGCGGATGGAAAGTGCGTGGGGCCAAAACCGGGTCGGTGTTTTAGAAATTGGCGAATTTTACAAAACGTTTATCGGGATGAGCGATGCCCCAACGGACCCAATGAAATGGCTGCTTATTCCGGAAGAGAATCTGGCAGCCTCCACCAACGGCAAAGTTTTCTGCGATGCCTGTGGTACCTTCTCCGACATCCGTAAACGACTCCTGGATTACTACCCTGAAGATGTCCGTCTGAAAAGGATTGCCGGTCGGCTCATGTCAGCCGCACAGTCAGGACAGTATAATTTTGCCCGATGCAGCAAAAGAAAAGCAGCATATCCATCCCGCCATGCTTTGATCCGGTTTTGTGACGATGTCCTCAGGCTGGTTTTTCTGCTGAACCGTCAATTTTGTCCATTTTATAAATGGTGCGAGATGGCTGCTCAATTGCTTCCGATTCTTGGCGTTTCTGTAACGCGAAGGATCGAACAATTGCTTACCAGCCGGAACAATCAGCAAATCATACAACTCATCGAGTGTATTTGTGTGATGCTTATTGACGAACTGAAAGCCCAGGGGCTTAGCAACAGCCCCAGCGATTTCCTTCTCGATCATGGCCCGATTGTGCAAGCAAAGATTCAAAGTGAGAGGATAAGGAAATTGACGGTCTGGTATGCCGGTGCATGAACTATGTCAGAGAGAAATCATGAAAAACATCCTGGTGATTGGTGGTAGCTATTTTGCGGGAAGAGTTCTTCTCGAACTGCTAGTTCGTGCACCAGGATACCAGGTTTATGTGTTCAATCGCGGGAAAATTCCGCTTGGATGGCAAGGTATTCATGAGATCAAGGGGGATCGCGATATTCCCGCCGATCTCTTGACAATCCCATGTCAAAAATGGGATGCGGTTGTCGACTTCTGCGGTTACACCCCGCAACATATTGTCGATTGTATCAAATATATACCCGGCACGATCAATCATTACATTTTTGTCAGCACCACATCCGTATATGCCCAAAATTCGACCATACCTCTAGTGGAGGAAGCGCAGAAAGTTAAGGCATCTAATCCGGACTTGGGCGATTACGCAGATTATGGTTTGGACAAATGGAACGCCGAGTGTGCCTTAAAAGAAGAGTGCCATAAAAAGTCCATCGACCATACGATTCTACGGCCCGCCATCATCTTTGGACGCTACAATTACGCCCCCAGAGAATTCTTCCTGTTCGAACAAATCATCAAGGGCTATCCTTTAATAATCCCCGAAACTATCCCGCCTGTGCGCTTCAGCTTCGCTTGGGTGGTGGATCTGGCGCGGATCATTTATTACTGTTTGCAGAATGAGTCCGTACGAGGAAAATGCTTCAATATCGCCGGTCCCGAGATGGTCTCTTACTCTGATCTGATTGCTGTGCTGGAGAAAAACAGTGGTAGGACAATCAAGACAATACAGATGTCCGTTGCGCAAATCATTCGCCAGAATGTTCAACTGCCCTTTCCTCCCGATCTCGATCTGCTTTATGACGGTTCGGCAATTAATCAAATCATCGGAAATGCGTACACACCTTTTGTAAAAGCCATGGACGCCACTTGGCGATATTATATGACCCTGCTCAATAGGTGATGGCTGTCCCTTGGCAATGATTGTTTAGTTCCGGTTGCTCAACCGGTATTTTGTGTTTCCCTGACTCCTCTCTAAAAAATTACGGCTTGACGACATGCTGATAAAAAAGTATCGTTATCATTGGTGATTTATATGGGTAGTCAATTTTGCCGGTTCAACAAGGTCATCTATTGATTGTCGACCTTGGCATTGGCCTCTCCTTATATGTGCACTTTGCCAATAATAGAGGATACTGATCATTCTTTCTATAAAAAGATAATGACAACAAGCAGTCGTAATTCATACCAATCATCAACTGATTTTGCCTACAAGAGTATTCTGAAGTGGATTTTATCTGGCAAAGTCATAGGGGGACAACATTTGAAATATGCCGATCTGGAAAAGCAACTCGGCATTAGCAAGACTCCTATTATCAGCGCACTTAACCAGCTCGAAGACAAAGGAATTATAAATTATATCAAACATCGCGGTTATTTTGTAGCCGAAATTGATTTTAAAAAACAGGGAGAAATTTTAGTTGCAGAAGACTATCTTGACGTTGGAAATCTCAAAACACCGGCAATGAACGATATTTTCTCACCGATATCGCTTCAAAGCGTTGTTTATGAAAAGATTAAAGACATGATTCGCACATTGAAAGTGGTGCCGGGACAAAAGCTGGTTTACAGCGATCTTGAAAAGAAATTTGGTATCAGCAAAACGCCCATCATTAATGCCCTTTCAAAACTGGAACGTGATGGATACGTTCATATTAAAAAAAATGTGGGCTGCTATGTAAAGGACATCCAACCGGAGGTGATTGCCGAAGTAATGGAAGCTCGTAGCTGTCTTGAAATTTCGAATGTTGATTTTGTGATGAGAGAGTTGACGAATGCTGATTTGACCCTATTGGAAGCACTTCAGGCACGCTATCGCTCCCATAATACGACTAGATTCGATAATGCCAAAATGACTGCCAATGCCGACTTTCACATCCATCTGGCCCAAATGGGTCGGAATCGGTTTATGGTCAAGTCCATTGAGAATATTTACGAGTGGATTGGATTATGGGTCCGTCTGGATTTGCTGCCGGCAGAAAGGATCATAGTGTCAGAGAACGAGCATGATGAGATGATTGAAGCACTTCACCGGCGGGATGCCGACCTGCTGAAGTTAATCCTGCAAAAACATCTAACAGCCGCTATCCAATATTATTTGCCAAGACATCTAAATTAAGTCGTATTCCATGATTATCCCCAACCCAAAATGGGTCGGGCATCACCAGAACAAAAGAGTAGACTTAATGCCCCTATGCCGGTGATGCCCCGATGGTTCCATGGTTCTTTGTGATTCCTTTAACTACCACGATTTCGTCAAGGTCAGGACAAACTGCGATCCCTGAACAGTGTTTTCCGCCCCGAACTCCCGCATAGCTCTGAGATTGACCTGGAACAGGGTCGGTGGCAGCCAGAACATATTGATCTCTGCTCCCAAGGCATAAGCTGTCTTACGTTCATCGGCAAACGAATTGGGACCATCGTCACTGTCATCTTCAAGCTGCCAATAGGCGCATCCTGCGAGCCCCGGGCGGATAGAAAATTTGTTATTGAGCACGATTTCCTTGCCCAGGCCGTACTCAACGACAAATTCTGATCCTGGGGTCACATTTGTCTCATCCTGCTCAGTGTTTACCAGAGTGCGCGTCAGGGCGCTGAAAGACCATGCGCGCTCCTCGTCGAAATAGACGGTGCCCCCCAGCGTCATCATTCCCGACCAGTAGCCGAGACCGGGAGATGCCAGCTTTTTAGAATCGTATTCACCTGTCGGGGCAATGGCCGCCAGGGCAAAAGCAGCATCCCAGCGCGGCTTATGCCAGGCCAAGCCAAAAAATTCGAAAACCGTATCGCCCAGGGCGAGGGACTGGCTATCCGTATAGTTGCCCAGGGTAAGTTCCTTGTCGACAAGCGGGACGATTATATCGTAGAAGTAGTCGGCGCCGAGCATCTTTTTTTCGGTAACATGCACAAAACGCTGGACCGATGAGAAGACCTCAAGGTCCAGACCAACGTCCAGCTCGTTGCCGTTATCGTTCTTCAACGTGGTGGGATTATACCAAGTGTTGTACATTCGGTAATGAAAACCCGGTGGGGGTACCGTTCCAGCAAGTACCCCCTCGCCACCGAAGGGGTAATGCGACCCCATCGTGGCTGCTTCGGCTGAGAAGCTGCCCAAGATTAAAAACAATGCTCCGCATCCGGCAAAAATCATCCGTTGAATTTGTTTGGCCATTATTGTCATTCTCCCTCTCAGATTTTTGTTATTGTATCTGTCATCAAAAGCCTTTAATTCTAATTGGTTACAATTTTCTGTTCGCCCTCTCTCATTGTTGTTGATCCCAACCATGGTGCAGCAATTCCCATTTTAGATCAGTCGTCGAGTCTTGTTGTTAAAGTCTGAAAAAACTGACATAAAATGATAGTCGATATTTGACTATGTTCTGATCACTCATTAAAAATCGATCAATTTGAGCAGAATTCAGATTGTCCAACACCAGGGAGGGTGATCTATCACACGCTATGCCGCAGCTGGTTTCCGAACAGATGTGGCAATTCATTCAGGTTGTCGACAAACTGAACGAGCTTACCATATTCATTTCGGAGGGATTGCTTACTGGAAGGATTGCAGGCAATTCCGATGGTCAACAAGTTGATCTGTCTCTTTTCCAAGAACCGGAGTGCTTCTTTCACGCCGCACCCCCAATTGGAAGCACCGTCGGTGATATGAATGATTCTGGGTTTTTTATTATTTCTTTTCAGTTTGAGGGCTGCAGCAATCAGCACTTCACCCGAAGCGGTTCGCCCATGCGGCAAAACTGTGTAGAACTTTTTTGAACTGTAAATTTCAGTCAAACGGCATTTGTCTTTGACCTCGTTATAGGCGAATATCCGAGCATTTTTATTGAATGCCTGAATTGCCGAAAAAAGCGTTTGGGATATGGTCTGGGCTTGATTCCATTTGTTGGGATCGGCCATTGATCCGGTGGCATCAAGAACTACCATCATTTCGCTCAACAACTCAAACTGGTTCTTTTTGGACAGAAATGCCTTGCCCGTAGTCTGGGCACGATACAGGCGCCGGCTATCGATCTTCCCTGAAGCCAGACCCCGATTGTAGATCGTCCTGCGTTGTGAGTTGGATTTGACGATTTGTTTCAACTTGAGCAGAAGCTGATTGTCGATCATGTCGGTGGCCTCCATGACGATATCGTTTCCCATGATTTCCACCACGTCATCCTTGTTGTGCACATGTGTCCGGACTTCATTGGTATAATCCGGCTTTTTCTCATCGACGTGAAATTGCATCTTTTGAATAAGGCTGGCAATTGCTTCCTTATTTTTTTCTTCAATCTCGTCATCGACCTCTGGTTGCGGTTCTTGACGGAGCATAAACGGATCAGAAATATCGCAGGGCCAAAATTTGATAAATTCGAGAAGTTCAGGCCAGATTGACTCATAGAGACTCAATCGATAATTCCCCCGCTCCGTCACACCATAAATCTTCGTGCAATTATGAATCATGGGACCCACGATAGAATTCAGCAGTGCGAGTGGTTTGGCATATAATTTTGTAAGATCTATTCTGGCATCCATCATGATTTTTGATCTGTCCACATATGCTTTCTTATATGCGTCACCGCTTCGATCTGCCGCCATTTTCCACCAGATATGCAACAACTCGCTCACTGTAGGCGGCGTTAAAAACCACTTTTCTTTTTCGCTGCATTCCCAATTTCTGGCGGCTTCGGTGTAAATCCCCAGTGGCTTGATGTTGGATAGGCAATCCAGATACACTTTCTCACACATGTCAAAAAAAAGATTGAACTTATACAAATATGGCGGTGGCAACTTAATCTTCGATTGGATGTTCTTCTTGATCCGATCACTCCACTCTATTTTTTCAAAAGCTTTGCGGACGGTAATTCCCACCATTATATCGGTTTTTTTAGCGGGAACAGGGTAGGTTCCCATGACTAATGTAGGGTCAAGGGCTATACCATCCTTATATTCCATGCCGGTCCAGACTATACTGCCCAAGTTGTGGCGGCTAATACAGGATGCAACTTTTCTCAACCCGGTAAGCAGTTTAGCCAATTCCAAGGCCTCTAACGTCGAGGTATTTTTTCTCCAGAAAGCCGAGTAGCCTTCATTTCCGGCAAAACAAAATCGGTCGATAGTATGATTCCCCGGCTTTGCATCAGCATCAAGATTCATAGTTTCCTGCTCTTTTGTTCAATTGGCGTAAAAAATCGGATAGCACCAATCGTATCCTGAAACTATCTGAGGTACGCCTGCATAAATCAAAGTGCGACTTCTGTGGTCTGATAACTCAACTCAACGCATCATATGGGCGGGAATCCAAGTTGCCAGAAGCGGGAATAAGGCGATAACAACCAATAACATCAAATACAAAGCCATAAACGGCCAACTGCCGCGGATGACAATGGAAAGATTGCTGGGAAATCCCAACCCTTTAGCAACGCCATCGACTGCATACAGGTTGAGACCGACAGGAGGTGTCAACAGTCCAATCTCAATGTTTATAACCATTAAAACTGCGTACCAAATCAAGTCTAATTTATAGCTCAAAAGTGTGGGCAAAATCACAGGGATCATGATCAGCATGATTGAGGCCCCTTCAAGGAAACAGCCTAATATCATGATGATGACCATTGTGGCAATTATAAATACCCAGGGAGAGAAGCCGCTGCCAACGAAAAAATCACTAATCGCACGACCTAAACCGAGCTGAGTTACCGCATTACCGAAAAGCACGGCGCCACAGATTATGAAGGTAACCATCACCGTCCCCGAGAGGGCTTCCTTTAGGATCGGAATGATATCCTTTAGTCCGATGGTACGATAGATAAAAATGCTCACAACAAATGCCCACATAGCGCCCAAAGCTGCGATTTCAGTGGGGGTGGCAAGGCCAGCATAAAGAGGCACCAAGATACCGACCGGAATCAGTGCCGCCCAAATCCCTTCTTTTAACGCAACCCACTTCTCACCCCAGGTAGCAGGTTCGACTTTCTTGCGGTCCGGCTGACGAAGATAGGCCCATGCTACGTAAAAAGAAAAGATGATTACAGCTATGATGCCCGGAATAACTCCTGCCATAAACAGCTTGCCTGCTGATTCCCGGACAAAGGCGCTGTATACAATCATCGGAACACTGGGTGGTATGAGGATACCCAAAGCACCACCCGCTACACAAATCCCTACTGCCAAGGAAAAGCTGTAACCGTACTTCAATAAGTTATTGATAGCAAAAGAACCGACCATGGCGGCAACGGCCACACTGGTGCCGCACATGGCGGCTAAAACAGCACAAGTCAGGACGGTGGCAATACCGACGCCTCCGGGGATCTGCCGCAGAAAGACATCGAAGAGTCTATACAGTTTCTCTCCGACCCCACCTTTTGCCAAAACAACACCCATTAGGATGAACAGTGGGATTGCAAGCAGAATGAAATCATTGAGGGTGTCAAATAGAACCTTTGCCGAGACCACCATCGCACCATTGCCGGTGAGGGCATAGAGACCTGCCATTCCGGCAAACCCCAAAGCGACCGGCACAGGCGTGCCAATCAGCAGAAGGAATATCATCAGGGTAGCGGGAATAATTATTATAAAATCCATTCTCTCTTGCCTCCCTATTTTTCAGTGTCAAAGCTGTTCTGAACTTTCGGAAGACGTATTTTTTCCCATGCCTTGACGACACCTACCATGGACTCAAGACCGAAAAGAACAAAACTCAATGGCAGGATCATTTGCAGTAGATAAATAGGCCATCCCAGAAGAGAGGTTACCCGATGTACCTGATAAGAGACACTTACGAGATAAAGGCCTTTCCAAATGATAAGAATACTGAACAGTAGGCAAGCAATGTCCCCAATCATAAACATGATGGCTTCATTACGTGGCGATACCTTGCGTGTGATGAGATCGACCCGTACGTGTCTTCCTTCTCTTAAAACATACCCGATCCCGAGAAAAGTGACCCAAACTGCACCATAGCCGCTCAGTTCATCAACAAAGGGAAGATAGCCTCCCAACATGCGGGCAATAACCCCACTGATTATGGATAAAAACATAAATCCCAGCAGGATAGCCCCAGCCGTATGAGCTGCCTTCGATATTTTCTCTATGCGTTCCATCCGTAACCCTTCATCTATCTTGGGACCCCTGCTTAGGATTTATAAGAGGAGCATCGGTTTGGGTTTAATGCTTCATCATTTGGATTTCTTTGATATCTGCCAAAGATTGAGGACTATCTTTATAAATTTCCTGAATGAGTTTTTCGAGATCGCCTTTCCAGAGCTTCATTTCTTCTGAGTTTGGTCGGTAGACCGTAATCTTTAGTTCTTCGGCCTTCTTAAAAATTTCATCGTTACTCTCTTTTGCACGGGCCAGACTATTGCTTTCTACTTTTTTTCCAGCATCTATAATAGCTTGCTGTTGATCTGCCGGGAGTTGATCAAAGAAATCCTTATTGATCAATATTGTGGATACTACTACACCAAGGGGGAGAAGCGTTTGATAAGGTGCTACCTCGTAATACTTTCTTTCAACATTCGACATGATGGAAGAAAGATTTGACTGGATAACACCACGCTGCAGCGCCATATATACCTCTGATCCACTTAAAAAAGTGGGATTCATTCCCCAGCTTTTCCAGAGAGTTGCGGATTCAGGACCGAGGACGCGTGAAGTCATTCCTTTAGCATCTGCAGGAACTTTGAGTAGCTTAACGGAAGTAATCCCATGTTGTTCTACCGACCAGAGAATGTAGGCTAAGACCTTAATATTTTTCTTCGCTAGTTCTACGTCAAGCCTCTGCCGGACAGGGCTGTTGAAGACTTTGGCCAGCATGTCCGTACTGTCAAATAAGAATGGACAATCGAAGATGCCTATTTCCGGTACAATTCTTGCTAAATTAAAACTATAACTTTGAGCTGACTCAATTGATCCTGTCATCACTGCCTCGATAGCATCAGCATCCTTAAAAAGCTGAGCTGACGGATATATCTGGATTTTCAAGCCACTATTCTCTTTCATTGACAGGTCGGCCCAATCCTTGAGTTGATTCGAAATATAGGTATTTTCCGGCAGACCGTGGCTAAAACGAATCGTTGTTTCCTTTCGAGGTGCTTGAGATGATTGATCCCCTCCGTTTGCACTTAGTGAAGGCAGCATCACAACGATTACAAGCAACAATAGGCACTTTTTCATGACCTTTATCTTATTCATATCTTATTCCTTTCTTAATAAATACTAATTGATATTACTGCTGTCTCATAAAGTTGTAAGGAAATACCAATAAAAACAGGCTCGAAGTGCTTCTTGTGTTATAATGTATTCGCGAAAAAACATTTAATAGCAAGGTGATCCGAGCCATGTCCCCAGCAGTGATCAATACTACCATCACCTTTGCCCATTTCGTAATCGAGATCGCCTTCAGGAAATGCAAAAAAGGATGCACATTCTCCGCAAGTTGCCTTAACATTTCCTCCCTTTTGAATGTGGGTCAACGTAAAATCCGTAGAACTCATCATATTCCAACTCAGGTGACCTGCGGGAAAATGGTTCGGCATGCCGTCAGGCTGCCATCAACCCTGAGCTCCCGGAAAATGTAACGAGAAACAAATCAATCATTTAATATCACGTGAATAATTACCCTAATCATGCCTCGTTACAATAATAAATTGTAACGATGATTCGAATGGCAAGAAATCGAAATATATTATTTCATTTTAATTATTTAATCCGAGTCATCGTTACAATCGTCCGGGAACTTAGGATCAACGCACTCACGCTCCAACATCGGGTTGTGACCACATTGAACATTGTTCGTTAGACATGTTCCCTGAAGCTCAATTTACCTTCTTCATGTTTTGAGCATGTCATATTAAGGACATCCCTGATCCAGCGTTTCCAGATGGAACCCATCTGTGTCCGGTTAACGGTGCATTGCCCCCGAGCCGGGTTGGTCGGATCGGATATATGCCATTTACATTTCACGCACGGCTTTACCGTACCTTCGGCCAAGTGAAGTTGACTGTCAACAACTGCCATTGTAGGCCCCCTTATTTTGTTTTTTAACGACTGCCATTAAAAGCTTTTCATCCGAACCAGTCTTGTAATAAACGTGCACCGGGTGATCTATCAATTTAATTCGAGATTAAGAAATTCGAAGTCCTCGGCGCCGAACTGCTGCTCAGTGCGAGCGATAATCGTATTTTGTCCGTAAGTCGGGAGGTCCACGAAACGAGCGCTGAATCCTGCCACCCTGACGATGAGGTCCTGGTGCTTTTCCGGATCTTTTTGGGCCGCCTTCATTTCAGCCGTGCTCACAACATTGAACTGCACGTGATCGATATTCAGATCATGCCAGGTATTCATATAAGCGTGCCAGATATCGAAGCCGTGCTTGCTGCGCATCATGGGAACCGACAACCGCTGGTTGAGCAGGTTCGCCTTCTGGTTTTCCTGGACCTTGGAAACTGATTTCAGAACTGCCGTCGGACCTTTCTTGTCCGTGCCAAAGTAGGGGGAGATTCCGCCATCGTCTGCGGCCTCTCCGCCGTAGCGGCCATCCGGGGTTGGGCCGGTACGCGAGCCGACTTCCATGTAAAGGCCGACAGCCTGCCCTACGGGCATTACCGGCCCGCCGGAGTAGTTCGTCACTTTCCTCATCTCGCCGCCGATGATCTCTTCGTAGTATCTCTTGATGACCGCATCCGCGTACTCGTCATCATTTCCCCACTTTGGAGCGTTCTTGAAGTCCTTCTGCATCTGTTCGAAGCCTTCCCAGTTGACCTTCAATGCTTCCATCAGTTGCTTCATCGTATATTTTTTGTCGTCGTAGATGAGCTTTTTGATGGCCACCAGAGAATTTCCTCCCACAACGGTGGTTATGGGGTTATGCCAACCGTTGGGCTGCTCGGAAAGAGAACACGCCTCCCGCCCAAGTTCCATGCACCCGTCGTCGATGCTGGATACAAAGGGAAGCTGGAGATAGTTGCCCTCCATGTAACGGCTCACGTCCTTGGCGCGAATCACGAGACTGATGCCGTAGGCGTACTGCTTTTTGAAGGCATCCCACAGTTGTTCGAAAGTCTCGAAGTCCTCGGCATACCCCGTCTCGGGACCGAGTTGCATGTCAGAATAAGACCAGTCGTAGCCGTTGGTCAGCGTGATTTCTAAAATCTTGCCAGGGAAGATGGAGCCGCCGCCTTCCGAGCGAGTCTTCTGAGTCTTTCTTCTGCCGACAAGTCCGGGCGACATGCACAAGACATTGGCCCAGTCATGGGCTTCTTCATCCGTAGCGCCGTTGCCGTTCAGGCTGAACTGGGCGTAATATTTCATCTGTTCGGTGCCGATTTCGTCGTGTTTGATGGATGGGTATCCCAGTCCGTCCCGAATGCACTCGAACACGTGGTAGAGGGTCTTTACACGGTTTTTCTTGGAATATCTGAAAACCATGGAGGGCTCGGTGGTCCGGATGTTTCTCGCACCCTCGAGAATGGCATCCGTCATGTCGTTGCAACCGTCGGAACCGTCCCTGTTGGTGCCGCCGATTGTGAATATGAAAAGATCATTGGAGCCGGGGAATATTTCCCTGTACCCCCTGGACTGGCCCGCGCCGTGCTCGGAGATCTTCAGTCGTTCCATCTCGACCATTTCCACCGCATCCGCGTGCGTCATGGGCTGGAATGACTTGTTGGTGACGCTGGCCTGGTAGTAAGGCCACAGTACCTTGTCTTCCTTGTGCGCATAGCCGCTGGCGTACCTTTCGATGCCGTGGCAGAGGAGATAAGTGTACCACTTTACCTGGAAAGCATCCTTCAACCCTTTGCAAGGTTCCGCGGGGACTCGGCGGCTGATTTCTGCCATCTCGAACAACTCTTCCTTCCTTGCCGGATCCGTTTCAAAGTTTTCCGCTACGATTTTGCACAGTCTCGCATGTCGTTTGGCCCAGATGATAACCGCCTTGTCCGCGATTACCATGGCTTCCCAGTTGTCGATCTTGCTGATCCAGTCGAGCCCCTTTGTCCCGTCCCACGGCTGCTTGGACATTTCGGCCTTTGCGTCGCGAATATGCCCTTCTGCCAATTCGATCCGCTTCAGAAGACCGTCCTCCAGCACGGTTTCGTATGGAGGAACAATGCTGTTGTAGCCGTGGGCGAAGGATGGCGCCTCCATGGTGCTGACCTGGTACATCCGCGTTAAATCGATGGGATCGAAATATTTTTCGCACTTTGACTGCAAACTGTAAGGTCTCCAGTAGTTGTTGATCTCTTCCGCTTCAGCCGCCGGCTGCGGCGAATAGTCGCTTTGCAGGTAGTCCTTGACGTTCATGTAGGAAAGTTCGGGATAAAGCGGGAACATATTGGGATCTTCGGCATGATAGCCGATTATGAATTCGTCCTGCTGCACGACAACCGTTCCCTTGGTCAACACGGCCGCCAGTTGCAGCGCGCGACGAATGACCTCGGGCTTCCCACGCGACTCCTTGTGCGATTCGGTGATGAGCCGCATTCTCTCGATGCCGGCCCTGGTCCCTTTTTCGACAAACTCACCAGCCGAGGCGTGCTTCCACCGGCAGCGCCCCTTCAATCTCCTGGTTCTGTCGGTGGACGGCGCAAACAGATGTTCGTGCAGTTCCTCGTCTGGTATATCGGCGTCTTTGGGATCAGCCGGGGGAAAGTCGATAACCTTGCCTCTGTACTCGATAGGCTGAGCCATTGTTGTCATATTGCTCTCCTTTTTTTCGATTAGGAACGTTTCCGAAAATTCTGGCAGGTTTCGGTCTTTTCGAATACCGGCTTGGAAAGCCAATATTTGCCCTTTTGGTCCTTGTGCTCTGTAACACAGTCGGCCTTGCCCGGTTCAAAATCTTCTTCACCCTCGGGCACCCGGAAAAAGAAAGCACATCCTTCGCACGTTGCCATTGTAAATCCTCCTTTTGTATGGAAATTATCGCGTACAAAAATAGATCACACCGTGTGGTACAGTTAATTGCCTACCTCTCTTTGTTACGGTTTCTCTCCTTTGTCACCTCCCATCCCCACCAAGCCCCCGACAGTCACGCTGGTAATGCCGGCCATAGCAAGCATTTGGACCAGTTCTTTCACCTGCCTAACGGATTTATCTTTTACTCCTTTATATTGGTATGTTTGTGAGAGGCCGAGAAAATCATATTTCCCGGCGGCATAGGAATGGAACGGAAGAATATCTACGCCTATCAGCTTTTCTGCATACGGGGTAAGGAAATTGACGTATGCCTGGTAATCACCAGCCGTGTCGTTAAAGCCCGGGATGATGGGCAGATGGATTCGCACATTAGCCCCATTTTCGATTAGTAGTTTTATGTTCTCCAGGATGGGTTCCAGGGGCCAGCCAATAACCTGACGATGTTTCACAGGATCCATTGATTTGATATCAACAATGAAAAGATCGATCGTACTTAATAGCGGACGGATAACCTCGAAATCCGGGAAACAACTGGTTTCTATAGCCACATGTACCCCTTCCTGCTTGAGCCTTTGGGAAAGTGTCAGGGCAAAATCGGCAAAGAATAGTGGATCGCCACCGCTCAAGGTTACACCACCGCCGGAGTTATTGTAAAACGGTTGGTCGGAGAGACATTCCCGCAGGATCTCGTCCATCGTCAGGAGGTGGCCGACAGTCTCCCTCGCACCACTAAGGCAGGCATCGACGCAGCTCATGCAGAGCGTGCATTTATCCCGGTCGATTGCAATACTGGCTGTTCCTTCCGGCCCGATTAGCATTGTGCACGCCTCTTCTGGGCAGACGTCTATGCATCGACCACATCCCGTACAGAGGTTGGCGTGGTAGTATAAATCTTTTTTTCTGCTTTGGGTTTCCGGGTTGTGACACCAGGGGCAATGAAGCGGGCACCCCTTAAAAAAGATGGTTGTTCGGATGCCCGGCCCATCCTGCAGGCAGAACCGCTGAATCTCGGTAATAAGGGGTGTCTTTGTGGCTGATTTTCGAAGAAGAGTTATTGCCTTTCCTTCTTTTGTGTTTCTCATCATTGTCACACACCTTATTTCGTAAAATGTATCTTCGGTATTACCCAAAAAAGCAACGATCAGGCTTCAAACCAATCGTCACTATCTGAAGAAGATTTCTGTTAGTCGATTCTCCTACAACTGAAAGATTTCTTTGATCGCCAATTCGAATTCTTTGGGCGACCGGTCTGCCGAGTGACTGAAAAACCGAGTCACTTTATGCCTGGAGCTTGTTAATCTCGGCTGTTTCACTAGTTTTGACCTTCGCCGATATCAGACAGAAGGTGCGTTGATGGTTTTAAGACATTCACGCATCGTATGAAATGATCGTAATATGATATCAGATCTAGTGTCAACAATAAAAAAGAAGCTGAACAACAAAAAAAATAAATATAACCTGTTTGGGGAGCGGGCCGGGCAGGTCGATCGAGAAAAGGGTTTAGTTAGTGTCCATCTAGAAACTGTAATATACTTATATTATTACAAATTATAGCAAATGTGATAGGGTTGTATGGCGATGCGGTAGTATTCGGTATCAAATTTCTGTGAGCCATCCGCTTCCCACCCCTGTCAATTCAGTGCTGATGACATGTGCCGACATGATGCGCAACTTGCCGGGATAGCACAGAGTCTCCTGCGTTTCCACAGGTTCCGAACTATTTTGATGTTTAATCGTAATCTTGCCAAAATGCTGACCAATCGAAAGGTGTTCGAGCGCAAGGCGAATTTCATCGAATGTAAAATTTCGATCAATTACGGGTAGAACCGTTCGAGCCGATGACGACTATTGTCGTTGCGGACCTTCCAATCTTCAGCCCGGGGAGTGGACCGACGACACCTCGATGGTGCTGTGCCTGGCAGAGAGTCTCGTTGCCTGCAATGGCTTCGATCCGAAGGACCAGATGGAACGGTACCTGCGCTGGTATGCCGAAGGGTATCTCAGCAGCAATGACCGGTGTTTCGATATCGGCAACACGGTCCTGCCGGCGTTAACCCGGTTCAAACGGGACAACAACCCGGTCGCTGGATCGACGGCAGCGCATACGGCCGGAAATGGCAGCTTGATGTGATGCGTCTGGCGCCGGTCCCGATGTTCTTTGCCGCCGATGCCGGCCAGGCCATCAGGATGAGTGCCGAGAGTTCCCGAACAACTCACGGCGCTCTGGCCTGTCTCGACGCGTGTCGGTATTTTGGCGGCCTCTTGGTCGGCGCCCTTTAGGGTAGCACGAAGGAGGAGATTCTCTCTGATCACTACTCGCCTGCTGCCGGCATCTGGCAGACCGAACCCTTGCGTCCTAAAATCGACGAGATTGCAGGCGGCTCCTTCAAAAGCAGGAATCCTCCGGATATCGTCGGCAACAGTTATGTGGTCCGCTCCCTTGAAGCCGCACTGTGGGCGTTCCACAACTCAACGTCGTTTCGCGAGGGGTGCCCTGCTTGTCGTCAACCTCGGAGACGATGCCGACACCACCGGGGCTATCTATGGCCAGCTGGCCGGTGCCTTTTACGGATTGCAGGGTATCCCGAAGGAGTGGCGGGAGTGCATCATCCATGCTCGGATAATTGAGAATTTCGCTGATGCGCTGCTTCAACGGTGTGAAGGGGGAAACGAATAAAAGGGGGGGACGCCGCCTTTATTTCTCTGGTATTCCTTATGAAATTGCAGTACAGGTCCCGGGCCATTGATCCCCCTTGTTTTCTGGACCTTTCCTTGAAGTCCCTGATATCGAAAAGATCCTTTCTCTCCTCCTCCCTGCTGCCAAGCGCCAATACCCTGAACTCTATCAGCCATTCGATGAATCGTTTATAGATCCGCTCGACGACCTTGCCGCGGTAAATCCGACCCAGCTCCTCGAACTTTGCCAGTTGGGTCGGATGGTCACGGCTGGTGAATTCCTCAGTCAGATAGCCCTTGTCCAGCCAGTTAGACATTCCCCAATTATATTGGCCGTCTTGTCGGCACAAAAAGATCCAAGGCGTCAACAGGTTCTCCAGCATCCGTTTCCAATACCGGGTGTTCCCGGACTCCCAAAGTTCTTTTTCTACTTCCGGGATGTGAGCATTTCAGGTTTCCTACACCCAGAGGACCAAGGTGGCGACCCTCTTGTTGACAATCTCCTTCTTGAGTTGATGATCTGTGTAACCGCAGCTGGGTAGGAAGACTCCTCCTGGTGAGGCATATACCGTGATACTACCAACCGTCGAACCGACAGAGTAAACCGAGCGGGGACTCCACCTAAGAACAGCCGGGATGTTGTTCAATCAAGGGGAGCCACCTCAATCTGATTATCAGGACGATCGGACCATCACCATCGTCGTCACCGAGTTCATCAACATCATCGTAATGATCGGTAGAAGACAACCGATATTCGAAAAAGGTTGTACAGGAGTTGTACAAATGGATGGGAAAAACAAAAAGCACTTACCGGATTATCGATAAGTGCTTGAATTTTTGGAGCCAATATGCGGGATCGAACCGCAGACCTACTGATTACGAATCAGTTGCTCTACCAGCTGAGCTATATTGGCCTATGACAGTGACGCCTATATAGCAGGTAACGATTGAAAATTCAACCTTTATGAAATATAACAAACCATCGACGGAAGACGATTTTCGCGTTATTTTTTTCAACAAATCGACACCTTATCAAAACCATCCATTTCACTCTGGCATTTGTCGAACTCAAACCGCATCACCTTGCCGCAGCTCCTGTTCAGCGTTGTCCTCCTGCTGGTCAGCAGTGGCGAAACGCTCTCAGGCCCGCTTGCCGCCAATGGCTGCACCGGCTGTCATGCCGTTATGCTGGACGGCAACCATGCCATGGCCTGCACCGCCTGTCATCAGGGGAATGATGCCACCAAAGAAAAGAGTGTGGCCCACAGCGGCCTGATCGCCCAGCCGGCCCACCCGGAGGCGATGGCCAGGTCCTGCGGTCCATGCCATCCCCATCAGGTCGACGGTCTCCGCGCCGCATCTCATTTTACCCTGAAAAATCTCGTCAACCTGGTTCGCCGCGCCTTCGGTGCTACGGCTGATCTGCAGTCGATGGTCGAGATCCCCGAATCCGATTCCCCCAAGGACGCCCTCGCCCTCGCCGACGATCTCCTGCGCCGCCGCTGCCTGCGCTGCCATCTTTATTACAAGGGTGACGATTACCCTGCCGTCACCCACGGTACCGGCTGCGCCGCCTGTCATCTCGGCTTTCAAAACGGCAGGCTGGCATCACACGCATTCCTGGCCACACCCGGCGACAGTCAATGCCTGTCCTGCCATTACGGCAACAGGGTCGGGTTCGATTACTATGGCCGGTTCGAACATGACCTGAACGTTGAATTTCGCACCCCTTACACGACGAAAGCGGACCATTTTCGTCCCTTTGGAGTCGAGTATCATGAACTGGCGGCGGATATCCACCAGCAGCGCGGTCTTGCATGCGTCGACTGCCATAGCGGCAGAGAACTGATGGGGGCAGGCAGTCCCGGCCCTTCCTGCGCCGGGTGCCATGACGCCGGTCAACTCGAAAAAAACCTGCCCGACCGGGTCCGCAAATCCGCTTCCGGATACATATTCCTTGCCGGAACTGAGATGAAAGAGCATCCCCTGCCGATCATGACCGATCCGGCGCACACATCCAACAAGGGCAAAATTTCCTGCCAGGCCTGCCATGCCCAGTGGGGCTTCGCCGACTTCGGCAAGCATCTTCTGCGTTCAGAGTACGACGAGTATGACCACTGGGACCGACTGACGACTCAGGAAAGTTCTGAGGTGACGAATCTCCTTGAAAACAATACTGATTTTTCGAAGAATGAAATTTTTCCGGCCATGAAGGACAAAATTCACTTCAGAAATCAGCCAGGAGTGTGGTATAAGGGATACGTCATGCGGCGTTGGGAGACAATTTTCCTGGAAAAAGATCAGGAAGGCAATGTCTCTGTGGTCAGACCGCTGCTTGATTTCTTTCTTTCCTGGCAGGATGAGAACGGACAGGTACATTTCGATTCCCATCCATCCGAGGCCGGCAGCAACGGCCTCCACCGCTACACCCCGCATACGACAGGAAAAGCCGGGTTGTTCTACCGGCAGCGTCTCGAAAACCTCCATTTCGCTGCAGCAGCAGAGGAGAACAAGAAGGGGGACTGAATAGCAACGGTCCCGTAATCATTAATCATCACATACGACTGCCGCCTATGATCAGTTGCACAACAACGACCACCAGCAGCCGCTCCATTGCCGGAGTACACGACGAGACCATTTTTATCGGGGCCGCCATACTCCACCGTCTCAGATTTTTAGCATTTCTCCTGTTCTTCCTGATCGCCATCCCATCCGGGCCGGCTTTCGCTTCGTACGACAGGAACCCGCACGCCAAGCCGTCGAACACGTTGGACCAGAAGGGTCTGAGTGTTCATTCGCCCTCCGATGGCTACTCCGAAACCGGCCTTGCTTCCTGGTATGGCAAATCTTTTCAAGGGAAGCGCACCTCGAGCGGTGAACGGTTCGACATGCATTCGATGACGGCCGCGCACAAGCTGCTGCCGATGAACACCCTGTTAAAGGTAAAGAACCTGGAAAACGGCAGGGAAACGATTGTCCGGGTCAATGACAGAGGCCCCTATTCCGGGAAACGGATTATCGACCTCAGCCTTTCCGCCGCCAAGACCTTGAAACTGGCGAGAAAAGGGATCGCCAAGGTTGAGATCACCGTCCTCAACGACGCCAGGCAAGGCCAGATAGACGAGCTGCAGGTTGAGCGGGATTCCCCCCACACCGCCAATACGTTCTATATCCAGGTCGGCGCCTTCTCGCTCGAATCCAACGCGAAGCGGATGCGGGAACGGTTCGCCAAGACCGGCCAGACCGTCATCATCCGGCAGGTCAGCGGCAAAAAATCGACCATCCACCGGGTGCTGATTGCCGTCGGTAATGACCGTAACAAGGCAAACAGCACGGAGCGGCAGATGCGCAGCAACGGCTATAAAGAAGCGTTGGTGGTCGTACGCTAGATCCTGTCAGCTGATCCTGGCAAAGTCCGCTTTCCAGACCGCATCCAGCAGCATTCTCAGTTTGTCGTAGTCCTTCAGCCCGGGCCGGATCTCCACGCCCGAATTGACATCGATGGCAAAGGGCCGGACCTTGTCGATGGCCTCGGCCACATTATCGGGGGTGAGTCCGCCCGCCAGGATTATCGGCCGCTGCAGCGCCAGGGATTCAATCATGTCCCAGTTGAAGGTACTTCCGGTCCCCCCGGCCTGGTCGGCGACATAGGTATCAAGCAGGAAACCCTGAACAACATCCTGATAGGGGTGAAAATCTTCAGGAGTCGCACTGCCACTGATCCTGAAGGCCTTGATGACCTTGCAGGGCGACGCAGCGTATGCCAACTGGCCGCAGTATTCTGGGGTTTCGCTGCCATGCAGCTGCACGTAGGAAAGACCGCAGTAATCGACGATTTCCTGGACTTCGATGTTATCCCGGTCGATAAATACACCGACCAAGTCAACAAAAGGTGAGATGTTTGCCGCAATTTCCTTGGCCTTCTCCGGCTCGATGTATCGCGGACTGTCTTCCACAAAGATAAACCCAAGGGCGTCGACTCCCGCCCGCATGCCCTCCTCCGCATCTTCCATGTTGGTAATTCCGCACATTTTTATGCGGGTTCGCCGGTGCATCACTCCTCCATTGAAATTGGTATCGTATTACCGCAACCCCCGGAGCACATCCCCGGGAGATCCCGCCCGCATCAGGGTTTCACCGATGAGGGCGGCGGTCACTCCTGCTTCCGCCAATTGTTTGATATCCTCATGATCCCGCAGGCCCGACTCGCTGACAACGGGGATATCCGCCGGGATGATCTTTTTCAGGCGGAAGGTCGTATTGATATCCATCGAGAAATCCTTCAGGTTCCGGTTGTTGATGCCGATCAGCCGACTGTCGGCGGCGAGGGCCTGTTCGACTTCGCGCTCGTCATGGACCTCGACCAGAACGTCCATCCCAAGTTCCCCGGCGCAGACCTGATACTCCTTCAGCTGAAATGCGTCGAGAATCGCAACGATCAACAGGATGGCATCGGCGCCATGCATCCCGGCTTCGCGGATCTGCACCTCGTCGATGATAAAATCCTTGCGCAGGACCGGCAGGCTGACCGCTTCCCTGACCTGCATCAGGTAGAGGAGATTGCCCTGGAAAAAATCGTGGTCGGTCAGCACCGAAATCGCCTGCGCTCCCGATCGCTGGTAGTTGCCGGCTATCGCCACCGGGTCAAAGTCTTCGCAGATGACCCCTTTCGACGGCGAGGCCTTTTTCACCTCGGCGATGATCGAGACCCCCGAAAACGCAACCAGCGCCTGGCGGAACCCGCGCGGCGGGCCGATCTCTTTGCCCAGCCAGGATGGCGGCAATTGGATCCCGGCGCTTTTCAGCTGCGCGACCTCGAGACGTTTCCGGGCTACTATTCTATCTAATATCATTATCCTGGTGTCCGATCAAATCCTGCGGTGAAAGGTCCCTGCCGCCTGGTCGAATTCCCCGCTGGCTATTCCTTCTTCGCAGCGAACGCGGCGCAGTATTGAACCAGCTCATCGAGCTTGGCCACTGCCTTGCCCGAATCGATGATCTCGGTCGCCTTGGCGATACCCTCGTTGATGGTCGGCACCATTCCGGCCGCCATGAAGGCCGCCCCGCTGTTGAGCAGGACCATGTCCCGTTTCGGTCCCTGTTTTCCAGCCAGGATGGACCGCATGTCGACCGCCGCCAGCTGCGGCGTCGCCGCCCCGGCCAGCTCCTCGAGCCGGGCCCGCTTGAGCCCGAACTCCTCCGGGGTGACGGTATAGGTATGGACCCTGCCATCGGCCACTTCCGATATCCGCGTGTATCCGGTCACCGTCAGTTCATCGAGATTTCCCTCGCCGTAGACGACCAGCGACCGCTTCGTTCCCAGCCGCAGCAGAACGTTGGCAACGAGTTCGGTCAATGCGGGATCGAAGACGCCGAGTACCTGGACGTTGGCCCCGGCGGGGTTGGTCATCGGGCCAAGGATATTGAAGATCGACCGGATGGCGATCTCCCGGCGCGGGCCGATGGCATACTTCATCGCCTTGTGCAGGGCGGGGGCGAAGAGAAAGCCGATGCCGACGGTGCGAACACATTGCCCGACCTGATCCGGGGGCAGATTCAGACTGACCCCGGCGGCCTCGAGGACGTCGGCGCTGCCGCAACGCGACGAAACCGCGCGATTGCCATGCTTGGCCACCGGAATACCGGCCGCGGCAACGACAAAAGACGACGTTGTCGAGACGTTGAAGGTGCCGGCACCGTCGCCGCCGGTGCCGACGATGTCCACCAGGACCTCGCCCTTTGCCGTCGCCACACCCGTATCGATCGGCGTCGCCTTCTCCCGCATGACCCGAACGGCGCCGGTGATCTCGTCGACGGTCTCCCCTTTCATCCGCAATGCGGTGATGAAGGAGCCGATCTGGGCCGGAGTGGCATCGCCGCTCATGATCACCAGCATGACTTCGTACATGTCCTTTTCCGAGAGATCGTGACCGATCACCACCTGGCCTATCGCTTCCTGTATCTTCATCTGCTCAACCTCTTCTCTTGAATTGCCGCGAATCAGCCCCTCACCAGCCGCTGATAATCGGGGCTCATGAAATTCTGCAGGAGCCGGATCCCGGCCGGGGTCATAATCGATTCCGGATGGAACTGCACTCCCTCCACCGGCAGGGTTTTGTGGCGGATGGCCATCAATTCGCCTTCGTCGGTCCGCGCCGTGATGGTCAGGCAGTCAGGCAGCGTTTCCTCGTCAACGATCAGCGAGTGATAGCGCATGCCGTCAAAAGGATTGGCCAGGCCGGTAAAGATCCCCTTGCCGTCATGGTGGATCGGGCTGGTCTTGCCATGCATGATTCGCCCCGCCCGGACCGTCCTGCCGCCAAAGGCCTCGCCCATCGACTGGTGGCCCAGACAGACGCCCAGGACCGGCACCTTGTCACTGAAATAGCGGATGGCGGCAATCGATATCCCGGCCTCCTGCGGCGAACAGGGACCTGGTGACACCAGCAGCCGATCCGGCCGCATCGCTTCAATCTCGGCAATGCTGATCCTGTCGTTGCGATACACCCTGATATCTTCCTCTCTTCCCTCTTTCCGGGCACTGCCGGCGATGGTCTGGACGATATTGTAGGTGAAGGAATCGTAATTATCGATAATGACCAGCATCGTCTAAAATCCTCTTTCGACCAGTTCCACTGCCCGACGCAGCCCCATGGATTTGTTGATCGTCTCCTCGTATTCCCGCACCGGGTCGGAATCGGCGACGATCCCGGCGCCGGCCTGGATCCAGAGATCTCGGCCCTGCATGATAAAGGTGCGAATCGTGATGCAGAAATCCATGTTCCCGGAAAACCCGAAGTAGCCGACCGAACCGGCATACGGCCCCCGCCTTTCGGGTTCGAGTTCGTCGATAATCTCCATCGCCCGAATTTTCGGGGCGCCACTGACGGTGCCGGCCGGGAAACAGGCGGAGAGGACATCAAACTGGTCCAGCCCCTCACGGATCTCACCGTGGACGCCGGAAACGATATGCATGACATGGCTGTAGCGTTCGATCACCAGCAGGTCCCGGACCTCGACCGAGCCGTCCCTGGCGACCCGGCCGACGTCATTGCGGCCCAGATCGACCAGCATCAGGTGCTCGGCGCGCTCCTTCGGGTCGGCAAGCAGTTCCTGCTCCAGCCACAGATCCTCTTCGGCGGTCGCACCGCGCGGCCGGGTACCGGCGATCGGCCGCAGTTCAATCATCTGCTCTTCCTTGCGGACCAGGATCTCGGGCGAGGACCCGATTTGCACGAGATCGCCGAATTTCAGGAAAAAGAGATAGGGACTGGGATTGATATGGCGAAGGGCCCGATAGAGCACGGTCGGGTCGATATCGGTTTCGGTGTGGAACCTCTGGGACAGCACGACCTGGATGATGTCACCGGCGACAATATACTCTTTCGCCCGCTCGACCATCGCCTGGAACCTCTCCGGCTCCATGTTCGAGGTGAAGACATGGGGGGTCGAAATGCCGCACATGCTGTCATGCGCCTGCACCGGGACCGGTGCCTTCAGGACGGCGATAATTTCCTCTATCCGCCGCACCGCGTCGGTATACAGATCGGCGCCCGCGACCCCGTCCTCGGCTCTGACCCAGCAGACCACCGTCACGGTCTGCCGTACGCTGTCATGGACCAGAACGATGCGCGGCACCATGAAGGCGGACTCGGGAAGATCAAGGCTGGGCCTCGAATCGGGAAGTTCCTCCATGAACCGCACCATATCGTAGCCGAGAAAACCGACGGCGCCGCCGCAGAATTTGGGCAGACCGTCAACGTCGGCAGCGTCGAGCCGTTTGACCAGGGCTTTGATGGCATGCAGGGGATTGGTCCGTAATCGTTCCTCTTCCTTCTTCCCGCCGTGGACTTCGGTTATACGGACCTCGTCCTGGATGGATTCAAAGGTAACGAGCGGATCGAAGCCGATAAAGGAATATCGCCCCCATTTTTCCCCGCCTTCCATGCTCTCGAACAGAAAGATATGGCTATGGGCATCGGCGATCTTGGCAAACAGGGTGAGAGGGGTATCGAGATCGGCGATGATCTCGGTGCAGACCGGAATAAGTTTCGATGTGGCAAGATATCCGGCAAAACTCTGCGGCGGAGGGTAGTAGGCTCGCTGGGACATGATTTAGAAATATCCGAGAAACTTCAATCCATTACGGGAAGGTATCGATGGTGATTCAGGAAGAATACCAGTTATCGATCCCTATTGTCCAGCATCTTCACCGGTGGATAATGAAAAAAGGACCATGGAATCGAGGGATTCCATGGTCCTTGTGCTTTTCATGCAGCCGCCGCCGACAAGGCTATGGCCCAACGAACGACGGTGATGGCGGATCAGGCTGCCGAGCCAACCTTGTTGACACTCAGGGTCAGGCGGGAAATCTTGCGTGAAGCCGCATTCTTATGAATAGTGCCCTTCGATGCCGTCTTGGCGATGACCGGAATTGCGAGTTGCAGAGCCTCTTTGGCCGCATCCTCGGACCCGGTCGCTACGGCCTCGTTGACCTTGCGGATTGCGTTCTTCATCTGCGACCTGTTCGTCCTGTTGCGCAGACGACGTTCCTGGGACTGGCGATTCCTTTTTTCAGCCGATTTATGATTTGCCACGAATTCATTCCTCCTGTTGATAACACTCGCATATGGCACCGGATTGACGGTTGGATACGTTACCGTATATTCAATTCCAGAGCTGTATTTCCATCGCAAAAAGAAAGAAATTTATACTGGATCCGGACGATAAAGTCAACAGATACCCTTAGCACAGGTCGTTTTTCCCTGCAACGAGAAAAGTTTTCCATTTTTTGCACCAATCAACGCTGCAGGGACGACGTTTCCATCACGAACCGGCGACCTACTCGAGCCGGCCGAGATAGTTGAAGGTCGGGAGTTTTGTGTACCGACCGGTTCCGGTCAACCGCTCCTGCAGTTCCCTCAGCAACCGGCTGTCGGCCTGCTCGCCGCGGATATCGACGATGACATAGTCCAGTCCCAGCCCCTTGAGTTCCGTCAGATACGGCAGCAGTGAAAACGCGCGGGTCGAATGGGTCTCGGTGTATCCTTCCTTTTTCCGGATGACGAGGGATTCGCCCTTCGGACTGAGCAGGGGCCGGTCATAGGTGAAATGCGGGGCGGCAAGACGGGCGGTGAACAATGGCGGCGAGCCGAAGACCGTCAACCCCAGCCGCGGACTGCGTCGCTCCCCTTCCCTCCCTGCACCGTCCGAGATCTTTCTGCAGCCCTGGACCAATTCGCCGAGGCTCTGCCGATCCCCCTCGATACACAGCTGTACCGATTCCAGCCCTGCCGTCGCCACGGCGCTGATCGCCTGGCTGTTCAGCAGGTTGAGGGTGTAGTCGCCGTGCAGATGCACCCGCTCACCGGCAAAAAAATCAAGTTGACCGATGTGACTGATCTGAAACGATTTGTAGCCGGAACGCAGCAGGTTGCCGATCTGTTTATGGACCCTTGCCAGCTCCTGTTCCTGGATGACCGGGGGCAGCCCCCAGATCACATCCCGCGCCCGATTGCCGAGGAGCCGCCGGATCTGACCGGCCTGACTGACAAGCCCCTTGTCGAACGACAGCAGGAAGCGATCCGGGGCAAAAGGCAGCCTGGCCTGCAAGATCTTGACCGAATCGGTGCGCAACCACCACTCCAGCGCGGTCCTGCCGGCCGCAACGCCCCTGTTTCGGCGGGCCGCTGGCGGGGCGTCCTGCATCCGTCCATCGCCCCGGCCGCGCCGGTCATCGACCCTGGGCTGATCATGGTCCCAGACCTGCCGACCGATATCCCGTATCCTGCGGACGACCTTCGGCCGATAGCCGGCAAGGGCGGACTTCACCTCGGCGACGGCCAGCCTCGGCGGCGGCGCCGTCCCGCCCCCGGCCGTATCGACCTTGTAGAGCTCGAGATGCTGCCCCGACTGAGCCGGACAGGATGCCGGCAGGGCAATTCGGACCAGAGTGGCGGCCTTGGC
>Ga0209066_10000557_pt1 | contig 53577 bp, 56 predicted proteins | sample All_14_2_FD_187198 | JGI IMG/M metagenome (GOLD analysis project Ga0209066, IMG submission 187198) | Freshwater microbial communities in response to fracking from Pennsylvania, USA - Allegheny Zone_MetaG_DW_15 (SPAdes) (version 2) ...
AAGGCGATTCTGGTGCCCAGCGCGCTGGCGCTGAGTGCTGTGGCCCCGTGGTCGATCACACCGCTGCTGATGGCGGGTGGGCTGTTTTTGTGTTTTGAAGGTTTTGAGAAAGTGGCGCACAAGTTTTTGCACAGCAGCCACGAAGTCGAAGCCGAGCACGCGCAGCTGGTCCAAGCCCTGCGCGACGAGTCGGTGGACCTGGTAGCACTTGAGAAAGACAAGATCAAGGGTGCGGTGCGCACCGACTTCATTTTGTCCACCGAGATCATCGTCATCACCCTGGGCACGGTGGCGGCCAGCCCGTTTGTGACCCAGGTCAGTGTGCTGGCCGGCGTGGCCCTGTTGATGACGGTGGGCGTTTACGGGCTGGTGGCAGCGATTGTGAAGATCGACGACCTGGGCCTGTGGCTCACGTTGCGCCCGGGGCAACCGGGCTGGCAGCACAGGCTGGGCCGGGGCTTGTTGCGCGCCGCGCCACTGCTGATGAAAAGTCTGACCATCCTGGGCACGCTGGCGATGTTTCTGGTCGGCGGCGGCATTCTGGTGCACGGCTGGCACAGCGCTGGCGAGTGGCTCGAGAGCATCAGCCTGCTCGCGGGTGCTGCGGCACCGGTGGCGTCGGCGGTGCTCAGTGGTGTGTTCGGATTGCTGGCTGGGGGTGTGGCGCTGGCAGGGGTCAAGGCCGTCACTTGGGCCAAGTCGGCGTTAACCAGGAAATAGAGGCCTCAGACCTCGCCGCCAAACTTTTTGGTGAGGTTGGCGATGTACTGCTCCACCAGCTTTTCAAACTCAGCTTGCACGGCGGGCACCACGATCATTTTCACCATGCCGGGCAGCGGCATCATCACCTCGCCTTGGATGTGCAGTGTCAGATGGGTGGATTTTTTCTTGTCAACCACCTTCCAGTTACCCGACACCAGGGCGTTGCCTTCACCGGCTACCGGCGTCCAGATGACCGTGCCTTTGGCCGGGTTCGCCACATACTTGGAGGCGTAGATGGTTTGCAGGACAAATTTGGCAACGCCAATTTTGGCCATTTCCCAGCGGTACACGCCGTCACCCAGGTCCACCAGTTGGTCCAGCTTGGGGAAGTGGCTGGCCGATTGGGGCACATCTGACAGCAGCGCAAACACCGTGTCATACGGGGCTTTGACGGCAAATTCATAGCCCAAATCGAGGTTGACGGTGATGGCCATCGTGTGCTCCAGTCCTGTGGTGTGGTCAGTCTGCGCGCTGCGGCGCGCTCTTTGACAAATCATAGCCCGACGCGTGTGGCCTTTCGCCTGTCTTGAATCACGCCACAATCTGCCGGTGCCAAAAGAACCTGATCTATCCCCTGTCTTGCTGCTGGCCCCGATGGAGGGGCTGCTGGACTTTGTGCTGCGTGACGTTTTGACCCGCGTAGGCGGGGTCGAGCGTTGCGTCTCCGAATTCATCCGCATCACCGACACCTTGTTGCCCGAGCGCGTGTTTGAGCGGCTGGTGCCCGAGCTGACGCAAGGTGGCAACACAGCCACTGGCGTGCCGGTGCGCCCGCAGTTGCTGGGGTCTGATCCGGCGTGTTTGGCCGACAACGCAGCGCGCCTGGCCAGCTTGGGGCCGCACGGTGTTGACTTGAATTTTGGCTGCCCGTCGCAGGTGGTGAACCGGCACCGGGGTGGCGCCGCGCTGCTGGACGAGCCTGAACTGTTGTTCCGGATTGTCTCTGCGGTGCGCCGCGCCGTACCGGCACAGCAGGTGGTGTCGGCCAAGATGCGGCTGGGCTTGCACGATGACACCCGTGCCGAAGCCTGTGCGTTGGCGATCGAGGCGGGTGGTGCCGCCGAGCTGGTGGTGCATGCGCGCACCAAATTGGACGGCTACCGTCCACCTGCGTATTGGGAGCGTGTGAACGATATCCGCCAGGTGGTCAAACTGTCGCTGGTGGCCAATGGCGAGATCTGGACCGTGGCCGACGCGCTGGCTTGCCGCGCCGCGAGCGGTTGCCATGCCTTGATGCTGGGGCGGGGCATGGTGGCCAACCCGGGGCTGGCGCTGGAGATTCGCGGGGGCCAGACCCAGCCGCTGTCCTGGGCGCAGGTGCTGCCGCTGATTGCCGATTTTTGGCATCTGGTGGGCCAACATCTGCGGGTGGACCAGCGTACCGGGCGGCTCAAACAGTGGCTCAATTTGCTGCGCCGGGCGTACCCGCAGGCGCAACAGGCGTTTGAAGCCGTCAAGACGTATCACCGCCCGGCAGATGTGGATGCCTGGCTGGCTTTCCAAATGGCAGGTCTTGAATCTTGCGTCAGTGGCACCATGTCACCTGGGTCCGCAGCGCAGGAAGCGGCTCGATAGAATGTTTTCATGAGCACAAAAATCCCAAAAATCATTCCGCAACCGCCTGCAAAACCTCAAGTGGATGACACGGACGGCACGGTGGTGCTGGAGCGGCGAACCCAGAAAACCAAGCCGCCCAAGCTCTACCAAGTGGTCATGCTCAATGATGACTACACCCCGATGGAGTTCGTGGTGATCGTGATTCAAGAGTTTTTTGGCAAGGATCTGGAAACAGCGACCCAGATCATGTTGAAGATCCATCTGGATGGGCGGGGCGTGTGTGGCGTGTATTCGCGTGACGTGGCCGCCACCAAGGTGAACCAGGTGATGGAAGCCGCCAACAAGGCCGGCCATCCCTTGCAGTGTGTCGCAGAACCGCTGGATTCGTGAGTGACTGAATCCCTGCAGAGCCGCCCTGATTTCAAATCAGATTACAGTTAACCATCGAATCGAAGCTAACAAAGGAACACCATGATTGCCCAAGAACTGGAAGTCAGTCTCCACATGGCGTTTGTGGAGGCGCGCCAACAGCGCCACGAGTTCATCACGGTCGAGCACTTGCTGCTGGCCTTGCTGGACAACCCCAGCGCTGCCGAGGTGCTGCGCGCCTGCTCAGCCAATGTGGATGACCTGCGCAAATCGCTGGTGACCTTCATCAAGGACAACACGCCGCAAGTGGCGGGCAGCGATGACGTGGACACCCAGCCCACGCTGGGTTTTCAGCGCGTGATCCAGCGTGCCATCATGCATGTGCAGTCCACCGGCAGCGGCAAAAAAGAAGTCACCGGCGCCAACGTGCTGGTCGCGATCTTTGGCGAAAAAGATTCCCATGCGGTGTATTACCTGCACCAGCAGGGTGTGACGCGCCTGGACGTGGTCAACTTCATTGCCCATGGCATCAAGAAGAGCGACCCGCCGGAACCCATCAAATCCGGTGAAAGCCCGGCCGAGGCCGACGACGCAGCAGGTGAGAAGAGCGACAAGGCGTCGCCCCTGGAGCTGTACACCCAGAACCTCAACCAGTTGGCCAAAGACGGCAAGATCGACCCGTTGATCGGTCGTGACTACGAGGTGGAACGGGTCATCCAGATCCTGTGCCGCCGCCGCAAAAACAACCCGCTGTTGGTGGGTGAGGCCGGTGTGGGTAAAACCGCCATCGCGGAAGGCCTGGCCTGGCGCATCACACAAAAAGACGTGCCCGATATTCTGGGCGAGTCGATTGTGTATTCGCTTGACATGGGCGCGCTGCTGGCGGGCACCAAGTACCGCGGAGATTTTGAGCAACGCCTCAAAGGCGTGCTGAAGTCACTCAAGGACAAACCCAACACCATCCTGTTCATCGATGAAATTCACACCCTGATTGGTGCTGGTGCGGCATCGGGCGGCACGCTGGATGCCTCCAACTTGTTGAAGCCTGCGCTCAGTTCGGGTGCGCTCAAGTGCATTGGCGCGACCACGTTCTCAGAATACCGGGGCATCTTCGAAAAAGACGCGGCGCTAAGCCGCCGCTTCCAGAAGGTGGATGTGGTGGAGCCCACGGTTGAGCAGACGGTGGACATCCTCAAGGGGCTCAAATCGCGCTTTGAAGAGCACCACAACGTGAAGTACGCACTGGCCGCCTTGCAGGCCGCTGCCGAGCTGAGCGCCAAATACATCAATGACCGCCATTTGCCCGACAAGGCGATTGACGTGATCGACGAGGCAGGCGCGGCGCAACGCATCCTGCCGGTGTCCAAGCGCAAAAAAATCATCAGCAAGGCTGAGGTGGAAGAAATCGTGGCCAAGATCGCCCGCATTCCGCCGGCCAATGTGTCCAATGACGATCGCGGCAAACTCAAAACCCTGGAGCGCGACTTGCGTAACGTGGTGTTTGGCCAGGATGCGGCGCTGGACAAGCTCGCGTCCAGCGTCAAGATGGCACGCTCGGGTCTTGGCAAGGGGGACAAGCCGATTGGTGCCTTCCTGTTCAGCGGCCCCACCGGTGTTGGCAAGACCGAAGCCGCCAAACAGCTGGCCTACATCATGGGCATTGAGCTGATTCGTTTTGACATGAGTGAGTACATGGAACAGCACGCGGTGAGCCGCCTGATTGGTGCGCCGCCCGGCTACGTCGGTTTTGACCAGGGCGGGTTGTTGACCGAAGCCATCACCAAGAAGCCGCATTGTGTGTTGTTGCTCGACGAGATCGAGAAGGCCCACCCGGCCATCTTCAACGTGCTGCTGCAGGTGATGGACCACGGTACCCTGACTGACAACAACGGCCGCAAGGCGGATTTCCGCAACGTGATCATCATCATGACCACCAATGCGGGCGCCGAGACCATGAACAAGGCCACCATTGGCTTCACCAACCCGCGCGAGGCGGGTGACGAAATGGCTGACATCAAACGCCTGTTCACGCCCGAGTTCCGCAACCGGCTGGACGCCATCGTCAGCTTCAAGGCCTTGGACGAAAACGTGATTCTGCGGGTGGTCGACAAGTTCCTGCTGCAACTGGAAGCCCAACTGGCTGACAAGAAGGTGGAAGTGACGTTCACCGACAAGCTGCGCAAGCATCTGGCCAAGAAGGGGTTCGATCCGCTGATGGGCGCGCGCCCGATGCAGCGCCTGATTCAGGACACCATTCGCCGTGCCCTGGCTGATGAGCTGTTGTTTGGGCGTCTGATGGACGGCGGACGGCTGACCGTGGACCTGGACGACAAGGATCAAAGCAAGACCGAGGTGTTGCTGGAGATCACGCCCTTGCCCAAGAAGGAAGGGAAGTCCAAGCCTGAACCCCAAGAGGCAGCGGTCGACTGACATCCGACGTTTCACGCTTCAAAAACCGGTACCGGCCCCTGGGCCCTGTACCGGTTTTTTTTGGTGACTCGGGCTGGACAAAAACCTCAAAAAAAAGGGCCGGTCTTGCGACCAGCCCTTAAGGGATCCCTGAACCTGATGGTTTCGAAAGGACCCGAGGAGACAACCTGCTGAAACCGTGAGGTTTCTGAATTCCGTACTTTTAGGAGTATCTCAGGGTTTTCCCTTGATCGTTAGAGGTGGATACTTATTTTGATGCTTATTGACTTCAAGCAAAAAAGATGCCGATCAACGCTTTTTGGTCGCCGACTTGGTCACGTTGGCAGCCGTGTTGGTCATGGCTGTGAAATTGGATTCAGCAACGTCAGTGGCTTGCTTGACAGCTTTCTGGACCGACTCCAGCGCGTTGGTGGCAGCGGCGACAGCACTCTTCATGACAGCCACGGCAGCTTCAGAGCCAGCGGGTGCGTTTTTGGTAGCGGAGTCGAGCATGCCGGTGAACTGTTGTTGCGCCTGAGCGGCCTGGCTTTCCATGGCCTTGGTGAATTCGCTGGTGGTACCAGACGCGATTTCATACAGGTGACGGCTGTAAGCAGCGGTCTTTTCAGCCAGGGGCTGCATCAGGCCAGATTGCAGGGCCAGCAGTTCTTGGGCGTCTTTCACGCTGAGCATGGCCTTGGCGTTTTCGCCAGACTCGGCCAAAGCGGCCTTGGAGGCGGCCATGTTGAGTTCAACAATCTTCTCAACACTCTCGAAAGCTTTGGAAGTCAGACCCAGCAGGGTTTCCATGTTGGCTTTTTGCGCGGCCAGAACTTGTTCTACGGTCATCATCATTTTCATATCTCCAGAGGGTTACTAAAAAAGGTGTCTGCCCCGTCACTGAGTCTGACCCAGGTCTATGTTGCAGTGCAGCATGAGTGAATTATAGAGATAAGTTTGGCGGCTGCAAGACTTTTTTGCTGCATTGCAACAAATTAGTTGTGACTGACTAAATGGTGGTTATTTCAGGGCGCCGACACAATCCGGTGATGGATGCGTTTTATTCAGATCACTTCGTCTTGCCCCTGCCGGATGGCCACCGCTTTCCGATGCAGAAGTACGCCATGCTGCACACCGCATTGCGAGCCCAATTGCCCCAGATCGTTTTACATGAAGCACCCACGGTGACCGATGTGCAATTGGCGCTGGTACACGGCCAGGGTTACATCCAAACCATTTCCACCGGAGAAAACGCCACGGCTTACATGCGCGAGATTGGTTTTCCGTGGAGCGAGAGGATGGCCGAGCGTGCCCGCCGGTCGGTAGGCGCCACCGTGGCCGCTGTGCAATCGGCGCTGAAGCGGGGACTGGCTGCCAACTTGGCGGGCGGAACCCACCACGCTTATGCTGACAAAGGCGGTGGTTTTTGCGTTTTTAATGACGTGGCGGTGGCTGTGCGATGCGCCCAACGGGACGCACGCCAACGCGCCATGAAACCGTTACAGGTCGTGGTGATTGATCTCGATGTCCACCAGGGCAACGGGACCGCGCATATTTTTCGTGATGACCCGAGTGTTTTCACGCTATCCCTGCACGGGGAGAAAAATTTTCCGTTTCGCAAGGAAGCCAGCGATCTGGATATGGGCTTGCCCGATGGCTGCACCGATGACGACTATTTGACGGCCTTGGATCAGGCGCTGCACATCCTTGCCGAGCGACCGGTGCCAGGGTTAGTGATTTATCTGGCGGGTGCCGATCCGTTCGAACGTGATCGCCTGGGCCGATTGAAACTGACGGCGGCTGGCCTTCAGGCGCGTGATGAGCGCGTGTTTGCCTGGTGTTGGCAGCGGCAAGTGCCGGTGGCGTTTGTGATGGCCGGTGGTTATGGTGTGGATATTGGTGAGACGGTGCATTTGCAGGTGAACACCTTCAGGGTGGCCTTGAGTTATTGGCAGCGGGCGCAAGCCTCGAAAATCGCCAACAATCTGCGCTGACACGTAACCTGATCAGGAGACAAACCATGGGCCCATCCGGCGCGTCTGCGCGGACTTATCCCGACAAACCCAGCGACGTGTATCTCTTTGCCACCTGCCTGATTGACCAGTTCACCCCGCAGGCTGGCCTGGACACGGTACGCCTTCTGGAACGCGAAGGCATTCGGGTGCATTACCCGCCGGCCCAAACCTGTTGCGGACAACCGGCGCACAGCAGCGGTTACCCCGACGAGGCACGCGCTGTGGCACGGCATCAGTTGAACCAGTTTGACCAACCCTGGCCGGTGGTGGTGCCTTCGGGATCTTGCGTCGGCATGATGCGTCTGCATTACCCGCACCTGTTTGCCGACGACCCGGTGCTTCACGCTAAAGCGCAGGCTTTGGCAGAGCGGGTGTTTGAATTGAGCGAGTTTTTGGTGCACGTGGTCAATTTCAAGCACGAGGACCTTGGCGGGGACTGCACGGTGGCGCTGCATACGTCATGCCACGCACGCCGGCAGATGGGTTCCCACGAGACCAGTGCTGCCCTGTTGCAGACACTCGCTCAGGTGAATGTGGTGGAACAGTCGCGCATTGAGGAGTGTTGCGGTTTTGGCGGCACTTTTTCGCTGCTGCATCCGGAAATATCGGAAGCCATCGTCACCGATAAGGTGGCCAGCATCCGGGACACGGGCGCTCAATGCGTCGTGAGTGCGGATTGCGGCTGTCTCCTCAATATCACTGGCCGGGCCGCCAGGCAGGACGAACTGGTGGGTATCAGCGAGCCAACCCTACCTGGTGAACACCTGGCCAGTTTTTTATGGAACCGCACCAACCCGCCCGCCGGAGCCAAGCCTTGAGCGCGCGTGAGGACATTCTGGGGCGGCTGCGGGCTGCACCCATCGCGCAGGCAACGACATTGCCCGATGTCGCTGGCTGGTATCACGCGCATGCGCGTAACGAGGACCAGACCCAGCGCCTGGCCCGTTTGCGCGCGGCCCTTGAAGCGGTCAGGACCGAAGTCCATGAAGTGACCTCGGCCAACTGGGTCAGCGTACTTTTGAGCATTGCTGCCAGCAAAGGACTGCGGCATGTGCTGATTGGCAGCGACACGCCCCATGGCGACGAACTGGCATCCTGTGCACCAGATGGGCTGGCCATCGTTCGTTATGACCGTCCCATCGAGACCTGGCGAGACCAACTTTTTGAGGGCATTGACGCTTCGTTGACACTGGCGCGCGGCGCTGTGGCCGAGACGGGCAGCCTGATCCTGTGGCCGACACCCGCCGAGCCCCGGTTGATGTCGTTGGTGCCCTCGCTGCACTTTGTGTTGCTGGAAGCCGACACCGTTCACGCTGACCTCTATGCGACCATGCTGGCCGAGGGCTGGGCAAGCGGCATGCCGACCAATGTGTTGCTGATCTCAGGCCCGTCCAAGACAGCCGATATCCAGCAAACGCTGGCCTATGGCGCCCACGGCCCGCGCGAACTGGTGGTGTTGCTGCGTCGGCCAGAAGGGGGTGCCACATGAACAAGGTGATAAGCATCAATCCGACACAGGATTTCAAGGACCGTAGCCGCCAAGTGCTGGACGACCCGGCGCAGCGCCAAAATTTTCGGGGTGCCATGGATTTTTTGCAGGCCAAACGGCGCGCCCAGTTTCCAGATCAGGACGAGTTGCAAGGCCTACGCGAACTGGGGTCACAGATTCGGCGTTATAGCCTGGCCAACCTGCCGCGTTTGCTGGAACAGTTGGAAACCAATCTGATCGCCCAGGGCGTACAGGTGCATTGGGCACAAACACCGGCCGAGGCGAATGCGATCGCCCTTGATATCGCCCGCCGCGTGGATGCCAAACGCATCATCAAGGGCAAGTCGATGGTCAGCGAGGAAATCGGCTTCAACCACGCCATGGCCGCGGCGGGCATCGAGGCGTTTGAGTCGGACATGGGTGAGTACATCGTGCAGTTGGCGGGCGAAGCGCCATCACACATCATCATGCCGGCCATCCACAAAACCAAGCAGGACATCGCCCAGCTGTTTGCCGATGAAGTGCCTGGCGTGACGTACACCGAAGATGTGGACGCGCTGATCCAGATTGGCCGCCAAGTGTTGCGCCGCAAGTTTGCTGATGCGGACATCGGCTTGTCGGGCGTGAACTTTGCGGTGGCGGAAACCGGCACCTTGTGTCTGGTCGAAAACGAGGGCAATGGTCGCATGTGCACCACGGTGCCACGCGTGCACATTGCCATCACCGGCATTGAGAAGGTGGTGGAAAAGCTGGCGCACCTGCCGCCCTTGCTCAGCTTGTTGACCCGTTCCGCTACCGGGCAGCCGGTGACCACCTACGTCAACCTGATCAGCAGCCCCCGCAAGCCAGGTGAAAAGGACGGCCCGCAAGAGGTGCACCTGATCTTGCTGGACAACGGCCGCACCCAGGCCTATGCCGACGCGGACCTGCGTGCCACCCTGCAGTGCATACGCTGTGGTGCCTGCATGAACCATTGCCCGGTGTATGCCCGCATCGGCGGTCACGCCTATGGCACCACTTACCCGGGACCGATTGGGGCGATTGTGTCGCCGCACATGCTGGGTTTGGAGTCGACTTATCCGCTGGCTTTTGCCTCGACGCTGTGCGGGGCTTGCAACGAGGTGTGCCCGGTCAAGATTCCCATCACCGACATCTTGGTGCGTTTGCGCAACGAGGCTCAGGCCCGGCCGCAAAGTGATAACGCTTCATTGCGCGGCAGTGGGGCGGGGCGGCGCACGTCGGTCTCGGCGGTGTGGCGAGTCTGGGCACAGGTGTACAGCAAACAGGGCCTGTACAAGGTGGCTTCCTGGTTCATGAGTCGGGGCAGGGTGCTGTCACCTTCCGAGCAGGGTGCCTGGACGCGCAGTCGCACACCACTGGTGCCCGCACCTCGGCGCCTGCGTGACCTGCTCAAGGATCATCCAGAGTAAAACCTGCCGTTTGATATTTCCAACTTGCTTAAAAAACTATGACTCCAACCCTTGAATCTCAGGCTGACCTGGCCAGTGTCGTTGAAGATGCCATCACGTCCCGCATGTCAGTGCGCGCCTTTTTGCCGCGTGAGGTGCCGCGCAGTCTGCTTCAGCACCTGCTGGAAGTGGCCAGCCGGGCGCCGTCCGGCACCAACACCCAACCCTGGAAGGTTTACGTTCTGACAGGCGCCAGCCGGGATGCGTTGGTGGCGAAGGTCTGCGCCGCGCATGATGCGCTGCGTGCCGACCCGGCGTTGGCAGCCAATTTCCGCGAGGAATACGACTATTACCCGGAGAAATGGGTCAGTCCCTACATCGACCGGCGGCGTGAAAACGGTTGGGGCCTGTATGGCTTGCTGGGGATCGGCAAGGGCGACAAGGACATGATGCACGCCCAGCACCAGCGCAATTACCGTTTTTTTGATGCGCCAGTCGGACTCATGTTCACCATCGATCGTGTCATGGGGCGGGGATCGTTGCTCGACTATGGCATGTTTCTTCAAAGCCTGATGGTGGCGGCCCGTGCGCAGGGCCTTCACACCTGTCCCCAAGCAGCCTGGAATGGTTTTGCAAACATCATCCTGCCGCATATTGGTGCCGATGAGAACGACATGCTGGTGTGTGGCATGGCGCTGGGCTATGCCGACCCAACAGACCTCGTCAATACGTTCCAGACGCCCAGAGTGGCCGTGAACGACTTCACAAACTGGCTGGATTGACCCGTTCAGGCAGGCTGCAGGCGGCCAAAGGGCGTGTGATGCTGGCCGATTGGTGAAGGAGTCAGCGCCAGAAATCTTTGCGGCACCGAATCGTTGCCTATTTAAATCCGCTTAGAATCCCGGGCGGCGTGGCGGTATCGGTTGACAAGAACTGATGTCTGAGAGACAAAAAGCCATTTTTGCAAAGCAATACAAATGCTTGAAGCAACAAATTCGTAAACGCCAATTTTCCTAAGAGGTAGGTTGTGAATAAAACAGAACTGATTGATTTCGTAGCGTCTGATGCAGACATTCCCAAAGCGGTTGCAGCGCGGGCGCTCGAGTCGACAATTGCGGCAGTTAAATTGACTTTGAAGCAGGGCGATTCCGTGTCGCTGGTCGGTTTTGGCACCTTCGCTGTTGGCAAGCGCGCGGCGCGCGTTGGGCGCAATCCTCGCACGGGTGCTTCGATTAAAATCAAGGCTGCCAAGGTTCCCAAGTTTCGGCCCGGCAAAGCATTGAAAGATGCGATCAACTGAACGTTGTTTTCGGTGGGGTGATTAGCTCAGTTGGTAGAGCGGCGCCCTTACAAGGCGTAGGTCGGCGGTTCGAGCCCGTCATCACCCACCACCCATGCAAAGGCGAACTCACAGTTCGCCTTTTTTGTTTGCTTGCAGGAGAGTTTTCACATGTTCGACATTTTTCGCAAACACACCAAAATCATGATGGTTTTGCTGGTTTTGCTGATCATTCCCTCTTTTGTGCTGTTCGGTATCGACGGGTATCAAAAGATGAACCAGACAGACACCATTGTCGCGAAGGTCGGAGCGATTGAGATCACGCAGGCGCAATGGGATGCAGCGCACAAAAATGACGTTGACCGCCTGCGGGCCTCTCGGCCGGAACTGGATGTCAAGCTGTTTGACTCTCCGCAAGCCCGATACGCCACACTCGAACGCGTGGTGCGTGACACGGTCCTGCAAGTTGCCGCTGAAAAATCCAGCCTGATCACCAGTGACGCGAGACTGGCGCGCTTTCTGCAGGAAGATCCCACCATTGCGTCGCTACGCCGAACGGATGGCAAACTCGACATGGAGCGCTATCGGCAACTCGCAGCCAGCCAGGGGCTGACACCAGAAGGTTTTGAAAACACGGTGCGCCAGGACATTTCAAAACAACAGGTTGAAGCTGGCGTGATACAGACCGGCTTGCTGACAACGGCACCGGCCGATGTGGCACTGAACGCTTTTTTTGAACGCCGCGAGATTCAGGTCGTGAACTTCCTGGCCAGGGACTATGCCGCAACTGTCAATCCGTCTGATGCTGATTTGGAGGCTTTTTATCAGGCCAATGTGTCCCAATTCAAAGCGCCCGAGCAGGCCCAGGTCGAATACGTTGTTCTGGACATCGATGCTGTCAAAAAGGACATCAAAGTCCCGGAAGCCGACCTGAGATCGTATTACGAGCAAAACGTGGCCAGACTCAGCGGCAATGAGGAGCGCCGGGCCAGTCACATCCTGATCAACGCCCCCAAGGATGCCCCCGCGCCACAGCGGGAAAAAGCCAAGGCGCAGGCAGAATCCTTGCTCCAAACAGTTCGGGCGGCACCTGACAGCTTTGCCGACGTTGCCAAGAAGAACTCGCAGGATGCTGGTTCAGCGCCCAAAGGTGGCGATCTGGACTACTTTGGACGTGGCGCGATGGTCAAACCGTTTGAAGATGCAGTCTTTGCCATGAAAAAAGGCAGCATCAGCGAGTTGGTTGAGTCGGATTTTGGTTATCACATTATCAAGCTGACCGACGTCAAAGAACCCAAGCAGCGGTCGTTTGACGAGCTGCGCCCCGGGATCGAGAGCGATCTGAAAAATCAACAGGCCCAACGCAAATTTGCGGAGGTGGCAGAGTTGTTCACCAATACGGTGTACGAGCAATCAGACAGCCTGAAGCCCGTGGCCGACAAACTCGGACTCGAGGTTAAAACGGTTGATGCCGTGACGCGTCAACCTGCGCCCGGTGCCTCTGGTGTCCTCGCCAGTGAAAAGTTTCTCGCTGCGTTGTTTGCGGCGGACAGCATCGAGAAAAAACGTAACACAGAAGCCGTCGAGACGGCCGTGAACCAGTTGGCCGCGGGGCGCGTCATCACTTATAACCCCGTCAAAACGCTGACCTTGGCAGAGGTGCGTCAACAAGTGCGCGACGGTGTTGTTGCTGCACGCGCCACAGAACTTGCCAAAAAAGAAGGGGCAGAAAAAATGGCCTTGTGGCAAAAGGCGCCAGAGAAAGCCGTGTTGCCCAGCGCTCTGACAGTCGCGCGGGATCAAATGCAAAATCTCCCCGCACAAATTGTGACGGCAGCACTCAGGGCTGATGCCAAAGCCTTGCCGGTCTGGCAAGGTGTCGATCTGGGCGCCGCCGGGTACGCTGTGGTGCGCACAAACAAGGTGGTGCCGCGTGATGAAGCCAGCCAGCCTACTGCGGCGCAAGATCGTGCGCAGTATTCGCAGTGGTGGACGGCTGCTGAGGCGGGCGCGTATTACGCTTCTCTCAAGGAAAGATTCAAGGTGGCGTTTTTGGTGAGTCAACCGTCGCAGAATGTCAGCACTTTGCCGTAGTTCGGGTTGCTTGACGTAGATGCTTTTGCGCTATAATTTTCGTCTACGGTGGCTGTAGCTCAGTTGGTAGAGTCCAGGATTGTGATTCCTGTTGTCGTGGGTTCGAGCCCCATCAGCCACCCCATAATTCCCTGAACCCCTTATTTCATGCGGGTTCCAAGCCAGTAAAGGCTTTCCAGAGGTTGCACTGTTCCACAAACCTGTTCCACAACGGGTTAACATCAGGAAGTGCAAGACGTGAGAAAGCCCCCCCACACAGAGAAACGCGGTGGCCAGTGGTGGTACCGCCGCAGGGTTCCAACGGTGCTGATTCCCATCATGGGATTCGGTGAATACCGCGAATCTCTCAGAACCCCTGACATCAACGAAGCCCGCATCAAGGCATCCATCCGTGACGCTGAAGTCACTGTGGAGCTGAAGACTGCCGGTGAGTTGCTTAAAAAACAACAAGCCCAAACCGACCAAGCCCCGCTGAAGCTGACCCCTGAGTCACTGGCGTACATCCGTGAAGCCGTTCGGGCGCACACCTTGAAGGTGGATGAAGACTTCCGCAGGTCACAACCTGACGAAGACAGCCTAGTGGCCTATGAGTCCATTTTGGGGGACCATTACGCCAGCACTGGTAACGCACTTGCGCTGGGGACAGTCCCAGCGTCAGCGGGTGAACACAGCATGGTTCAAGAAGCTCTAGAGTCTGTGGGCATTCCAGTTGCACCCAAGGCCCCAGAGTGGCAGGAGGTCATTCACAGGGCGATGGAGGGCTACAACGGGGCTTTACAAGACATCAGCAGGCGCGCCAGTGGCGACTTTGTACCCACACCGGTGGCACCCCCGAAGCCCGCCCAGATTGACCCACAAGCAGCCACCGCTGCTGGGGTGTTGACGCTGGGCAAGGTCATTGATGATTACCTTTCCACCATCAAGCAGTCCGGGTACACCCGCAAGGTGAAGCGGTGTCTTCAGCTTTTTGGTGCGGTCATTGGCCGGGATTCACTGGTGAGGGACATCCGACAAAAGGCCATCACCCAGTTCCTGAGAGACATTTGCAAGCTGCCATCCAACTGGGCACACCTTCACGACAAGGGCATGCCCGTGGCCACCCTGTTGGCTGGTGACCATGATGAATGCATTTCCCCTGCCACCTACCGGGACAACTACCGGGCACCTTTGGGGGCCTTTCTTGCTGATTCCATGCGCGACCACGGTGAAGACGGCTTCCCAGCTCTGACCGTTGAACGTATTGAGTACGTTGGCACCCGCAAAGACAACGAAGACCAACAACGGGCGCTAACAGAGTCTGAGCTGAAGACCTTGATTGAAGGGCCAAAATTTGCAGCGATGGCCCAAGACCCGGCACAGGAAGCCATGTACTGGTTCACCGTTCTGTCTCTGTTCACTGGTGCCAGACCCCGGGAACTGTGCCAAGCCAATCCACAGGTGGACTTTGGGCAGCATGAAGGCCACTGGTATATGGACCTGAGCCCCCACACGGCGGCGGGGGTGGGCATCAAGAAGACGGTCAAGACCGACGAAGAACGGCGCATTCCACTACACCCAGAGCTGGTGGCCTTGGGGTTCCCTGACTATGTCAAACGAATCAAAGGGCAGGGGGCTGACAGGCTATTCCCAGACTTCAGGGTCAAGAAGGGCAACCCCTTTGAGGCTGCCGGGGACGACTTCACCAAACTGCTGAAAGATGTGGGGCTGTACGACGACAAGGCCCCACCCGGTCAGGTTGTACTGGGTGCCTACGTGATGCGGAAGACCTTCATCACGCTGTGCCGAAACCAGCGCATTGTGTCCAAGGAGATAACTGGCCACAGCGATGGCACCACCACCAAGATTCAGGACAGGTCTTACATCTTTGGGCCTGAGCCGTTCGCCGTGAAGCTCGGCGAGTTGGTCCGGTATCGGCTGCCTGTGGTGGTGCCTAAAAGGTGAGGCGGTAGCACTTCAGCCCCTTGGTGACTATTTGACCCAGTTGTGCAGGTCCATTGAATAGGTGGTGATGGCACTACCAAGCAACACCAACGACACGCCAAAGTAGGCCAAAAGTGGTGACCCCACGGTGGCTTCCTTGATCAGGTCTTTGATGGACTTTTCCGAGTGCTCTCGCGCTTCACGCTCTACCTTGAGGGCGGCTTCAAAAGTGCCCTTGTTCAGGTCAACTTGACTAGCCAGCCCTGTAATTTCTTGACTAATGTAGTCAATGTTTTTCCAGAGTTTAGTTACCTGTTCATCAAGACTGTCTGTGTCAAGCTTTGGAGACCGTTGGCCCACCCGGGCTGAACCAACATGAGCTAAGCTGACTGACCCACTTGCCGAAAGGAAATGGGTGGCACCCGGCCTACGTTTCCACCAGCCACCTATTCGGTCATGAATCCGTAGTTGTCCGAAAAGCCTTTCATTGCTGAAAACCTCGCGGGCTGCAAAGAAGATACCCAGAACCTGCAGTGCAAATCCATAGGACTTGAAAACGAATTCAGAGCATGACCATAGGAACACCGCCGCGAGAGCCACTGCAAGGAATTGGAGCCAAACCAGATGCGGGTCAACAAAAATCCACCGGAGCCAAGCACGCCACATATCAGGCACTCACAATGATGGCTTACCACTGTCTCGCGTTGTAGCTGCTAGGGCGAATTGGGGGCATGGGACGAGCAACACCCGTGAGTAGGACAAAACCACACCCGAGAGAGCAATTCCACGAAGTCTGGCCGGTCTTCAATTTTGTGGTCTGCAATATCCCAAGCGTTCCAGATTGGTAACATTTTGGGCAGACATAGTGATTTAGTGAACTGGGTTCCTGACTGATGCTCTCATAAACGAAGTGCCCTGGCTCGATTTCGTAAAGCTCATACCCATCAAGCTTCGCTCTTTGATTTTTCAAGTCTTCAAGCTCGCGCTGCATGCGCTCCAATTCAGCTATCAGCTTGCCCCGTGCTTCACGCTCTTGTAATGCGTCTCCCTGCAGGCTGTAGAGGGCAGATTGAACTTCAAAAATGGCTGCTTTGACTTTCTGGTCAACGGCAGAATCTGCAGCCACTTTGGTTAAACCAATGACGGCCTTCAGCGACTCGTAAACGCCCCCTACAGTCAAACTTGAAATCATCGAAAGCTTCCCCCTAAGTCAGCCCATTGATCTGGTTCTGGCTCCAGTCTAATGCCAATTTGGTCACAAAAATCTGAGCGGGTATCTGATCAGCCCAGAACCTGATTTCCCCCCGTGGGGGTGCCTGCTGCCAGCATTGGTGGTGCCAGCGGGGCACAGGTGGCCAGCCTCAAGGCAGCCACTGGCCACACTCAGACAGCCACCACCCGCTGAACCACGGACACCCCACAGGGAACCATCAGGCCAACTGATTGACGCCCTGCTGTGTTCATCTAGGGTGTACCTTAACCGAACGGTCAGATAGTCATGATTTGGTGTTCAACTAGGGTTTCTTTCCATATTGTTTGACACAATCCTGATTGACTCTTAGAATCTATCCGTACACACTCGCCACCTACAGAGATTCTGATCATGGTCACAGCATCCAAGCGCACCACAGCCAAACCAGCAACAGCAGCGACACCCAAGCAGCCACCTTCAGGTCAATCAGTGGGTTACATCCGGGTCAGCAGCATTGGCCAGAACGATGCCAGACAGTTGGATGGTGTCACCCTGGACAAGACATTCACAGACAAGGCCAGTGGCAAGGACACCCAGCGCCCCCAGCTTCAGGCCATGCTTGAATTTGTCCGTGAAGGTGACCATGTTTACGTTCACAGCATGGACAGGCTGGCTCGGTCCCTGAGTGACCTTGAAGCCATCGTAAAGGGACTCACGGGGCGTGGTGTGGCTGTCACGTTCACCACTCAGGCTATGACGTTCACCGGGGATGATTCCCCCATGAATACCCTGATGTTGCAACTGCTGGGGGCCGTGGGGCAGTTTGAGCGGTCCCTGATACGTGAGAGGCAGCGGGAGGGCATCGCCATCGCCAAAGCCAAGGGGGACGTTTACAAGGGCCGCAAGCCTTCCCTTGATGCCGCTGGGGTGGCACAGGCCCGTGCCTTGGTGGCTCAGGGTTTGCCAAAAGCTCAGGTAGCTGAACGCTTAGGTGTCTCCCGGACCACTCTCTATTCAGTGCTGGCCACAGCGGCTGGGTGACAACTGGCAGCCGTCAAGATGGTGGGATGGTTTCGCTGGTGCGACAGTTCCACGTATGCAACAAACCTATAAGGTCAACCTTATGAATAGTAACAGACTATCTTTCAATCGGGTGTTCTCCTAATGGTTAACCCTAATAAAAAGTGAAACGATAGAGGCTCTTTCAACACAAAAGGAGCCCCACCATGCTGCATCACATCGTCCCCGTTCTTGACTTCATCACTTCCAAAATGGCTGGCTACCTGCCCGGTTGCTGTGGTGGTGTCTTCTATCACCCCAAGGAAAGCCTGACCCACTTTGACGCATGGCAGGAACCTGGGGCGGTCACCATCCAAGTGGGGCGCATGGAAATCATTCTGGACAGGTCGTGAGCCTCTAGGCCACCAATCACACGGTAAACCCCCACCATTGAATCAATACGCCTGACCACCAAACCGGACAGGCTCTCGCTTTCCAGACCCATCAGGGGGGCACCCACCTGACTGCCATCAGGCGTTCGGGTGTCGCTCTCAGCCCCTGATGGGTTTCCTTTCCCTGTCAGTTCTTTCCCACTCTCTCTCACTTGGTTGCTCAGGCAGCCGCCTCTAGGGTGCCTTCAGCCGTCGCTTGCTTCACAAGCTGTCTGGTTGCAGAGCGCCCTAGCTTTTTTCAACTTCAGCAGGCTGGCTTCAATGGCCACCGCTGACACACCACAACCACCCCCACGAGGTTCCTATGGATTCAAAACCTGCTGGTTCAACACCACGCCGGAAGATGAAGCTTTCACGTCCGTACAAGAAGGCTCAGGCTTCCCTTTCCTTTGACGCTGCACTGGCACTGGCCTACGGGCTGGCAGTCATTGGAGCCCACCACACCCACACCCCACAGGCCAGCTCTATCACCCGCAGGGCCTTGGAGCGTTACGCCACTTGGCTGGGCAGCCTGTCAGACCCAGAGCTGGCCAGCGAAGCCAGAAGGGTGGCAGCCAGTTCAGCAAATCATGACCCGGACCCGGAAACAGAGCTGGAAGCCCTGATCCGTCTGGAAGCTGTTCCCCTGCCATCGTTCCATCAGGTCAGATTTGGATGCCCACCAATGGATATTGAAGCCTTGGATGCCAAGGTGGAAGCCATGCTGGCCACCAGCCCCCGTTACCGGATGTTGTCCAGAAAGGCAGCCCCATGAGCATGGCCACCAGAGACAACCTTGAAGACCTTCACAGGCTCCTTGTCGGGGAACTGGCCACCAAGTACCGCAAGGGCAGCAAGCGCCCCAGTGTGGAGCTGTTACAGGTCACCCGAAAGGTGCTCAGGGACAACGGCCAAATCATGGCCCAAGACGAAGCCACCACCAGACAGCTCCAGCAACTCCACAGGGACTATTCAAGGGCTCTCAGCGCTGCCTTGAGTGGTCCTGTGGTGTCCGCTGGGTTGCTTCAGGAAGCCCGGTTCTGGCTGATTCACCACGGCATCCGGGCTGATTTACCCACCGTGCAGGCAGCCGCCATCACCAAGAAGATGGGAGAGCTGGACCTGCCATTCACCAAGCATTGAACAATGAACATCACACCATCCAAAGACATTGACCCGTTCACCTTGGGTGCCAACGCGTGGGAGCTACTGACAGACATCATGGTGGCACGGGGCAACACCCTGAGCGGTCCCCATGCGGTGGCTCTATTGAACCTGATGAACCTCTTTGCCGGGTATGTGGCTGGTTCTAATGGTGGCCGGGTTGCGTTCCCGCTGCCTACAGGCATGGGCAAGACCACCGGGATAGTGGCCTTCATCGCCACAATGCACCGCATGGGTTACCGGGTGCCAGTGGCCGTGGCCGCTTCGCGGGTGCAGGCCTTGGTGACACTGAAGCGTGACCTGATGGCCCAAGGTGTGCCTGAACAGGACATTGGGCTGGCACATCGTGACCCCACAGCGGGTGAACCGTCCACCGGGTGCCGCCCGGAAGATGGCCGCCTGATTCAACTGGTGACCCATGCACGGGTCCGCATGGGGGATGATTACCTGGGTCTGTTTCAGCAGTACCAAGGCCAACCAAGAGCCCTGATGGTCTATGACGAAACCCTGTTCAGGTCGGATGCCTTCGCGTTCCTGGCCTTGACTGTCCGGTCAGCCGTTGACGGGTTCGTGTCACAGGCTGAAGCCAAACCTGAACTGGTGCCTGCTGTGGAGTACCTACAGGCAGCGGTGAAGGCCGTTCGTGAATGTCTGGACCGGGCTGTCCAACTCAAGACCACTCAGGGGCTCCCACTGGAACTTCCAGAACTGCACCCGGAAGTCATTGAACATTGGAAGGTGCTGCTGGGCAAGACCGACCGTCCCCGGGCTGACGTTGAAGTCCTTCAGCAGTTCCTTGACGTGAGCCAGCTTCCCCTTCAGGTGCTGACCATGACCCAAGGTGGTGGCGCTGTGGCGGTCAGACAAGCTGTCTCCCAGCAACTGGATAACGTGGTGGTGTTGGATGCTTCCACCCCCATCCGTGACCTCGTTTCACTGGACCCATCCATCAGGGTGTATTCACCCATCCCGGCTGACCTCAAATCCTTCGAGAAAGTCGAAGTGATGCAGCTCCTTGCAGCGGGTGGGCGCAGTTCGATGGAACAGAGCTTCAATGACAAGCAGCGGGAGCTGTCCACCGTGTCCCGTGAAGTGCTGGACATCATTGGTCAGGAACTGGAACTGGACCCCAGTCGATGCTTCCTGCTGTTCACGTTCAAGAAGTCAGTCCGTAACGCACCCGACATGAAGGAAGCTCTCAAGGCTGCCTTGAGGTCAGCAGGGCTGAACCCTGATGAACAGGTGAACACACCAGACGGCATCAGGCCCCGCTTCAGCTTCCTGCACTGGGGGCAGCATGAGGGCCTGAACGGCTATGAGTTCTGTCAGACGGTCATCCTGGCTGGCGTGCTTCACCGTGCCCATCTGGACATTGCAGCCGCCATCAAAGGCCAGAAACTGGACCTGTCAGCACCCACACCCCATGAACTGGTGACCAAGGTCATCGCGTCTGAAGTGGCCCATTGTGTCTATCAGGCCGCGTCCCGTGGTTCCTGTCGCCGTGTGACCAAGGGACAGGCCAATCCCATGCGGCTGTGGCTGATTCACCTTGATCCGGGTCTGAAGGACGTTCTTGACCACGTGATGCCCCATGCCCAGTGGTGCTGGCCTGAGCCTAAGCACATCAAGAAGCACACCCTGGGGTCTGTCGGGGTCACCATGCGGGGCCGCATCTTGGAAGCGCTTAGGGGGCTGCCCAGCGATGTGACCAAGGTGTCCACAAGGGCACTGAAGGACGGCATGGCTATTGAACGCAACAAAGCCACTGAACTGGCATTCACCAGAGCGCTGGCCAGCCTTGATTTACCAAGTCACGGATGGCGACTTGAGGGGCGTTCATTGGTCCGCGGGGCAACTGCCTACGGGTTCTAGATTTAGCACTCAGGTCTCCTTACATATAGGAGGCTTGAGGGTTAAGTTTTCCCCTCGTTTTGGTCTGCCACGTAGGGCAAGTTCACCCGACTTCCACCACAGACCGCCTCAAGTCCCCCTGTAGCCACCACCTTGGCTTCACCCTCAAGTTGCCACTTGAGACAGCTTGTAAAGCAAGCGACACCACCCAAAAGACATCAGTCACAACCAACCATTCAGGAGGTCAATCGACCATGTTCCACCAACCCAAGAAACGCCTTGTCAGTCCCACCATCCGGGCAAACGAGGCACGACTGTGCAGCGTAGAAGGCTGCACCAATCACCGCTTCAAACTGTCACCGTTCTGTGAGAAGCACTATGCCACTGTCAAACGCACTGGCCACCCCCAAGGGGTCACACCTGACCCACACCAGTTGAAATGGGAGCGGTCAGCAGTGGCAGAGCTGTTCAGTACCAACCCACACCACCCCGGTCTGACCCGGGCACTGTCCCACCTGAAGGACTGGACCCACAAGGCCAGCTCTGAAGCCCATCATGGCAATCACTGGCAACTTGAAGTGGACCGGGTGGTGCGTCATGGGGTGTCCCACAAGGACATCCTGATTGAAGTCTGTGCGGCTTGGTCATGGCTGCAGCGGTTCCCCCACAAGGCACCCTCTGACAAGGCCCTGTGGTTTGTTCTGGGCCATGCGGTCCTGAAGCTGGCCCCCAGAGGCCGCATCCTGACCGAACGAAACAAAGCAACCGGAACCCGTGGCTACATCAAGAAGGCCCACTGGCGGTCATTAAATGATGTGGGTCAGTACCTGCAGGCCGTGCTGGCACCCCTGATGGTCAATGTTCACGCTGCCATCAGTTGCCCGGATGTGGCCTTACAGGCTGCCCTTGAAGACTACCGGGCACCGTTTCAAGCCAACCCAAAAGCAATGGCAGCGGCGACAGCAGCCTAGCCCGTTCACCGTTCATTCGGTTTTTATCACCCAACCAAGGCCCCCAAGTAGGGCTTTTTTCATTCCCCCAATTTTTCAAGAAAGCAAACCCAACCATGAAAACCCAAATTGATACCAATGGCGTTTTGACCCAATCAGGCGCTGTCACCCGTGTCCAGTATGGCTACGAAGAACCCACTGTGGAGACCACCGACACAGCAGCCACCCAGAACAGCTACCGGGTCAGCAACGGTGTGACCAAGCTATCCATGAGTGACTTTGAACCCAGCACCACTGGTGTGACCAAGTACAGCATGGGGCAGGATGCTCCGCTGAATCAGGGCAGCATCATGGCCACGCTCAGACGTGATGGCCGTGGCAGCAGTGTGGAGCTGATTCCCGGTAATCCTTCAAGCCGTACCAAGCTGGAAACAGCCGTCCGTGATGGTCTGGTGCGTGAAATCTCCAAGGGCATCTATGTGGATGCACAACCCACCCAGCTTCAGCCCATGCAACCACAGCAGCAGCCAGCCAAGGAAGCGGAAGCAGCGAATGACACCCCACAGGACAGCATCTTCAACAAGGACGATATGGCCGCATGGAATGAAGACTTGGCACCGATTCCCCAGACCTCCTTTGATTCAGCCGTAGCCGGGACACTGGCAGCCATCACCGCCCAAGACCGTGGCCGTCTGGACCATGTGGCCAGCAGTCTGGCTGAAAGCGCTGGTATGGAACCTGAGCTGGCCCGGGAATATGTGAACTCAGGAATCCAGTTCTACACCGAAACCGTGGCCCGTGACCTGATGAAGAACATGGGGATGACCAAGGCTCAGGCCTATGCCATGTTCGATGAACTGGGAACCAATGGACACCCCAAGCTGACTCAGGCCATGCAAGAAGTGGCCCATCAGGGCCGCTCTGACACGTTCCGTGAATTGGCCCGCCAGTTCAAAGCCAAGTCTGTGACCAAGGGGCAGGCAAAGGTGTTTCAAGATGCTGGTTTTGACACCACCACGGATGCACGCACAGGTGACCTGATGGTTCGCCGTGGCAAGGGTGCATGGGTGCCAGCCCGTGAACTGTGAAGGGAGTCTGACCATGTTCTCAGCACTGATTGAAGCCACTGTGGTGGCCACTTCCGTGACCGTTCTGACCACGGTGGCTCAGGCCGCTGGCTGGCTGGCATAGCCATCACCAGCACGATTTCAGCACCACCCTACAGACACGCCACAGGCCCGAAAAGGGAAGCTCTGAGGAGCAACCCCCAAGGACAACCTGTGGGGTCTGTAGGGCCGCTCTGGGGGCTCCTATGGGGCCTTTGGTAGTGGTGCTTTGTCAATGGAAACACACAATGATGATTGACATCAAACAACCAAAAGAACTTGAATCCAGCCTTCAGGAACTGCTGAAAACCCACTGCGTGTTTGACGTGTGGGTCAGGCAGCCGTGGGAGCCGGTACAGACAGAACCGATAGCCATCCGATCAGGGGCCATCAAGGTGGTGCTGGTGGTATCAGCAGGGCTGGCTTCGTCGGTGGCCATTGAAGGCAGCCCAGACGGTGGCCAGACGTGGCAGAGCTTGCACAAGGGGCCATCCATTATGGGTTTGGTGGTTCTCACCTATGAGCCTGACCAAGGGCAGCAACAGCAACAGCGGCTGACACACTTCAGGGTCAGGGCCTCAAGGCTGAACAAGGGAGCCGTCAAGGTGGCTCTGTGGCCTTCGCCGCCAGTCAGTTGATTCAAATAGGCACCACTGAGGGTATCGACAGTACCGACATCCTTTCATCAGTGTCAAGGTGGGTGGATGGCTTCCTATGGTTGTTGGCCATAGGTACCACCAGAGGTTCCATCGCGTTTCGCTATAGAACCCAGGTTGATGGGCATCCGGTCATCGTCGTCCACATGCTTGGCCAGCGTTGCCGAAACATCAGCGGCGTAGCCTAGGGCTTCGCAGACATCCTTGGCAACAAACCACGGCTGGTTGTCCTTGAGGACGGCGCGAAGTGTCATGCCTTTGGCGAAGGTGAAGGAGGTGATGGGCACCTTGGGGGTGGCCTGTTCCTTGGCTTCCAGTTCCAACCAGCGTTTGACAATAGCGTGACGCATGGGGGCCGAGTAACCAGAGACCAGCGTGATGGTCAAGTCCTTGGGTAGCTGAAACATTGGCAGGCTGCGTCCGGTGCTGTCCTTGTAGCTGTCCTGAAAAATCAGGGCAGTGATTCCAAGGTCAGTCAGCATCTTGCGAATGTCAGCAACCACGTTGTCATGGCGTTTACCTGTGTACTCAGCGATTTCACGGCTGGACATAGTGAGGGTGGAGGTGGTGAGAGCAGGGAGGTTTGACTGTTCCACAAAGCTGTGGCACAATGATTTCTGCAGCTTCTTGGAAATCCTTTATTTTCAAGGACTTACAGAGATTTCGGGGTGGATACGTGGTTCCCCATCAGCCACCCCAGTTAAACATAAAAAGCCCGCTGTCAAAAAGACAGCGGGCTTTTTCGTTTGGTGGCTCATGTGGCCACCCTGTCGTCAAGCTTGCTATATAGGAGTTGGATAACATGCTTGGTTGCCTTCAACTGATTGCACCCACCACATGTCTGCGCCTACACCGATCACGCTTGTTTCCACTGACGATGCCGAGCACATTCGCACCGGCCAGTTCGTCAGTTTTCCTGGCTCACCGTTTGAGCTGTACCAGCCGTACCCGCCCGCAGGCGACCAGCCCGAAGCCATCAGACAGCTGGTCGAAGGTGTAGAAGACGGTGAGGTGTTTCAGACCCTGCTGGGTGTGACCGGCTCTGGCAAAACCTTCACCATGGCCAATGTGATCGCCCGGCTCGGGCGCCCGGCGATTGTGTTTGCACCGAACAAAACCCTGGCGGCACAGCTGTACAGCGAGTTCCGCGAGTTTTTTCCCAAGAACGCGGTGGAGTATTTCGTCAGTTATTACGACTACTACCAGCCCGAGGCCTATGTGCCGCAGCGTGATTTGTTCATCGAAAAAGACTCGGCCATCAACGAACACATCGAACAAATGCGCTTGTCGTGCACCAAGAGTGTGCTGGAGCGGCGCGACGTGGTGATTGTGGCCACCGTCTCGGCCATCTACGGCATTGGCCAGCCCGAGGCGTATCACAAGATGGTGATGACGCTGCGCGCCGGTGACAAAATGGGCCAGCGCGACATGATTGCGCAGCTGGTGCGTATGCAGTACCAACGCAATGACATGGATTTTTCGCGCGGCGCGTTCCGGGTGCGTGGCGACACCATCGACATCTTTCCGGCCGAACATTCCGAGATGGCGATCCGCGTCGAGCTGTTTGACGACGAGATTGAGTCGTTGCAGCTGTTTGACCCGCTCACCGGGCGTATCCGGCAAAAGATCCCGCGCTTCACGGTGTACCCCAGCAGCCACTATGTCACGCCCAGAGAGCAGGTGTTGTCGGCGGTGGAGGCCATCAAGATCGAGCTGGCGGACCGCATCAAGGAGTTTGTGGGCCAGGGCAAGCTGGTGGAAGCCCAGCGCCTGGAGCAGCGTACCCGCTTCGACCTGGAAATGTTGTCCGAGGTCGGTCACTGCAAGGGCATCGAGAACTACTCGCGCCATCTGAGTGGCGCCGCCCCCGGTGAACCACCAGCCACCTTGACCGACTACCTGCCCAAGGACGCGGTGATGTTCCTCGACGAGTCCCATGTGCTGATCGGCCAGTTTGGCGGCATGTTCAATGGCGACCGCTCGCGCAAGACCACGCTGGTCGAATACGGTTTTCGCCTGCCCAGTGCGCTGGACAACCGGCCGCTCAAGTTTGAAGAGTTTGAGACACGTATGCGCCAGGCTATTTTTGTCTCGGCCACGCCCGCCCAGTGGGAAAAAGACCACGCCGGGCAGGTGGTGGAGCAACTGGTGCGCCCAACCGGTCTGGTCGACCCCGAGGTCGAAGTGCGTCCGGCCAGCAGCCAGGTGGATGACGTGTTGCAGGAAATCCGCATCCGTGTCGAGAAAAACGAGCGGGTCCTGATCACCACCCTGACCAAACGCATGGCCGAGCAGCTCACCGACTACCTGACCGACAACGGCGTCAAGGTGCGTTATTTACACAGCGACATCGACACCGTGGAGCGGGTCGAAATTCTGCGTGACCTGCGCCTGGGCGCGTTTGATGTGCTGGTGGGCATCAACCTGCTGCGCGAAGGGCTGGACATCCCCGAGGTCTCGCTGGTGGCGATCCTGGACGCGGACAAGGAAGGTTTCTTGCGCTCCGAGCGTTCGCTGATCCAGACCATTGGCCGCGCCGCGCGTAACCTGGAGGGCAGGGCGATCCTGTACGCCGACAAGATCACCGATTCGATGGAGCGCGCCATCGGCGAGACCCAGCGCCGCCGTGCCAAACAGGTGGCGCACAACCTCAAGAATGGCATCACACCACGCTCCATCGTCAAACAGATCCGCGATCTGATCGACGGCGTCTACAGTGAAAAGGCGGGCAAAGAGGCCGAGAAACTGGAACGCGACGCGATGCAGCGTGCGCAGGTCGAAGAGATGAGCGAAAAAGACATCTCACGCGAGATCAAACGCCTGGAAAAACTCATGATGGAACACGCCCGCAACCTGGAGTTCGAGAAGGCTGCACGGGTGCGTGATCAGCTGGCAATTTTGAAAGAACAGGCCTTTGGCGCCCCGGGCAGCGATAACATTGCGCTGCTGGTGCCTGCTGGAAAGTAAGCTAAAACTGGCCTCTAGCCCTTTTATATCAAGGGCTAGGTGCTATCTAATTTATAAGAAGCCGCTGAATACCCTTACAAAATTACCAACCAGTCTATTTACCCGACTGCAGCGCTGGGTTTTTGGTATACTTGACCGCGTTAGTCGACAAATCTGTCGGCTGGTTTTCAACAGAACGTCAGGAGCTTGCCATGCGTCTCACCACCAAAGGCCGTTTTGCGGTTACTGCGATGATTGATCTTGGGCTGCGCCAATCGTCGGGGCCCGTCACGCTGGCAGCCATCAGCCAGCGCCAGCAGATTTCGCTGTCTTACCTTGAGCAGCTGTTTGGCAAGCTGCGCCGCCACGCGCTGGTGGAGTCGACCCGCGGCCCGGGCGGCGGCTACACATTGGCCAAGTCGGCCGACAATATCACCGTTGCCGAAATCATCACCTCGGTCGATGAGCCGATGGATGCCACCCAATGCGCGGGTAAGGGTAATTGTCTGGGCGAAGGCCACCGCTGCATGACGCACGACTTGTGGGACTCGCTCAACGTCAAGATGGTGGAGTTTCTCGATTCGGTCAGCCTGCAAAAGCTGGTGGACGAGCAGTTGGCCAAGGGTTTTGAGCTGGAAGAAAAGCCCAACCTCAAGCGCGCCATTGCCAGCATGCCGATTAAGCCGATGCGGGTGAACGCCCCCAACTCGGTATTTGCCCTGGGCAACGCCTTCTCCAAAATCTAAGTTTTCACGTCAACCTGCCAGAGAGTTACCTATGGACAGCACACCGCACTTTCCGATTTACATGGATTACAGCGCCACCAACCCCTGCGACCAGCGGGTGGTGGACGCGATGATCCCCTGGTTGCGCGAGCATTTTGGCAACCCGGCCTCCCGCAGTCACGCCTGGGGCTGGGAGGCCGAAGCCGCTGTCGAAAAAGCCCGTGAGCACGTGGCCGCCTTGATCGGCGCCGACCCGCGCGAGATTGTCTGGACCAGTGGCGCCACCGAGTCCAACAACCTGGCCTTGAAAGGTGCCGCGCACTTTTACCAGTCCAAAGGCAAACACATCATCACGGTCAAAACCGAGCACAAGGCGGTGCTGGACACTTGCCGCGAGCTGGAGCGCCAGGGATTTGAGGTGACTTACCTCGACGTTCAGGCCGATGGCTTGGTTGATTTGGAGGTGTTCAAAGCCGCCATCCGCCCCGACACCATCCTGGCCAGCGTGATGTATGTCAACAACGAGATTGGCGTGATCCAGGACGTGGCGGCCATCGGCACCATTTGCCGTGAAAAGGGCGTGATCTTCCATGTGGATGCGGCGCAGGCTACCGGTCGGGTGGCGTTTGACATCGGTAAGATGCCCATCGATTTGATGAGCCTGACATCGCACAAGACCTATGGCCCCAAAGGCATTGGTGCCCTGTTTGTGCGCCGCAAACCACGCATCCGCATCGAGGCGCAAATGCACGGTGGCGGTCATGAGCGCGGTATGCGTTCTGGCACCTTGCCCACGCACCAATGTGTGGGCATGGGCGAGGCCTACCGCATTGCCAAGGAAGAGATGGCTGAGGAAAACGTGCGGATTCAGGCGCTGCATGACCGCATGTTGGCCGGGCTGCAAGGTGTGGAGCAGGTGTTCATCAACGGCCACCTCACCCAGCGTGTGCCGCACAACTTGAACATGAGCTTCAACTATGTGGAAGGTGAATCGCTGATCATGGGCATCAAAGGCCTGGCGGTGAGCAGCGGCTCGGCCTGTACCTCGGCCAGCCTGGAGCCCAGCTACGTGCTGCGCGCCCTGGGCCGCAGTGACGAGCTGGCCCACAGCAGCCTGCGCATGACCATCGGCCGCTGGACCACCGAGGCTGACATTGACTACGCGGTCGAGACCATCAAGCTCAATGTGGCCAAACTGCGCGAACTCAGCCCTTTGTGGGACATGTACAAAGAAGGCATTGATATTTCCACGATCCAGTGGGCAGCGCATTAGACAAACACCCCTGTGTCGGCTGGCGCCGCCTCCCCCTCAAGGGGGCGATGCCAGCGGCCCGGCAAAGCCGGTTCCACGGTATCTCTGGCTTAGGCCGCGTTTTTTGAGACAGATTTGAAGGAGAACAACCATGGCATATTCTGAAAAAGTAGTCGACCACTACGAAAATCCCCGCAACGTTGGCTCGTTTGACAAGGGCGACGATTCGGTCGGCACCGGCATGGTGGGCGCACCGGCCTGCGGCGACGTGATGAAGCTGCAGATCAAGGTCAACCCCGAGACCGGCGTGATTGAAGACGCACGCTTCAAGACCTACGGTTGCGGCTCGGCCATTGCGTCAAGCTCCTTGGTCACCGAGTGGGTCAAGGGCAAGACGCTGGAGCAGGCCGCCGCGCTGAAAAATAGCGAGATTGCCGAAGAATTGGCCTTGCCACCTGTCAAAATCCACTGTTCGATTTTGGCGGAAGACGCCATCAAGGCCGCAGTCAACGACTACCGCCAAAAACACACTGACGCATTAACCGCTTAATCTCCATCACCCCGCCCCGGCCTGACCTGGCTGGGGTGGTGCACTGAATCAAAGATCTCAAGACACCATGGCTATAACGCTGACAGACAAGGCGATTGCGCAGCTCGCCCGCTACCTGACCAAACGTGGACAGGGTGTGGGCGTTCGACTGGGCGTCAAGACCACCGGCTGCTCGGGGATGGCGTACACGCTGGAATATGTGGACGGCGTCAGTGAAGAAGACATGGTGCTTGAATTGCCCGGTGTCAAGGTCATCGTGGACCCCAAGAGTTTTGTGTACCTGGATGGCACCGAACTCGACTATGCGCGCGAGGGGCTCAATGAGGGCTTCAAGTTCAACAATCCGAAGGAGCGAGACCGTTGCGGATGTGGCGAGTCTTTCCGTGTTTGAAGCGACGGTGCGACTGAATTGAAATCCCTCCAATCTGACGATTTCGAGCTGTTTGGGCTGGTGCGGCGCTTTGGCCAGGACCGTACTGCCATCGACGCCCGCTGGAAGGATCTTCAGCGACAGGCCCACCCGGACAAGTTTGCCGACCAGGGCGCAGCCGCCCAGCGGGTGGCGATGCAGTGGTCGGTGCGCATCAACGAGGCTTACCAGCGCCTGAAAGACCCGCTCAAACGCGCCGCCAATTTGTGTGAACTCAACGGCGCCCCGGTCAATGCCGAAAACAACACCGCCATGCCTCCTGCTTTTCTGATGCAACAGATGGCCTGGCGTGAAGAACTCGACGAGGCGCAAGGTGTACAAGACCTCGAACGAATCAGCCAGCAGGTGCAACGCGCCAAGCGTGACATGCTACAAGACATAGAGCGTCTGATTGACGACCAGCAAGCGTTTGACCAGGCTGTGGCCCAAGTGCGCGCACTGATGTTTGTCGAGCGTTTTGAAGACGATGTCAACACCCGACTCGACCAGATTGAAACCTGAGCCTCCGGCCCCACGGGCCCAGTCACCTTTTAAGAACCATGGCGTTACTCCAAATTTCTGAACCAGGCCAGACGCCTGACCCGCACCAGCGCCGCATTGCGGTCGGCATTGACCTGGGGACCACCCATTCACTGGTGGCTTCGGTACGCCACGGCGTCGCTGAATGTCTGCCAGACAGCGAAGGCCGGGTCATCTTGCCCTCGGTGGTGCGTTACCTGCCCGGTGGCGCGCGGCAAATTGGCTGGGACGCGGTGGCCGCGGCGGCCGATGACCCGGTCAACACCATTGCCTCGGTCAAGCGGTTCATGGGGCGCGGCCTGAAAGACGTGGCGCTTGCGGGCAAGTTGCCTTACCAGTTTGTGGACCACGCTGGCATGCTGGGCCTGCAAACCGTGCACGGTGAAAAGTCGCCGGTGGAGGTGAGTGGCGACATTCTGGCCACCTTGCGCTACCGCGCTGAAGACACCTTCAACGACGATTTGTATGGTGCGGTCATCACCGTGCCGGCCTATTTTGACGACGCCCAGCGCCAGGCCACCAAAGATGCCGCGCAACTGGCCGGCATCAACGTGCTGCGCCTGATCAACGAGCCCACCGCAGCGGCCATCGCCTACGGGCTGGACAACGCCAGTGAGGGCGTTTACGCCATCTTCGATTTGGGCGGCGGCACGTTTGACATCTCGATCCTGCGGCTGACACAAGGCGTGTTTGAGGTGGTGGCCACCGGCGGCGACTCGGCCCTGGGTGGCGACGATTACGACCACGCTTTGGCCGACTGGGTGTTGGCACAGGTGGCCGAGCCTTCCGCAAGCGCCGTTAACCCGTGCAGCAATTTGGGTGTGGAGCCCCAGTGCGCCGCCAGTTGCGCCAACTACGGCAACGCGACCAGCCGCAGTCCGGCCGACAAAGCCGCCCTCAAAGCCGCAGCCCGGGCCTGCAAAGAAGCGCTCACGGCAGCAGAGTCAGCCACATTTCACGCCGCATTGACGGAAGGTGAAGTCACTTTTAACGTCAAACGTGCGGACTTTGACGCCGCCACGCAGCCGCTTACCACCCGCGCCCTGAGCGCGGTGCGCAAGGCGCTGCGTGATGCCAAGTTATCGGCAAACGACGTCAAAGGTGTGGTGATGGTCGGCGGCTCCACCCGCATGCCGCACATTCAAAAAGCGGTGGGTGCATTCTTTGGCCAGCCGCCGCTCAACAACCTGAACCCTGACGAGGTGGTGGCGCTCGGCGCTGCCATCCAGGCCAACCAGCTCGCGGGCAACAACCCGGGCGGTGATTTGCTGCTGCTAGACGTGATCCCGCTGAGCCTGGGGGTGGAAACCATGGGCGGCCTGGTCGAGCGCATTGTGCTGCGCAACGAAACCATTCCAACCGCCAAGGCGCAAGACTTCACCACCTATGTGGACGGCCAGACCGCGCTGGCCTTGCACGTGGTGCAGGGCGAGCGTGATCTGGTGTCAGACTGCCGCAGCCTGGCGCGTTTTACCCTACGTGGTATCCCGCCCATGACCGCCGGTGCGGCGCGCATCCGCGTCACCTTCACCGTGGATGCCGACGGCCTGCTGAGCGTGTCGGCGCTGGAGCAGGTGAGCGGCGTTGAGGCGCACATCACCGTCAAGCCGTCGTACGGCCTGGGTGACGAGCTCATCACCCGCATGTTGCAAGACAGCTTTACCTCGGCCGAGCGCGACATGTTTGTGCGCGCGGTGGTCGAGGCCCGTGTGGACGCCGACCGCATGATTCTGGCCACCCAAAGCGCGTTGGCGGCTGACGGTGATTTGTTGGACGCTGCCCAGCGCGCCGAGATCGAGCAACTCATGCGCCAGGTGCGTGCCGCGTGCGATCTGGAAGACCCGGCCGCCATCGAAGCCATCACCGCGGTGCTGGCCAAAAAAACCGAAGCCTTTGCCGCGCTGCGCATGAACCGCGGCATCCAGCGCGCGTTGTCCGGTAAAAATATCGCCACCGTCTGATTCGAAACTTTTGCGCCACGGACTGCACGCCATGCCCACCATCAAAATCCTGCCCCACGCCGAATACTGCCCACAAGGCGCCGAAGTGACCGCACCGGCGGGCACGTCCATCTGCGAGGCGCTGCTGGAAAACCACATCAACATCGAACACGCCTGCGAGATGAGTTGTGCCTGCACCACCTGCCACGTGATCGTGAAGGAGGGTTTTGACTCTTTGGCGCCGTCTGAGGAAGAAGAAGACGACTTGCTGGACCGCGCCTGGGGCCTGCAACCCCAATCGCGCCTGAGCTGCCAGGCGATCCTGGCGCAAAAGGACCTGGTGATTGAGATTCCCAAATATTCGATCAACCACGCCAAAGAGAATCACTGATTTTCTGTATCGGCTGCAATTCGCTTTGAACCCGCAGCGCACGCTGGGTATCCGACTCCGCGACTGTCCCCCGGCTTGCGGCTGCGCCTCAAGCCTCCTCCTTTATGTCGCTGCGTCAGATACCCAACGCACGCCGCTAGCCTCTTTTGGCAGATTGGCTGACGGCAGTCTCAGGGAGTTAGACTCCTTTTTTTGATCCGAACCTATGCGCCAAATCTTCCTTGACACCGAAACCACTGGCCTGTCTGCCGACAACGGCGACCGCATCATCGAAATCGGCTGTGTGGAGATGGTCAACCGCAAACTCACCGGCAACAACCGCCACATCTATGTGAACCCGGGGCGTGACAGCCACGAAGAAGCGCTCAAGGTGCACGGCATCACCACCGAATTCCTCAAGGACAAACCCAAGTTCGAGGAGATTGCCGACGACCTGCTGGCTTACCTGCGCGGTGCCGAGGTGATCATCCACAACGCGCCGTTTGACCTGGGTTTTCTGGACATGGAGTTTGGCAAGCTCGGCCACCCCAAGGTGCGCGAGATTGTCGCCAGCGTGACCGACACCCTGGTCATGGCCAAGGAGCTGTACCCAGGCAAGCGCAACTCACTCGACGCCCTGTGTGACCGCCTCGAAGTCGATAACTCGGGCCGCACCTTGCACGGCGCGCTGCTGGACGCCGAACTGCTGGCTGACGTGTTCATCAACCTGACCCGCGGCCAGGACGTGTTGCTGATGGACGACAGCTCGGCCAACGAAGCCTCCGGCAACGGCGCCCCGCTGATGGACCTGCGGGTATTCAACCTGCCGGTGTTAAGCGCCAACGAACAGGAACTGGCCGCTCATGAGGTCGTGCTGAAACAGATCGACAAGGACAGCAAGGGGAAAACGGTTTGGCGGGTGTTGGAGCCTGTGTCGGCGGGTTGATTCGGTTGACCTCGACGCTTTGGTATTGACATCGCCGAATCTGCTTGCTATTTGATGGCCTCGCAATCGCTGGTTGCCAAGTCATAAGCGGAGGTTGCTGGTGCAGTGGCCCTATTGTGGTCGTGGTTGAAAAATGACCTGCTTTTCAAAAAAGGGCATTTTGCGAACATGGCAGCTGAAAGCCGCAAAGCCGAATTCCCGGTCAGGCCATCACCTTCGAAAGGAAAAATCATGTTCAGTCAATCCAGTGCCAGGAGCAAACGAATTGTTTGTGCTGCCTTGTTGGCATTCACCGGTTACGCAAATATCGCCTATGCCGCCGATACAGTTGCCCTGAATGGAACATTTTCTGTCGCCCCCAACGCCACCAGCGCAGGCATGGGAACGGTCGAAGCGACTTTGAATACGGGTTCCAATGAGTTGACATGGAAAGTGGTCTATTCAAGTCTCAGTGGTCCTGCTGGAGCTGCCCATTTTCATGGACCAGCTGAGCCGGGTCAAAATGCAGGTGTTGTCGTAGGATTCAAAGGCAGTGTCGAAAGCCCCATCGTGGGGCAGGCCACTATTACGCCAGAGCAGGCCAACGATCTGTTGAGTGGCAAGTGGTACGTCAATATACATACCAAGGCTTACCCGGGTGGTGAGATTAGGGCCCAGGTCATGCAGGCAAAATGACTACGTTGGGGTTCTTACGGTGGACGGCATCATGGAGAACCCATGCAATCCCACGAGTTTCAACTTTTAGGACTTGGCGTATACCGTCATGCGCCCTGCATTTCACCTGACAAAAGCGTCACCACGCCTGGCTTGGCCGCCTTGACCGCCCGGACCAGGGCATGCGCCACATCTTTGGCCAGAATGGCCCGGTAGTTCGCAGGCAGCAAGACCCGCAAGCGGCGCGCCAGCAACAGCCCAAAACCCTCGCCACCACGTTCTGGTTGACCCAGTGCCGCCCTGTTGCCATCCAGCAAGGACGGTCGCGCAAGCACCAGGCATTGCAAGCCCAAGCTGGTCAGTGCAAGCTCCATCTCACCCTTGATGCGGTTATAAAAAACACGAGATTGCGCGTTGGCACCCATGGCGCTGATCACGCCCAGTTTTGTTGCACCGGCTGACTTGGCCGCCCTGGCGACTGCCACAACAGCATCCAGGTCGACCGATTTGAACGCTGCCTGACTGCCAGCCACCTTGATGGTGGTACCCAACGCAATAAAGCATTCATCAACCTTGGGTAACGACGGCAACGCAGCGAAATCGACCACAAGAACATGGAGTTTGGGGTGCTTTAGCGCCAGAGGTCGGCGGCTCAGACAGTGAACCACGTCCACCGACTTGTCTGCCAACAGCGCTGCGACGATTTCCCTGCCCACGAGACCGGTAGCGCCGGCCACCAAAACGATCCGCCCATCACCTGTTGGCATATCCACCTCCGTATCCGTACCTAGCTTCAAGAGTACCGCATCACAGCAGCGGATTTCTGAGTGTTGCCACCAATTGCCAAACTGTGCCACCCTTGACCAGCCTCAAGTCTGCCTACCATTGCTCGTCTTGCCTGCCTTCAGGTTACACGGGGGGCTTGATAGAAAAACAAACGTTAGTGCCAAGCCGCGTTTGTTGTTTTAAGTATCGCAACTGGGTGAGAAGCAGGCTTGGCAATTCGATGAATCGGCGGCTTCAGGAAACTTCATCAGACTGTGTTCAACGGATGGCGCTGCTCATCCGTCATAATCCCCCCCGCTAGAGGTGCCGCCCGTTTTCGGTGGCTGAGAAATACTCTTAGAACCTGATCTGGGTCGTGCCAGCGTAGGAAAGCGTCAAAAACTTGCTTAGCGTCGTGCGACTTCGGGTCTTTAACCTGTGACGGCCATGACGACTTCTTCCAATGCTTTAACACCTTCTGACATCTGGGCTGACGTGCTCGCGGTGCGCACGCAGCGCCCGCTGGTGCATTCCATCACCAACCTGGTGGTGATGAACTACAACGCCAACTTCCTGCTGGCCATGGGTGCCTCGCCGGTGATGGCGCACGCGCACGAAGAGGTGCGCGACATGGCGGCCATTGCGCAAGCGCTGGTGCTCAACATCGGCACCTTGGAGCCCTATTGGATCGAGAGCATGCGCCAGGCGCTGGCCATTGCCGCCCAACGTGGCATCAAAACCGTGCTGGACCCTGTTGGTGCGGGGGCTACCAGCTATCGTAACCAGAGCATTGCCGCCTTGCTGGCCCAGGCCAGCCCCTCGGTGGTTCGGGGCAATGCGTCCGAGATCATGAGTCTGGCGGGTGTGGCGGTGCAGACGCGCGGGGTCGACAGCGGCGCTGCCGTCAGCGACGCCCTGCAAGCCGCACGCGACTTGGCAGAGAGCACCGGCGGTGTGGTCTGTGTCAGTGGTGAGGTGGACCATGTGCTGGACGCCAGCGGCAGCCACGTGAGTCTGTCCAACGGCCATGAGTGGATGACGCGTATCACCGGTGTGGGCTGTTCTGCCTCTGCGTTGGTGGGCGCGTTTTGTGCGGTGCAGCCCGATGCCTGGCGCGCCACGGTGTCAGCCATGGCGTATCTGGGGGTGGTGGGGCAGGTGGCCACACAACAGGTGCAGGCCCAGGGTTTGGGCGTGGGCAGCTTACAAATCGCCTTGCTGGACCAGTTGCAGCTGCTGGACCAGGTGACGTTTGAGTCTGTGCTCAAAATGGCCTGTAGCCCTCTATCTGCCTGAGCTATGCACTCTGATTTTGTGAGTGGTGTGGCGCGCCAGGCATCGGGCTGCACGGCCGATCTGGTGCGGCTGTATCTGGTGACCGACCAGCAGGCGCTGCGGGGTCGCAGCCTGACGGACGTGGTGATGGCGGCGGTGCAGGGCGGTGCTACCTGTGTGCAGCTGCGTGAAAAAACCAGCAACACACGCGACTTTGTGGCGCTGGCCTGTGCGCTTAATGATTTGTTGACACCGCTGGGTGTGCCGCTGGTGATCAATGACCGCATCGACGTGGCGCTGGCCTGCGGCGCGCAGGGCGTGCACCTGGGCCAGTCGGACATGCCCGTTGCGTTGGCGCGCCAGCTGCTGCCAGCGCAGGTGTTCATTGGCCTGTCGGTCGAAACACTGGACGATGTGCACCGCGCTGCCAGTTGGCCGGTGGACTACCTGGGTGTCAGCCCGGTGTTCCCAACCCCCACCAAAACAGACACCGCGCCGCCCTGGGGGCTGGCTGGTTTGTCTGCCGTGCGGGCTGTGACCGATCTGCCGCTGGTGGCGATTGGTGGCATCCATCTGAGCAATGCGGCCGAGGTGCTGGCCGCCGGGGCCAACGGGCTGGCGGTGGTCAGCGCGCTGTGTTCGGCTGACGAACCGGCGGCAGCGGCGCGATCTTTTCGGGTGTTGTTTTGAGCCAACCAAGCAGCTCCCAGCTTTCTCTCACTTTGTAAGCCTTTTTGGCCTCTAGCCCTGATGGCATAAGGACAGTTTGTTATGACTTTTGAACTCAATCAGCGTTACCCCCATGTTTTGTCGATTGCTGGTTCGGACAGCGGTGGCGGCGCGGGCATCCAGGCTGACTTGAAGACGTTTGCCGCTTTGGGCTGTTTTGGCATGACGGCGATCACCGCCCTCACCGCACAAAACACCTGTGGGGTGCGCAGCATCCACGGTGTGCCGCCCGAGATCCTGCGCGACCAGATCGACGCGGTGATGGAAGACATTGGGGTCGACGCGGTCAAGATCGGCATGCTGCACGCGCCAGACATTGTGCGCACCGTGGCCCAGGCGCTGGACAAACACCAGCCACTGCATGTGGTGTTTGACCCGGTGATGGTGGCCACCAGCGGCGCGGTGCTGATCGACGCGGATGCCATCCATGTGCTGGTGGCCGAGCTGTTTGCTCGGGTGGCCCTGATCACCCCCAACCTGGACGAGGCCGGTTTGCTGGTGGGCAAGCCGCTCAGCAGTGTGCAAGACATGTTGCCCGCCGCCCAGCAGCTGCTGGGCCAGGGCGCGCGCGCTGTGTTGCTCAAGGGCGGCCATTTGCCCGGGGAAGAGGTGGTAGACCTGCTGCTGGCATCGGGCGCCGAGCCGATCTGGATGCACGGCCCACGCATCCACAGCCCCAACACCCACGGCACCGGCTGCACCTTGTCGAGCGCCGTAGCCGCTTATCTGGCGCTGGGCCACACCCTGCCAGACGCGGTGTTACAAGCCAGAGAATTTGTGCGCCAAGCCATGGCCGCCGGGGCCACCGTCAAAACCGGCCAAGGCAGCGGCCCGCTGAACCACGGCTTTGCGCCGGTGGTGATGCGCCTGCTCTGAGGGTTTAAACCCAGGCGGCTTGGAACGCGCGCACCGCCGCTTCGGGCTGGTCTGCCGCCACCAGCGCCCGCACTACCCCCACAGACCCGACCCCACAGGCCAGCACGGCGCCCAAGCGCTCCAGATCGATGCCGCCAATGGCCACGGTGGGGTAGTGGCGCAGCAAGCGGCTGTAGACCTGCAAACGCGCCAGACCTTGGGGTGGGGTGGCCATGCGTTTGAGCGTGGTGGCAAACACCGCACCCATCGCGATGTAGCTGGGGCCATAGTGGGCAGCACGCAGCATCTCGGCATAACCGTGGCTGCTGATGCCCAGGCGCAACCCGGCGCTGCGGATGGCGCCCAGGTTGGCCTCGCTCAGACTGTCCAGGTCTTCTTGCCCCAGGTGCACACCGTAAGCCCCGGCCTCGATGGCGGCTTGCCAATGGTCGTTGATGAACAGCAGCGCCTGGGTGCCGCGCACCGCCTCGACCGCCGCACGCACCTCCTGGCGGATGGCCTGGGTATCGTCGGATTTAAAACGCAGCTGTACCGTGGGCACCCCGGCGCGCGCCAAACGACCAACCCAGGCCGCATCGGGCAAGACCGCGTACAGGCCCAGTTGCTGCGGGCAGGAGGCAAAGACCTCGGCGTCCGTTCGGTGGCGCAGGCCAAAGTCAGCGGGCTCGGTGGGCCACTGGTTGGCGTCAAACTGGCCGGTGCGCTGCGTTTGGGCTTGCCAGGCGCGGGCAATTTCTTCGGCGTCGGCCTCGTCAAAATCCAGCGCCAAACAAGCCATGTGGGCGGCTTGGTAAACCTCGGTGTTTGCCTCATTTTTAATAGCTTTTGGCCCTTTTGGAATAAGGGCTGGAGGCTCAAAAGCCTTGGAAGTCTTGGGGGCGCCAAGTGCCAACGCGGCATGGGCGCTCAGAATGGCTTGCACCATGTTTGTCGCGGTGTTGGTCATGGTGCGGGTTCAAGCCTGGTGCCAGAAAGGTGTGCCTAACACCGGTGTGCTGGGCTCGGCGGAGGCTTTTTCGGCCATGGTGCCGGCCAGAAAAGCATCGCGTCCGGCCTGGGTGGTGGCGGCAAAGGCACCGGCCATACGCACTGGGTCGTTGGCCAGTGCCACGGCGGTGTTGAGCAAGACGCCGTCAAAGCCCCATTCCATCACCTGCGCCGCGTGCGACGGCCGACCCAGGCCCGCGTCCACAATCATCGGCACCTGCAGACGTGCGCGCAGGGTCTGCAAGGCATACGGGTTGATCGGGCCTTTGCCGGTGCCAATCGGTGCGGCCCAGGGCATCAGTGCCTGGCAACCCACATCGACCAGCCGCTGGCATAACACCAGGTCGTCGGTGCAGTAGGGCAGCACCTTGAAGCCGTCGTTGATCAGTTGGCGGGCGGCGTCCACCATGTTCAGCGTGTCGGGCTGCAGCGTGTAGTCGTCGCCAATGAGTTCAAGCTTGAGCCACGGGGTGTTGAACACCTCACGCGCCATTTGCGCGGTGGTGATCAGCTCGGCCACCGTGTGGCAACCGGCGGTGTTGGGCAACACCGGCACACCCAGCTCGGCCAGCAGTTGCCAGAAGCGGTTGGGGCTGTTGCTGTTGTCCAGGTTTTGCCGACGCAGCGAGGCGGTCAACATCGCGGGCTGGGCACGTTTGACCGCCGCCTGCAAGATGCCCGGTGAGGGGTAACGCGCGGTGCCCAGCATCAAGCGGCTGGTGAAGGACTCGCCGTACAAGACCAGCGGGTCGCTCGGTGGGGTGTCAGGGGAGATGTGATCTGTGTTCATGGTTGTAACGATGGGTTCAGCCGCCCACCACCGGGGCGATCAATTCAATCTGGTCACCCTCTTGCAGCGGGGTCTGTGCATACTGGGTGTTGGGCACAAATTGCCGGTTCAGCGCGGCCGCAAAAGGCGGTGTTACCTGGCTGTTTGCCACCGCCTGGGCCAGCGTGGCCCCGGCGGGCAACTCACACGCTTGTTGGTTGAGGAACACCTTCATGGCGCGGCCTCCAGCGCCAAGCCCAGGCCTTGTGCCAGGGGCGAGCTGCCGCTGGCCATCAGCTCCAGCACCACGTCGTGCATCGCAGGGGCGATCAAATAACCGTGGCGGTACAAGCCGTTGACCTGCAAGCTGCGTGGGCCGAGCCAGCGCACCGTGGGCAGGTTGTTGGGCAGGGCCGGGCGGCACTGCGCCACCAGCTCCACAATGCGGGCCTCGCCAAAACCGCTGTCCACGGTGTAGGCGGCGCTGAGCAGCTCAAGTGCTGATCGCAGACTCATCGGTGAGGTGTCGTCCGACTCGATCTCGGTGGCGCCCACCAAAAAGTAGCCCTCTTGTTTAGGCGCGATGTAGATCGGGTAACGCGGGTGGATCAGCCGGGTCGGGCGCGACAGGCGCACCTGGGGCGCGTGCAAGGTGACGATTTCGCCACGCACACCACGCAAATCCGGCCACTGCGGCTGCGCGCCCAGGCCACGGCAATCGAGCAGCCAGTCGGACTCACCGGCTTGGCCGGGCTCAAAGTCCAGCGGGCTACGCGGGCTGGCCCATTGCAGGGTCACACCCAGGCGCAGCATCTGAAACAGCAGCGCGTCCATCAGCTGGTGGTTGTCGAGCTGGCCTTCACCGGGCAGGTACAGGCCGTGGGCAAAGCGGCTGCCCATGCCGGGCTCCAGCGACTCTAGCGCTGCCGAGTCCAGCGTTTGTGGCTGCGGCAGCTCGGGCAGGCGTGCGCCGGTGGCGGCCAGCAGCTGGCCAAAACGCTCTGCATCGGGCGCGTCCTGGCGGTGCCAGACCACCAGTGTGCCTTCGCGCTGGAAAAACACCGGGGTGTCGAGGGCAGCGATCAGCTCGGGCCAGCGCGTCAGGCTGTGTTGGCCCAGGCGCACCACCTCGTCCTCGGCCACGGCCGACTCGGCCAGTGGCGCCAGCATGGCCGCAGCGGCAAACGCGGCGGCACCGCGCGAATCGGCCGCGCGTTCCTCAAACACCGTCACAGTGTGGCCTGCGCGTGCCAGGGAACACGCCAGCAGCCGACCCATCAGGCCGGCACCCAGAATCGTGATGTTCATGCGTGCACCTCACGCAAGGCAGCGGTTGTGGGGCGTGTCAGCCAGGCCAGGGTGAAAGTTATGGCCAGCGTGGGCAGGGCAGAACCCCATTGCGGTGCGTAGTTGGCGAGCACGTGATAACAAACAATGCCCAGCAGCCACAGGCCAGCGGCCGTCCAGTCCACGGCTTTGTGGGAGACGGCCAGGCTGGGTGAACCCAGCGCCAGCCGCCCCAGAATCACCCCATACAGCGGCACAAACACCGAGCTGAGCAACAGCAAAAACGGCTCCAGACTGTGCATCGGCAGCACCAGCGCCAGCGCGGTACACAGCACCGCCAGCACCAGGCCCCATTGCCGGATGCTCCAACTACCACGCAGGCTTTGGCCCGACACCGAAGCGGAGTACACATCGCCATACGCGTTGTCGATTTCATCCACCAGAATCAGGCTCAAGGCAAGCAAACCCCCTTGTGCCAGCAGCAGCGCGGTGACCAGGTCGGTGCCCGGCTGCGCCACACTCACCACCATCACACCCAGGGCGTAACACCAGATATTGGCCAGCGCGTAACCGAGCCAGGTGCCGCTCATCGCGCTGCGGCCGTTTTTACCGTGGCGTGCGTAGTCAGCCACCAGCGGCAACCAGGACACGGGCATCGCAATCACCAGGTCCATCGCCGAGAGCAGGCCCATGCTGCCGTCACCGGGGCGTGCCCAAAAAGCGGCCAGACCTTGCGCCTGCAACTGGCTGCCAAACTGCCAGGTCAACCACAGCAGGGAGGCGATCACCAGCGGCAGGGCGATGCGGCTGATGAGTTGGCGTACCAGCCGGGTCATGGACCCCGCCAGCAGCGCCACCAGCACCCCACCCCAGAGCAGTGTGCTGATAAGTAGGCCGCTGGTGTCACCCAGATCCAGCCCGAAAGATTGCAGGCTGATCGCGCGGGTGCCGTCGCGCATGATCACCAGCTCAAACGTGGTCCAGCCGATCAGTTCACCATGTTCAAAAGCACCGGCAGACGCGCAAAGTGGCTGCCAAAGCTGGCGTGCATCAGCCCGGCGCTTGACAGGCCGGTGGTGCAGCCCAGCCTTGCGGTCCAGGCCAGCAGGCCGGCACCGACCAGCGAGCCCAGCACAATGGCCAGCGCCGCGTCGCGGCTGCCCACGGCGGGCACCAGGTAGGCGCCAATCTGCATCACCAGCAGGCCCACACCCAGGCTGAACCACAGGGCGGTGTGGTCACGCCACTGAAAGACGCGCTCGGCGTTGGGTACCGGCGTCAGCGCCGAGTTGGCGGCGTGCGTGGCGCGCGGCGGTGACGTATTCGACGTCGGGTTTCGGGAATTTTGTGTGTTTGCCATCCGTTTGCTCCATGCAAAAAGTTGACAGGTCGGCTCAATCGTGACGGGTTGACGTTGCCAGAGAAGGCGGCAACACCCATGTTCAGACCAGCTTCCCTGCGCGAGGATTACCTCAATCAGGTTCAAAGGGACTTTCTCAGTCGGACCGCTGTAGACAGCAGCCCAACACCCCTAGCGTGTGCGCCAAAACTGGCGCCAAAGAATTTTAGACCTGGATTGGGTCGTTTTTCAGGGCCTTGGCAAAACACCCAGCCGCTGCTGCAACAGCGCGCTGCTGGTGGTGTACTGCAGCACCGTGGAAGCCGCCGGGTGGACCAGCGCGGCCACTGCAAATGCGGCCAAGGTGGCCTCGTGAAAACCGCAGACGATCAGCTTCTTTTTGCCGGGGTAGGTGATCACATCCCCCACCGCAAAAATGCCCGGTGCGCTGGTGGCAAAGGTGGCGGTGTCCACTGTGAGCTGTTTGCGTTCCATGGCCAGACCCCATTGCGCCACCGGGCCGAGTTTGGGGCTGATGCCCTGGAACACCAGCAGCAGGTCCAGCGGCAGGTTCAGGGTCTGGTCTTCTGGGGTGCTGACCGTCACCCCGGTCAATCGTTGGCTGTCAGTCTGCAAACCGGTGATTTGCCCGGCTTGGAAGTGGATGCGACCGGCGGCGCGTAATGCGGCAAATTCAGCCAGGGCTGCTTCGCTGGCCTGCAAGACCTCACGTCGGTAGAGCAGGGTGATGCTGCGCACCTGGCCACCTTGGGCCAAGCGGATGGCCTGGGCCACAGCCTCGTCTTCACCGCCCACCACTACGATGTGTTTGCCGCTGACAAGCTCGGGCGGCGGTGGTTTGTAAAACAGCTGCTGGCCCAGAAACACGCCCAGGCCGTCGAGCTTGAGTTCTTTGGGCACAAACGCACCCACACCGGCTGCCACCACCACGGTGCGCGCCAGGAACTGCTGGCAAGGTTGGTGGTTGCGCTCGGTGCTCACCAGCCAGCGGCCGTCGGCCTGCAACTCCAAGGTGCTGACCATCTGATCCCCGTGAAAACCGGGTGAAAACGGGGCGATTTGCCGCAGCAAATTCTGCGTCAGCTCACGCCCGCTACACACCGGCACACCGGGAATGTCGTAAATGGGTTTGTCCGGGTACAGCGCGGCGCATTGGCCACCGGGCGCGTCCAGCACGTCCACCACCTGGGCTGCCAAACCTTGCAGGCCCAATTGAAAAACCGTGAATAAACCGACCGGCCCGGCCCCGATGACCAGTGCGTCGGTTTCAATCACGGTGGTGTGTCAAGGGAAGCGGGTCAGCGTTGCAAATGCGGCAGCTTGTCGGTGCGGTCTTTCCACTCTTCGGCTTCCGGCAGCGGCGACTTGCGCTTGGTGATGGTTTTCCAGCTGGGCAGCAAGGCCAACTCGGCGTTGATCTGGGTCATGTGGCGCTGGTTTTTCGGCACATCTTCTTCGGCATAGATGGCGTTCACCGGGCACTCGGGGATGCACACAGCGCAGTCAATGCACTCATCGGGGTCGATGGTCAAGAAATTCGGGCCTTCGCGGAAACAGTCCACGGGGCAAACGTCAACGCAATCGGTGTACTTGCACTTGATACAGGCTTCGGTGACGACATGGGTCATGTTGAGTGATCTACGGTTGGATTGGAAAGGCGCGATTTTAAATGCTTGCGGGACGCAGGCCGCGAGGATAGAAGATCGGCCTTGCTGTGGCATTGATGTGCGTCAATTCACGCTGCGGCGCACAGGATGTTGACGCTCCATCTTGCCAACCGTCACCCGGTTGAAGGCGTAAGACCGTGTCAGTAGAAGGGTTTTCCTGAGGCACAATTTGCGCGGCTGATACCGACCTATCCGCACTTTTTCCTCCTTTTTTGACCTATCAGGAACCACCATGAGCCAGCAGACCAAGTTTTTACTCAACGAAGACCAGATGCCCAAGGCCTGGTACAACCTGCAGGCCGACTTTCCCCAGCCATTGCCGGCGGTGCTGCACCCCGGCACCATGCAACCCGTGGGGCCGGACGACCTGGCGCCGCTCTTTCCGATGTCGCTGATCCAGCAAGAGGTGACCACCGAGCGTGAAGTGGAGATTCCCGAGCCGGTGCGTGAGGTGTACCGCCTGTGGCGCCCGGCCCCCTTGTACCGCGCCTACGGCCTGGAAAAAGCCCTGGGCACCTGCGCCAAGATCTATTACAAGTACGAAGGCGTCAGCCCCGCGGGCAGCCACAAGCCCAACACCGCCGTGCCACAGGCGTTTTTTAACAAGGAGGCTGGTGTCAAACGCCTGGTGACCGAAACCGGCGCCGGCCAGTGGGGCACCTCACTGGCCTTTGCGGGCGCGCACTACGGGCTGGAGGTGGAGGTGTTCCAGGTGCGCGTGTCGTATGACCAAAAACCGTATCGCCGCGCCATGATGGAAACCTATGGCGCGCGCTGCGTGGCCTCACCGTCGAACGAAACGGTCTATGGCCGTTCGGTATTGGCCAAACACCCCGATCACCGTGGCAGCCTGGGCATTGCGATCTCTGAAGCGGTGGAACTGGCGGTGCAGCGCGACGACACCAAATACGCGCTGGGCTCGGTGCTCAACCATGTGATGTTGCACCAGACCATCATCGGCCTGGAGTCGATGCAGCAGATGGCCATGGCCGACACCTGGCCGGATGTGGTGGTGGGCTGCACGGGTGGCGGCTCCAACTTTGCCGGGATGGCTTTCCCGTTCATTGGCCACGGCCTGCGTGGCGGGCCCAAGCCACGCATCGTGGCGGTGGAACCGGCCGCCTGCCCGTCGCTGACGCGCGGCAAATACGCCTACGACTTTGGCGACACCGCGGGCATGACACCGCTGACCAAAATGCACACGCTGGGCGCCCAGTTCACACCGCCGGGTTTTCACGCCGGTGGCCTGCGTTACCACGGCATGGCGCCCATGGTGTCGCACGCCAAGGAGCTGGGCTTGCTCGAAGCCGTGGCCTACGACCAGGTGGCGTGTTTTGCGGCGGGTGTGTTGTTTGCCCGGGCTGAAGGCATCGTGCCCGCGCCGGAAGCCAACCACGCCGTCAAAGGGGCGATTGAAGAAGCCTTGCGCTGCAAACGCGAGGGCAAGGCTGAGACCATTTTGTTCAACCTCTCGGGCCATGGTCACTTTGACATGGCGTCGTACCAAAAGTACTTTGCCGGTGAGCTGACCGACGAGACGTACGACGAAGCCGAGTTGGCGATGGCCTTGTCGGGCTTGCCCAGCGTGCCCGAGCCGGTATAAAACGACAGCCTGTGTCTGTCATGGCGGTTCAGGGCCCGCCATGACGGCATATCACGCCAATCAGCTTTTCACCACTTCCAGCAGCCGGTCGAGCCCGCCGGACTCGATGGAGACCTTGGCCTTCTCCCGCACGGCGGGTTTGGCGTGGTAAGCCACCGACAGGCCGGCCACACCCATCATCGGCAGGTCGTTGGCACCGTCGCCCATGGCAATGGCCTGGCTGGGGTCGATCCCGAGCTGGGCGCAGGTGCGCAACAGCATGGTGCGTTTTTCTGCGCCGTCGCAGATGTCGCCCCAGGCCTGGTCCACCATACGGCCGGTGAGGGCACCATCGGCCACCTCCAGCTGGTTGGCGCGGGTGAAGTCGATGCCCAGGCGGTCGCGGATGCGGTCGGTGAAATGGGTGAAACCACCTGAGACCAGCAGCACCTTGAGTCCGGCGGCCTTGCACGCCGCCACCAGCTCGGCCGCGCCCGGGTTCAGGCGCAGGCGTTCCTGGTAAATCTGGTCCATCTGCGCCAGCGTCACGCCTTGGAGCAGGGCCACGCGCTGGCGCAGGCTCTCTTTGTAGTCGCTGATGTGGCCCAACATGGCGGCCTCGGTGATGGCGGCCACCTCGGCTTTTTTGCCAACCGCGTCGGCAATTTCATCCACACACTCGATGTTGATCAGGGTCGAGTCCATGTCAAAAGCAATCAGCTTGAAGTCAGCCAGCCGCAGCGGTGGGGTGATGCCTGCAATGCGCAGGCCGGGGGCAAATTCGGTGGAGGTCATGGAGTGGAAAATACTATGAATAAAGTAGCTAACAGCGCAGTATGTAAAAGGGTTAGCGCTTGATTATTTATGGATTCAACGGGAAACCGGGGCAGTTTCTCGCATCCAATGGCGTAGCTGGGTCAGATCGTCAAAGTCGACCACTTCGCCCATGCTGCCATCGTCTTGCACAATTTTGAAACGCTGGGCATCCTTGGTTAGGAACAGCACTTTGCCGTAGGTTTTTGATTGGTGTTTTCCCTTGCGGTTGGCATCCTTGACATCGTGTTTGGTTTCTACCAGTCGGGTCAATGGCTCACCACCGGGCTCATGCTGCAGGCACACCACAAAGTCGGGGTAAAACATGTTGCGACTGTCGCTGCGCATCAAGGCAATGCTGTGCGGTTTGCCCTGTGGGTTGCGGTGCCACCAGGCGACAAAGTCGGCGCGGTCCAGTGCCTTGGCAAATGCCAGCTCCTGGGTATTGAACTCGTAAGTGGCATCTAGTTGCGCAGTTGAAAAAATGTCTCCCGTGGGCTTGCCCAGCGCATCTTGTGCAAACACATAGGTTTCATTTTTAAACACGGCGTGCGCTGCCAAGGGCAATGTGCTGGCGGCCAGTGCCACGCTGTCCTTATCGGGAAACAGCACGCCATAGATGTTTTTCCTGGAAGCCTGCAAGGGTTGGCTGGCGGGCATCAGCAGCACATCCGGCAAGGGCTTGGCCTGCACTTCTTTGGCTTTGTTGGCCCATTGCGCATGCAAAGCCTCTTGCAGCTCTGGCAACTGTTTGTGCACCACCCAGCAGGCTGCATCGCGCGCCTGAAGACGCATGGTGGCTGGCTGAGGGCGCTGTGTGTCTTCACGATAGGCGTGTGCGCGCTCAATCTCTGGCAGCAAACGTCGCCCCAATTCGTCAATCAATTCAATCAAGTCTTGCTCTTCCAGTCCGATCACTGCCAATGCATCTTCTGTGCGCTGCATCAGGGCGCTGCGGTCAGTCACCACCTGCACTAGATCTTCATTGCTGACACCGCTGAACAGCTCAGTTCTGATTTCACGCTCGGTCAGCAAGTTCAGCGCGGCTCGTGTCGCAACACTTTTGATCTCATCGGTCAGAGGCAAAGTACGCGCGGCTTCTCGGATGTCGAGTTCCAGCAGGTCAAACACGGGTTTGACCTCGGTGGTGAATTGCATGGGTGTGGCGCGTTTGGCCACAGTTGCCAGCCGCGGATAGGCACGCAGGCCCATGGCTTCCAGCGCCGTCAACAGCTCCACGCGGTTGGCGGGGGCGCTGCGTTTGGGTGCCAGCTGGTTGCCGCTGGACGCCTCCATGAAGTCCATTGCGTCAAACTCGCCGTTTTGAGTCAGGCTGCCAAACAGCTCATGGGTTTTGCCAATGTCAATTTGGGGCATTGCAGCTACCGCACCGATACCGACTGGCACAGGTGCGGATGCAGAGGCAGGCTGGCGAACCGTGCCGTCAGGTGCCAGGGTTGGTAACAAGCCGATGTCATACGACAAAGGTGTTTGCGGGGTCTCGTGGTTGCTCAAACAAACGCCGCCATGGGCTGTGCGATAGGCATGTAACTCTTCAATTTGCCCTTCCAGCTGAGAAATCACCGCTTTGGTGGCCGCAGCCGCTTCGGCAAAACCCGCTTGAGAGCGTTCGTTGGCGAGAAAAATATAGGCTGTATCCAATTCGCTGGGCGCGGTATAGGGCTGGGGAAATGCCCGCTGCAATTCACCGGGCACCCGCATCACCCTGCCAATGAACTGCATGGCAAAGTCTTCGTCATTCACCGATTTGGTCGATGCCAGCACAAAGGCGCGTGGCGCATCAAAACCCGTGCCTGCGGCTTGTTTGAAGATGAGCACCTCAATGGCGGTGTTGACCGCAATCGCCGCCATCATCACCGGGTCAGGTTCTTCGGCCGAGTGCATGGCCACAGCGTTGGGGGCAATCGACAACTCTTTGGTCAAAAAATCAAACGCTTCTCTGACGGCCTCATCACCATTGGCCACCTGCACCAACAGCAGCGGGATGGTTGCCAGACCCCGGGCTTTGAGCAACTGAGCAATATGTTGGTTACGCCGCCAGGCGCGGCGCAGCACCGTGAGCTTCAAATCAGTGATGCCTTGCATGGAGTCGCGCAGGTCATACACCACGGTTTCCAGCCAGGGCTTGTTCAGGCGCTCGGCGACCACATCGGCGCGGCTCACGCTGAACGCTTTGAAAGCAATATTGCCCGCACTGGCAATGAAGGCATTGAGTTGTGCGTCTTTGGGGGTGGCGCTGGCCATCAGCAAATAGTCAGCGTTCAGCCATTTCACAAATCGGCCAAACTCGGTGGCCAGGTGCAGCGCGATGTGCGCCTCGTCCACGATCAGGCCAATGGCCAGCCCACGTGAGCGCGCCAGCGCAAAGTAGGCCGCCAGGCTGCGCACCTCGTCATCGGCCTTGTCGGTGTAGAGCGCCTTGTGTGATTTGGCGCTGGCCACACCTTGCACGGTAGAGACCAGTACCTGGCCGGCGTGCGGTGTTTCGTTGCGCGCCACAGCCAGGTGTTTGGCGATCAGCCCGGTGTCTGTTGACTGGCTGTCCAGCGTGTCCACGGTTTGTGCCACCAGATTGACATAGGGCACAAACCAAAGCCACAACACCTCATTGGACTTGCTGACGTTCTCCAGAATGCGCGTCAGCATGAAGGTTTTGCCTGATCCCGTGGGGCTGCGCAGCAGGCAGGGGGCACGCGGCACGTCCGCCAGCGCCTCACAGACACCACGAATGATGCGTGCTTGAAACTCTTTGGGGGCGAAGCCGCTGGACTGCGGCGCGGTAATGGGGGATGAAAAAGTCATGTCGGATTACAAATCAATGTCGGTGACTGGCATAACCCGGCTTTCGGCTTTGGTGCCGCACGATCAGAAAGCGTATGGTCTCGCCCTGTGCGCGGTAAACCACTGAATAGGGGAATGCATGGAGCGGGTAGCTACGTCGGCCGAGTGTTGTTGGCGTACCAAACCCCGGGTTGTCGATCAGGAGGCGTGCAACACGCTCAAACTCATTCAGAAAGCGGGTGGCAATATGTGCACCAGCGTTTTGTGTGTAAAAGTCCACCGCATCGGCTACATCCTGACTGGCGCCAGCGTGCATGGATCGTTTCATGAGGTCAATCGGGCACGCAGTTGAGTCATGGCTTCTTCGAAGGGAATTTCTTGCGCTAATCCAGCTTCCAGATCCGCTTCGCGTTGGTCGGCCAATTGATCCCAGGCGGCCTCGACTTCCGGGTCAGCATCCAGGCTGAGGATGAGTCGCTCCAGCAATTGGGTGCGTTCGGCGGGCGTGAGCTGCATCACCTGGGCTTGTACATATTCAAGTTGGCTCGGCATGGCAACCTCCGGTGTGGTTAAAAGGACTCGGGTTGGGAAAATCATATCCCTTGCGGATCAATCTGGATCTTTGCCTGGTTCTTGCGCCTGGGTGCAATCTGCCCGTGCAACAAGGCTTTTTGCATGGACAGGCTCTCAAACGTCTTGGACGTTCCTTCCCAAGCGCACTCCAGATGTTCGCGCACCGTGGCGGGCCGGGCGGAGTACACGCGCAATTGTCGGCACGGTAGTGCGGCCAGGGCATCAAGTGCGGCGTGTGTCAGCTTGTGGCACATCACGGTAAGCACACCGTCGCCCACGTTTTGCACCAGGATTTTGATGCCCCGGTCAGCCTCTGGCACCGGTCGGGCAACTTGGCCCAGGCGCAAGGTGAGCAGCTGAAAGGCTTGTGCGCAGCTGGAGTCAAACGGTGCATCGCCGGGGGCGAGTTTGTCGAGTTGCAGATAGGCAAAACTGTTGTGCGCCAGGGTGGCCTCAGACGCAATGACTTTGCGGATACGGGCAGCGCACACGTCGCGGCACAGGTTTTTGTCGGGTTCTTTGTTGGTGGCTTCGGTGCTGGAGCACAAGATGAAGCTGCGCGGCGGTTTGTCAGGCTCCAGCGCGTTGAGGTTGAGCACCGCGTGGCCGGTGGTGCCACTGCCAGCGAAGAAGTCCAGCACCGTATCGCCGGGGCGAGTGGCTTGGGAAAGCAGGCCTTGGATGAGAGATAAAGGTTTGGGGTAGGGGAAGGCTTTGGAGCCCAAAAGATTCTTGATTTCTTCGGTGGCGACACCACCACGCGCTGAACGTAGTAGTACAAGGTCCACATCCTCGTCAACACTGTCTTCGTTCATCCCGGCAATCCAGCTGCTGACAGGTGCTAAGCGCTCCATCTCAGGTTTGGCAGTCCAGTGCTCTTTGCGTGAGGGGCGGCCCGGCGCAATAGGCTTACCCACCCAAAAGTCAATATCCGGCAGGTCTGCTCGCAGGAGAGGTGTCTTTTTCTTGGGGAGCATTGGTCCCTTTCCTGCGGCAATAGCTGCCAGCAAATCGGCCTTGGTCTCATACCGCATAAGCTCGTTCTGCTTGCAGGGCGGGAAGTAAATCAACTTTTTGGCAATCAGCGCTTCCATGGTGTCACTGCGCAGCGCAGCCAAGCCGACCTGGACTGCGGTTTCATCGTCATTGCACAGGCGGCGTATGACAGCTTCCGATGCAAACCGCCATGTGCTGTCCGGATCACAGGGGTACCAATAACCCGTATTTGGGTCTTGAATTGGATAGTAAGTATTCGGGCGCTCGGTAAGCGATTTGTTTGCTGTCAGAGGCTGTGGCGACCAATCGCCACGCAAGTCCTCGTCAGGGTTGCGAAATTTGCTGCGATTCGTGGCACGGCCATTGAAAGCAAAACTGCCATTGGCATAGACCAACACATGTTCGTGCACATGGCTGAAGCGCTGAGTCAGGTCGTTGCCGGTGTCCTTGGTACGCCACACCAGACTGCCTAAACGTAGCCCAGGAAACACCTCGTCCATCAACAACTCCAGCCGGGCGCGGTTTTCGTCGTTGATGCTGACCAGAATCACACCGTCTTGCGTCAGCAAATCTTTGGCCAGTATCAGTCGCTGGTACAAAAATTCCAGCCATTGGCTATGCCGCCAGCGGTCGTTCGCGCCCACATAGCGGTCGTTGTAAACCCAGTCTTTGTTGCCGGTGTTGTAAGGCGGGTCGATGTAGATCACGCGCACCTTGCCGGCATGGGTGCTTTTGAGCAGGCGCAAGCTGTCAAAGTTGTCGCCTTCGATGATCAGGTTGGGGGTGCCTGGCCCGGCGGCTTTGTCCAGACCGTGCGAGTTGGCTTCAACCAGGCGCGGCAGCACGATGTTGGCGTTGAGTGCTGCATCACGTTCGATGGCGTTGCTTTCCCAGTAAAGCCCCAGCTTTTGCTTGGTGAGGTGCTCTGCGAGCAGGCGGCGCAGTTGCGGGGCGCTCAATCCCTCCAGGCTTTGCAGCAAATCGTTTTGGGATGTCATGGGTATTTACTACAAAATAGATAGCTTCTAGCGCTATTGGAAAAAGAGCTAGAGGTCAATTTGACCATCAGTCATACCAATTCTCAACCCGCAAGCCAGGCACGCGCTCAAACTCGCGGGTGTTGCGGGTGACGAGGGTCAAGTTGCGTGACAGGGCCACACCCGCTACTTGGATGTCGTAAGGGCCAATCGGTGTGCCTTGTGCTTGTAAGTGCGCCCGCAGAATGCCCGCTTGCCGACCATCCGCGTGGTTGAAGTCAAGCACGGTATAGCGGCTGCAAATCTCACGCAGGTAACGCTCCATCAGCGTGTGGTTGACCGACTTGGCCATACCGAATTCGAGTTCAAACAGGTTGATGCAGCTCACGGCAATGTCGGCGTCTGGCTGACGCGACAGGCGGGTCAGGCACTTGCCCGCACGTTTGAAGGTGTAGATCAGGGTGTCCGTGTCAAGCAGGTACTTCAAAACGACTCCCTGGGGGTTTCGCGACCCAGCCCGGCGTTGCGGTTGAGCAGCAGCTCATCCCAGCCATCGGGGTCGTCATGGGGGGCGCGCAGGCGGTCAATTTCGGCAAAAAATGCTTCCCAACTCCGGCTTTGGCGCTCTCGCTCTTCAATGGCTTGTTTGGCAAACCATTGGCTCACCGAGACCTTGGCACGTTCGGCGGCGCGTTTGGCCGCCTCCAAAGCGCTGTCTTCAACATAAATGGTGACTTGGCCCATGATGTCGCTCCTTTCGTGGCGTTGTGCTGTAAGTATAAGTGTGGCGCACTTATATGTGCCATATGTCCACAATGGTCTCTTTGCTCCATCACACCTTGCTTCAAATGGACAGCGATGAGCCCAGTTTTTTTCGGGGCCAGAGGTCAATTCTGTTGTGGCTATTTTGGTCTCAGGTACAGCCTATCCGACCAAGTGGCCAGCCATTCGGGTTTGTAAGCGACCAGGATGGCGGTGGCCAGGCCGGTCAGAAACGCGTCACCCCAGGCGATGAGCCAGTGCGCCACCAGGCTCAGGTCATCATCCACACCCGGCAGGTTGTGACCGGCCCACTGGCCCAGCACACCGGCGGCAAACACACACACCACCGTGCCCAGAAAGGCGCGGCCCAGAATGTAGACAAACAGGTGGTGCCCGACCCAGCGGCGCACGGCCAGGCCCAGCCCCAAGGCCAGCGTGGCGGGCACCAGGCCGAGCCAGACCGTCAGGTCCAGCGCGGTGTCCCAGCCCATCGGTGAGATCAGCGCGGCTAGCACACCCACACCACACAAGACCGGCACCGCCAGTGGCCAACCGAGCATCAGCACCAGCAGGCAGGCGCCCGAGCCCTGCAACTGCAGCGGCATCTTGTGCAGGCTGGGCAGGGCCCACAACCAGGGCAGCAGGGTGAGAGCCGCGAGCATTGGTGTCAACCGGGTGGCGCCTTTCAGCAACTGCCATGGGCGCAGCAGCAGCGCAACGCTCAGGCACAGTAGCAACACAACAAGGTTGATGGACAAGGCAGACATACTACTGAAGTTGTAGCGAATTGGGCTGACAGAATAAGGGCTGGAGCCACATTTTTATCAGATTTTGGGTGCGAGTTTCGCTCGCAGATGCCGTGTCTGCAGCGGCCCGTTGGCATCAAAACCCTGTTCGGTGAAGTCGACGTGGTCACCACCCAGGCGCACCACACTGCTGGCGCGGGTGCCGTAGTCCGGCAGGGCCACAAAGACTGCGGACAAGGCGCGCTCCAGCGGCAGCGGCACGCCGGTGGTGGGCAAGTCAGCGTCGGCGGCGATGCGCCGGTCTTGCAACAGCGCCAGCAACGCGGCGTCGCTGGTCTGGTCTTGCGCCAGTTGTTGTTGCAGGCCGTTGGTCAAGCCGTTCAGCTTGGGCCAGGGGGTATCAAAATCGGCGTTGGACACCGCGCCCACACCTGTCAGCAAGCGCAGTACCCGGTTGTGGCGGCTCTCCATACCCATCAAATGGCAGCCGTCGTAGACCAGCAGGTTGAACGGGTTGTAGTCGGCGGCGTGTGGCCGCAGTTCGCTCAGGTAGGCTTCGGCGCTGAGCTTGCTGCGCAAAAAGCAGCTCACCAGTTCTCCGCGCGAGGGGGCGTCAACGCGTTGTTG
>Ga0209066_10000559_pt1 | contig 53452 bp, 51 predicted proteins | sample All_14_2_FD_187198 | JGI IMG/M metagenome (GOLD analysis project Ga0209066, IMG submission 187198) | Freshwater microbial communities in response to fracking from Pennsylvania, USA - Allegheny Zone_MetaG_DW_15 (SPAdes) (version 2) ...
CCCGAGAAGCTGCCTCCTGAGCTGCCGGACCACGTCGAGGTCGACGCCGGCGCTGTCATGGTGGTGGTCATCCCCCGCACCGCGCTCGTGAAGAGGGCGACCTCGAACCCGTTGCGGCCGACGAACCAGTCGGGGGCGGTGTCGGTTGCGGCGACGTGCAGCTGCAGTTCGCGCATCCACTGGTCTTCGACGCCCCACACGACCGCCCACGGCAGCAGCTTCTCGTAGAGCTTGACGAGCTCGAGGTCGTTGCCGACGTCAATGCGCTCGGCTCCGCTCGGGCATTGCAGCACGCGCAACCGTTCCTCTTCAGCGACGGTGAGATAGAGCTTCATGCCTTCGAGATAGTCCACCGCCTCACGTCCTTTGGTGGTGAGCTGTAGCGGGCGGATCGCGAGACCAAAAGCGACGAAGCCGCTGCCAAATGCGATGGCAATCGAGAGCGCGGCGAGAGGGCTCGGTTCGACGAAGAGCGCACCTGCTACGCCGAGCATCACGACACCGGCGAGCAGCAGCACCCACTGCGCGATCAGCATGAGCGCGCCAAAGCCTCGGCCGGGAGGCTTTCGCTTGAAACCGTCGTCGGTGATGGAGGCCTGTGCAGAATTCGAGTAGTGCTGCAACCTCGTGGCGAGCGCCGAGTCGTACTTTCCGTAGGGAGTGAGTGCTCCCACGTCGCGTTCAGCACCGAAGATGGCCGTGAGCAACGCCCGATCGAGGGCATCGGCGTTGTCGTCGGTGAGGTACTGCAATGTGTAAGGCGCCGCGTCGCCCTCCTCGACCGCATAGGCGAGGATGCGCAGATTCTTGCGCACGGCGAGCCTGACGATAGCGGCGGGAAGCGCTGAGCCGGGGCGATGCACAAGGTGCGCGGCCTGCAAGATGCTGATGCCGACGGGCTCGGAGTATTGCGGAATGACCACTCCGCGTCGCGGAGCGCTGCGCCCGGAGCGCACGCGCGAGACGATCGCCGCGCCGAGAGCGCCGAGGCTCGCGAGGCCCACGCCGCCCGAGAGAAGGTGCAGCCACCAGGGTGTCGGGCCGGGTTCGGGCGGTAGCACGGGTTCGGGGGTGAGGAAGGTGCCGGGCTCGAAGCCGATCGCCACAGTGAGCGTCTCGCCGGGCGCGAGGTCAGAGGCGCGCGCTGTGATCGTGTTCTCGACCTGTTCGATGGGGCACGTCGTCTCGTCACCGAACGCGCCCGCGTAGCAAGCCGCGTTGCCGGTGAGCTCGGGCGCTACCTCCGGGTCGATCGTGACGGTCGCGCTCACGCGGCCGAAGGGTTGGGCCCATCCGGTGCCGTTGATATCCCAATAGAACTCCTCAGACGCCGTGTCGTCGAACGAGCGCACGACATTCTGCTGGGTGTACGAGATGACGTAGGTCTGCACCCCACGCACGAACTCGTCGGTGCCCAGCGCAAGTTCGATGAAGTCGCCCGAGTCGTAGGCCTCGAAGTACACCGCGTCGCCACTCTCGTCGGTGACGCCGCTCACGACAGTGTTGAGGGGCACGCCGTCATAGTCATCGGGGAGGGCCCTGATGATGCCGCGATTCTGATCAAAGTCGGGAAAGCGAGCGACGATGGTCTCGACCACCTGCAAGGTCGCGGTGCCGTCGGCCTCGCGGCTCAAGGTGTAGTCGGCATCGAAAGAGTCGAAGGTGAAGTCGCTGGTGTCGGCATGTGCCGGAGCTGAGGCGAGGCTGAGCGCACACCCGGTCGCGAGCAACAGAGAAAGGGTGAGCCGAGCGGGGGAGCGCATGCGGGCAACCCTAGCGAGCATCCCGCAACGGTTCGAGAGCCGTGCGAAGCCCTGCCGACGATCGCGGGCATCGAAAGTCGTACGCTCGCACACGCAGCTTCCTACGCTGGGGTCACCGCTCGAGTGAGGGAGTCCGCGGATGTTGGAACGCTGGAATGACGCGATCGCGGCGATTGACGAACGACTGACGGAAGAGATCGACGTCGCCGACCTCGCACGCATGACCCTCACGTCGGAGTATCACTTTCGGCGCGTGTTCTCAGCACTCGCTGGCATGCCCGTCTCGGAGTACATACGCCGTCGACGCATGACGGTCGCGGCCGCCGATGTACTCGACCGAACGCCGCTCGCCGACCTCGCTGTGCGCTTTGGCTACGGCTCGGCCGACGCCTTTAGTCGAGCGTTCAGGGCTGTGCATGGCATCAGCCCTGAGCAAGCCCGCACGGCTGGGGCTTCACTGCAGTCGCAACCGCGGCTGCGGTTTCACGTGACCTTGGAAGGAGCATCCACCATGAAGCACCGCATAGAGAACCTCGATTCGTTCCGCATCATCGGGGCGACCACCCGCATTCCGCTTGTCTACTCGGGTCCGAACCCTGACATGATCGCCTTTCGGCGCTCACTGCCTGAAGCGCTGGATGCTCGACTCGAGCACCTTGCCGACGAGGGCCTGCCCGCGGGCCCCTTCTCGGCGTCGACCGGATTCACCGACGACCGAGCCGACGGCAGCCCCTTCGACTATTGGCATGGCATGGCGACCCTGCGTGCCGCCAGCGACTTGCCCGGCGACCTTGACGTGCTCGACGTGCCCGCGCACAGCTGGGTGGTGTTCGAGGTTGAGGCTCAGGCTGACTTCACCGCGGCGATGCAGGCCATGTGGCGTGACGCCTACGCGGACTGGTTTCCGTCGAACCCCTACACCGTCGTGCCCGCGCCTGAGATTCTGTGCGTACTCGAGAGCTCAGACGACTGGTCTGCAGGTCGCGCAGAGTTGTGGTTGGCGGTCGAGCGGGTGCGTTGAGGTCTAGCTCTCGGGGTCGTACATGAACTGCCGCAGCTCTTGCGGGCAACGGCAGGCGACGGCGACGCGGCGGGCCCACTCGATCGCCTCGTCGCGAGTCGGCACTTCGATGATCGTGTGCCCGCCGTCGAGGCGCTCGAAAGCAGAGTAGCGCGGCGCCTCGACGGTGCCATCTGCCGCGACCGCAACAGCGTCGACGTCTTCATCGATGCCTCCACCGAAGACGTACACGCCCGCCGCCTTCATGTCGCGGACCACCTGGTGCGACTCTTCGACGACCTGATCCCACTCGCCGTCAGCCACCTGCATGACCCCGCTGGGAAAAGAGATGAGGTACTTGGTCATGGCAGTTCTCCCTGCGATCGGCTGAGACTGACCACCGTAGTCGCCGGGGGCCTGCGGCGCGATAGATCGGGACTTTGGACACGGGTGACCCGCGTATCGCGGGAGCACTTTAAGGGTGCATCCGCAGTTCACGAACGCTGAAAGTGCAGGTCGTGCCATGTCTGAGGTTTCTGAGGTTGCTGTGCACACCACTCCCCGACGCGGGGGCTGGTTCGCCATGATCATCATCGGCAGCATCATCACGGCGGTCGCGGGCACGCAGCTCGTCGCAGCAGCCGCGATCACGACGGCGCTCGCGCTCAGCGGCAGTGACGGAGTCATTGTCAGCCCTGCCGCTCGCGTCGAGACATCGTCGTCGGCGATTGTCACGTCTCCCATCGATGTCAAAGGCGTGGCTATTCCGGAGATTCGCTTCGCAGTCACGGTCAGTCAAGAGGGAGACGTGCCCGTTTTCGTCGGCATCGGCCCCTCCGACGCCGTGGCGGCCTACCTCGACGGGGTCGCAGTTGCCGAGTTCGATGGGGTGCGGGGCAGCCCTCCCCGGATCGTCATTCGCGAGATCGCCGGAACGGCGGCGGCGGCCCCGCCCGACTCTCAGTCGTTCTGGGCGGTCTCTGACATTGGATCGGGGGCGCAAACGATCACGTGGCCCCTTGAGCCTGGTAACTGGACTCTCGTCGTGATGAACACCGATGCTTCGGCGGGAATCGACGCCACCGTGCGTGTCGGCGTCGAGGCGCCGTGGGTGGCGCCACTCGCCGCAGGCTTCGCGATTGCCGCCTTCGTCTCGCTCGTCGTGGGCCTGGCACTGCTCATCGTGGGGCTCTTCGGTTGGGGTCGCGGTCGCAGTCTCGAGACCACTCCGATGACCGGTCCGTACCCCGTTTCTGTGGTGGGGCACCTCGACCCGCGGCTCTCCCGCTGGCTATGGCTCGTCAAGTGGATTCTCGCCATTCCGCACTGGATCGTCCTGAGCGTGCTCTGGGTGGGCTTCGTCGTCGCAACCGGCATCGCCTTCTTCGCGATCTTGTTCACCGGTCGGTACCCGCGGTCGTTGTTCCCCTTCACGACCGGCGTGCTTCGTTACACCTGGCGAGTGTCGTTCTACACCTATTCGGCCCTCGGAACCGATCGCTACCCTCCGTTCAGCCTGCTGCGAAGCGACTACCCGGCCGATGTCGAGGTCGCCTATCCCGAACGGCTCAACAACGGTCTCGTGCTCGTCAAGAGTTGGCTGCTCGCCATTCCGCACCTCGCTGTCGTCGGCGTGCTCGTCGGCGGCACCACCTGGGCGGTCGACTCGACCTGGGGACACACCACGACGTACGGGGCGAGCGCCTCGCTGCTCGGGCTACTCGTCATCATCGCCGCAGTCATTCTGCTGTTCACGGGCCGCTATCAACAGCCGTAGTTCGACCTCATTCTCGGCCTCAATCGTTGGGCGCTCCGCGTTGCCGCGTACGTGGCGCTCATGCGTGACGAGTACCCGCCGTTCCGTCTCGAACAGGGCGCGACTGAGCCTCGTGTCGACATGTCGACGGCTGAACGCGCATCGACGCCGGAGGAATAGACCATGCGTGTCATCGTCGTTTTCGAGAGTCTCTGGGGCAACACGGCCCAGATCGCTCGGGCCATAGCCGACGGGCTCGAGCCAGTAGCCACCGTCGAACTGGTGCGCGCAGCTGACCCGCCGACGCACCTCGAGAGCGTCGACCTCGTTGTGGTCGGCGGTCCGACGTACGCGTTCTCGATGAGTCGACCGTCAACGCGCGAGTCTGCTGTGCAGTCGAAGAACGCTCCCGTCGTTTCCCGCGGCATTCGTGAGTGGCTCGATGACGTGAACCCCGTCTTCCATCCGATTGCGGCTGCGGCCTTCGACACGAAAGTCGAGTCGCCCCGCTTGCCCGGTTCGGCAGCGAAGGCGGCACGGAGCGAACTGCGCGCGCTCGGCTTCGACGCGAGCACGCCACCGCAGACCTTTCGCGTGAACGGCTATGAGGGCCCGCTCGTCGACGGAGAACTCGCCCGCGCCGAGCAATGGGGCCACGAGCTGGGGGCCCTGTTGCTTCGGTCTGCCACCAACGTGCATCCGGCTGATGATGGGAGTGAGAAGTGAAAGAGCCGAATCGTGTAGTGCGCGTGCTGCTTCTTGTTGTCGCATGGTTCAGCATCGTTTCTGTTGCGGTCGGGGTCGTCGGTCTGACAGCTGGCGGCGGGCTCGGCATGTCGGTCGAGTCGCTCGACGGAAGCATCTTCACTTCGTTCCTCTGGCCTGCCGTGATTCTGGGTGCCGTCGTCGGCGGTAGCCGAGTGCTCGCACTGGCGGCGCAATACGGGCGGTTCCGCCTTGCTTGGGGACTGCATGCCGCAGCCGGCCTCATCATGGTGATCTGGATCTTCGTCGAACTGGCGATCTTGCTCGCGTGGTCGTTCTTGATCGGCATGTACTTCGTGTCAGGTGTCGTGCAGACAGTGCTCGCGGTGCTGGCGCTCGGAGCCTGGCCATCACCGTTCTTCGCGCGAACGCCGCTCGTCGATAGGCGCAGCCGAGATGAGTTCGAGCTCCAGCCAGCGAGCAAGGGCATGAAGCTCGACCTCGACGGCACCGAGTAGCGTTGCGTCACGCGGCTCGTCGGTGGTGATGCCGTGTAGCACGAGGGTGCCCGCACGGCGGTCGGCCCGGGCATCCACACTGCCGACCAGGCGATCGCCACGCAGAATCGGCAAGGCGAATGGCCCGCGACGGCGTAGCCGCTCGGGCTTGTACATCTCGATGCCGTACTCGAAGTCGAACAGTCGCACCTGGCGCTGTTTGTCGGTCATGAGGCGATCGAACGGCGAGAGCAAGGTGACGTGATCCGGCAGATCGCGATCGCGGAGATCAGGCTCAAGCTGCGCGGGGTCGACCCGCCACTTTCCAGCCACCCCATCGATGGTCGCCGGTACCCCGACGGGCGCCACGCCATGCAACTCGTGAGGAGAGACCGCGATGCTGTCGCGCATGATGCCGCACGCCGCGAGCAGGTGCTCGCTGCGCAACCGCACTGCCTCGTCGCGCGGTACCTCTGAAGCCGCGTCGAGCGCGGCGGCCGGTAGCACGTTCTCTGCGAGATCCCATACGCGGTAGCGGCCGGCTCGACCCACGACGGCGATTTCGCCCGAGCCGTGCAGGCATTCCAGCATCTGAGTGACGTTGCGGTCGTTCGTCCAGCCGGTCGATGGCCAGGGGGCGACGGCCTCGTCGGGAATATCGGCCGACGTCAGCGGGCCGAGATCGCCGATGCGGTCGAGGATGCTCTGGCGGAAGTGCGCGTTCGCCTCGACCCACCCTCGCACGCCTGCGCGGTCGAGCCAGGTGCGAAAGCCTGCGGTGAAGAGGGGCACGTGGGTGAGCGGTCGCAGCATCCACGTGCGTTCCCACAGCCGGCCGCGCGCCAGTGCGCGCTCAGCGTCTCCCGGTCGCACTGACTCACCCAGGCGCGAATAGAGCACGTGGTCGGCAGCTGGCATGACGATAGTCGTGAGTTCGACGCGCACCATCGCGAGCGCGGTGACGACGTCCTCGAGCGCACTGTCAACCGCCGAGCCGTCGAGGAGAGCGGCGCGCACTGCAATTCGTCGAGCCTCGTCGCGGCTGAGGTGCACGGTGGCGGTCACAAGTGCAGGTTAACTGGCCTGAACGACGCTCGTCGCATAGCCACAGACCTCCGTCGTGTCTACCCCCTCCTCTCCCACTGAAGACGGGCCTACCGTGGCGCGCACGACGTGAACCGGCATGCAGATCGAGGGGAGCATCCATGTCGACCGACAGCTACGACCGCGACGAGGACCGTCGTCACGGCGACGACCAACACGAGGAGAAGACTCCGGCCAAGCGTTACTGGCGCTTCGCCGCAATGGTGCTCTCGGGCACCGTCGTGATGTACGCCACGATGTACGCCGGCACGTGGGAGTGGAGTCACGTGCGGTTCAGTGAGAGCCGCGTGTTCATGGCGTTGACGATGGGCGGCACGATGGGCCTTGTCATGCTCGCGTGGATGCTGCACATGTATCGCAACACACGCGCCAACATCGCGGTGGTGCTCGTGAGCCTGCTCGCCCTCGGAGGCGGTATTGCACTCGACCGAAGCCAGGTCACCGTGAACGACACCGACTATCTGAGCGCCATGATTCCCCACCACTCGTTGGCGATCACGCGCTCCGAGCGCGCTGGCATCACCGACGTTCGCGTGTGCGAGCTCGCCGTCGAGATCAGTGAGGCGCAGCGACGTGAGATTCTCGAAATGAGCTGGCTCATCGACGACATCGCGCGCAACGGCGAAGCGACGACGGCCGAAGAAGCGGATGCTCGACCCGTGCCCGAGTTCGATCGAGCTGCTCTGCGTGAGTGCGTGGGGTAGGTCGGAGCGCGGGCGCAGGCTCGCGGGCATTATGGCGATACGTCGACCTCAGCACAAGGCACTGCCGGTATTCGAGACGAAGGCGCATGCTTGCGCAATGAGACGGCTCTTCTACGCAGGCGGTTCGATAGTCATCAGCGATCAAGTGTGCAAGGCGGTGCTGCGCTACGCGCGAGCTCTCGCGCGCAACGACTCAGCCGACGTCGTCACACTCCCGTCATTCACCGAGGACTTCGGCAAGGGAATCTCGCACATACTCGTCGGCCCGTCGAGCCAATTGCTCTCCGTACCGACCGCCGATCTGGAGGTCGAACTCACTGACGCGCAGACCGTCGAAATTCTCGAGGGCCGCACCAAGTCGCTCGACCCTGAGCGGCCCGACTGGAGCGACGACATCACCGACATCGAAGACCTCACGGTCTACGACTGGGGGCTGTGAGCGGCTACCGGAGACGCCACGGCGACAGCACGTGCACGAGCGGCAGCGCTGAGGCGCCTACGAGCACCCACCCGAGCACCTCGTCGCTCGGGCGCAGCAGAATGCCACCGATGAGCAAGGCGGCGAAGAGTATCGCTGAGGTGGTGCGGCGCACACTTGCGTCAAGCACACGCAGACGCTGCTCGACCTCGGGGCTGCGCACGGCGAGCTCGCCGCGGTCGATGCGCGTGGCGAGGGCATCCACTCGTTGCGGTAAACGGGCGAGCGCGGAGGCGATCGCGACCGCCTCGCGGCCGAGGCTGCGCAACGTGCTCTGCCCACCGCCGTTGAGAAGGGTGCGGGCGAAAGGATCGACGGCGTCCCACATGTTGAAGTCGCGGTTGAGTGCGCTCGTGACGCCCGAGATGAGTGAGATCGTGCGGATGAGCAGCAGGAAGCTCTCGGGCAGCTGAAACGGCAGCGTGCGAATGACTTCGCTGAATTGCCGGGCGAAGGCTTCGAGTTCGCGCGGGTCGATGCGTTGCAACTCGGCCACGCCCATTCCGCCGAAGCGGTCGAAGAGTGCGGTGACGGCGCGCTCGAGTTCGACGGTGTCTGCCGAAGGCAGCAGCACGCCGAGGCGCTGCGTGGCAGCGACCCAGCCGCGGGCGTCGCGCGCGACGACGGCGAAGATGAACTGCTGAAGGCCTTCGCGCAGTTCGTCGTTGATCTCGCCCATCATGCCGAAGTCGATGAAGGTGAGCGTGAAGTCGTGCTCGGCATCGGGTGCAGCGGGAGTGACGAAGATGTTGCCGGGGTGAGGGTCAGCGTGGAAGAAGCCCGCGACGAAGATCTGCTCGAAGGTTGCGCGGGCAAGTTCGGCGGCGACCGCATTGGGGTCGATGCCCGCGGCCTGCAAGGCGGCGACGTCGCTCACCTTGATGGCGGTCACGTCGGCGAGCGTGAGCACGCGACGAGCGCTGCGTTCCCACACGATGGTTGGCGCGGCAACTCGCGGGTCGTCGGCGAAGTTCTCGGCGAAGCGTTCGGCGTTGCCGGCCTCGCGCACATAGTCGATCTCTTCGAGGCTCGTCGCCGCGAACTCTTCGACGAGCGCGGGAGCGTCGGCGCGACGATTCACGAGTCGCACCTTCGACAGCCATCGCCCTACGCGGCGCAGGGCGGCGAGGTCGACGGCGACGATGTCTTCGATGCCGGGCCGCAGCACCTTCACGACGACGTTCTCGAGCCCGAGGTCGGCGGCGATACCAGGTGTCAGGCGCGCGCGGTGTGCTTGGCCGAGTGACGCGGCAGCGATCGGCGTGGTGTCGAAACTCGCGAAGGCTCGATCGAGCGGGATGCCCAACTCGCGCTCGATCTGCGCGACGATACTCGCTGTTGGTTCAGGAGCCACTTCGTCTTGCAGGCCCTCGAGCTCTCGTGTGATCTCGGGGGGCAAGACATCGAGTCGCGATGACATGAACTGCCCGACCTTGATCATGAGACCGCCGAGGTCGGCGGCGAGGTCGTGAAAAAGCCTGGCGAGCTTCTGCACCCGCCTCAGTCGGCTGCGCGCCGCGAGCGCGCTGAGGCCGAACCGTGGCAACACGAGTTCGAACCACCAGGTCTGCACGAGCGCTCGGCTCGCGAACCTCATGATGCGTCGATAGCGCGCGCGAAGAGCTCGACCGGGCGGAGGTTGCTCGGCTTCGCGGCCCGGCGTCACTCGCCGCGGCGCGACGCTGCCTGGTGATGCCGGTGCGGTGGCGACGTCGGGGGTGGAGCTCACGCCCGTCAGTCTTCGGCGAGGATCGCGAAGAGGCGCTTGCGAGCCTCGTCGAGAATCTGCGCCGCGCGCTCTTGCTGCTCGACGGTGCCGCTCTGCGCGACGACCGCGGCAGCCTGCGCCAGCTTGGCGCCCGCCTTGGGCACTGCCGTGTGCTCGCCCCACGACTGCTCGTTCCACGGCGCACCGAAGGTTGGCATGCGAGGCCCCCAGCGGTGCTCGCCGCGGGCGGCGTGCTCAGCGGTGGCCTCGTCGGCCGCAACGCGCCCAGCTTCGGTGAGCGAGTACACCTTCCGCTCGTCGTGCTGCTCTGACGTCACGAGGCCCTCGTCGGTGAGTTGCTGGAGCAGCGGGTAGACCGAGCCGGCACTCGGTGTGCGCGATCCGGGCAATCTACCGATCGCTTGCATGATCTCGTGCCCGTTCTTCGCGCCGGCGTGAAGAACGATGAGGATGCCCGAGCGCACATCGCTCGAGCGCCACATGCCTTCCGCGCGCGGTGCGAAGGCTTCGCGGAGACCGTCGACGGCCCCCTTGAGGTCGAAAGCGGGCGTGCTCGAACTGCGCATCAGAGTCCCTTCGGGAGAGGGTGGCGAGGGCGTCGCCACGTCACAGCCGACGCTACGGGGTTTCGCTGGATGCGCGCCGTTCGCGGGCAGTGACCGCGCTCGGAGCGGAGTGCGAGCTCGGGAGAGGCGCGTGCCCGGCGGGCTCACAGCGGACGCGCGAAGACGGGTCACCCATGAACGGCGCTTCCACAACCGCGGACACTCCTTCCACAACAGCGGACAGTCCTTCCAGAACCGCGGACAGAGCTGCACCAGAGATCCGCTGTCGTGGAAGCTGCTTCCGCTGTTGTGGAAGGGACCTCCGCGGTTGTGGAAGGCGCTTCCGCTGTTGTGGAAGGAACATCCGCTGTCGTGGAAGGAGCTTCCGCCGTTGTGGAAGGAACCTCCGCGGTTGTGGAAGGTGCTTCCGCGGTTGTGGAAGGGACCTTCGCGGTTGTGGAAGCGACTCAGTGTTCGGGGTCGCGGAGGCGTGTGCTCATGCTCGTCGCGCGGAGGGCAGCGCCCAGTGAAAGTGGAGTGGCACCGAGCGCGCGGTGCTAGTTCTTCGGACGGTCGGCGAGCTTGCCGCGGAGGAAGAGCAAGGGAAGCAGCCAGCCTCCGAGTGCGGTGACGAGCCACACGATAAGACTCGCGAGCACCCAGGTGTCGATGCCGCTCAGTGTGATGCCTCCGGGGAAGAAGCTCGCGATGAGCAGCGCCACGAAGGTCGACACCAAGCCGATTCCGCCGAGCACGGCAGGCGCGTACTTGCGCGCCATGTTCACCACGAAGGGGGTCAAGATGCTCTGAGCGAGGGTGAAGACGAGCACCGCAATGATGAAGCCCGAGACGCTGAGGCCGAAGCCGGGCAGCAGCCACGAGGCGATGAGCAAAGCGAGGGCTGCGGTGCCGACGTAGATCGCGACACGAATGATGAAGCGGAGCATGACACGCACCTTTCAGGTCGGCTCGGCGGCCGGTGCACAGAACGCTATACCTCGGGGTGAACCCGTGTCACGAAGCAATCGAGGCCACATTCCAGGCCTCGGCGGTCAGGCGCAGCGACGCGAGCCGCTCTGCCAGAGTCGTCGCCGAGTGCACCGTGATGAGCTCGTCGGCGTCGGTCTGCTCGGCGAGGGCGCGCAACTGCTCGGCGACCTCGGTGGGCGAGCCGGAGGCGGTGACACGCATCATCGCAAGCACCTGACGACCGGCGGGATGCTCAACGAGCAGTTCTGCTTCGTCATCAGTGAGCTCGACCGGACGACCGATGCTCAAGAATCGTCGAACGCGTTCGAGCTGCACCCGCTCGAGTAGCGTCGCTGCGGCCTCGCTCGTGGCCGCAGCGACCACGTTGACCGCGACGATAGCGCGCGGCCGAGCGAGTTCGGCGCTCGGGGTGAAGAGACTGCGGTAGCGGGCGAGGGCTTCGTGCAGGGCATCCGGAGCGAAGTGCGATGCGAACGCGAACGGCAACCCGAGGCGTCCGGCGAGTTCGGCGCCGAACAGGCTCGAGCCGAGAATGTAGCGCGGCACGCGCGTGCCGCGGCCGGGGTAAGCGTTGACCGCAGTGCGCGGCAACTCATCGCTGAGCAGCCGACCGAGCTCGATGACGTCAGACGGGAAACTCTCGGCAGACTCGGGCACGCGGCGCAGAGCGCGCAGCGTCACCTGGTCGGTGCCAGGAGCACGACCGAGACCGAGATCGATGCGCCCGGGGTGTAGCTCGGCGAGCGTGCCGAACTGCTCGGCGATGATGAGCGGCGCATGGTTCGGCAGCATGACGCCGCCAGAGCCGAGACGGATCGTGCTCGTGTGCGCTGCGACGTGCGCAATGAGTACCGCGGTCGCGCTCGAGGCGATCGCCGCCATGTTGTGGTGTTCGGCGTACCAGACGCGCGTGTATCCGTTCCGCTCAGCTTCTTGCGCGATCGCGACGGTGTCGGTCAGTGCTGTGGCGATGGAAGCGCCAGGAGACACCGGCGCGAGGTCGAGGACGGAGAGCGGGGGATGCGCGGGCATGAGTCGATCGTCGCACGCTGGGAGCGAGCACTGCTGTGGGTCGTGCGCCGCGCGCGATAGAGCGGCTCAGAACCGAATCGCGTCGATCACCTTCACACGAAGCGCGACGAGGGCGGGAATGATGCCCGCGAGTGCTCCGACGACGACGGCCGCAATGAGCCCTGCGAGCGCTGCGCCGAACGGGAAGGGCGGCACGTCTTGCAAGCCCTGGAACATCGCCGTCGTGATGAACTCACTCTGCATGACGAGCACGACGAGCACGATGCCCGCAACGCCCGCGACGGTCGTCGCGACGAGATTCTCGAGCAGCACTGCCGTGAACACTCGCCCCGAAGTGGCACCGAAACTTCGCCGCACACCGATCTCACGAATGCGCTGCCGCATCGCGACAAGTTGCACATTGACGAGACTGAGCGCGCCGAGCAGTAGCACGAGCCCGGCGATGGCTCCGCTCACGATCTGGAACAGCAGTACTGAGTCGACGTAGCCCGCTTGTGAACCCCAGTCAGTGCGATTGAGCGTCAGCTGCAGGCCGTCGTCGAGCCCGGCGCGCAAGTCCATCGCGAGCACGGGGGCGAGTTCGTTCACCAGCGCAGGCGGAACCCAGAACTCGCGCGCGACCAAGACGTCAATAGGGAGCGCACCCGCGCGAGCGAGGTAGGCGTCATAGAGCAGGTCGACTTTCAGGTTCGTATCCCACACGCCCTCGCGCGGCGTCACCCCGATGATCGGGTACACGCCCGCGAGGTCGCCAGTCATCGTGAGGGTCGGGTGCTGGGCGAGCGGCACGCTCCCGAGCGCCTCCCACAATGGCTCGCTGATGACGACCGGCGGCGCGAGCAAGAGCGCGTCTGAGCCCACGAACCAGCGGCCTTCAGCAAGTGTCAGACGGTGGATGACCGGGTAGTCCGGGTCGATGAGCCGAGTCGCAATCGGCGTGACGCCATTGGGCAGTTGCACGGGCGAGGTGATGGAGCCGTCGACCACGCGCGACGTGCGGCTGAACGAGTAGCGCTCGCTCACGCGCTCGACGTGGGCATCCATTGCCGCCCAGTCGATCGGCGAACCGTCTGTGCTTCCCACGTTCATGACGAGCGTCGCAATGCGGCCGCCGTAACGGTCTGATTGCTCGGCCATGAGTTGCTTCTGATACTCCCCGAACGCGACAACTGCCGTGAGGGCGGCGACGGCGACACCGATGCCGATGAGGCTGAGCAGCACACGCAAGCGGTGCACCCTGATCTCGCTCCACGCGTCAGAGAGCGCGCCGACAAGAGGCGCAGCGCTGAACGCGCCACGTTCGCTCATGCGAGCCCCTCCCCACCGGCGAGCGTGCTCGCGGCAAACGCACGATCGAGGTCGGCCACTTGCAGCACTCCCGCGTCGAGGCGATAGTGGCGCCGGGCCCTGGCCGCAACATGCAAGTCGTGGGTGATGGTCACGAGTGCCGAGCCCGACTCTGCTGCCACCTCGTCGAGCAGGCTCATGATGCTCGCGCCAGTGTCGAGGTCGAGGGCGCCGGTCGGCTCGTCGGCGAGGATGAGCCGGGGCTTGCGAACGAGCGCTCGAGCAATGGCGACGCGCTGCTGCTCTCCGCCCGAGAGCTGGTCAGGGGTTGACGCGAGCCGATGGCCGAGCCCGACACGCTCAAGCATCTCTGTGGCGAGCTGCTTGCGCTGCCAGAAGAGCGACCCCGTCGCATAGCTCAGCGGCACGACGACGTTGTCGAGAGCACTGCGCCCCGCGAGCAAGTTGAACTGCTGAAAGACGAAGCCCACCTGACGTCCGCGAAGGCGGTCGAGTGCCCCTGTGCCGAGGCGGGCGGTGGACTCGCCGCCGACGAGCACCTCGCCCTCAGTAGGTGCGTCGAGGAGCCCGAGAATGTTGAGCAGTGTCGTCTTGCCCGATCCACTGCGACCCACGATTGACACGTGATCGCCAGCCGCGACATCGAGATCAACCCCGCGAAGAATCTGCAGCAGGGAGTCATCCGGCAGCCGCACGCTCTTCGCGACGCCGCGCAACGCCACGAGGCTCTCGGGCGTCGGCGAGTACGGTGACTCGCTCACCAGGTCACACCCGTCTCGCAGTACTCCTCGCCCGGCGCAATCTCGTAGCAGAACTCTTCGACCGGGGCGGCGGCGCCCGGCACGAACTGTCGCACCATCTCGCCTTCGGTGAGCCCTTCGATGACCTCGACCATGATGCCGTCGCTGAGGCCCAGCACGATGTCGCGCGGCTCAGGTTCTGAACCGTCGCCTGCATCGACCCATACGACACCCGATCCGGCCCCACCCTGCACGGCGGTAGTCGGCACGAGAAGGGCATCGTCGACGGTACCGACGGCGATGTCGAGGGTGGCGGGCAAGCCAGGAAACACGACCTGATCGCTTGGCACCGCACAGCGAACGCTCGTCGTGCCGTCATCAGCCACCTGAGTGCGCAGCCCCGAGCACGCGAACGGTGCGGGGCCGCCCGTGATGGTGACAGTAGCTTCGGTGGGGGCATCCAGCAGTCGATACAGTTGCACCGGCTCGACCGTGCTCAGCACGTGGTAGCGCGCTGGTGAGAGCGACGCGAGCTCGACTCCGGTCGATGTCGCTTGGCCTTTCACGATCGAGAACTCGACGAGTTCGCCGGCCTCGGGCGCGCGAATCTCGACAACCTTGCGAGGGTAGTCCTGCGTCACCGTGACGAGCTTCTGGTTCTTCTTCACCGTCTGCCCTTGGCGCACGTGCACGGCCGTGACAGTGCCGTTCACTTCGGCGCGTAGGGGAAACGCCGCGTCGCGCGCGATGGTGCCCGCGAGTGACAACTCGTTGACGACCGGGCCACGCGACACGGGGACGACGGGATCAGCGATCTCGGCAAAGGGCTGTTCGGCGCTGGCCTGATCGTCGGGAAAGAAGGCGAGCTTCGTGAGCGAGGCCGCGATGGCCGCTCCGATGAGAATGAAGAGAATGGGCATGACCCATCGGCGCCAGATCTGCATGCTGTTCCCGTCGAGGTTGTGCCGCCTGAGGTGGCGACTGCACGCCCCTTGGCGCACTCAACTCGACGCTAACAGTGGTGCGGACTCGCCGGAGTCATCCTCACGTCGCATTTGTGGTCGTTCCGTCGGATGACTGAGCCGCACGACAACGGTCTCGCCGACTACCCTGACTCGCATGACTGAGCCCGCTGCACCTCTCACTCGAGTGGTGCAGCGGCGCGCCCCCAGCATGCAAGATGTGGCGGAGATCGCCGGTGTCTCTCATCAGACCGTCTCGCGCGTTCTCAACGGACACGCGAGCATTCGCCCCGAGACCCGCGAGCGCGTGGAAGCCGCGATCGCTGAACTCGGATACCGTCGCAATCTCGCTGCGCGAACCCTCGCGACGAGCCGCAGTCGCTCGATCGGCGTGCTCTCACCCGCAGTGCCGCAGTTCGGCGTGACCAGTAGCCTGCTCGCCGTCGAGGCCGCGATTCGTGAGGCGGGATACCAGCCGCTCGTCACGGCGGCCGCGGTCGAGCATGGGGCAAGCGTCGACGCACTCGAGTTCTTGCTCGACCAGTCGATCGAAGCGCTCGTCGTCATCGCACCGCACGAGAGCGTGACGCGCGCCATCGACGAGCTCAAGATTGACCTGCCGCTCGTCGCGCTGCAGGCCCCTGATGGCGTCATCGGGCAGGCCATCGGTGTCGACCACTCCAGCGGAACCCGCCTCGCCACCGAGCACCTCGTTGCTCTCGGCCACCGACGCATCCAGCACGTGTCGGGGCCCGCGCACTACTTCGAGGCGGCGTCTCGTCGTGCGGGCTTCGAGGACGCGGTGCGGGATGCTGCGCTCGAGCCTCTGCCCATCATCGAGGGCGACTGGACCGCAGTCGGTGGTGACTCGGCCGCGGCTTCTCTCTCTCCGGGCGTCACAGCAGTGGTCTGCGCGAACGACCAGACAGCCATTGGTCTCATGGCGGGCCTCGAGGCACGAGGGCTTCGCGTGCCTGACGACGTGAGCGTCACAGGCTTCGACGACATTCCCGAGGCGCCCTATCTGCGACCGGCATTAACGACGGTGCGGCAAGACTTCGAGGCGATCGGCCGCGCGGCGGTCGACGCTCTCGTGCGTCGGCTCGCAGGCTCTGAGCCCGCCGCCGTCGAGCGGTTGCGGGCAGAGCTCGTGGTGCGAGCATCCACGACAGCGCCCCGAACGTGACGGAAGCGGGCTGTGCGACCGCGCTGTGTTAGCGCTAACATAGCTGTGTTGTCCCCGACCGAGGCGAGGAGGCCCCGGCCATGAGCCAGTCCACCAGTAGCACCGCAAGCGAGCCCACCACCGCGGGCGGCGCCGACCGGACCGAGCAGTACGTCATCGGTGTCGACTACGGCACCCTCTCGGGTCGTGCGGTTGTCGTTCGCGTGAGTGACGGCGCCGAACTGGGTAGCGGAGTGCACGAGTATCCGCACGCCGTCATGGACACCCAGCTCGCCTCCACCGGCGCGACTCTGCCGCCAGAGTGGGCGCTGCAGGTACCTAACGACTACCGAGAGGTGCTTCGCGTCGCTGTGCCGGCTGCCATCGCCGACGCTGGCATCAACCCTGCGCACGTGATCGGCATCGCGACGGACTTCACCGCATCAACGCCCCTGCCTGTCACCGCCCAGGGCGTGCCGTTGTGCGAGGTCGAAGGCTTCGCCGAGAATCCGCACGCGTATGTGAAGCTCTGGAAGCACCACGCCGGCCAAGGTCAGGCCGACCGCATCAACGCGCTCGCGGCGGAGCGCGGCGAACCCTGGCTACCCCGCTATGGCGGCTTCATCTCGAGCGAGTGGGAGTACGCCAAGGCGCTGCAATTGCTCGAAGAGGCGCCCGAGGTCTACGCCGCGACCGACATCTGGGTCGAAGCCGCCGACTGGATCGTCTGGCAATTGAGCGGGGTGTACGTGCGCAATGCCTGCACCGCCGGGTACAAGGCCATCTATCAAGACGGCTCGTACCCCAGCCGTGACTTCCTCGCCGCCCTGAACCCCGACTTCGCCGACTTCGCCGAGACCAAGCTCGCCGGCCCGATCGGAGAGCTCGGCGCACGAGCGGGAGGGCTCACCGCCGAAGCCGCCGCCTGGACGGGTCTGCCCGAGGGCATCGCTGTCGCCGTCGGGAATGTGGATGCTCACGTCACGGCCCCGGCCGTGAAGGCTACCGGCCCCGGTCAGATGGTCGCGATCATGGGCACGTCGACATGCCACGTGATGAGCGGCGACAACCTTGTCGAGGTGCCCGGCATGTGTGGCGTCGTCGACGGCGGCATCATTGCCGGGCTCTACGGCTATGAGGCCGGGCAGTCGGGCGTGGGAGACATCTTCGCGTGGTACGTCAAGAACCAGGTGCCGAGCGCGATGTACGCCGCCGCCGAGGCTGCAGGGCAGAGCATCCACCAGTACCTCACTGATCTGGCTTACCTCGAGCCTGTCGGTGCGCACGGACTCATCGCTCTCGATTGGAACGGCGGCAACCGCTCGGTGCTCGTCAACGCTGAACTCAGTGGCCTGCTCGTCGGGCAGACGCTCACCACCCGACCTGAGCAGATCTATCGTGCGCTGCTCGAATCGACCGCCTTCGGTACGCGGCAGATCGTCGAGACCTTTGCGGCGTCGGGGGTTCCCGTGACCGAGTTCATCGCCGCGGGCGGTCTCATCAAGAACCCGCAGCTCATGCAGACCTACGCCGACGTGCTGCGCATGCCCATCTCGATCGCATCGAGCGCGCAGGGGCCCGCTCTCGGCTCTGCCATCCACGCCGCTGTCGCCGCCGGCGCGTATGCGAGCGTCGCCGAGGCCGCTGAGTTCATGGGCAGCGTCGAGACCGCCGCCTATGTGCCGAACGATGCCGCCGCTGACGCCTACGACGTGCTCTATGCCGAATACCGCACCCTGCACGACTACTTTGGTCGCGGCGCCAACGACGTCATGAAGCGCCTCAAGCACGTGCGACGAGAGGCACTGTCATGAGCCACGAGCTCGACCGCGACCGCGCCATTGTTCGCGTGCGCGAGGAGGTGTGCGCTCTGCACGCCGAGCTCACGCGCTATCAGCTCGTCGTGTGGACCGGCGGCAACGTCAGCGGTCGCGTGCCCGGCACCGACTACTTCGTCATCAAGCCCAGCGGTGTCTGGTATGACGACCTGACCCCCGAGAACATGATTCTCTGCACCCTCGACGGCACCGTCGTCGAGGGCACCCTCGGCAGCGAGCGCAACCCCTCGAGCGACACCGCTGCCCACGCGTACGTCTATCGGAACATGCCCGAGGTGGGGGGAGTGGTGCACACGCACTCGACCTACGCCACCGCGTGGGCGGCACGCGGCGAAGCGATTCCCTGCGTCATCACGGGCATGGCCGACGAGTTCGGCGGCGAGATTCCGGTTGGGCCCTTTGCCATCATCGGCGACGAGTCGATCGGCCGGGGCATCGTCGACACGCTCAGCGGCCACCGCTCGCGCGCCGTGCTCATGCAAAATCACGGGCCCTTCACGATCGGGAAGAACGCACGCGACGCCGTCAAGGCCGCCGTCATGGTCGAGGATGCTGCGCGCACGATCCACATCGCCCGTCAGCTCGGCGAGCCGATCCCCATTCCTCCGGCGTCGATCGACGCGCTCTTCGACCGCTATCAAAACGTCTATGGCCAGACCCCTCAGGGAGAACTCTCATGACCCGCTCCATCGTTCCCGACCTCGCCCACTTCGAAGTCTGGTTTTTCACCGGCAGTCAGAACCTCTATGGCGAAGAGACCCTGCGTCAGGTGGCGGAGCAGTCGCAGCAGGTTGCGCAAGGCCTGGTCGACTCGCCCGATGTGCCTGTCACGGTGGTCTGGAAGCCCGTGCTGAAAGACGCCGAGTCGATTCGCCGTGCCGTGCTTGAGGCCAACGCCGATGACCGCGTCATCGGCCTCATCACCTGGATGCACACCTTCAGCCCGGCCAAGATGTGGATCTCGGGTCTCGACGCTCTGCAGAAGCCCCTGCTGCACCTGCACACACAGGCCAACGTCGCTCTACCCTGGGCCGAGATCGACTTCGACTTCATGAACCTCAACCAGGCGGCGCACGGCGACCGTGAGTTCGGTTACATCGAATCGCGCCTCGGCATCGCTCGCACCACCGTCGTCGGCCACGTGAGTGACTCGGCGGTCACGCAGCGCGTCGGAACCTGGGCGCGGGCGGCGGCAGGCCGGGCATCCACTCGCTCGATGAAGCTCGCCCGCTTCGGCGACAACATGCGCTACGTCGCCGTGACCGAGGGAGACAAAACGGAGGCCGAGCACGTCTTCGGCGTGCAAGTGAACACCTGGGGCGTCAACGAACTGGCCGATGCAGTGCACGCCGCGAGTGACGCCGACGTCGATGCGCTCGTCGCCGAATACGTCGAGCTGTACGACGTTGCCGAGGAATTGCTGCCCGGTGCCGAACGGCACGAATCGCTGCGCTACGGTGCCGCGATCGAGGTGGGGTTGCGGTCATTCCTGGAAGACGGCGGATTCAGCGCCTTCACGACCTCGTTCGAAGACCTCGGGGCACTGCGTCAGCTGCCGGGCCTCGCGGTGCAACGACTTATGGCCGACGGCTACGGCTTTGGCGCCGAGGGCGACTGGAAGACGGCCGTACTCGTGCGCACCGCCGCCGTCATGGGCGCGGGACTGCCCGGCGGAGCGTCGCTCATGGAGGACTACACGTACCACCTCGAGCCCGGCAACGAACTCATTCTCGGCGCGCACATGCTCGAAGTGAGCCCTTCACTCACGTCGTCGAAGCCGCGTCTCGAAGTGCACCCGCTGGGCATCGGCGGCAAGGAAGACCCCGTGCGACTGGTCTTCACCGCAGACCCCGGCCCGGCGCTCGTCGTGGCGATGAGCGACGTGCGCGAGCGTTTCCGTCTCGTGGCGAACGTCGTCGAGAACGTGCCGCTACCCGAGCCCATGCCCAAGCTTCCTGTCGGACACGCGGTATGGAAACCGGCTCCCGACTTCCGCACTTCGGCGACCGCCTGGCTGACGGCAGGGGCCGCACACCACACGGTCATGACGACGCAAGTCGGCATCGAAGCGTTCCGTGACTTCGCTGCGATGTCAAAGGTCGAACTGCTCGTGATCGATGAGGCGACGACGGTGCACGGATTCGAATCCGAGCTCCGGGCGAACGCGGCGTACTACCGGCTCGCGCAGGGCTTCTAGCGCCACACGTTCTCGAGTGTGACCGCTACAGCTCGAGATCCATTGCGGCTGTCCACGCCGGGGTCGGGGGCTCGAAGTCGAAGACATTGGTGACGTTCTGCACGATCACGGTCGACGCCGGGGTCACGAGCAAGTCGTACTGCACGCCCCGCTCTGACTCGAGAGGCACGAAGTCACCTCCAGACCGCGCCGCTGCGACAATGGTGCTCTTCAGTGCCTCCACGTCGACCGACTCCGCAAGTGGGATGCGAGTCGAGTCAACGATGAGAGTCAAGTTCTTCATCGTTGTCCTCCGATCAGCGGCAACCGTAACCCGGCGGGGCGCACGAAACACAGGCTTGCGCCCTGTCGATGCGCACGCTACGGGGATCGCTCGACACAAGCATGACGATAGCGCCTAGCACGATCGAGTAGCGGCGGCAAGGGGGCGACCGGGGGTCGCGGCCTGTGGTTGTGTGATGCGAGCCTCACACCCCGAGGCTCACTCACCACAATCGACTGGGAGGTCGACACATGGGCATCATCGGATGGATCATCCTAGGACTCGTAGCCGGAGCAATCGCGAAGGCGATCTTGCCCGGGCGTCAAGGCGGCGGCTGGATCATCACGCTCGTGCTCGGCGTCGTCGGCGCTCTGCTCGGCGGCTTCATTGGAACGGCGATTTTCAATGTCGGCCTTGAGGGCTTCTTCGACCTGAGCACCTGGCTGCTCGCCATCGGCGGCTCGATTCTCGTGCTGCTGATCTACGGCCTTGTGACGCGAGGCTCGCGCAACACGGCCTGATCACCGCCACGCACGCGAAGCGGGGCCGAGACCTTTATGGGTCTCGGCCCCGCTGTGCTGTGCGGCTATGACGATGCCGTCGTGTCAGCCCTCGGCTCGGGTGGATCGCTCGAGTCGACGAGGCTGACGCCGACTCCACCGTGGATGAGCAGCTCGGCGACCTGAAGCTGGCCGCGGCCGTGGTTCACACGCAGCCACCCCGGCTCGCCCGTGTCGAGAATCGCCTTGATTTCGGCGCGCAGCTCGTCAGCGCCCCGCGCGACCACATACTCGCGGCCGTCATAGTAAATGGTGGTGCGCATCACTCGTCCTCTTCGGTCGTCGCCGTCGGCTCAGGAATGAGGTGTAGACCGGCTGGCATGTTGGCGAGCAGCATGAGTTCGTCGATCCACGCACGGTTGATCGCTGGCGGCCTGCTTCCAAAGAACTTGAAGGAGATCGGAATTGTCGGGTGCAACCAGATCACCGTGCGGCCATTGCCGATCGAGGTGTCGTCTTTCCACGAGAAGTAGAAGGCTTCGTGCCGCCGCAATTTTGCGCCGATGACGATCTGAAGGTGAGCAAGCAAGCGATCGTCGAAGTCTGCTGACAGTGTCGAGTCGTACGTGAGCGTTCCCATGTGTACCTCTCTGTCCCCGTGAGGTTGGCCCTCAGTCTATGGCGCGTCGAGGTGAGAGGTTGGCGAGCCAGACAATCACGTCGACGACCCACCAGCCCACGCGCCCGCCCGACATCTGCGCGAGTCCGCGAATCGGCAGTTCGAGCATCGAGCGCTCGTACATGAGTCGGGTGACGTCGTCGTTGCGGGTGTCGTTACCAACCTGCTTCGCAACGATCGACCAGAACAGCCGACCGACCCACGAGGCGCGCAGATCGCCCAGTGTCGACTCTCGCGTGAAGGGACGATCAGTCTGGGGCAACGGGATGCTGCGCCCCAGCAGTGCGGTGAACTCGGCGTCGCTCGCCGCCACCGTTGCAGAGCGCGCTGATTCGCGGCGCGCGGGCTCATCACCGTCGCCCGCGAGGTCGACGGCCAGCACGAACTCCACGTGCTCGGCGTCACGAGCGAGTTCGAGTTCGACGCGACCTCGGGGGAGCATCCACTGGTCGTCGTCGATGCTCCAGTAGCGCAGGTCGTCTGCCCACACGGTTACCTCAACCCGGCGGCGCTCAGCGGGAGCGAGAGTTGCTCGCGCGTAGCCCACGAGTTCACGGTGGGGCCGCGGCACCGTGCCGCTGAGGTCGCGCGCATACACCTGCACGAGCTCAGTGCGTTCGATGCCGGACGTGTTCGACACCTCGACCGAGACGGTCACGCTATCGCCCGAGCCGAGCGGGGCCGCGTCAGATAGCTCCGGTGACGCCCACTCGCTCGCGCCGTAGCCGAGCCCGAAACCGAAGGGGTATTGCACGTCAACCTCGACCGTGCACGACCAGCGGTACCCGACGAGCAGACCCTCGCGGTACTGCACCTGGCGACGACCGCCGGGAAACCATGCATCGGCGGCGATGTCGCTCTCGCGCTCGAACCAGGTCTCGGTGAGTCGACCGCTCGGCTCGACACGGCCGAACAGGGCATCGGCAACCGCGCCACCGGAGGCTTGGCCGCCGAGGTGCGCGAGCAGAATGGCATCGACCTCAGTGCGCCACGGCAGGGCGACAGCGGCTCCCGTGCTCAGTACGACGACCGTGCGCTGCGCGACGGCCGCGACCGCGCGCACGAGGGCGTCATGCTGCGCGGGAAGAGAGAGCGTGTCGCGGTCGAAGCCTTCGCTCTCGGCGACGGGCGGCAAACCCACCATGACGATGGCGAGTTGCGCGTCGCGCGCGACATCGACGGCCTCCGCGAGCAACTGATCGTCGCGCTCCGACCGCACGGGCTCGTAGCCGGGGGCGTAGTGGAGAGTCGCTCCCGCGCTCTCGACCGCCTCACCGATCGCCGAACGCGCGCTCGTCAGTCGGGTGGGCGTCACGAGTGAACTGCCACTGCCCTGATACCGCGGATGCTCGGCGAAAGCGCCAAGGAGGGCCACCCGGCTGCCCGGCTCGACAGAGAGTGGCAGGGTTCGCGCGGAATCGGCTGACGTGTCGACCGGCTCGTTGCGCAACACGACCGCGCTCGCTGCGGCCGCGCGGCGGGCGAGAGCGTCGTGCGGCTCGAGCAGCGCATCCATCGACGGCGCCTCGCCCGCCTCGGTGCGCGCTCGCTCGAGACGTCTCGCAAGGGCAGCAACGCGCCCCGCGCACGTCGCAATCTGCTCATGCGTGAGGCGTCCCTTGCGCACTGCCGCTCGCAGAGAGCGCTCACGCTGGGCGCCGCCGGGCATCTCGAGGTCCATGCCGGCTATGACTCCCGCGACCCTGTCGGCTTCAGCGCCCCAGTCGCTCATGACGAGGCCGTCGAAGCCCCACTGCTCGCGCAGGATGCGTGTGAGCAGCTGGTGAGAGTCGGTGGCGTGCTCGCCGTTGACGAGGTTGTAGGCCGCCATGATCGTCGCGGGAGACGACGCGCGCACCGCCCGCTCGAAGCCTCGCAAGTAGAGTTCGCGCAGCGTGCGCTCGTCGACGATCGCGTCGATGACGAAGCGGCGGTGCTCTTGGTTGTTGACCGCGAAGTGCTTGAGGCACGCGCCGACACCGTTCGACTGGATGCCCTGCACCATGGCCGCGGCGAGGTCGCCCGAGAGCAACGGGTCTTCACTGAGGTACTCGAAGCTACGGCCGCCGAAGGGGTGCCGCTTGAGGTTGAGCCCTGGGCCCAACACGACGTCGACGCCGAGAGCGCGTGCTTCACGCCCGAGCGCCTCGCCGACCTCACGCACGAGGGCTGGGCTCCAACTGGAGGCAAGGGTGACCGCTGGAGGAAAACACGTGCTCGGCACACTGCTCGCGAGCCCCAGGTTGTCGCCGCCCTCGTATTGCGCGCGAATGCCGTGCGGCCCGTCGCTGAGCATGAGACTCGGGATGCCCTCCGCAGGCACCCCGTGGGTGCGCCAGAAATCGGCACCAGACAGCAGCGCGAGTTGATCGTCGAGACTCAGGCCGCTCACGTCGTGATCGGGGGTGGATGCCGTCATGCAGGCTCCTCACTCGCGCGCTGCGGTCGCAGCAGGGTCACAAAGGCGTCGGCATGGCTGGCCATGTCGAGCTCGGGGTCGAAGGCCCACTGGTTCTGGAGCCCGTCGAGCAGGGCGAAGAGCATCGTGGCAAGGTGCTCGGCAGAGACATCGGTGCGCACTTCTCCGACGCTCTGGAGAGCGCGCATCGCCGTCGTGCCGAGGGTGCGCAACCCTTCGTAGCGCTCGGCGATGTGGGGGTGCGCCTCGTGCTCGGGGTCGGTCGCGTCGGCGGTGAGGCGAATGAACATGTGGATGAGCCCCGCGACATCGGCGTTGTGCTCGACGAGAGCGACGATGCTCGAGCGCAGTGTGTCGAGCGTCGCGCCGTCGTCGGTGCCGCCAGCTGCAATGGCCGCGAGCCGGGCGCGTGCGTCAGGAGTGCGTTGCTCGTCGAGTTCGTCCCGGCGACGGAGCACCGCGACGAAGAGCTGCTCTTTCGAGCCGAAGTGGTGCAGCAGACCGTTCTGGCTCAGCCCTGCTTCGTCGGCGATCTGTTTGAGTGTCGCGGCTGAGTAGCCGTCGCGAGCGATAACGGTGAGCGCGGCATCCACGATCGTCTGACGTCGGGCGAGACTCTTCGCATAGGCGCCCCGAGCGCGCGAGGGTGTGGTTGATCGCTCTTGCACGCGAAAACCGTATGGCATACGGTTTTCACGTGCAACGGAGCGCGCGCACGGGAGCGCACGCAGCGACGGCGCTCAGAAGGGAATCGCCATGACGTCGTCGTCGACCGAGCCTGCCGCCGAGCCCACTGCGATCACCGCGGCTGACGCGTCACAGAGCCTCGCTACAGAGCTCACCGAGGGTCGCGCGCGCCTCACGGGGCCGCTACGCCGGCTGCTGCTGTGGTTCGTGCCGGGGGCGCTCGGCATTTACGTGCTCTGGGGTGCGATTCCCGGCATTCTGCTGCCGGTGCAGATCGAGGGCATCGACGCCGAGAACAAGGTGGCGAACCTCGCGATCGCCACGACCATCGGTGCGTTCGTGGCCATGATCGTGCAGCCCGTGGCGGGCACGATCAGTGACCGCACGCGTACGCGATTCGGCAGCCGCGCTCCGTACATCGTTGGCGGGGCCCTCGTGGGTGGCGTCGCGCTCATCGCGCTTGGGCTCGCCAACACCGTCGTGCTCGTCGCCCTGTGCTGGAGCCTTGTGCAGCTCTCGTTCAACGTCGTGCAGGGGCCGTTCTCTGCGATTTTGCCCGACCGGGTTCCCGTCTCGAAGCGCGGAACCTTTGCTGCGGTGCTCGGTGCCATGACGATGGTCGGCGGTATTGGCGGGGCCGTGCTTGGCTCAGCGCTCGCGGCTGACGTGCCCTCGGGGTACCTCGTGCTCGCCGGGCTCGCGGTGGTGTTGTTGACACTCTTCGTCGTGTTCAATCCTGACCGCGACAACCGCGGCGAGCCGCGTGAGACTTTTCGCCTCGGCGACTTTCTGTCGACCTTCTGGGTGAACCCGGTACGGCACCCAGACTTCTTCTGGGCCTTCACTGGCCGATTGTTGCTCTACACCGGTTACTTCTCGGTCACCGGGTATCTGCTCTACCTGCTGCAGGACTACATCGGCGTCGGTGAGGGTGCCGTGGCCCTGGTGCCTCTCGTCTCCGCGGCGGGAATTCCGACCATCGTGCTCTCGATTGCCATCTCTGGTCCGCTTTCCGACCGCATCGGGCGGCGCAAGCCCTTCGTGGTGGCTTCGGCTCTCATCGTGGCGGCCGCGCTCGTCGTCCCGTTGCTGTGGCCCACCGTCGAAGGCATGATCGCGTTCGCGGTGCTCTCGGGCCTCGGCTTTGGCGCGTTCCAGGCGGTCGACACCGCGCTTGTGAGTCAGGTGCTGCCCAACGAGAAGGCCTTCGCGAAAGACCTCGGTGTCGTCAATATCGCGGCGACCATACCGCAAACCGTGGCCCCCGCTGTCGCCGGCGCCGTCGTGCTGCTCTTCGGTTTCGCGGGGCTCTTTCCGGTGGCGATGCTACTGAGCGTTCTCGGCGCACTCGCGGTGTTGCCGATTCGATCGGTGCGCTGAGGTCGCGTGCTCGCCCCAGGGATACAGCGTCAGCTATGTCTCTGCTGTGGCGCACGAGACGCCAAGACTCGTCACTAGTACGTAGCGCGGCCGCCGCTGATGTCGTAGACGGCGCCCGTCGAGAAGCTCACCTTCTCGCTCGCGAGCCACGCGATGAGTTCGGCGACCTCTTCGGCCGTGCCAACCCGCTTCATGGGAATCAAGTTCGTGATGTGCTCGAGCACCTCGGGCGCTGTCGTCGCGTTCATCGGCGTCGCGATGACGGCGGGGGCAATCGCGTTGACGAGCACGCCCGTCGTCGCAAGCTCTTTACCGGTCGACTTCGTCAGCGCGATGACCGCCGCCTTCGTGGCGGAGTAAGCGGCGAGATTCGGGTTACCGTCTTTGCCTGCCATGCTCGCGAGGTTGACGATGCGGCCCCAGCCGCGGTCAACCATGCCAGGAATGCACGCCCGCATGGTCGCCACCGTGCCGAGCACGTTGACCGCGAACGTGCGCTGCCATTCGTCACTGGTCGTCTCGATGAGGGGCTTGTTGGGCCCCACAATGCCGGCCGAGTTGACGAGCACGTCGACCCCGCCCATGCCAGCAACCGCCGCCGCGACGGCGCTCTCGTCGGTGACGTCGGCATGCACGTCGACGTCACCAGCGATGTCGAGCGTCACCACGTGCAGGCCGTCAGCGCGCAGTCGTGTGGCTGCCTCGGCGCCGAGGCCACTCGCACCGCCCGTGACGAGTGCACGACGCGAGGTAGCGGCGGTTTCTCCGGAGCCGCTCACGAGCGCGCTCCCGTGGCGTCGGCCGCGACCACCGTTTGACGCTGGCTGCCGAGCCTCTCGATGCTCAGCGTCACGACGTCGCCCACGGCGAGGTACTGCGGCGGGGTCATCCCGAGCCCCACGCCGGGAGGCGTGCCAGTGTTGATGAGGTCGCCGGGTTCGAGCACCATGAACTGGCTGATGTACTCGACGATCGTCAGCGGGTCGAAGACCATCGTGGCTGTCGAGCCGGTCTGCCGACGCTCGCCGTTCACGTCGAGGCTCATGCCGAGGTCCATGACGTCGACTTCGTCGGGCGTGACGAGCCACGGGCCGGCGGGATTGAAGGTCTCAGCCGACTTGCCTTTGAGCCACTGCCCGCCGCGCTCGAGCTGGAAGGCCCGTTCACTCACGTCATTGACGAGCACGTACCCCGCGATCGCCGCTGCCGCCTCCTCGCGACTGCCGAGGTAGCGTGCGCGTCGACCGATGACGATGCCGAGTTCGACCTCCCAGTCGAGCTTCGTCGCACCTCGCGGCATGATGACGTCGTCGTCAGGGCCGACGAGCGTGTTGGGGCTCTTCGTGAACAGAATCGGCTCGTCCGGCACCGGCATGCCCGATTCGGCAGCGTGGTCGCTGTAGTTGAGGCCCACGCACAGTATTTGGTGCGGCCTGGCGATCGGCGCTCCGATGCGACGACCGGCCAGTGGATGCACGAGCCCCGCCGCGATGCGCTCGGCGACGATCGGGGCGATGCGCTCGAGCCCGCCCGAGCCAAAGAAGCGCTCGTCGAAGTCGGTGTGCCCTTCGGCGGCAAGCACGTCAGCGAGCTCGACGACGAGAGTCTCGTCGATCGACGCTGAAGGGTCGGAGGCGAGGGCGGCGGGCGTTTCGGAACCCGGCTCGCCGATGCGCAGTAGTCTCATGGTGGCCTTTCCGTGCACGGCCGCCGTCTGACGACGGCGTTCGTGAGGCCACTCTAATCGCTTTACGTATGATGTAAGAACTCTCCGGGCCTCGCCGCCTGCGGGAGGCGAGGAGGATCACGGACTCATGCCCGCACCAGCCGCGACCACTGCGCCCGGCGCCTCACCACTGCTGGCGGAACCCTCGAGCGCCCTGCTCGCGGCGCTGCGGGGTGCTGGTCTTGAGCCGAGCATCCGCGCGACCGATCGACTTGCCGCCGCTCACGACGCCTCGCACTACCAGTTGACGCCCCAGGCGGTGGTGGCTCCCCGCGACGCCGCCGAGGTCGGTGCGGCGCTCGCCGCAGCACAGTCGACCGGCGTGCCGGTGACCTTCCGTTCGGGAGGCACCAGCCTGAGCGGTCAAGCCGGGGGAGCGGGACTGCTGCTCGATACGCGTCGGCACTTCAGGCAGATCGAGGTGCTCGGTGCTGGCGAGCACGTGCGCACCGGTCCAGGTGCCACCGTGCGCGCCGTCAACACTCGACTGGCGCGGCACGGTCGCAAGCTCGGCCCCGACCCGGCGAGCGAAATCGCCTGCACGATCGGTGGGGTTATTGCCAACAACTCCAGCGGTATGGCCTGCGGCATCGAGGCAAATACCTATCGCACGCTCGAGTCGGCGGTGCTCGTGCTCGCCGACGGCACCGTCGTCGACACCGCTGCGCCCCACGCGCTCGCCCGACTCATGGATGCCCGCCCCGAGATCGTCGCCGGGCTCGAGTCGCTGCGCGACCGCGTTCGTAGTAACCCCGAATCAGTGTCGACGCTGCGTCGACTGCACAGCATCAAGAACACGATGGGCTACGGCCTCAACGCGTTCCTCGACCACGACGACCCCGTCGAGTTGCTATTGCGGCTCACGATCGGCAGCGAAGGCACGCTGGCCTTTGTCGCCGACGCGACGTTTCGCACCGTGCCGCTCGGCACCCACATCGCCACGGGCTTTCTCGTCTTCGATGACCTTGGCGCGGCGACCGCCGCGTTGCCTGCGCTCGTCGCCGCAGGCTTCACGGCGATCGAGCTGCTCGACGCGACGAGCTTGCGCGTTGCGCAACTCGACCCCGAGGCACCCGCCGAGCTTCGCGCCCTGCTCGTTGACCAGCACGCGGCGCTGCTCGTCGAGCTTCAGCTCGACTCGGAGCAGGCGCTCGAGGCGCGTGTCGCGACTGCCGAGGCGGTGATCGCGGCACTGGGCGGGGCGCGCGCGCTCGGTGGAGCATCCACGGCCGGCGGTGCGCTGAGCAGCGACGCCCGCACGCGCGCGCAACTGTGGCACTTGCGCAAGGGGCTCTTCACGGCGGTTGCGGGCAGCAGGCCCTCGGGCACGACGGCGCTGCTCGAAGACATCGCGGTGCCCGTGGAGCGACTCAAAGACACCTGTGAGGGGCTCATCGCACTGTTTGAGCGCGAGGGCTACGAGCACGCCGTGATCTTCGGGCACGCGAAAGACGGCAACATTCACTTCTTGCTCAACGAGCGCTTCGACTCGGCTGAAGGGCTCGCGCGCTACGAGCGCTTCACCGCCGACATGGTCGATCTCGTGCTCGGCCACGGCGGCACGCTCAAGGCTGAGCACGGCACCGGTCGCATCATGGCGCCGTTCGTGCGTCGCCAATACGGTGACGAACTCTACGAGGTCATGCGCGCACTGAAGCGCCTCGTCGACCCGACCGGGCTGCTCAACCCCGGTGTGCTCATCTCAGACGACCCCGAGGCACACGTGCGCGACCTCAAGCCTGTGCACTCCGTCGAGGCCGAGGTCGACCGCTGCGTCGAGTGTGGCTACTGCGAGCCGGTGTGTCCGAGTCGCGACATCACTCTCACGCCGCGCGAACGCATCGTGTTGCGGCGAGAGATGCAGCGCGCCGAGGCCGCCGGTGATACGGCGCTCGTGCGGACACTCGAGCGCGAGTACGACTACGACGGAGTGCAGACGTGCGCTGTTGACGGCATGTGCCAGACCGCGTGTCCCGTGCTCATCAACACCGGCGATCTCGTGCGTCGTTTGCGCACCGACAACGCCGGGCGCATCGCGCAAGCGGGCTGGAAGGCGGCGGCCGGCCAGTGGGATGCCGTGACCCGCGGTGCTTCGGTGGGCCTCACGGTCGCCGACGCTCTGCCAGCGACGATACCCGCAGCAGCAACAGTTGTGGGTCGAGCGCTGCTGGGCGCCGATGTCGTGCCGCGGTACACCGATGAGCTTCCCGCAGGTGGGCGGCGTCGGCGCGAGATCGTCGACGAGGGTGCCGATGCCGTGTGGTTCTCGAGCTGCACGGCGACCATGTTTGGCCCGGCTGGCGGGTTGGCCGGCGGGTCGGTTGGCGGGTCGCTCGGCGCCGCAGAGTCGTTCGCGGCGCTGTGCAAGCGGGCGGGCATCCGACTGGCAACTCCTCCCGGCCTGCCGAGCTTGTGCTGCGGCACCCCCTGGAAGTCGAAGGGACTCACCGAGGGATACGCCGTCATGCGTGACCGTGTAGAGACCTCGCTGCGGACGGCGTCGCGCGACGGCGAACTGCCGATCGTGGTCGACGCGAGCTCGTGCACGGAAGGTCTCGAGGTGCTGCTCGACGCCGCCGGCGCTTCGGGTCTCACGGTCGTCGACGCCGTGGCATTCGTCGACGAGCACGTGCTGCCCCGGTTGCCTGTTGTCGCAGACGACGCACGCATCGGCCGACTTGCGCTGCACCCCACCTGCTCGTCGAACCGGCTCGGCATCGACGGTGCCCTGCGTCGGGTCGCCGCCGTGGTCGCCGATGAAGTGATCGTGCCCGATGACTGGAACTGTTGTGCTTTCGCGGGCGACCGAGGCATGCTGCACCCCGAACTGACCGCGTCGGCCACCGCCGCGGAGGCAGCAGAGGTGCGCGCTGCGGGGGTGGATGCTCACGCCTCGCTCAACCGCACGTGCGAGCTCGGCCTCACGCGCGCCACCGGGCAGCCCTACGAGCACGTGCTCGAACTGCTCGAGCGAGCCACCCGCACCTGAGGCCTCCACCACATGTACGCCAGGGCTGACCATCGGAAGTTGCACTAGCTCGACTCGTGCCCTCCTCTCTCGGGTCCTTCCACAACGGCGGAGGCACGGCAAGGGTGAGCCCGTCACCGTGCAACAAACCCAGCGATGTCAGCGCAAGAGCAACACGGCAGGTGAGAACCATCCACACACGGGTCGGTAGGCTCGCGGCAAGGGCGCCCGAGCGCCTCACGTCCGGGCAGTGTCGCGCGGGCGGCACCGCGAGAGGAGCATCCATGACCTGGCGCATGCCCGCCGAAACGGCACCCCACGAGCGCATATCTGGATGGCCTTCCCTCGCGAGGGTGAAGTCATGGGCGACAGCTCAGCCGCACGAGAGGCGACCTACACGGCCTGGACGAGCGTCGCGCACGCCATCCTTCCCTTCGAGCCCGTGACGATGGTCGTCGACCCCAGTGAGCGCGAGCGCGCCCGACGCATGCTCAGCAGCGAGATCGCCATCGTCGAAGCGCCGCTCGATGACTTCTGGATGCGCGACATCGGCCCCACCTTCGTCATCGACGACGAGACGGGCGAACTCGGCGGCATCGACTGGATCTTCAACGCCTGGGGCGACCAGGGCGGCAGCTTCGCCCGCGACGCCCTCATCGCCGAGTTCGTCATTGCGCAGACTCCGGCGACGCGCATCCCGAGCCTTCTCGTCAACGAAGGCGGCGCTATTCACGTCGACGGCGAGGGCACCGTCATGGTCACCGAGACGGTGCAGCTCGACCCCGGCCGCAACCGCTACGCCACGAAAGAGCGCGTCGAAGCCGAACTCGCTCGCACCCTCGGCACGAGCCACACGATCTGGCTACCGCGCGGACTCACGCGCGACTACGAACCGCTCGGCACCCGCGGTCACGTCGACATGGTCGCCGCCTTCGCCGCACCGGGCACCGTGTTGCTGCATCAGCAGCCAGACGCAAGCCACCCCGACCACGCCGTCATGACCGAGCTGCGCGCCCTGCTCGAGACCCACGTGGATGCTCAGGGCCGCAGCCTGCAGATCATCGACCTGCCCGCCCCCGCGCAACTGACCGACGACGAGGGCTTCGTCGACTGGAACTACGTCAACCACCTCACTGTGAACGGCGGCGTCATCGCCTGCGGCTATGACGACCCGGTGGCCGACGCCCGCGCCCGCGAACTGCTGGCGGAGGCCTACGGCCGCGAGGTCGTGACCGTGGATGCTCGCGAGATCCTTGCCCGTGGCGGGGGCATCCACTGCATCACGCAACAGCAACCACGCGTGGTCTCCTTGCCCGCGCCTGCGGCACAGGGAGCGGCGTCGTGACCCGCCCGCAACTCGCGAGCGCTGGCATTCTCGAGCTCGCGGCGGCTCTCGCCGCGGGAGCCACGACCGCGGTCGAGCTCGTCGAGGGCTACCGCGCGCGCATTGCCGCCTACGACCGCGCGCCCTCGGCAGACGGTCGTCGCCCGGCACTCAACGGCGTCGTCGTCGACAACCCTGCTGCGCTCGACGAAGCCCGCTCGAGCGACGAGCGTCGCGCGCGCGGCGAGGCGCTCGGCCCCCTCGACGGCATTCCCTACCTCGCGAAAGACAGCTACATGGTGCGCGGGCTGACGGTCGCGAGCGGCTCGCCCGCCTTCGCCGCACTCGTCGCCCAGCACGACGCTTTCACCGTCGAGCGCTTGCGTGCCGCGGGAGCGATCTGCCTCGGCCTCACCAACATGCCGCCCATGGCGAACGGCGGCATGCAACGCGGCCTCTACGGTCGAGCCGAGAGCCCCTACAACCCTGCGTATCTGGCGGCGCCATTCGGCTCTGGCTCGTCAAACGGTTCGGGAGCGGGACTCGCGGCGGGCTTTGGCGCCTTCGCGCTCGCCGAAGAGACCTGGTCGAGTGGTCGGGGCCCGGCGAGCAACAACGGGCTGTGTTGCTACACGCCGAGCTGGGGTGTCATCTCTGTTCGCGGCAACTGGCCCCTGGTTCCCACGATGGACGTCGTCGTGCCCTACACGCGCTCAATGCCCGAGCTGTTGCTCGTGCTCGATGCCGTCGTAGCTGACGACAGCACCACTCGCGGTGACTTCTGGCGCGCACAACCGTGGGTGAGCATCCCGCCCACATCGCTACTGCGCCCTCCCTCCTATGCCGACCTCGCCGGTGCCCGCGCGCTCGACGGCGCCCGGCTCGGCGTGCCGCGCATGTATGTCGGCGCCGAGAACACCAGCGCTTTCGACAACTCCGGTGACCCCATCGAGACGCGGCCCTCAGTCATCGCGCAGTGGCAGAAAGCGCGCCGCGACCTCGAGGCGGCCGGTGCGACGGTCGTCGAGGTCGACCTGCCGGTCGTGCGCGACTACGAATCGCGCGGGCGAGCGGATGACCGTTCCCTGGCCGCGCGCGGGCTCGTGCCGCCCGACTACGCCGAACGCGAGCTCTACGAGCTGAGCATGTGGGGGTGGGAGACCTTCTTGCAGGCCAACGGCGACCCCGCACTGCACCGGCTGGTCGACGTCGAGCCCGAGCTCATCTTCCCCACGCCGCCCGGCTCGCTGCCGGGGCGCTACGACGACCACCTCAGCCGTTTCGCTCCGGAAGATGTTGCGCTCGAAGACTACGTACACCGGGCGCGCGAGCACGGGGTGCCCGAACTCGACGAGATTCCGTCGCTCGAGGCGGGAGTGCGCGGGCTCGATCAGGCTCGCCGCGAACTCTTCGACGACTGGCTCACCACCGAAGGGCTCGACGCGATCGTCTTCCCCGCGGTCGCTGACATCGGACCCGCCGACGCCGACGTGAACCCGGCGAGTGCCGAACTCGCGTGGCGCAACGGCACGTGGGTGGCCAACGGCAACCTCGTCTGGCGGCACCTCGGCATTCCGACCGTGCAAGTGCCGATGGGCATGCTCGACGACATTGCCATGCCCATCGGCCTCACCTTTGCGGGCCGCGGTTGGGACGACGCGCGATTGCTCGCGATGGGCGCTCACTTCGAGGCTTCGGCACAGCGGCCGGGCTCGGCGCTCGGTGCGACGCGAATCGACCCGCCGCTCACGCCCGAGCTGCCCTGACCGGCGTCGAGGCTGACGCGCGCGAGCGCATGAGGGCTAAGGTCGCCAGGTGAACGACAACGACAACACCCGTGCGATCGAGACCCACGTCGTCACCGACTTCTCGACTCGCATGAGCTACGGCGCCTACCTCGCCCTCGACGAACTACTGCGCCTGCAGCGCCCGATCAGCGAACCCGAGCACCATGACGAGCTGCTGTTCATCATCCAGCACCAGACGAGCGAACTGTGGATGAAGTTGCTGCTGCACGAAGCGCGCTCGGCGCGCCAATGTTTCATCGACGACGACCTCGGCGGCGCGCTCAAACGCATCGCGCGCATCAAGCACATTCAAGAGGCTCTCATCCAGCAGTGGAGCGTGCTCGCGACGCTCACGCCGACCGAGTACGCCGAATTCCGTGGCTTCCTCGCCAACTCTTCCGGCTTCCAGTCGCACCAGTACCGGGCAATCGAGTTCATTCTCGGCAATAAGCACGCTGGCATGCTGTCGGTCTTCGAGAGTGACCCCGAGGCGCACGCCGTGCTCGAGGGGCTACTGCACGAGCCGAGTCTGTACGACGAGTTCTTGCGCCATCTGGCCCGGCAGGGCATCCCGATTCCGGCAAGCGTGCTCGAACGCGACGTGACCCGAGCACACGTGTTCACCCCCGAACTCGTGCCGGTATTCGTCGAGATCTATGAGGGTGCCCACGGCGCCGACGAGTCGAACTGGCGCGTCTACGAGGCGTGCGAAGAACTCGTCGACCTCGAAGACAACTTCCAGCTCTGGCGGTTCCGTCATCTGCGCACGGTGCGCCGCACGATCGGGTTCAAGAGAGGAACCGGGGGCTCGACGGGAGTCGACTTCCTCCAGCGCGCGCTCGACCTGACCTTCTTTCCTGAGCTCTACGCGGTACGCACCGAGATTGGCCAACCATGAGTCCCCTCGCGATGGATGCCCCTCCCGCCGTCTTCCGCGTCGCCGACCTCTGGCGCGGCACGTGGATGGGCCCGAGCCTCGTGCGTCGAGGCGGGTCGACCCTGCACTACGTCGGGCCGGCAGGTGCGAGCGACCCTGCCGGCGTGATCGACCTGCCGGGCGTGCTGTTGCCCGGCTTCTGCGACCACCACGTGCACGTGCAGTTACTGCCGGTGGATGCTCTCACCCGGCTGGCCGCGGGCGGCTTCTCGCGCGTGGTCGACCTCGGGGGCTCGCCCGACGTTCTCGCCACCCTGGCTGAGCCCGATGCGTTCAGCGCCACGCTCGAGTTCGCGGGTGCATTCCTCACCGCGCCGGGCGGCTACCCTGGCGACCGCGCGTGGGCGCCAGCCGACTCTTGGCGCGAGATCGCTTCGGCCGATGACGCCGAGCTCGCGGTGGCCGAGCAGGTGGCGGCGGGAGCATCCCGCATCAAGATCACTCTCAACGCAGAAGCCGGGCCGGTGTGGAGCGATGCGCTGCTCGCCGAGGTCGTCGCCGAGGCCCGCGCCGCAGGTCTGCCCGTCGTTGCCCACGTCGAGGGGGCCGGTCAGGCCGAGCGCGCGATCGCGGCCGAGGTTGATGTGCTCGCCCATACCCCGTTCAGCGCGGTGCTGCTGAGTGATGCCATTGCGCAGGCGGTCGCGCAGGGTCAGCGCTGGCTGTCGACACTCGCGATTCATGAGCCCGCTGTGCGTGCGGTCGCAGTCGCGAACGCGCGAGCTTTTCGCGAGGCCGGGGGAGAACTGCTCTACGGTTCCGATCTCGGCAACGGCGAACAACCGCTAGGCCTCAACCCCGCCGAGCTTGAGGCGCTGGTCGAGGCAGGCTGCGATGAGACCGGCGTGCTGCGCGCTCTCGTCGGAGGCTTCGGTCGCGGGCGCTGGAAGAAGCGCCTGACCTGGATGCCCGCACGCCCCAGCGCCGCGATAGACCTCACCGGCGCGGTGTCGGTGAGCGTCGGCGACCTCGAGTCGGTCGGCGCCTAGCTCGGTCGAGCGCCTCATAGTCTGCTAAGGCGCGTCCCGTTCGTCGGAGTCGCAGAAGATCGTACGGCTGGCCTTTGAGTCAGCGCATGCTCCGTCGATGAGTCGACGGTCGCCGAGCGGGTCCGGCAACGTCAACTCGTACGGCACCTGGTTGCACCGCACCGCTGCGAGCGTCCTGGCCTTCCGAGCTTCCGTCATCGTGCCCTTTGCCATATCCCGCCCCGGAGCCTTCCACAAGCGCGGAACGACTGAGCCTGCTTCACTCGTTCCGAAGTTGTGGAAGCGGTCGAGACCCCCAAGGGCAGATCAGCGCAGCGGCGGGGCCGGGAACAAGGCGTGGCAGCGGCCCGAGGCTAACCCTGCACGACCGGGGCGCCCCAGCCGTCGTAGTCGCCGTGATGCTCAGACACGACTCGGAACACCTCTTCGACCATACGGTCAGCAGTCTCGACGTCGACGGTCGCCTCTTGGGTCGCTCGCACGGTACCGCGGAAGAGCATGCGTCGCTTCACTGTCGCGGTGTACCCGAGCTTCTCGAGTGCTGCTGCCGCGGCGTGGGCATCTTTGATGGCGGAGAAGTTCGCGAAGTGTTCGACCTCGCGCGGAGCGTCGACGTTATCGCGCATCTTGATGCGTTGCGAGTACTGCTCAACGTTGCAGGTCAGGTGCGTCTGCATATCAGCCACTCGCGCGATGGTAGACCAGTATGGAGCCGTCCGCACATCCCGCGACACGCATGCACCGCCACGAGCGGTGCCCCAACTGGAGGTTCCCATGGCTCACGCTCCCCTGCCCGACTTCGACCACGAGCGCGTCTCCACCGTCACCGGAGCCCGCTCGGGCCTGCGCATCACCGTCGCCCTGCACTCGAGCGCCCTCGGTCCGGCGCTCGGCGGTTGCCGACTGTGGGCGTACGAGCACTGGGTCGACGGAGTTGCTGACGCGATGCGACTCAGCCAGGCAATGACGATGAAGAATGCCCTCGCCGACATCGGCGCAGGCGGTGGGAAGGCGGTCATCGCGCTACCACCGGGGCTGGCACTCTCGCCGCAGCAGCGGCGGGAGGCCCTGCTCGACCTCGGCGATCTGGTCGAGTCGTTCGGCGGCAGCTACATCACGACCGAAGACGTCGGAGTCACTGAGCACGACATGGTCGTCGTGCGCGAGCGCACCGACCACGTCGTAGGACTGCCCGCCGCCGACGGGGGCGCAGGCGAGCCTGCGGCAGGCACAGCCGTCGGCGTTGTCGCGGCGATAGAGCAGGTGCTGCTCGCGCTCTTCGGCTCGAGTCTGGTCGAGGGGCGCAGCTTCGTCATTTCGGGGCTCGGGCAGGTCGGCTCGCGGCTTGCTCGGAGCCTCGCCGAGGCTGGAGCGCGACTCACGGTCACCGACATCAACCCGGCTGCACGCGGACTGGCCGACGAGCTGGGGGCCACCTGGATCGATCCGGGTGCGGCGCTCTCGACTGCCGCAGACGTGTTCGTGCCTGCAGGTCTGGGCGGCATTCTCACCGCGGAGGCGATTGACCAGTTGTCGGTGCGAGCGGTGTGCGGGCCCGCCAACAACCCCTTGGCTGAGCGGAGCGGAGCTGACGCTCTTGCGGAGCGGGGCATCCTGTACGCACCTGATTATGTCGTCAACGCCGGGGGAGTGATTCACCTCGCGCTTACCGAGCGCGGCGAGAGCGCCGAAGTCGTGCACGCCAGGCTACGCGGCATCGGTGCGACGCTTGCCGAGGTGCTCACGCTCGCCGCAGCAGATGGTGTTACTCCGCTTGATGCGGCTGACAGGCTCGCGCTCGCCCGCGTGAGGGCGGCACGCTGAGCGCAGTGCTCGGGGCCCACCTGTGAAGTCAACCCCCTGATGTCGTAAGCGGCCCGCACCTAGCGTTGCCGGCACACGACACGAAAGGGAGGCTGACATGGCTACCGTCACGTCTGAGATCGACATCGACATGCCCATCTCGACCGTCTACAACCAGTGGACGCAGTTCGAGTCATTCCCGCAGTTCATGGGAGGGGTCGACTCGGTCATCCAAGTGACCGACACCCTCACCGCTTGGCAGGTCTCGATTGCCGGAGTCTCGCGCGAATTCGAAGCCGAGATTGTCGAGCAGTCACCCGACGAGCGCATCGCGTGGAAGTCGACCGCCGGCGAAGAGCACTCGGGAGTCGTGACCTTCCACCGGCTCGACGCTGACCGCACCCGTGTTGCCCTGCAGTTGACGTGGGAGCCTCAGGGAGCGGTAGAGACCGTCGGCGCGCTGTTGCAGGTCGACGACATTCAGATCGACCGCGATCTGCATCGCTTCAAAGAGCTCATCGAGCGCAACGGTTTCGAGACGGGAGCATGGCGCGGCGAAGTCGATCGCGCCCCCGACGCGACCGGTCGCTGACCACGGGCGAACATCACCATGAGAACCACGCACAGCACGGTCGTCGCCGCGACGAGTGCGGCGCCGAGTGTGCCGATGCCCTCCTGGTTGATGAAGATCAGGTTGAGCACGAGGTTCCAGGCACCAGCAGCACAAGCGATCCAGGCGCGGCGCAGGCGCGAGATGACGAGAATGCCGAGCGCGGTCGTGAGCACGATGATGTTGCCTGCAATGCGGAGCGGCTCGACGTCGTCGATGGCGACGTGCAGCACGATGTCGAACACGGTGAGCACCGCGAGAATGCCGGCAATGATGAGCATGGCGCCACGCTAGCGCGCCGACTCTCAGTAGCCCAGCCCTGTACGGTTGCGCGAGTGACTACCCTCGACGCAGCGTTCGACATTCTGCAGTGCCCGAGTTGCGGTGCACCGCTCGTCGCAGCCGACGGCGGTGCCACCTGCGCCCAACGCCACCACTTCGACCGCGCCAGGCAGGGCTACCTGAGCTTGCGCGCGGCGCACAAGGGCAAGGGAACGCCCGCGAGCGGCGATACCCCCGACATGCTCGAGGCACGCGAGCGTTTTCAGGCCCACGGCTTTCACGACGACATCGCTGCGGCGGTCGTCGACGCGGTTCCACAGCGGGCGGGTGGCTGGCTCGCCGACATCGGTGGCGGCACCGGGTGGTATGCCTCGCGGGTGTTGGATGCCCGACCCGAACTGCGCGGAGTAGTGCTCGACGCCTCGGCTCCCGCCGTGCGCTTCGCGGCTCGCGCACACGATCGGCTGGCAGCGGTGAGCGCCGATGTCTGGACGGGCATCCCGCTGCGTGACGGCAGCGTCGACATAGCACTGCGCATCTTCGCGCCGGGCAGTGCTGCCGAAGTGCGGCGTATCCTCGCTCCGCGCGGACGCGCCGTGATCGTCGTGCCGCACGCCGACCACCAGCGTGAGCTCGGGCACGGCCTCAAGCTCTTGAAGGTGCCAGCGGGCAAGGCAGAAGAGGTGGCCGCGAGCATCCCCGATGCAACCCTCGTGAGTTCGGTCGAGGTGCGGCACCGCGTCGAGCTATCGGTCGAGCAGGCTCTCGACGCCGTGTTCATGGGGCCCAACGCGTTTCACCAAGACCGCGCGAAGGCTGAGAAGGTGCTCGTCGAATGGCAGGCGCCCATCAGTGTGACGCTCGCCGTGACGGTGGTGACGCTCGAGCGTGACGAATAAGGGGGATAACCCCCGCCTGATTCGGGGGATAGTCGCATTCCCGCCACGAGGCACGATCGCGAGGCTGTAGGGGTCGCTGGCGCTGTGCCCGTGACAGTCAGACCCCAGGAGAATCACCATGACTACCCCCACACCGATCGTCGAGCAGGCATCCCCGCTCGATAGCGCTCTGTCGCCGCGCGACGACTGGAGCTACGGTGCCCTCTGGCGCGCGGTGCCTCGCAGCCTGGGCTACCTCGTGCCCACGTTCGTCATCGCGGTCGCCGTGAGTGCCGTGCTCAACTCACTGTTCTCGACGTCGGTCGGGCTCATTCTGCTCGTCGTCGGCGTTCCGCTGCTGCTAGTGACCCTCCTGGTTGCGCGTTTCGCGGGCAGTCTCGAGGTCGTGCGTCTGCGGTGGGCGGGCCGCCGCGAGATCGTCGAACCGCACTGGAGGCTCGAGGGCGAGACGAGTGCGTGGCGTCGCATGCTGCATCCTGTGGCGAACGGTCACTATTGGTTGAGCCTGTTGCATGGTGCGATCATTGCGCCGATCATCGCGGGATTGACCTTCGCAGTGCTCACTGTCTGGCTTGCGTTTATTGCTGCCGCCATTGCCGTTCCCATTCGTCTCGCATTCGTGCCTGCCGAGTGGGCATTCTTCTCGGGGCCGAACGAGTCGGGCCCACGCCTTCCCGTCGAGTTCTTCCCGATACTCGTTGCGCTCACGGTCGTTCTCGGCATCATCGCCGTGCTCACTCTGCCCTACGTTCTGCGCGCGGCAGTCTGGCTTCACGCCGTCGTCGCCAAGCCCTTCTTGGGCCGGTTCAAGAGCGAACAGCTCGAGCAGCAGGTCTCGAGCCTGTTCAGTTCGCGGCAGTCGGCTGTCGCGGCCGAAGGCTCGGCACTGCGCCGCATCGAGCGTGACATTCACGATGGTCCGCAGCAGCGCCTCATCCGCCTGCAGATGGATCTCGCCGCGGCCGAGCGTCGGCTCGAGGCGAATCCCGACGAGGCCGCAGATCTGCTGCAGGATGCCCGTCGCCAGGCCCACGACGCCCTCGACGAGTTGCGCAACCTGTCGCGCGGTTTCGCGCCGCCGCTGCTGCTCGACCGCGGACTCTTCGCCGCTCTCGAGTCGTTGGCGACTCGCTCGAGCATTCCCGTGACACTCGAGACCGAGCTCGGCGCAACAGCGAACCTTCCCGACGAGGTCGCGCGCAACGCCTACTTCGTCGCGAGCGAACTCATCGCCAACGCGGCGAAGCACTCGCGGGCGAGCCACATCACGCTGAGCGTCACGACTCGCGACGGTGCTCTAGTCGTTGCCGTGACCGATGACGGCGTGGGCGGGGCGGTCGAGAAGGTCGGGCACGGACTTGCAGGGTTGCGCGATCGCGCGGCAGGCATGGGTGGCACCTTCGAGCTCGTGAGCCCCGAGGGCGGCCCCACCGAGGTTCGCGCGACGTTGCCGCTCGCGGGCGTCAGTGCGGCATCCACCGTCGGTGCAGGCGGGGTCGATGCAGGCCGTGTCGATGCCGACAGCGCACCCACTGCCTAGGCTGAACGCCATGCCAGCCCTTCGCGTAGCAGTCGCCGATGATTCGGTGCTGCTGCGCGAAGGGCTCGTGCGCGTGCTCGGTGATGCGGGAGTCGACGTCGTCGCGGCGTTCGGAGACGCGGAGTCGCTGCTCGAGGCGCTGCCTTCGCTCGACGTCGAAGCGATCGTGCTCGACGTGCGCATGCCGCCGACGTTTCGCGACGAAGGGGTGCGCGCAGCGATCGAGGTGCGACGTCGTCACCCCAGAATCGCGATTCTGTTGCTCTCGCAGTACGTCGAAGTCGCCTATGCGCAAGAGCTGCTCGCGGCAGGTAGCGGTGGGGTCGGCTATCTGTTGAAAGACCGCGTGGTCTCGCTGGACGAGGTGCGAGATGCTCTCGACCGCGTCGCGGCCGGTGGCACGGTGCTTGATCCGGAAGTCGTGGCGCAGCTCATGGCTCGACGCATCGACCCACTCGCGGCGCTCACCCCGCGCGAACGCGAGGTACTCGACCTCATGGCGCAGGGCCGCACGAACGGCGCCATCGCCTCGACGCTGGTCATCGGAGTCGGAGCCGTCGAGAAACACATCTCGGCGATCTTCGGAAAGCTTGCGCTCGATGCGGCAGATGGTGACCACCGCCGCGTGCTCGCGGTACTCACCTGGCTGCAGGCCAGCCAGTAGGCACGGCGCTGAAGGCCGGTCAGTAGCGAGCGAGCACCTCGGCGTCGCGCGCGTGCGTGAGGGCGCGGCGCACGGCATCGAGTGCGCCGACGGGGTCGGTGTCGAGCATCGTGCGGGATGCTCGCAGCTCGCTCACCGCATCCTCGAGCCGCGCGCGTGCGCTCGCGGAGCCGCCCGCGCCGAGGGCATCGCGTGCGGCGACGAGCTGCGCCTCGACCTGCACGCGTGCAGCGTGGTACGCCTCGCGCGCGTGCGCGAGGCGTTGAGCTTGCGAACGCGACGAGGCAAGCGCTACCTCGACGGCGTCCATCGCCTCGCGCACGTCGGCGAGTTGGTCGATCGGGTCGCGCGGCGCAGAACTCTCGACGCTCGCGGTTGCGTGGTCGAGCGCCGCAACGGCCTCGGTGATGGTCGCGGCCGAATCGCCGTCGGGCGCGGATGCCGCAGCGGCCAGCGCCTCGGTGCGCGTGGGTCGCGCGTCATCGACGAGTCGGCGCAGCGCATCTGCGGCGTCGGCGAGGCGCGATGCCGTCGCGTTCACCGACTCGAGTGCCTCCTCGGCGGAGAAGAGCAGTCGCTCTGCTTCACTAATGGCCGTCATGACGCTCGGCGCGGGGGAGGAGACACTCGGGGCGGCATCCACGATGAGGGCCTCGGCACGGTCGAGTGCGCGCGCGGCGCGCTCGGGGGCGTCGACTGCGGCGCCGAGCGCGCTCGCGACGTAGTGCTCGCGCAGGGCATCCCGCTCGGTAGTCGTCGATGTGACGCGAGCGCGAGCCTCGCTGATTCTCGAGCGCACGCGCTCAAGGCGGTCGGCGGCGGTCGACTCGAGGGCGCGGCGATCACGGAATGAGGCAGCTTGCTCGCCCAGCACCCTTTCGACCCGGTCGGCGAGCATGACGATGCGGTCGGCACGCTCGCGGTTGGCGAGCCCTGCAACAGGTTCATCGTCGATGAGTCGGTGCAGGCGGAAAATCTCGTCGCGGTCGGCTCGAGCCCGTCGCACTGCCGCTCGGTAGTCGTCGGTCGCCCGCTCGCCGAACTGGGCGATCGCGAACTCGACGTCGGCCTCGCCTTCCGCCACTCGGTTGTCGGCGCGCACGAGCGCTGAACCGGCTCGACGACGCACGTCGGTCGACACCTCTGCGGGGCGCGACCGCCGTCGCGAGACGATGACGATGCCCCCTACGAGCACGCCCGCGATGACGACGAGAACTGTGATGCCGCCCGCGACGAGGGCCGACACGACACCGCCGACAAGCTCCACGCCCCGATTCTAGGCTCGCGTCCCTGCTCGCAACTCAGGCTGTGGTGACCTCGGTGTCGAACCGCGCACGTCCGCAGGTCTCCTATGCCTGAGTTGCGAGTATGTGCTGCCGGTTCTACGGCAGACCGCCGGGAATCCCCGAAAATCCGCGGCGTCAGACATACAGTGGCCGCGTGTGGCGTGCCGACCGATATGACGATCATGAGATCGACGCCGGGGAGGTGAGCGGTGAGAGTCCGCTCGCGGCTTCCTCGGTGCGGTTCGACGACCCTCGCGTCGTGCCGATGAACGTGGCGACCCCCGTCTGGGAACGTTGGCGCGCCGAGCTCGCGACAGTGGGAGGGCAGAGCAGCCTGCTGCATTTCTCTGACGAGCCCCGGGGACGTATCGAGCTCGGAACGAGCCACCCCGGCGGCCTCGCGCGCTTCATCGCGGGAAGCCCCACGTTGCTCAGCAACCTCGTGCGCGACGACCTCGCCCTCAAGCAAGCTCGCATCGCGGCCGAGCGTATCGCTGACGCGGGCGTCGAACTCGCGAGCGTGCGCGGCATTGACGCCGTGCACTTGGGCATCGGTCTCGTCGAGTGGAATGCTGCGGGGGTCGATTTCCGCGCTCCGCTGCTGTTGCGCCCTCTGCGTTTGCGGCGACGGGGTCGGGATGTCGAACTCACGCTTACCGGCGCGTTGCGGGTCAACCCGGCGCTCGTCAGGGCGCTCGCTGAACAGTTCGAGTTGCACCTCGACGAAGCGGCCTTTGTCGCCCTCGCCCACGACGGCGAGGCGTTCAAGCCGAACGCTCCGCTCGACCGTCTGCGAGGCCTCACGGCCCACCTCGACGGCTTCCGCATCACGCCTCGACTGCTCGTGAGCACTTTCGCCGAGGTCGGCCCGGCCATGCTCGCCGACGCGCACGACCTCGCACACCCCGTGCTCGACGCGCTCGCGGGCAACACGAGCGCGCGGTGGGCGGTGAACGAGAGCCAGTCGCCCGTCGAGGCGGTGCCCGCGGATGATCGTGCCCCCGACACCGACTTGCTGCTGCTCGATGCCGACGCCGAGCAAGAGGCCGTCATCGCCCACATCGCCGCGGGCAATTCACTCGTGGTCAAGACGCTTCCCGGCACGGGAGGCACCCAAACGGTCATTAACGCGCTCGGCACACTCGTCTCGCAGAACAAGCGCATACTTGTCGTGAGCCCACGGCGTGCAAGCTTGCGCACGATCTCGACGCGGTTGAAAGAGATCGGGTTGCCCGGCACTGCCGTCGCTGCTGCCACACTGCGCCGCGACCTCATCACGGCGATCGGCCGCAATGAGAAGGCCCAGCGACCTCGCGTCGCCGATGTCGACGAGGCGCTCGTGCGCCTACGCGGGGTGCTGCTCGATTACCGCGAAGCGCTCACGCGCCCCGACTCCGACCTTGGCATCAGCGTGCTCGATTGCCTCAATGAGCTCAGCAAGCTCGCGTTGCTGCCGAACGCTCCGACGACCCGCGCGCGTTTGAGCCGCGCCGCGGTCGAGCTTCTCGCCACTGACCGCGCAGACGCCGCCGAAGCCATGGTGCAGGCCGCCGAGCTCGGCCAGTTCAGCTATGGCCCCGGTGACTCACCGTGGTTCGGTGCTCGATTCTCGAGCGGCGACGAAGCCGCCCACGCGCAGCAGCTCGCGCGACGGTTGCACGCAGAGACGGTGCCAAGGCTCATCGACCGCGGTGTTGCCCTCATCGGCTCGACGCCCTTGCGCCCCTTCGAGACGGTCGCCGAACTCGGCGTCTACCTGCGGCTGCTCACCGATCTGCGCGACACGCTCGACAAGTTCGTGCCTGCTGTGTTCGACCGCTCGTTGAGCGAGCTCATCGCCGCGACGGCTCCGCGACGTGAAGCGAGCGACATGCCGTCGTCGACGCGGCGTCGTCTCAAGGGGCTCGCGAAAGAGTACGTGCGCCCCGGCGTGCATGTCGCTGACCTGCACGAAGCCTTGCAGCGCATCCAACAACAGCGCGTTCTCTGGCAGCGTTTCGCGCCGGTCGGGCTCACACCTACGGTGCCGGTCGGCATTGCCGATGTCGCGGTCGCCTTCCAGCAGGTCGAGCAAGATCTCGCTGCCCTGGATGCTCCGCTCGGCCACCACAGCCGCGAGCAGCAGCTCGCCCACCGCCCGATCGCTGCGCTGCGTGAACTGCTCGCTGGCCTCGCCGCCGAGAGCGAGGTGCTCGCGAACCTTCAGGAGCGCACGGTGCTCATGCAGAAGCTCGAGCGCTGGGACGTCGGTCCGTTGCTCACCGACCTCGCCGCGCGACACGTGCCTCAGCACCAGGTGGCCGCCGAGCTCGAGCTTGCCTGGTGGCGCTCGGCGCTTGACAGCTTGCTTCAGCACGACCGCGCCTTGCTCGGCGCTGAGCCCAGTGTGCTCGAGCGGCTCGAAGCCGACTTCCGTCTCGTCGACGAGGCGCACGCTGCGGGCAGCGCTCAGTTGCTCGCGTGGCAACTGGCCGAGAGCTGGTCGATCGGCATCACCGACTGGCCTGACGAGGCTGAGGCTCTCAAGCGACTGCTCAAGTCGGGCACGATCACGTCGGCGAGCCTGCAGCGCGAAGCCCCGCACTTGAGCCGGCCGATCGCGCCGGTGTGGCTCGCGTCGCCCTACGACGTGCACCAGATCAGCGACGACGTTCCTTTCGACACGGTCATCCTGCTCGACGCGGGAGCGGTCACGGTGGCCGAAGCGGCCTCGGCGATTCGCCGCGCCCGCCAGGTCGTCGCGGTCGGAGACCCGGTCACTCAGGCCCCGGCACCGTTCTCGGTCGCCGTCGGTTCTGACAGCCCTGCCGATGACGGCGACGTGGATGCTCGCCACGCGGCGAGCGCCCTGTTCCAGCTGAGCGAGCTTCTGCCGTCACTGTCGCTCACGCGCTCGTACCGTGCAGGCGGAGAAGACCTCGCCGAGCTCGTGAACCGCAGGTTCTACGCGGGCCGCATCGAGTCGCTGCCCTGGGCGGGCTCGTTCCTCGGGCATCCCTCGATCGCGATCGACTACCTCGACGACGGTCACGGCATGCCCGATGACGACACCGGTGCGATCGAGAGCGTCGACGCTGAAGTGCGTCGCGCGGTCGAGCTCGTCATCGAGCACGCGACGGCCCGGCCGCACGAATCGCTCATGGTGCTCACCGCGAGCCCGCGGCATGCGGCGCGGGTGCACTCCGCTGTGCTCGAGGCGCTCGTGCACCGACCCGACCTGCACGAGGTGCTGCTCGGTGACCGCGCAGAACCCTTTGCGGTGCTCACGATCGAGCAAGCCGTGGCGCAGTCTCGCGACCGCGTCATCTTCTCGATCGGGTTCGGCCGCACGCCGCACGGTCGCGTGCTCAGCGCCCTCGGCTCACTCTCGAAGCCGGGCGGTGACCGCTTGCTCGCTGTGGCGATGACGCGTGCGCGGCGCTTCGTGCGCATTGTCAGTTGCCTGCGCGCAGAAGACCTCGACGACGACCGGTTGCCGCAAGGCGCTCGTGCGCTTTCCGAGTTGCTCGCTGATGTCGAAGCCCGCCGTCAGGCCGTGGAGTTGCCCGACGACGGCGACCCCATGCTTATCGACCTTGCACGTCGACTCGAGGCGAGAGGGCTGCGCGTCGCGCTCGGCCACCGCGGCAAGCTGCCGCTCGTGGTGAGCCGCGGCGGCTACTGCGTTGCGGTCGAGACGGATGCGGCGCTCGGTCACCTCAGCCTGCGCGAGTCGTTGCGACTGCGCCCCGATCTCATGCGGCGCCTCGGCTGGCATTACGCGCGCGTGCACGTCTTCGAGCTTTTCAGCGACCCTGAAGCCGTCGCCGACCGCATCGTCGCCCTCGCGGGCGGTCAACCCGAGTCGGCGCCGGTGCCTGCATGGTCGGCGACGGTCACCGACGAGCTGCCCATCGCACGCTGAGCTCGCGCGCGTAGGCTGGTGCGCATGAATCACGGGGAGGCTGCTGGAGAGCATCCCGTGCCGTCCACGAGAAGGCCGTTGACGACGGAACGCCGCACGCGTCGTCGTGTGACGACCCCGCCTCCGCCCGGCTCCGACCCGGCGCCGAGCCGCGAGCCGGAGCGTCACCGACTGGACGAGAACGATGACCGATTGCGCGCCGAGAAGCCGCCCCACTACTGAGGCTGCGACCGAGGGCTACTGCGTCGTGTTGCGCTGAGCGAGCAGGTCGCGAATCTCCGCGAGCAGTTCGATTTCACTCGGCGGCGGTGCCGACTCAGGGGCGCCCGACTTCGCCTTGTCGTCTGCGCGGCGCTTCGCGTAGTTCATCGGGGCGACGAGAGCGAAGTACACGACGGCGGCGACGATGATGAAGTTGAGCACGGCGCCGATGACCGCGCCGAAGTACATGACAGCTTCGCCGCCGCTCACGGTCGGAATCGCGACGGGGAGCGCTTCTGCGAGTGTCTCGGCGCTGAAGAGGGCGCTGATCGCTGGGTTGATGACGGCGTTGACGATGGCGGTGACGACCGCCGTGAACGCTGCGCCGATGACGACCGCGACAGCGAGCTCGATGACGTTGCCGCGAAGAACGAAGTCTCGGAATCCCTTGAGCATGCTGCCGATGCTAGCTTCGGCAGCTCTAGCTGGCGGCAGCGGCGCTCGTCGACGGCGAACTCGACCCGGTCGTGGCGGGAGCACTCGTGGTCGTGCTGGTCGACGTGGATGCTCCGCTCGACGACGACTCTGAGCCGCTCTTGGGTGCGCCCGCGCGCGAGTCGGTGCGATAGAAGCCCGAGCCGTTGAACGTCACACCCACCGCAGAAAAGAGCTTGCGCAAGGCGCCGCCGCACGTGGGGCACTCGGTGAGTGAGTCGTCGGTGAAGGCCTGTTGGATGTCGAACGCGTTCTGGCACGCGGTGCATCGGTAGGAATACGTGGGCATCAAAGAACCTCCGCCTTCCAGGATACGGGCGCGCAGCATCCCCTCACGCCGCGGTGGGTCACCAAGCGGCGCTAACCGCGAAAGCGCGTGATGCCGCTCGGAGTCACGATGCCGTCAACCGGCTGATCGTGGGCCTCTCGTGGCAGCTCGTCGACGAGTTCATCATCGAAGATGACGGCGAAGACGGGCGGTCGACGATCCATCGAGCCGAGCGTCTTGTCGAAGTAGCCTCGGCCCCAGCCCATGCGCAGTCCAGAACGGTCAACAGCGGCAGCGGGCACGATGATGAGTCCGGCATCGTTGATAGCGAGCGGGCTCAGCAGCTCCGTCGGAGGCACGGGCATACCCGCGACATCGACACCTTCATCGCCCGTGCCGGGAGCGTAGAGCGCCCAATCGAGTAGCCCGTCGTCTCGCGACACCGGTAGCAGCACGTCGATGCCTTCGTTGTGCGCCCACTCGAGGAAGGGCCGCGTCTGCGGCTCATCGGTCGACGACAGGTAGCAGCTGAGGCGTTGGGGCCCGAAAGCCGAGGCCAGGGAGATCAGGTGTTGCGTGATGCCCGCCTCCGACGCGGCCCGAGCGTCGGCGGTCATGATGCGTCGCCGCTCGCGCAACTCGGCGCGCAGGGCACGCTTGGCGGCTGTCGGGTCGGCCGGCTCGGCAGGCATGCACCCATGCTAGAGGTGCGGCCGGTTACCCTGTGAGGCATGTCCACGAGACTCACGAAGGCCGTCATCCCCGCCGCAGGCCTCGGCACGCGATTCCTTCCCGCAACCAAAGCCATGCCGAAGGAGATGTTGCCCGTCGTCGATAAGCCTGCAATTCAGTACGTCGTCGAGGAGGCGGTCGCTGCAGGGCTCACCGACGTTCTCATGATCACCGGCCGCAACAAGAACGCCCTCGAGAATCACTTTGACCGCGTCGGCGAGCTTGAGGCGACACTTGAGAAGAAGGGCGACACCGAGAAACTGCAGAAGGTTGAGTACTCGACGAGCCTTGCCGACATGCACTATGTGCGCCAGGGCGACCCGCTCGGCCTCGGCCACGCGGTGCTGCGCGCACACATGCACGTTGGCCGTGAGCCCTTCGCGGTGCTTCTCGGTGACGACATCATCGACCCAGGCAACCCGCTACTGAGTCGCATGATCGACGTGCATGAGCAGCGCGACGCTACTGTCGTGGCACTGCTCGAAGTCGACCCAGCTCAGGCGCACCTCTATGGTGTCGCAACGGTCGAGCCCACCGACGAAGACGACGTCGTGCGCATCACCGACCTCATCGAGAAGCCCGCTCAGGGCACCGCGCCGAGCAACCTCGCGATCATTGGCCGCTATGTGCTCAAGCCCCAGATCTTTGACGTGCTGCGCGAGACCCAGCCGGGCAAGGGTGGAGAGATTCAATTGACGGATGCCCTGCTCGAGCTCGCGTCAGGCCCCCACCACGGCGGGGTCTACGGTGTGGTGTTCCGCGGCCGCCGTTTCGACACGGGTGACCGCCTCGACTACATCAAGTCGATCGTGCAGCTCGCGGTCGAGCGCGACGACCTGGGGCCAGACTTGCGTCGCTGGTTGCGCGACTTCGCTCCGACGCTGGACGACTAGCCGGGCATCCATGGTCGCGAACATTCCCACGCTGCGCGATGGCGACACCGTGCTGCGGCCGATTCGGGTGCGCGATGCTCGCGCGCTCGAGGCGGAGCTCATCGAGAGCCGGGCATGGTTGCGACCTTGGGAGGCGACGAGCCCCAACGCCCCGCTGCGTTGGGATACGAAGGGCGCGATTCGCGGCCTGCTCGCGCACGCTCGAGCCGGCAACGGTCTGCCCTTCATCATCGAGACGGAAGGGCGACTCGCTGGTCAGCTCAACGTGAGCGGCATGACGTACGGCTCACTCGCGTCGGCGACGATCGGCTACTGGGTGGGGGCGGGCTTTGCCGGCAGGGGGCTCACGCCCACCGCGGTGGCGCTCGCGACCGATCACGTGTTCTTCTCTGCCGGCTTGCACCGCATGGAGATCTGCATCCGTCCTGAGAACGCACCGTCGTTGCGCGTCGTCGAGAAGCTCGGCTTTCGCTACGAGGGTCTTCGGCGGCGGTACATCCACATCAACGGCGACTGGCGCGACCACTTCTGTTTCGCGTTGACGGTCGAGGAGGTTCCGCAGGGCGTGCTGCAACGCTGGAAGTCGGGGCGAGTGGATGCCCGCGCCGCAGAGATTCCCGAGCTCGACCTCATCGCCGCGCGACGGGGCATTCCCCTGCCGCCGCCGCGATGAGTGCGCCTTACTTCGAGCCAGCGGCGGTGCCTGAGTCGCTGGACGGCATTGTCTCGGCGCTGTGGTACCTGGAGGGCGCGCCCGCGAGACGTTTCGAGAAGATTCTGCCGAGCCCCCGCGCGCACCTCATCGTGAACTTGTCAATGCCGTACCGGCAGTTGCTCCGTGGCGGTGCAGAAACCGGCGTTGTGCTCGACGGTCCCTTCTTCGCTGGCGTGCAGACGAACTACCTCGTCAACGAGAATCCCGAACACCTGCGCATGCTCGTGGCCGAGTTCACGGCCGATGGAGTTGCCGCGGTGTCAGCGCTTCCCGTTGACGCGCTCGTCGACGAGGTCGTCTCGGGCGAGAGTGTCGTACCCGGCGTTTCGGCCGTGGGCGAGGCCGCTCGCCGGGGTGCTGGCCCGGCTGAGTTGCTGGATGCTCTCGCGGCGCTCCTCGTCTCTCGCTGCGCTCGCCACACTCTCGACCCGATCGTGCGCACGGCGCGTGAAGCATTCGAGTCTGACCCGGCGCGCGAGGTATCCGACGTGGCCCGGTCGATGGGCCTCACGGGTCGAGCGCTGTCTGGCCGGTTTCGTCGGCGGTGCGGGCTTGCACCGAAGCGGTTCGCTGATGTCGCGCGGTTCGCGAGCCTCCTTGCCACTCTGCCGACACGTGACCCGCTCCCGACGTGGTCAGAACTCATCGCGGAACACGGGTACTACGACCAGTCGCACGGAATCCGTGCCTTTACGCGCTTCGCAGGTGTGAGCCCTCGGCGGTTCGTCGAGGGTCTGCGCGAGCACGGGCTCGAGTTCGCGAGTTTCGTTCCTCTCGACGAACTACCTCCGCTCCGGCGGTAACTTTGTCCAATTGCTGACGCTTCACGCCCGCGTAGGGTGTCGTCTCGACCCAGCCCGTGAGGCTGTTTCGAGAGGAGTGGTGCGTGTTCGAGTTCATCAACCCCGTGGCAGTCGCTCTTGCCGCCCTGGCGATGTTCGTGCTGGGTGGGCTTTGGTTCGGACTGCTCGTGGCCAAGCCATGGCAACGTTTGGCGGGCGTGACCGATGATCAGTTGCGTACGGGAAGCGGGCGCGTGTTCGGCGGATCAGCCATCGTTGCCGTCATCATCGCGTTGAGTCTCTCGGCGTTCATTGGCAACGCGGGGGTCGTCGGGGGACTGCTCGCTGGCCTCGCCGCTGGGGTCACGTTCGCCGCCGCGCCCCTCGTCATGGTGGGGCTCTTCGAACGCCGTCCGGCTCAACTGCTTCTGCTCGACTGCGTCTACCTGGTGGCGGTGTTTGCCGTCATGGGGCTCATCGTGGGCGCGGTGCAGGCGTGAACGCCTGAACCAAAAAGGAGTGTTGGTCATGGACGATGCAACGAAGAAGCTCATCGACTCGCTACCGGCCAAGACGGGACGTTCGCTCGAGCAGTGGTCGGGCATCCTCGAAGAATCGGGGTTGGAGAAGCACGGGCAGATGGTGGCACTCCTCAAGAGCGACTACGGCGTGACGCACGGTTTCGCGAACTCGATCGCTCTGCTGCATCGCGAGAGGGGAATCGAGCGCACTGACGATGACCTGGTCAATGCGCAGTACTCAGGGGCAAAGGCACCTTTGCGCGCAGTGCACGATCGGCTTGTCGAGATCGCGAGGGGGTTCGGCGACGATGTCGAGGTGGCACCCAAGCGCACGTCGGTGTCGCTGCGACGCCGCACCCAGTTCGCGCTCGTGGAAGCGGCAAGCTCTTCGCGCATTGCCCTGGGCGTGCAACTGCGCGGAGTGGACGTCGCGGGAAGGCTTCGCGCGTCCAACGGCATGTGTACGCATGTCATCGATGTCCGGTCAGTGGACGACATCGACGACGAGGTCGTGACGTGGATGCGCGAGGCCTACGACCGCGATGGTTGAGATCTAGACCCAGGTGACGGGTATCGTCGCGGCGACGGCTGCTGCGGCGATGAAGATACCGGTGCCGATGGCGATGAGCCCGAGCTGTACCTTGCGCGCTCGAACCACTGCGGCGACACCGAGGAGGAAGAGCGAGATTGCCATGAGCACGGTCGTGAGGGTGAGCCAGTCTCCCCGCGCGTCGAGTTCGTCAGCTTGGGCTGTGAGCGCTTCGGCTTCGGTGTCTTTCTCTCCGTAGGCGCCGAACAGCACCTGCTGGTATTCCTCGTCGTCGAGGGGGCTCGTGTAGAACTCGGTGTCGGTCGCGTTGATGGCTTCGGCGCGCTCGATGGCGGCACCGAAGTGCTCGCTCACGGCCACGAAGTAGAGGGCGTCGTAGACCTGCGCCGCCGTCGGGTCGCCAGCGTCGATCAGGGCCTGCAGTTCGGTGAGGCGCCCAAGGGTCTGGGCGTCTTGCACGTACTCCTGGTTGCCTTCGAGGTACAGCGATTCGGCTTCTGCCGTGGCACTTTGCGAGAGCGAGAGTGCTTTCGCTGTCTGGCCGTCATACAGCGCCGCCTGGAACGAGACCCACGCGGTGGCGACCGAGACGATGCCGAGCACGATGACGATGATGAGCTCGGTGTTGCCGAAGAGGCGCGTGAGCGGGCTGCCGTGTGACGAGTCGAGGGCGGGGGAGGGCGCGGCAGTTGACATTGGGTCCTTGCTGAGAGAGTGGTGATGTGGGTGAGTATTCCCGAACACCCCGCGCGCGCTGCGCGAAGTAGGGGGCGATGAATCCTACTGTTCAGGTGTGGAGACGACGGGCGGCGGCACGGCCATTCTGGTGGCGCTCGCCGCTGTGCTCTGGATCGCCTACCTCGTACCGGTCTGGCGCCGTAGGGCCGAGTACCTGGCAACGGAGCGCAACGCCATTCGCCTGCAACAGACGCTGCGCATCATGGCGCACACTGCCGAGGTGCCCGAGCAGGTGCGTGCCGAGTTGCACGCCCGCGATATCGCCCAACGCGAGCGTTCACTCGCTGCGCGGCAGCGTGAAGAAGCGGCGATCGCGCGAGCGCGCGAGGCGGCCGCGCAGCGCGCTCTGCGGCAGCGGCTCGCGGAGTCTGCGCTGACCGAGGCGTGCAGCATCCACT
>Ga0209066_10000560_pt1 | contig 53379 bp, 62 predicted proteins | sample All_14_2_FD_187198 | JGI IMG/M metagenome (GOLD analysis project Ga0209066, IMG submission 187198) | Freshwater microbial communities in response to fracking from Pennsylvania, USA - Allegheny Zone_MetaG_DW_15 (SPAdes) (version 2) ...
GGACAAACTCATGCACGGCGCCACTCACTGCGGCCTGGGTGCGGCGGCCTGCAACCCGCTGCGCGACACCATCGCCAAGTTCCGCCCGGCCTACGAAAAACACCTGAACTCGCTGCACTTTGTGCCCGGGTTCGATCTGGACGCCGAGCTGTCGCAAGCGCGCCTGGCCACTGCCCGCGACGACGCGGGCGCGCATCTGGAAACCTTGCCATGAGCAACAAACGCATTGACGCTCTGAGCCCGGGCACCTTCACGCTGGATGGCCACGAGATCGAATTCGGCCCCGGCGACACCATTTTGCAAGCTGCCACGCGCGCGGGCGGCTACATCCCGCACCTTTGTTGGCACGAGGGTTTGCACGCGCATGGGTCGTGCCGCCTGTGCACCGTCAAGGTGAATGGCCGCATGGGCGCGGCCTGCACTGTGCTGGCCAGCGCCGGGCAACGGGTGGAGAGCAACACCGAAGAGCTCAACACTCAGCGGCGCACGCTCTTACAGATGTTGTTTGTGGAAGGCAACCACTTTTGCCCCTCGTGCGAAAAAAGTGGCAACTGCCGCCTGCAGGCCACCGCTTATGAGGCGGGTATGACCGGGCCGCATTTTGAGGAGTTTTACCCGAATCGCCAAGTGGACGCGAGTCACCCCGATCTGCTGCTGGACCTGAACCGCTGCATCTTGTGTGAGTTATGTGTGCGTGCCAGCCGCGAGGTGGACGGCAAAAACGTGTTTGCCATGGGTGGCCACGGCGTGGGGGTGCATCTGGTGGTGAACAGCCCCAGCGGCCTGCTGGGTGACAGTGACATCGCCCTCACCGACCACGCCGCCCACATCTGCCCGGTGGGTGCGTTGCTGCCCAAGCGCCAGGGCTTTGCCGTGCCGATCGGCCAGCGGCGCTTTGACCTCAAACCGGTGTCCGAGAACGAGGAGGGCGTGTCATGACCCCATCACCTGTCTATGCCCCGGTGCCCGCCAAACCGCGCAAGCTCAAATTGGCCACGGTATCGCTGGCGGGTTGTTTTGGCTGCCACATGTCGTTTCTGGACATCGACGAACGCCTGCTGACCCTGCTGGAACTGGTGGAGTTTGACCGGTCGCCGCTGACCGACATCAAAACCATTGGCCGCTGTGACATCGGTCTGATTGAAGGTGGCCTGTGCAACGCTGAAAACGTGCACGTGCTGCGCGAGTTCCGCGCCAACTGCAAAACCCTGATTGCCATTGGCGCCTGCGCCATCAACGGCGGCCTGCCCGCGCAGCGCAACCAGCGCGACGTGGGCCAGTTGCTGCGCGATGTGTACTGCACCCACACCGGCACACTGGCCGGCAGCCAGGTGCCCAACGACCCCGAACTGCCGCTGCCGCTGAACCAGGTGCACCCGATCCACGAGGTGGTGCATGTGGACTATTTTTTGCCCGGCTGCCCGCCCAGCGCCGACGCCATCTGGTCGTTTCTGAACGATCTGCTGACTGGCGTCACACCCCAGCTGGGCCACCAACTGATGCACTACGACTGAGGACGCGCCATGAGCTTTGCCCTTGAAACCGCCGCCAACCCCCAGGGCCTGCGTCGGGTGGCGATTGACCCGGTGTCGCGGGTGGAAGGTCACGGCAAGGTGACGCTGCTGCTGGACGAGCACAACCACATCCAGCAGGCGCGCCTGCACATCGTGGAGTTTCGTGGTTTTGAGAAGTTCATCGAAGGCCGCCCGTACTGGGAGGTGCCGGTGATGGTGCAGCGCCTGTGCGGCATCTGCCCGGTGTCGCACCACCTGGCCGCCGCCAAGGCGCTGGACCGGGTGCTGGGTGCGGTGCCGGTGAGCGCCAGCGCCAAAGCGGTGCGCCGCCTCATGCACTACGGGCAGATATTGCAGTCCCATGCGCTGCATTTTTTTCACCTGTCGTCACCTGATTTGTTGTTTGGGTTTGATTCCGAGGTGGCGCAGCGCAACATTGTGGGGGTTGCCCAAAAACACCCCGACATCGCCAAAAAAGGCATCCTGCTGCGCAAATTCGGCCAGGATGTGATCCGCATCACCGCGGGCAAACGTGTGCATGGCACCGGCGCGGTGCCCGGTGGCATCAACAAACTGGTCACCAAGGAGGAGCGCGACAGCCTGCTGCGCGACCTGCCGCAGATGCTGCAATGGGCGCAGGAGGCGGTGGCCATCGTTAAACAGTTGCATGCGCAAAACCCGGCGCTGTACAACAGTTTTGGCAGTTTCCCCTCAAACCTCATGTCCATCGTGCGCCCGGATGGCGCGCTGGATTTCTTTGATGGCGTGTTGCGGGTGCGCGATGCCCAGGGCCAGGTGCTGTTTGACGGCGTGGCCGACCAGCGTTACCTGGAACTGATCGAGGAAGAGGTGCGCCCCTGGAGCTACATGAAGTTTCCGCACCTCAAAAGCCTGGGCAAAGAGCGCGGCTGGTACCGCGTGGGGCCGCTGGCACGGGTGCAGAACTGCGACTTCATTCCCAGCGAACATGCCGAGATCGAGCGTCAGGCTTTTGTGGACTGGGGCCAGGGTGAACTGGTGCAGGCCTCGCTGGCCTACCACTGGGCGCGGTTGATCGAGTTGCTGCACTGTGTGGAAGTGATTGGTGACCTGCTGCATGACCCAGCGCTGCTGGCGGGTGATTTGCTCACCCAGGGTGTGCGCCAGCGCAGTGGCGTCGGCATCATCGAGGCGCCACGCGGCACCCTGATCCACGACTACGACGTGGGCGACGACGACCTGGTGACCCGCTGCAACCTGATTGTCTCCACCACCCACAACAACCAGGCCATGAACGAGGCCGTGCGATCGGTGGCGCGCGAGTATCTGGACGGTCAGGAACTCACCGAAGGCCTGCTCAACCACATCGAGGTCGCCATCCGTGCCTACGACCCCTGCCTGTCGTGTGCCACCCACGCACTGGGTCAGATGCCGCTGCAGGTGACGCTGATGGCGGCAGACGGCACGCAGATTGACGAGGTGCACAAAGCCGCCACGGGCGAATTCACGCGAGGGTGAGCGTTTGCAGTTTCATCAACCCCACTGGCCGCCAGTCCCTGGTCATCAAGGGCTGACAGCGCGTGCTGGCATGGCAAGCCAGTTGGCTTGTTCACGATGACGGCGCCCCTGCTGATCCTGGCCTGGGGCAACGAAAGCCGCGGTGACGATGCCCTGGGCCCGCTGTTTGTGCAGCAGTTGCGCCAGCGCCTGCCGCCAGAACTGTTGTCCCAGATCGAATTTCTGGATGACTACCAATTGCAGATCGAGCACGCGCTGGACATGGTGGGCCGCACGCAGGTGCTGTTGGTGGATGCCTGCCAGGCGTGCAGACCGCCTTTTGAGGTGACATCCCTGCAAGCCCGGCAAGACGCCAGCGTCACCACCCACAGCCTGTCACCCCAGGCCTTGTTGCACATCTACCAAAACCTGCAAGGCGAATCACCGCCGCCCTGTACCCAACTCGCCATCCGGGGTGACGCGTTTGAGCTTGGTGCGCCACCCAGCGAGGGCGCGCAGGCCCATCTGGCGGCAGCGCTGGATTGGGCGGTGGCGGCCTTGGCAAGTGGCGCGCTGGCGACAACGTCAGAAAGCACGCCCTGATGTCCGGCTGTATCCGCATGGTCTGCGAGGTTTAGGCATGGCGCGTGCGGCGCTGGCCTTTACACTGAAGTCCCCGCTCGCCGAGCGCTGTCCTTTTTTGCACTTACCCTGCGTTGTCAAACGTTTTCACCACGATGTCAGATTCCGCCTCCCCGTTTCTTTCCCGCATTCGCCCTGATGTTCAAGCCATGCACGCCTATGTGGTGCAAAACGCAGATGGCCTGGTCAAGCTCGACGCCATGGAGAACCCGCACCGGCTCTCGCCAGAACTTCAGGCCGAACTCGGCCAGCGTCTGGGCGCCGTCGCGCTCAACCGCTACCCGGGCCCGCGCATCAACGACTTGATGGACGCCCTGAAGCGCTATGCGGCGCTGCCAGACGGCTACGGACTGATGTTGGGCAACGGCTCTGACGAACTCATCGGCCTGCTGGCGCTGGCCTGCGCCGTGCCGCCGTCTGCAGCCAATGGCCAGCAAAAAGCGGTTGTGCTGGCCCCTGAGCCGGGTTTTGTCATGTACGCCATGAGCGCGCAGTTGCAGGGGCTGGACTATGTGGGCGTGCCGCTCACCCAAGACTTTGCGCTGGATGTGCCCGCCATGCTGGCAGCCATCGCCCAGCATCACCCGGCCATTACCTACCTGGCCTACCCGAATAACCCAACCGCCAGTTTGTGGGCTGACGATGCCATGGAGGCGGTGATTGACGCTGCGGGCGCGCAGGGCGGGCTGGTGGTGATTGACGAGGCCTACCAGCCTTTTGCCGCCAAAAGTTACCTCGATCGACTCGCCCAGCACCCGCATGTGCTGCTACTGCGCACCCTAAGCAAGTTCGGCTTGGCCGGGGTGCGGTTGGGCTACCTGATCGGGCCGCAAGCCTTGATCGCCCAGTTCGACAAGGCGCGCCCGCCCTACAACGTGAGTGTGCTCAATGCCGAGGCGGCGCTGTTTGCGCTCGAACATGAAGCCGTTTTCAAGGCGCAAGCCCTGGACGTGGTGGCCCAGCGCGCCGTGCTGTTGCAAGCCTTGTCCGAACTGCCCGGCGTGTTGGTGTTCCCCAGTGAAGCCAACATGGTCTTGCTGCGTGTGCCGGACGCGCAAAAAACGTTTGACGGCATGAAAGCGCGCGGGGTGCTGATCAAGAACGTTTCTAAAATGCACCCACTGCTGAACAACTGTCTGCGCCTCACGGTGGGCACGGCGCCTGAAAACCGCCAGATGCTGGCCGCCCTGGAAACCTCACTATGACCAACTACCCGCTGACCGAACTTCCTGAAGCGTTGGCCACCACGCTGCCACGCATCGCCGAACTGGCCCGCAACACCGCCGAGACGCAGGTGTCGGTGCGTGTCAATCTGGACGGCACCGGCGTATCGCGCCTGCACACCGGCATTGGTTTCTTCGACCACATGCTCGATCAGATTGCCCGCCACGGCTTGATTGACCTGGACATTGACGCCGAGGGCGACTTGCACATCGACGGCCACCACACGGTGGAAGACGTGGGCATCACCCTGGGCCAGGCGGTGCACAAAGCCATCGGCGACAAAAAAGGCATTCGCCGTTACGGCCACGCCTATGTGCCGCTGGACGAAGCGCTGAGCCGCGTGGTGATCGACTTTTCTGGCCGCCCCGGCCTGGTGATGGACGTGAATTTCACCAGCGGCATGATCGGCACGTTTGATTCACAGCTGGTGCACGAGTTTTTTCAGGGTTTTGTGAACCACGCCTTTGTCACGCTGCACATCGACAACCTCAAAGGCGTCAACGCGCACCACCAGGCCGAGACCATCTTCAAGGCCTTTGGCCGCGCCCTGCGTGCCGCGGTGGAGCTGGACCCGCGCTCGGCGGGCCAGGTGCCTTCGACCAAGGGGTCCTTGTAATGGATGGTGGGTCGGCTTGGCGGTCATGGGTGTGAGCAAGGGTTGACAACGATGAACAATGAAGTGATCCATTCCTCCGGCAAGACCGTGGCTGTGGTCGATTACGGCATGGGCAACCTGCGCTCGGTGTCGCAAGCGGTGCAGGCTGCGGCCGTTGGCAGTGGTTACCAGGTGGTCATCACCGCCAACCCTGATGAGGTCCGCGCCGCCGAGCGGGTGGTGTTGCCTGGCCAAGGCGCCATGCCCGACTGCATGCGCGAGCTGATGGAGTCGGGCCTGCAAGCCTCGGTACTTGAAGCCGCCGCCAATAAACCGCTGTTTGGCGTGTGTGTGGGCATGCAGATGCTGCTCGACCACAGCGCCGAGGGTGACACGCCCGGTCTGGGCCTGATCCACGGCGAAGTGCTCAAGTTTGACCTGGCGGGCCAGGTGCAGCCCGATGGCAGCCGCTACAAGGTGCCACAGATGGGCTGGAACCAGGTCTGGCAGATGCAGCCGGGCGGCGTGCGGCACCCGGTCTGGGGCGAGGTGCCTGACGGCAGCTACTTCTACTTTGTGCACAGTTTCTACGCCAGACCGTCGGATGCGCGCCACAGCGCGGGCGAGACCGATTACGGCCAGCGCTTCAGTTCGGCCATTGCACGTGATAATATTTTTGCCACACAGTTTCACCCCGAGAAAAGCGCCGACCAAGGCTTGGCCCTGTACCGCAACTTTCTCCACTGGAATCCCTGATTCAGCTTTTTCTGACAGCCGTCATGTCAACCACTCCCTGTTTTGCCAGCGCCTGGCCCCGGGCATGAGCTGTCGCAGTTCTCGTCCATCTCCGGTTTCTTTTCGTTTTTTCACTCCCACACCTGAAGCATCATGCTTTTAATTCCTGCAATTGATCTCAAAGACGGCCATTGTGTGCGCCTGCAACAGGGCGATATGGCACTTGCCACCACCTTCAGCGAGGAGCCATCGGTGATGGCCCGCAGCTGGGTGGACAAGGGCGCGCGGCGCCTGCATCTGGTCGATCTGAACGGGGCATTTGCCGGGCACCCGAAAAACGAGGCCGCCATCCGCAAGATCCTCAAGGCGGTGGGCAGCGAGGTGGATGTGCAGCTGGGCGGCGGCATCCGCGACCTCGACACCATCGAGCGTTATCTGGACGCTGGCCTGCGCTACGTCATCATCGGTACCGCAGCAGTGCGCAACCCCGGTTTCCTGCAGGATGCCTGCACTGCGTTTGGCGGCCACATCATCGTGGGTCTGGACGCCAAGGACGGCAAGGTGGCCACCGACGGCTGGAGCAAGCTCACCCGCCACGATGTGATCGACATGGGCAAGAAGTTTGAAGACTTTGGTGTCGAATCCATCATCTACACCGACATCGGCCGCGACGGCATGCTCAGCGGCATCAACATCGAAGCCACCGTGCGCCTGGCGCAGGCGCTCACCATTCCGGTGATTGCGTCCGGCGGTTTGTCCAACATTGCCGACATCGAAGCCCTGTGTGCGGTGGAAGACGAAGGCGTCGAGGGCGTCATCTGCGGTCGTGCCATCTACAGCGGTGACCTGGACTTTGAAGCGGCGCAGGCACGGGCGGATGAGCTGAATGGTTAATCGTCTGGGCCGGGTCGCTGGTGGATTCGGCCACCTGCGTATTCCACTCCGCGGCTGTCCCCCGACCTTCGGTCTCCTCCTTGATGCCGCTGCGCAGAACACGCAGGCAGCCGAATCTGGCGAAGTTATAGGTCAACCATGCTAGCCAAACGAATCATTCCCTGCCTCGACGTCACCGGCGGTCGGGTTGTCAAAGGCGTCAACTTTGTCGAACTGCGTGACGCCGGAGACCCGGTGGAAATTGCGGCGCGTTACAACGAGCAGGGCGCCGACGAACTCACCTTTCTCGACATCACTGCCACCAGTGACGCGCGCGACATGATTTTGCACATCATCGAAGCCGTGGCCAGCCAGGTGTTCATCCCGCTCACCGTGGGTGGGGGTGTGCGTACCGTGGAAGACGTGCGCCGCCTGCTCAACGCGGGTGCCGACAAAACCAGTTTCAACTCAGCGGCGATTGCCAACCCGCAGGTCATTCGTGATGCCTCGCGCAAATACGGCGCGCAGTGCATTGTGGTCGCCATCGACGCCAAGCGCCGCAGCGCGGAAGACGCCTTGCGACTCGGCGCCAACGGGCAACCGGTGGGTGAGGGTTGGGACGTCTACAGCCACGGCGGACGCAAAAATACCGGGCTCGACGCAGTGGCCTGGGCGACCCAGATGGCTGAATTCGGCGCGGGCGAGATTTTGCTCACCAGCATGGACCGTGATGGCACCAAGGCCGGGTTCGATTTGGCGCTGACCCGTGCGGTGAGTGATGCCATCCAGGTGCCGGTGATCGCCTCCGGCGGTGTCGGTACGCTGGACCATCTGGCCGATGGCATCCAACTCGGTGGTGCCGATGCGGTGCTGGCCGCCAGCATCTTCCACTACGGCGAGTTCACCGTGGCGCAGGCCAAGGCGCACATGGCCGGGCGCGGCATCCCGGTCAGGACATAGCAACCCCTGCAGGCTTTGCGCACTGCGTGTCGCTGCGCCTTACCCCCTGCTGGGGCGACATCTGCGGCCCGGCGAAGCCGGTTCCGCGATGTCCTTGGTTGTGGTGTCGCTTGTCGCGAGGTTTAAATCACGGACAATTCCTCCATGAACTATCTCGACGCCATCCAATGGGACACACACGGCCTGGTGCCGGTCATCGCGCAGGAGCAGGGCACGGGCGACGTGCTGATGTTTGCCTGGATGAACCGCGAAGCGCTGCAAAAAACGGTCGAACTAGGCCGCGCGGTGTATTTCAGCCGCTCACGCAACAAGCTGTGGTTCAAGGGCGAAGAGTCTGGCCATGTGCAGACTGTGCATGAGATCCGTATCGACTGTGACCAGGATGTGGTGTTGCTCAAAGTCACCCAGACCGGCCATACACCAGGCATTGCCTGCCACACCGGGCGCCACAGCTGTTTTTTCAGCGTCTTGAAAGACGGGGTCTGGCAGCCATCTGAGCCGGTGTTGAAAGATCCGCAAACCATTTACAAGTGAGTGCCATGACCGCCAACACCTCCACCGATTCCCTGGCCACACTGGCCGCCGTGATCGAGTCGCGCCTGCCCGCCCGCGGCGGCGACCCCGAAGCCAGTTACGTGGCGCGCCTGTTGCACAAGGGACCGGATGCCTTTTTGAAAAAAATCGGCGAGGAAGCCACCGAGGTGGTGATGGCCGCCAAGGACGCTGACCACGGCGGCGACCCGGCCAAGATCGTCTACGAGGTGGCGGATTTGTGGTTCCACAGCATGATCGCGCTGGCGCATTACGGCCTGAGCCCGGCCGATGTGCTGGCCGAGCTGAACCGCCGCGCCGGCACCAGCGGCATCGAGGAAAAGGCTTTGCGCAAAGTGAAAGCGCGTGAAGCCGAACCCCAAGGAGATCCCTCATGAGCGACGAATTTCGCGAACTGGATGTGCAAACCCTCAACGGCCTGAACGCCTGGGGCACGGTCAGCTACATCCTGCATCTGGTGGTGGCGGTGGCAGCGCTGATTCCGGGCGCGCAGATGGGGCCGCTGCTGCTGGTGGTGGCGCTGGTGATTGATCTGGTCAAACGCGGTGACGCCGAGGGCACCTGGCACGCCTCGCACTTTCGCTGGCGCATCCGCACGGTGATCATTGCGGCGCTGCTGTACCTGATCACGGCGCCGTTGTGGCTGCTGCTGTTTTTGCCCGGCTGGCTGGCCTGGCTGGCCATATCGATCTGGTTCCTGTACCGCATCATCAGTGGCATGGTGCGTTTGAACAAAGGCTTACCGATGGAGATCCCTGCATGACCGAGAACCTCGTTGACCACGACCCGAACTGCCTGTTCTGCAAAATTGTGGCGGGCCAGATTCCGTCGAAGCTGGTGTACCAGGACGACGAGATCTACGCCTTTCACGACATCCACCCGTGGGCGCCGGTGCATTTTTTGCTGATCCCCAAGCAGCACATCGCGTCCATGGCGCAACTGACCGACGCGCAGGCTGCGCTGATGGGGCGCATGATGGTGCTGGCGCCCAAGCTGGCGCTGGCGCAGGGCTGTAACCCTTACCCGGCGGGCGGCTTTCGCCTGCTCTGCAACACTGGGGCAGAAGGCGGGCAGGAAGTGCCGCATCTGCATATCCATGTGATGGGCGGCCCGCGGCCGTGGTTACGGGGATAATCCCGCTCTTTTGCCCTAGACGCCGCGCTTGCCCGTCTAAAATTTCAGACTTCGCTAGGAGAAACACGATGGGTTCATTTTCAATTTGGCATTGGTTGGTTGTTTTGCTGATCGTTGTCTTGGTGTTTGGCACCAAGAAACTCAAGAACATCGGCAGTGACCTGGGGGGCGCGGTCAAGGGCTTCAAGGACGGCATGAAGGACGGCGGCACCGCTGCTGACGACAAAACCCCCGAGCAGGTGGCACAAGCCGCTGTGGCGGCGGATAAGACCACGATTGACGTGCAAGCCAAGCAGAAGTCCTGATGCAGGACGTGGGTTGGGCGCGGGCTTGGCATGATTGATCTCGGCATTTCCAAGCTGGCGCTGATCGGCGCGGTGGCGCTGGTGGTGATCGGGCCCGAGAAACTGCCCCGCGTGGCCCGCATGGCGGGCACACTGCTGGGCAAGGCGCAGCGCTACATCAGTGATGTCAAGGCTGAGGTCAACCGTTCCATGGAGCTTGACGAGCTCAAAAAAATGAAGGAATCGGTGGAGAGCGCGGCCAAGGATGTCAGCCAGTCGATCCACGACAACGCCGCTGATTTCGAAAAATCGTGGTCCGAAGCCATCAGCGATTCCTCCGCCAGTCTGGGTGACTCTGACCTGGGCGGGCCAGCCCCGCAGTACCACCATCCCAAGAAAAACTGGCGTTTGAAACAGGGCGCCATGCCGAACTGGTACAAAGCCCGCACCGGGGTGCGTACCCGCACCCAATCCGGTGCGGCCCGGGTGGCGCGCTTTCGGCCGAAAAATTACAAATAATGGCAGATTCTTCCAAAAAAGACGACGAACTGGCGGGGTCTGAACAGCCGTTCGTGCAGCATCTGGTGGAGCTGCGTGACCGTTTGGTCAAGGCCACGGTGGCGATCGTGGTGGTAGCCATCGCCCTGGCGCTTTACCCCGGCCCGGGCGTGTTGTACGACTGGCTGGCTGCGCCCTTGGTGGCGCATTTGCCAAGCGGCTCCACGCTGATCGCTACCTCGGTCATTTCGCCTTTCATGGTGCCGCTCAAGGTGCTGATGATGACGGCTTTCCTGATTGCGCTGCCGGTGGTGCTGTACCAGATCTGGGCGTTTGTGGCGCCGGGCCTGTACTCGCACGAAAAAAAGCTGGTGATGCCGCTGGTGGTGTCTAGCACGGTGCTGTTTTTTGTCGGCGTGGCGTTCTGTTACTTCTTTGTGTTTGGCCGCGTGTTTGCGTTCATCCAGAGTTTTGCGCCCAAAAGCATCACCGCGTCACCTGACATTGAGGCGTACCTGAGCTTTGTGTTGTCGATGTTCCTGGCCTTTGGCCTGGCATTTGAAGTGCCGGTGGTGGTGGTTGTGCTGGCGCGCATGGGTATCTTCAGCATCCAGAAACTCAAGGAGTTTCGCGGCTACTTTGTGGTGCTGGCTTTCATCATCGCGGCCATCGTGACGCCGCCCGATGTGGTGTCACAGCTGGCGCTGGCCATTCCGATGGTCTTGCTGTACGAGATTGGCATCATCGCCGCCCAGCTGTTCATCAAACATACCAAGGCGCCTGACGATGAAGCGGCGTCGACCCCGTCGACCTGAGGCTTACGGTTGGCGCTGACGCGGCTTGGGCCGCACACCGGGCGCAATCTGTAGCGTGGTTTTGCCAGCAGCACGCTGCACGGCAAACGTCTGCGGTTGACCGGGTGGCAAAGCCGCCACCACCGACAACATCTCCGCCACGTTGTGCACCGCTTGCCCGGCCACCTCGGTCACCACGTCACCCGGTTTCATGCCGCCTTGGGCAGCGGGCCCGTTTTGCAACACACCGGTGATGATCACGCCGTGTTCGGCTTGCACGCCAAAGGTTTGCGCCAGTTCAGGTGTGAGTTCGTTGGGCTCCACGCCAATCCAGCCGCGGGTGACCTGACCGTCTTTCACAATGCCTTCCAGCACCATCTTGGCGGTGGAGACGGGAATGGCGAAACCGATGCCCATGCTGCCGCCCGAGCGTGAATAGATGGCGGTGTTGATACCCAGCAGGTTGCCGTTGGTGTCCACCAGCGCGCCGCCCGAGTTGCCAGGGTTGATGGCCGCGTCGGTTTGGATGAAGTTCTCAAACGTGTTGATGCCCAGCTGGTTGCGCCCCAGGGCGCTGACGATGCCACTGGTGACGGTCTGGCCCACGCCAAACGGGTTGCCAATGGCCAGCACCTGGTCGCCCACCTGCAGCGCATTGGAGTTGCCCAGCACAATCACGGGCAGGCGGTCCAGGTCGATTTTGAGCACCGCCAGGTCGGAGTCGGGGTCGGTGCCAATGATCTTGGCGCTGGCCCGGCGGCTGTCGTTGAGCATGACCTCAATCTCGTCGGCACCTTCCACCACGTGGTTGTTGGTCAGGATGTAACCGTCCGGGCTGACGATCACCCCGCTGCCCAAGCCCATCTGCGGCTGGTCTTGCTGTTGACCAAAAAAGAACTTGAACCACGGGTCGTTGCCGTGGGGGCTGGGGCGGGCGTTTTTGCTGATGTTGATACTGACCACCGCCGACGATGATTTTTGTGCCGCCAGCCGGAAGCTGCCGACCGGCGAAGCGCTGTCGCTGGCTGCAGGCGCCTCCAGCACGGCCACAGCCGAGGTCACACCGCGCTGCGGCAGCCAACCCGGCTGCAAGGTACCCACCACAAAGTAGGCGGCCAGCACGACGGTGACCGCTTGGGAAAACAATAACCAAAGACGCTTCATGGTGATAAGGGCCGGGCCCGGTTTTTTGGGGTAAGACGTCTTAAATTGTAGGTATACAGTCCAATTTCAATGCGCAGCTCGCCTGATCACATCCCTATTTTTGCCCAGGCACCGCTCAAACCGGTGATGGGCGGTGCTTGCAATGGCTGTGGCGTGTGCTGTTTGCTGGAACCCTGTCCGTTGGGTGTGGTGCTGTCTGGCTACCGCCAGGGCCCATGTCGGGCGCTGCGCTGGGAGGTCCACGCCCTTATCTACCGCTGCGGTGCCATCACCGCGCCACGCGAGGTGCTGGCCCAGCGGCTGCCGCACTGGCTGCAGTGGGCGGTGCCGCCGCTGGCTGGTGTGTTGGGGGTCACCGCCTTGCGCTGGGTGGCAGCGGGCCAAGGGTGCGACTGCGACGCGGAGTTGTTGCCCGACGCCGAACCGTAGAGTCCACCCTCACGGCGCAAGCGTTTGGGAGACCGTTGCCTCGATATCATCAAACCCCCAACTCTGACCGATGAACACATGATGGACCGCACTGAACTGGTGGGCGCGCTCGATGCCTTGTTGCAACCTGAGCGTTTTCGCGACTACGGCCCCAATGGGCTGCAAGTGGAGGGCGCCCCAGAGGTTCGCCAAATCATCTCGGGCGTCACGGCCAGCCGGGCGCTGATCGAGGCGGCCATTAAAACCGGTGCCGACACGATCCTCGTGCACCACGGTTTGTTCTGGCGCGGTCAGAGCGGTTGTGTGACTGGCTGGATGAAACAGCGTCTGGCGTTGTTGCTGGCGCATGACATCAATCTGCTGGCCTACCACCTGCCGCTGGATGCCCATCCCGAGTTGGGCAACAACGCGCAGTTGGGCCTGAAGCTGGGTTTAGTCGGGGCTTCGCGGTTTGGTGAACAGGACCTGGGCTGGCTGGGGCAGCGCGCCAACGGCGCAGATTTTGCCTGCGCCCAGGCGCTCGCAGATCATGTGTCTGGTGTGTTGAGTCGGCCTGTCACCTTGGTAGACACCGGCTCCAAAACCATCCAAAAAATCGCTTGGTGCAGTGGTGGGGCGCAAAGTTATTTCGAGGCTGCCATCGCTGCCGGTGCGGATGCTTTCCTCACTGGCGAATTGTCTGAGCCGCAGGCACACCTGGCTCGCGAGTGCGGCGTGGCGTATTTGGTGTGTGGTCACCATGCCACCGAGCGTTATGGCGCGCAGGCGGTGGGGGCTCATGTGGCCAGTCAGTTTGGGCTGGAACACGTTTTTATCGACATCGACAACCCGGCCTGATTCCCAAATGTGTGAACCCTCCCCAACGTTGCCGCTGGCCATCAGCCAGGGCGACCCGGCCGGTATCGGCCCCGAGACCATTGTCAAAGCCTTTCGTGACGCACCGCAGGCGTTGCGTGGCTGTTTTGTCGCGGGGGATGTGGCCACCTTGCGCCGTGCAGCGGCCGTGGTAGCTGCAGGCGGCGTTGTTTTGCCGGTGGTGCAGTTGTCAGCGGTGCAGGAGGCGCTGCACTGCCCGCCGCGCTGTGTGCCGGTGTGGCAGGTGGACTCATCCGCAGCCCAGCTGCCGCCGCCGCCCTTTGGGCAGGTCAGCGCGCAGGCCGGCCAGATGGCTGGCGACTGCGTGGTGTGGGCGGCCAACGCGGCCTTGCGTGGCCAGGTGGCTGGGCTGGTGACCGCACCGTTGAACAAGGCGGCCCTGTCGCTGGCCGGGGCGCCTTATGCGGCCTTTCCCGGTCACACCGAACTGTTGCAGTCGCTGGCGGCGGCCCACCAGGGGCTCACGCTGGACCAGTGCCCGGTGCGCATGATGCTGGCCAATGACGAATTGCGGGTGGTGTTGGTCAGCATCCATGTCTCGATGCGCGACGCCCTGGCTGCGGTGACGTTCGACAATGTGCTGCAAAGCTTGCGGATCACCCACCAGTCGCTGACCGCGCTGCTGGGCCGTGCGCCGCGCATCGGTGTGGCCGGACTCAACCCGCACGCGGGTGAGGGCGGTCTGTTTGGTCAGGAGGAGCTGGACATCATTGCCCCTGCGGTGGCTGCGGCGCGGCGGCAGGGGTTGTGTGTGAGCGACCCCCAGCCGCCGGACACCGTCTTCATGCGGGCACGGGCCTCGGGTTATCGACCGGGTGAGTTTGACGTGGTGCTGGCCATGTACCACGACCAGGGCCTGATCCCGGTGAAATACCTGGGGGTGGACAAAGGGGTGAATATCACCCTGGGTTTGCCGCTGGTGCGCACCAGCCCGGACCATGGCACAGCCTTTGATCTGGCGGGCACGGGATGCGCCGATGCGTCCAGTTTGATCGCCGCGGTGCGCATGGCGCGTCTTTTGTCAAACTCACGTGACTAAAGTCAGCTTTACGCGCCAGATGTAATGCGCCCGAAAGGTGCTCAGTTACAATCGATTCCTTTGATCTGTTATGGTTTTTATCATTGAGGATGCCCATGAGTGAATCTGTTGTCAAGAACGGTTTGGTTGACGCCGAAAAACGAACGTGGCTGATCGCTTCCAGTGCCGTGGGAGCACTCGGGACAGCGGCAGCGGTGGTTCCCTTTGTGGCGTCGTTCCAACCCTCGGAGCGGGCCAAAGCCGCAGGTGCATCGGTCGAGGCAGATATTTCCGCTTTGAAACCAGGCGAAAAAATGACCGTGGAATGGCGCGGCAAGCCGGTCTGGATCATCCGTCGCACACCCGAGATGCTGGCTGCGCTGCCCAAGCTCAACGACCAGTTGGTTGACCCTGATTCCACTCGCAAGCCGGAGGAGCAGGCCCCGGATTACGCCCGCAATGCGACACGCTCGATCAAACCTGAGTTCATGGTGGCCGTAGGCATCTGCACACACCTGGGTTGTTCGCCGTCCGATAAATTCCAAAGTGGCCCTCAGCCGTCGCTGCCTGATGACTGGGCCGGTGGCTTTTTGTGTGCTTGCCATGGCTCGACCTTTGACCTCGCTGGTCGTGTTTACAAGAACAAACCGGCGCCAGACAACCTCCAAGTTCCGCCACACATGTACGTTTCAGACACCAGACTGGTGATCGGTGAAGACAAGAAAGCCTGAGGATTATTGACATGGCAGAATTCCACGAAATCTCCCCCAATGCGTCGGCGGGCGCCAAGGCTCTGAACTGGGTCGATAACCGCTTTCCGCTCTCCAAGCTCTTCAAAGAGCACATGAGCGAGTACTACGCGCCCAAGAACTTCAACGTCTGGTACATTTTTGGCTCGTTGTCCTTGCTGGTGTTTGTGATCCAGATCGTCACCGGTATTTTCCTGGTGATGCATTACAAGCCGGATGCCGCGCTGGCGTTTGCCTCGGTGGAATACATCATGCGGGATGTGCCTTGGGGCTGGTTGATCCGCTACATGCACTCCACGGGGGCGTCGGCCTTCTTCCTGTTGGTCTATCTGCACATGTTCCGCGGTCTGATGTATGGCAGCTACCGTAAACCGCGTGAACTGGTCTGGCTCTTTGGTTGCGGGATTTTCCTGGCGCTGATGGCCGAAGCCTTCATGGGTTACTTGCTGCCGTGGGGCCAGATGAGCTACTGGGGCGCTCAGGTGATCGTGAACCTGTTCTCTGCCATCCCCTTCATCGGCCCGGACCTGGCGCTGCTGATTCGTGGTGACTTTGTGGTGGGTGATGCCACCTTGAACCGCTTCTTCAGCTTTCACGTGATTGCGGTGCCGCTGGTGTTGCTGGGCCTGGTGGTGGCGCACATCATCGCGCTGCACGAAGTCGGCTCCAACAACCCGGACGGCGTGGAAATCAAGGCCAACAAGGACGCCAATGGCATCCCGCTGGACGGCATTCCGTTCCACCCCTACTACTCGGTGCACGACATCTTTGGCGTCAGTGTGTTCCTGTTCGTTTTCTCGGCGATCATTTTCTTCGCGCCTGAAATGGGTGGGTACTTCCTGGAGTACAACAACTTCATTCCTGCCAATCCGTATGTGACACCGTTGCACATTGCGCCGGTCTGGTACTTCACGCCGTTCTACTCCATGCTGCGCGCCGTCACGGCCGAGTTGATGTATGTCCTGATGGCGGTGACCCTCGGCGCTGCTGTGCTTGCGGTGTTCAAGGTCAAGATGCCAGCGCTGTTCAAAGGGCTGGTTGTGGGTGGGGCGGTTGTGCTCGTGGCCCTGATGATGCTGATTGACGCCAAGTTCTGGGGTGTGGTCGCCATGGGCGCCGGGGTCGTCATCCTGTTCTTCCTGCCCTGGCTGGACAACAGCGAAGCCAAGTCCATCCGTTACCGTCCTACCTGGCACAAGTACCTGTATGCCGTGTTTGTGATCGATTTCCTGGTGCTGGGCTACCTGGGTATTCAGCCACCGTCGGATCTGTTCAATCGGATGTCGCAAGTGGGTACGCTGTTTTATTTCGGTTTCTTTTTGTTGATGCCTTGGTGGAGCCGCATGGGGACCTTTAAACCGGTGCCGAGTCGCGTTGTTTACAAGCCTCACTGACCCGGAGAATTCTCATAATGAAAACGAGTTTTATCAAAAAAGTTGTCCTGGGTTTGTCGCTCGCTTCAGGTTTGTCCTTGTCGGCCTTGGCCAACACAGGGGGGCCTGCATGGGACAAGGCGCCCAATCGCATCACGGACCAAACCGCGCTGCAAAATGGTGCCAAAACCTTTGCCACCTATTGCCTGAACTGCCACGGCGCTGAGTACATGCGTTACAACCGCCTGCAGGACATCGGCTTCACGCTGGATCAGATCAAGAACGAGTTGGTGCTGACTGATGCCAAGGTGGGCGACACCATGAAGGCACCCTTCAGCGCCAAAGAGGGCAAAGCCTGGTTTGGCAACAATCCGCCTGACCTGAGTGTCATCGCGCGGTCCCGCGCGGGTGCCAATGGCACCGGGGCCGATTACCTGTACACCTACATGCGGAGTTTCTACCGCGATCCGGTCGCGCCGACCGGCTGGAACAACATCGTGTTTCCCAATGTAGGTATGCCGCATGTGTTTTGGGAACTTCAGGGCGACCGCAAGGCCGTCTATGAAGAAGTGGAGGCTCATGGCCAGAAGACCCATGTCTTCAAGGGGTTCGAGCAGGTCACACCTGGCACCATGAGCACCGAACAGTACGATCAGATGGTGGGTGATCTGGTGAACTACCTGCAGTGGATGGGCGAACCGGTGCAGAACACCCGCCGCACCATGGGCATCTGGGTGCTGATTTTCCTGGCTGGTTTGACGGTTGTGACCTGGCGTTTGAACAAGTCGTACTGGAAAGACATCAAGTAGTCAGTTGTTTACGGAAGGCCGTGTCACCACACGGCCTGAACAACACGGAGTGGGTCGCTTTTTGCGCCCCGCTCTTTTATTTTTTTAGGAGCTTCCACCATGATGGTGCTTTATTCGGGGACGACCTGCCCCTACTCTCATCGCTGCCGTTTTGTCCTGTTTGAAAAAGGGATGGACTTCGAGATTCGCGATGTTGACCTCTACAACAAGCCTGAAGACATCAGTGTCATGAACCCCTACGGCCAAGTGCCGATCCTGGTGGAACGTGACCTGATTTTGTACGAGTCCAACATCATCAATGAGTACATTGATGAGCGCTTCCCGCATCCGCAGCTCATGCCCGGCGACCCGGTGGACCGTGCGCGCGTCCGCTTGTTCCTGCTGAACTTCGAAAAGGAATTGTTCACGCACGTGTCGACCCTGGAGTCGCGCACCGCCAAGGCCAATGAAAAAGCGCTGGAGAAAGCCCGCGCGCACATTCGTGACCGGTTGACCCAACTGGCCCCCGTGTTCCTGAAAAACAAGTTCATGCTGGGTGACGGTTTCTCGATGCTCGATGTGGCCATTGCGCCGCTGCTCTGGCGTCTGGACTACTACGGTATTGAGCTGAGCAAGAATGCCGCGCCGTTGCTGAAGTACGCAGAGCGCATCTTTTCGCGCCCGGCCTACATTGAGGCACTGACGCCGTCAGAAAAAGTCATGCGCAAGTAGGTGCCGGATGCGTGACCCCAACGAAACCGAAGTCACGTCGACCCGCCCTTACCTGATTCGGGCCATTCATGAATGGTGCTGTGACAACGGCTACACGCCACACATCACGGTCTCGGTAAATCGCTCGGTTCAGGTGCCACTCGAGTATGTCAAAGACGGCGAAATTGTCCTGAACGTGGGTCTGACGGCCACCACCGGGCTGCAACTGGGTAACGATTACATTTCGTTCAAGGCTCGTTTTGCCGGTGTAGCACGTGACATCATGGTGCCGGTGGATCAGGTGATTGCCATTTTTGCCCGTGAAAACGGTCAAGGCATGGCGTTTCCCCAAATCAGCAAACCTGAAAGCACGCCGGAGCCGGAGCCACCCAAGCCCGCCGCGGCTGCGCGACCGGCACTCAAACGGGTCAAATAGCTGCTGACCGACTGGTTGGGAGTGCTCCCGGCTCATGTAAAATCTTGACCATGCCGCTTTAGCTCAGTTGGTAGAGCAACCGCCTTGTAAGCGGTAGGTCGTCAGTTCGAATCCGACAAGCGGCACCATCAGACAGTTCAAAGGCCTCCAAGTAGCGATACTCGGAGGCCTTTTTCATGGGTAAGTCAGCGACGCACAGTTCGGTAAGGCACCGGGGTATCCATCAAGCGAACCATGATTGAACGGTTGGCCGCCATGCGAGGTGGTCCATGAAAGACCGGATGCCCAGACTGATCACTGCGGTCGACTCACCTTGAGCCGGATCGAGCTGACTTCCAGCCCAGAAACGCGCAACTGGGCTTCAAACGCTGGCAGTAGCTGGCGCAATTTGGCGGCGGTGGTGTTGTTGGTCAGCATCAGACACCAGGCGCCGTCTTCCAGCGGCCCGCTCTTGACGAAGGGGCGCAATGCGGCGGGAATCAGGGTTTGAATGGCTTTCAGCCGCGCTGATGAGTCGCGATGCTGCGTCAAAAGCTTGGCCAGTCCGGGATGGTTTTCGCTGGCTTGCAGCAGGCTGAATTGGTGTTGGCTGCGGGGTCTCATGGGCGCTGATATTAACCAGGGCGACACACCGGACCACATCACGTGGCGTGATGTGCACGCCGTTCAAGTGCAAGACAACCGCAATTTAGGCTGCCCCTTGCTACAAAGCTAAAATTGCCCTGATTGTTTTACAGGTTCTTGCCTGAAACAGCTTGTGTCAGCGTTGCTTATCCCCATTTCAGTCAGATCATCATATAGGACTGCGTGTCGTTTTTGCCGTGATCGGTGAAGACGCTGCGCCCCGCATTCATGGCCACCAATTTCCTCACCAAAATTTTCGGGAGTCGCAATGACCGCCTGCTCAAAAAGTACCGTCATACGGTTGCCAAAATCAATGCGCTGGAAGCCGGACTGGAGCAACTGACCGATGAGGCTTTACGCGCCAAAACGGAAGCGTTCAAACAGCGTGTGAGCCAGGGTGAGTCGCTTGATAGCCTCTTGCCCGAGGCTTTTGCCGTGGTGCGCGAGGGCTCCAAACGTGTCATGAAGATGCGTCACTTCGACGTGCAGTTGCTCGGCGGCATGTCCTTGCACGAAGGCAAAATTTCTGAAATGGGCACGGGCGAAGGCAAGACCCTGACCGCCACGCTCCCGGTTTACCTGAACGCCCTGACTGGCAACGGGGTGCATGTGGTCACCGTCAACGATTACCTGGCCAATCGTGATGCGCAGTGGATGGGCAAGTTGTACAACTTTCTAGGCCTGTCGGTGGGCATCAACCTGCCCAACATGCCGCGAGCTGACAAACAGGCCGCTTACCGCGCCGACATCACCTACGGCACCAACAACGAATACGGTTTTGACTACCTGCGTGACAACATGGTCTACGAGGCGGCCGACCGGGTGCAACGTGGCCTGAACTACGCCATCGTCGACGAGGTGGATTCGATCCTGATTGACGAGGCGCGCACCCCGCTGATCATCAGCGGTCAGGCTGAAGACCAGACCAACCTGTACCAGGCCATCAAGCTCATCGTGCCGCAGCTGGAAAAGCAGGAAGGCGAAGCTGACCCGCGCACGGGCGAGGGCATCACCAAGCCGGGCGACTTCACGCTGGACGAAAAGAGCCGCCAGGTGTTCCTGACCGAGCGCGGCCATGAAAACGCCGAGCGCATCCTGTTCGGCATGGGTCTGATTCCCGAGGGCGCCAGCCTGTACGACCCGGCCAACATCACCCTGATGCACCACCTGTACGCCGCCTTGCGCGCGCAGCACCTGTACCTGCGTGACCAGCACTATGTGGTGCAGGCGGGCGAAGTGATCATCGTCGACGAGTTCACTGGCCGCCTGATGACCGGGCGGCGCTGGAGCGAGGGCCTGCACCAGGCGGTGGAGGCCAAGGAAGGTGTGGCGATCCAGCCTGAAAACCAGACCATGGCCTCGATCACCTTCCAGAACTACTTCCGGCTCTACAGCAAGCTGGCCGGCATGACCGGCACGGCCGACACCGAAGCCTACGAGTTCCAGGAGATTTACGGCTTGGAGACGGTGGTGATGCCGCCCAACAAACCCAGCCGCCGTGACGACCAGCTCGACCGCGTCTACAAAACCACGAAGGAAAAGTACGACGCGGCCATCAAAGACATTCGCGAGTGTTACGAGCGTGGCCAGCCGGTGCTGGTGGGCACCACGTCGATCGAAAACTCGGAAGTGATCTCGGACCTGCTCAACAAGGAGAACCTGCCGCACCAGGTGCTCAACGCCAAGCAGCACGCGCGCGAGGCCGACATCGTGGCGCAGGCCGGGCGCACCAAGATGATCACCATCGCCACCAACATGGCCGGCCGCGGGACCGACATTGTGCTGGGTGGCAATATCAGCAAGGCCATCGAAGCCATTGAGCTCGATGAGACTTTGGATGCCACGCAAAAGCAGCAGCAGATCGAAGCCATCCGCAGCCAGTGGAAACAAGAGCATGACAAGGTGACCCAACTCGGCGGCCTGCGCATCATCGCCACCGAACGCCATGAATCACGGCGTATTGACAACCAGCTGCGCGGCCGCTCTGGCCGCCAGGGTGACCCCGGCTCATCGCGCTTTTACCTGAGTCTGGACGACGCGCTGATGCGCATCTTCGCCGGTGACCGCGTCAAATCCATCATGGACCGCCTGAAGATGCCCGAGGGTGAAGCCATCGAGGCCGGCATCGTCACCCGCAGCATCGAGAGCGCCCAGCGCAAGGTGGAGGCGCGCAACTTTGACATGCGCAAACAGTTGCTGGAGTACGACGACGTGTCGAATGACCAGCGCAAGGTGATTTACCAGCAACGCAACGAGATTCTGGACGCCACCGACCTGTCGGCGCAGATCCAGGGCCTGCGTGAGGGCTGTTTTGAAGACATCGTGCGCCAGTTTGTGCCCGCTGAATCGGTGGAAGAACAGTGGAGCCTGGCCGCGCTTGAAAAAGTGCTGGAAGACGAGTGGCAGATGACGCTGGCGCTGCAAGCCCAGGTGAATGCGGCCAGCGCCATCACCGATCAGGACCTGGTGGATGCCGTCAAAGCCCATGCCAACCAAGTGTTTAACGAGAAGGTGGACCGCGTCGGGCTGGAGAATTTCACCCAGTTTGAGCGCATGGTGCTGCTGCAAACCATCGACAGCAATTGGCGCGACCACCTGAGCGCGCTGGACTACCTGCGCCAGGGCATCCACCTGCGTGGTTACGCCCAAAAACAACCCAAGCAGGAGTACAAACGCGAAGCCTTTGAACTGTTTGGCCAGATGCTTGACTCGGTCAAGAACGAAGTCACCAAGTTGCTGATGACGGTGAAGGTGCAGTCTCAGGAAGAAGCGGCCCTGGCCGCTGCCGACATGGAAAGCCGTGCTGAGCGGGTCACCAACGTCACCTACAGCGCGCCCACAGAAACCGGCGAGGTGGAGACGACCGTCGACAGCGCCACGGTGCCCCAAGACGTACCGCGCGTGGGCCGCAACGACCCGTGCCCCTGCGGTAGCGGCAAAAAGTACAAGCAGTGCCACGGCAAACTGACCTGATCTCGCCAAACCACCAAAAATCGGGCCTTGCGCCCGATTTTGTTTATCAGCCTCTGAATCCAGCCCCTTTTTGAAAGACCACCATGCCCGTCAACCTGCCTGCCCCGAATCCCGCTGAACTCTTCCCCATCGCCGGTGTGACCATCGGCATCACCGAGGCCGGTATCCGAAAAGCCAACCGCAAGGACTTGACGGTGGTGCAAATCGACGCGGGCGCCTCGGTCTCGGGCGTGTTCACCCAAAACCGTTTTTGCGCCGCCCCGGTGCAGATCTGCCGCGAACATCTGGCCGGTAGCCAGGGCATCCGCGCCATGGTCATCAACACTGGCAACGCCAATGCGGGCACCGGTGCCGACGGCCTGGCCCGTGCCCAGCAGAGCTGTGCCGCACTGGCAAGTCGGCTCGGCATCAGCGCGCAGCAGGTGCTGCCGTTCTCCACTGGGGTGATCATGGAAACTCTGCCGGTGGATCGCATCGAGGCCGGGCTCGATGCCGCCATTCTTGACGCCAAACCCAACAACTGGCTCAACGCCGCACACGCCATCATGACCACCGACACCGCCCCCAAGGCTTTTGGTGCGCAGGTGGTCATCGACGGTGTGACGGTCAGCATCACCGGCATCAGCAAAGGCGCGGGCATGATCCGCCCGAACATGGCCACCATGCTGGGTTTTATGGCTACCGATGCGAATGTCGCCCCCGGTCTGATGAAACAACTGGCGCTGGAGTTGGCCGAAGGCTCGTTCAACCGCGTCACCGTCGATGGTGACACCTCCACCAACGACTCCTTTGTGGTGATTGCCACCAACAAGGCGACTCACCCGCAGATCGACTCGCTGGCCAGCCCGGCCGGGCAAGCGCTCAAGGCCGCGATGCTCGGTGTGGCACAAAAACTGGCGCAAGCCATTGTGCGGGATGGGGAGGGTGCTACTAAATTTATATCGATCAAGGTCGAAGGTGGCTCGACCCAGGCCGAGTGCCGCCAGGTCGCCTATGCCATCGCCCACTCGCCGCTGGTCAAAACCGCCTTCTTCGCCAGCGACCCCAACCTGGGTCGTATCCTGGCCGCCGTGGGTTACGCTGGCATCACCGACCTGGACCAAACCGGCATCGACCTGTACCTGGACGACGTGCATGTGGCGGTCAAAGGGGGCCGCAACCCGGCTTACCGTGAAGAAGACGGCCAACGTGTCATGAAACAAAGCGAGATCACCGTGCGGGTGCTGCTGGGCCGGGGCAGCGCGGCTGACACCGTCTGGACCTGTGACCTGAGCCATGAGTACGTCACCATCAACGCCGACTACCGCTCATGAGTGACCGTTTTGACCAGCTGCTGGCCCGTGCCGAGCAGCTGATGGCCCGCATCGAGTCGGTGCTGCCGCAACCGCTGGCGCAGCCGGACTGGGCCGCCTCCAGCGCCTTTCGTTACCGCAAACGCAGCGCCGGGCGTAGCAGCCTGGAGCCGGTGCGCCACATCGGCGCGATGAAGCTGGCCGACCTCAAAGCCATCGAGCCACAAAAAGAGAAGATCCAGCGCAACACCTGGCAGTTTGTGCGTGGTGACCTGGCCAACAACGTGTTGCTCACCGGCGCCCGTGGCACCGGCAAGTCCAGCCTGATCCGCGCCTGCCTCAACGAATACGCCCACCTGGGCCTGCGCCTGATCGAGGTTGACAAGGCCGACCTGGTCGACCTGCCCGACATCGTTGAACTGGTGTCCGACCGGCCCGAAAAATTTATCGTGTTTTGTGACGACCTGAGCTTTGAGGACGGTGAACCCGGCTACAAGGCGCTCAAGTCGATTCTGGATGGCTCGGTGGCCGCCACCACGCCCAATGTGCTGATCTACGCCACCAGCAACCGCCGCCACCTGTTGCCCGAGCACATGAAGGACAACCTCACCTACACCCACGCGCCCGACGGCGAGGTGCACCCCGGTGAGGTGGTTGAAGAAAAAATCTCGCTCTCCGAGCGTTTTGGCCTGTGGGTCAGCTTCTACTCGTTTAACCAGGACGAGTACCTGGCCATCGTGGCGCAGTGGCTCACGGCCTTTGGTGTGGCCCCCACTCTGATCGAGGCCGCCCGGCCCGAGGCCCTGGTCTGGGCGCTGGAGCGCGGCGCCCGCAGTGGTCGCGTCGCTTACCAGTTTGCCCGCGACCTAGCTGGCCGCCAGTCGGCCGCGCCCGGTGCCGCCCAGCCATGAGCCAGCCAAACAAGCCATTGGTGGCCGACGGCCACGCAGCCCGAGAAGGTGGCCCGGATCGCAAGGTGGTCGATGTGGCCGTGGGCGTGCTGATCCAGCCCGATGGTCACTTTTTGCTGACTTCGCGCCCACAGGGAAAGGTCTATGCTGGTTACTGGGAATTTCCCGGTGGCAAGTTGGAGGCCGGTGAAACCGTGGAGCAAGCCCTGGCGCGTGAGTTGCACGAAGAACTGGGCATCACCACCGGCCAAATCCAGCGCTGGCGCGAGGAGCTGGTGGACTACCCGCACGCCCTGGTGCGCCTGCATTTCTGCAAGGTGCTCGGCTGGTCGGGTGAGTTGCAGATGCGCGAGGCGCAAAGTTTTGCCTGGCAGCAGATTCCGGTGAAAGTGGGCCCGGTCTTGCCCGGCACGATTCCCGTATTGCAGTGGCTGGCCGCCGACATCGGCTGGACGGGTGCTCTGTATTAAAGAGCTACCAGCCCTTGATATATAAGGGCTAGAGGCCAATTTGGCTTATAAGGGCTTGGCAAACCCGTTTTGCCGCCACGCCTCAAACACCGTCACCGCCACCGCGTTCGACAAATTCAGGCTGCGCTGGCCGGGCACCATGGGTAACTTGATCGACGTGCTGGGGGTAAAGGCCAAGCGCACGGTCTCACTCAGCCCCTTGGTTTCCGAGCCAAACACCAGATAGTCCCCCGGCTGGAAAGCCACCTCAAACACATTGCGGCTGGCGCGGGTGGTCAGCGCAAACATGCGCTCAGGCGGTGGGGCTTGGGTGGCCAGAAACGTGGCCCAGTCGGCGTGGCGCTTGACGGTGGCGTACTCGTGGTAGTCCAGCCCGGCGCGGCGCATGTGTTTGTCGTCCATCGAAAACCCCAGCGGCTCCACCAGGTGCAGCGTGCAACCGGTGTTGGCCGCCAGGCGGATGACGTTGCCGGTGTTCGGCGGGATTTCGGGTTCGACCAGGACAATGTGAAACATGGGGTGGATTGTCGCTGCTTGGCCTCAGCTGTTTTGCGCCTTGGGTGGCAGCGGGTGGGCATTGGAGCGCACCTCAGACGCGCTTCGCTTTGCGACATCGGCGCACCCTAATGGCCCACCCGCTGCGGGATGCGCTTAAGTTTGCCAACGTAAAAAAATAAGGCTCTGTACTTTAGTTCAGCTCCACTTGACTGTCGGGTTAGATGTTTTCCACCTTATCGCCTTTCCCGAGATTACATTTGAAACAAAGCGTGCGCAAATTCTCCTCTGTGTTTTTGCCTCCACGTGACCACGGGAAAATATGATCTACGTGCAATTCAACTGTTCCGTCCTTGGCTGGTGAAGCGCCGCATATTACGCACCTAAACTTGTCACGCACGAGAACCCTATATCGAAATGCCAGACTGATTGAGCGTGGAACTGGTTCTGCGTATTGCGGAAAATCTCTTTGAAAGACAGGGGTTGGCGCAGCCTCAACTGGCTGATCCTGTAAATCAGGATTCTCATTGATACTCTTCACAAATGCAGTTAGAGCCGCCCGCCATCCCCCCCATCGGCGAATATAGGCTTTGGGGCCGACAACCGAGGGTGAGCACTTTAGTTCACCGAAGTTTGGCTGTCTGCCATAGTGCGTCCAGAGCGTGAGAATGTTCTCGAAGCATTCTTCATCTGTGTAGCGCCTTCCCAATGGAACTGGATCAAGCCCAACTTCTGAAAGGATGGCCTCCCATTTTCCAAACCTCCTAATAATTGCGCCTCGATACAGCCCAAGGCGACTTGCAACATCGCTCTCGGTTACTGATTGTCCAGGATTGGCCGCCACAAATTGACGGATCGCTTGCAGCACCGTTTCACGAGATAGAGTTATCGGTCGCGGGGCAATTGACTCACTTATCTCGGCTTTATCCAAGGCTCCAATCCATGATCCAAAGCGATTTTCTAACGTTGAAGAGTGAACTTTGGCCATGTTGTTGAACAAGGCACGTGTAAGCCGCTGCCCTCGTACTTCAGTCGCAACGCGACGCAACTCCGACAATAGAGTTTCATCGGAGTATTCTTCAAGCTTGTTTAATTCATACTTCATAACTATCTAAAGGTGCTCAACGTATTGTTCAGACCAAGACCTGCTATGCAGGTTGGCCGCTGCTCCATATGCTGAACATGAAAATTTTCTGATAATGGGTTTCCACCTTGTTTTGCACAGATTCATGGCATCTCGATACTGCATTAAAAATGCCGACAAAAACTTCAGTCTACTATGGATGATTCTAGGCATCAAACGGGCTCAAAATTTGAAGCAAAAGTCCGCCACAGGCTGCTTAAAACCATCTATTCCAGACCTTATGCGCGGTTCTCAAACGATTTGCGCCATGAACACCAAACTGTGCTCGGGCAACATCGGGTAAGGCAGTGGGCCGATTTCGCAAAGCGAAGCGCGTGTGAGGCATGCTGCCCTACCCGATGTTGCCCTTCACGTGGCGCTACGGATACACCCGCCCATCCTTGTGAGAGAAGACCCAAACCCCATTCTCTGACCGGGCCACCAGATCGTCGTCGGGGTAACTCACTTTGTCACCCGGTGTCCTGTCGCCAACCTCCAGGTAGACCGCATCCATCGTGGATTCGTTGCGCAGTTGGTGGGCGTTGCCACTGCCCGCCTTGAAACCGGTGCACATGCCTGCGCTGAGTTCCGTGCGTCCTTCATCGGTGTGCAACACCAGGCTGCCTGACACAACATAAACAAACTCATCCTGTTGGGTGTGGGCGTGCCGCAGCGCCGAGATAGTGCCGGGTGGCAGCGTGGTGATGTTCACGCCAAAGTGGCTCAGGCCAAACAGATCACCCAGCGGGCGTTTAACCCGGCCTGTGACCATGGCGCGGAACGGCTCCGGGTAGTTGGAGGGTTGGGTGCGTGGTGCGGCGTCGAGCGCCACCAGGGCAAGTGGGTGGGTTGGCATGGCTGGTCTTTGGGAAGTCGGTGGTGCACACACCCTACATCGGGACGCAGCCACCTCACTCGGTCCGCGCCACCACCAAGCCCGTCACCACACTGGCCCCCGCCGCCTTGAGCACCCGCGCGGCGGTGAACAGCGAGGCGCCGGTGGTCATCACATCGTCCACCAGCACCACACGTTGGCCGCGCAGGGGGTGGGCCAGCAGCGGCTCCACGGCAAAGGCGTGGTTGAGTACCGTCAGACGTTCGCTGCGTTTGAGCGTGTGTTGTGCCGGGGTGTCCTGAATGCGCAGCAGGATGTCGGCGCGGGTTTTGGTCGGTTCGAGTGCGCGGGCCAGCAGCAGGGCCTGGTTGTAGCCGCGCTTTTTTAGCTTTTGGCCGGACAGCGGCATGGGGACCAGCAGGTCGGCGTTGTCCAGCGCCGGTTCCACCCAGGGGATGGCGCGCAGCAGCGTGGCGAAGCTGCGCACCAGACCCGGTTCGGAATGAAATTTGTAGTGCGCTATCAAGGTGGACCAGGGGTAAGCGTATGAAACGGCTGCCAGACAGCGGTCCAGTGGGGGTGGGGTTTTGATGCAGGCGCCGCAGTGGCGTGGCTTGTCTTGTAGCGCCGCAGGCAGGGGCAGGGCGCAGGTCAGGCAGCGAGGCTGCGGTTGTGCAAACTGGCCCACGCAGGCTTCACACACCGGCTGGCTTGGCCAGCTGTGGCAGACCCGGCACTGGCTGGGTAGCCTGGGCAACTTCCCTGTGATCAACGTGCCAAACATTCGCTCAATATACTCCCCGCTTCGCACAGGTTGCCAGATGCCCGCTTCTACCACGCCCCCCACCATTGATCCCCGAGCCGCCCAGCGCTGGCAACACCTGCCTGTGGCCGAGTCGCCCTGGCTGCACGAAGAGGTGGCGCGGCGCATGCAAGAGCGGCTGGATTACATCAAGCTGCAGCCCACCCGCTGGGTCCACTGGGCACCGTTGCGTGGCGGCATGCAGGCGCATGGTTTGCTGACGCAGCGTTACCCCAAGGCCGCTTGCACCGTTCTGGAAACCTCCGCGGCACAGGCGCAACGCGCGGCTAAAGCACTGTTGGCGCCGCGCTGGAAACCCCAAAGCTGGTTGCAACCCAAGACCCAGGTGAGCACGCGCATTGACCAACCGGCGCAGATGCTCTGGTCCAACATGGCGCTGCACATGGCGGCCGACCCGCAGGCGATGATGGCGCAGTGGCATCAGGCGCTGGAAGTAGACGGATTTTTGATGTTTTCGTGCCTGGGGCCCGACACGCTGCTGGAGCTGCAAAAGCTCTACCAGGCGCTGCAATGGCCCGCGCCGGCGCATCAGTTCACCGACATGCATGACTGGGGCGACATGCTGGCAGCCAACGGGTTTGCCGAGCCAGTGATGGACATGGAGCGCATCACGCTGACCTTTGAAACCCCTGAGCGCCTGTTGGAAGAATTGCGCGGTCTGGGCCGCAACCTGTTTGTCGGACGTTTCCCCGCGTTGCGCGGGCGGGGCTGGCACCAGCAACTGTTGGACGCGCTGGCACAGCAACCGCTGCAACTGACCTTTGAAGTGATTTACGGCCATGCGTTCAAGCCGCCACCGCGCTTGTCGGTGGGCGCCCACAGCGAGATTTCGCTTGACGACATGCGCATGGCTTTGCAGCGCGGCAAACGTCGGGACGGCGGCTTGCCGACCACGTCCACCGACCACGGTGCGCGGGGCTGACGATGCCCATGGGGGACCTCCCGTCCGCGCTGATGCTGGCTAGTCTGCTGCTGTTTTTGGCCTCAGTGGTGACGCTGCTGTGGGTGACCTGGCGCCACCATCGTCTGGGCCAGCAGACCCAAACCAACTTTCACGCCAGGTTGAGCGTGGAAATGGCGTGGACGCTGGTGCCCGCTGTGATCGTTCTGGCGTTGGTCTGGCCGATTGCCCAGGCGTTCTGGAGCCGCTGACCACCCCACCTGCCGACGGTAAAACCAGCCTGCCGTCATGGTTTCTGCAGGAAACCCTGGTGACGGCACGGTCACTGTGAACAATCGGACCGTGCCACGGCTGCGGGCACGGCGGTGTTTTCACCAACCCAGAACGTGGGGGATCAATGGTCACCAAATCGACTGGATGCCTTCTGGAATGGATCCCGGCGCGGGTTGCGACAACCGGCAAGGGCCTGGCTGTGGGTGGGGCTGCGCTGTCAGCCAACCTGGCCACGGCAGCTTGGGAACATGGTTTGCAAGACCCGGTGACCGCCAGTGCGCGCCAAGCCCAGGATTTGCACACTTGGATGATGTGGCTGATCTCCTTCATCTTCTTCGGCGTTTTTTCGGTGCTGGCGTATTCGCTGTATGCCCACCGCAAGTCCAGGGGGCACCAGGCCGCCCAATTTCATGACAACACCAAGGTCGAGATTCTGTGGACCGTGGTGCCGTTTGTGATTCTGGTGGTGGTGGCGGTGCCGTCCACCCGCGCGCTGGTGAATATGCGCGACACCTCGCAGCCTGACCTCACCGTGAAAGCCACCGGCTACCAGTGGAAATGGGGTTATGAATACCTGACCGGTGACGCCGCAGGCATCAGGTTTCAGAGTGTGCTGGCGACCACCCAGGAGCAGATCAAAGGTCAAGCACCCAAAGGCGAAAACTACTTGCTGGACGTGGACCGGCCGCTGGTTGTTCCGGTCAACCGCAAAGTGCGCGTGCTGACCACCTCGGCCGACGTGATTCACGCCTGGTCGGTGCCAGCGTTTGCGGTCAAGACCGACGCGGTGCCCGGCTTTGTGCGCGAGACCTGGTTCCGCGCCGAGAAAGAGGGCACCTACCGCGGCCAGTGTTCGGAGCTGTGCGGCAAAGACCACGGCTTCATGCCGGTGGTGGTGCAGGTGGTGTCCGAACAACAATATGCCGAGTGGACCGCCGAGCAAAAGGTGCTGATGGCGGCCAATGTGGAGGACCCCAACAAGGTCTGGGCCCTGGCCGAGCAGGTGGCACATGGCGAAAAAATCTATCTCGCCCACTGTGTCGCCTGCCACCAGGTCAACGGTAGCGGGCTGCCACCGGCCATTCCGGCGCTGGATGGCTCCAAATTGGTCACAGGTCCTAAGCTTGACCACATCGGCATCGTCCTGAATGGCAAGACAGGCACCGCCATGGCGGCGTTTGGTGCGCAACTCAACAACACGGACTTGGCCGCTGTCGTGGCCTATGAGCGCAACGCCTGGAGCAACCAGACTGGCGATGTCATCCAACCGGCTGAAGTACTGGCCCTGCGCGGCAAGTGACCCGAACGACCCGCGCCCCAAGGAGGACACACCATGTACGCCAGTGATACTGCCATCCACCCCGGCCATGAGGGCCACGAGGCGCACGCTGGCCATCCGCCCAAAGGCATTTTGCGTTGGGTGACCACCACCAACCACAAGGACATCGGCACGATGTACCTCTGGTTCAGTTTTGCCATGTTTCTGGTGGGTGGGGCCATGTCGCTGGTGCTGCGTGCCGAGCTGATGCAGCCGGGCATCCAGTTTGTGACGCCCGAGTTCTACAACCAGATGCTCACGCTGCATGCGCTGATCATGGTGTTCGGGGCCATCATGCCGGCGTTTGTTGGCTTTGCCAACTGGATGCTGCCGATGATGGTGGGCGCCTCCGACATGGCCTTTGGGCGCATGAACAACTGGAGCTTTTGGCTGCTGCCACCGGCTGCCATTTTGCTGACGTCCTCACTGCTGATGCCCGGCGGCGCTGCCGGCACCGGCTGGACGCTGTACCCACCCTTGTCGGTGCAGATGGGCATCGGCATGGACATGGCTATTTTTGCCATCCATATTCTGGGCATGTCGTCCATCATGGGCGCGATCAACATCATCACCACCATCCTGAACATGCGCACGCCGGGCATGACGCTGATGAAGATGCCGATGTTCTGCTGGACCTGGCTGGTGACTGCCTTCCTGCTGATTGCCTCCATGCCGATCCTGGCGGGGGCGGTCACCATGCTGCTGACAGACCGCCATTTCGGCACCAGCTTTTTCAGTGCTGCGGGTGGCGGTGACCCGGTGTTGTTCCAGCACATCTTCTGGTTTTTTGGCCACCCTGAGGTGTACATCATTGCCTTGCCGGCTTTTGGGGTGGTGTCGCACGTCATTCCCGCGTTTTCGCGCAAGCCGCTGTTTGGCTACACCTCGATGGTGTACGCCATTGCGGCGATTGGGCTGATTTCGTTTCTGGTCTGGGCGCATCACATGTATGTGACCGGCATTCCGCTGACCGGCCAGCTGTATTTCATGTACGCCACGCTGCTGATTGCCGTGCCCACTGGCGTCAAGGTGTTCAACTGGGTGACCACCATGTGGCGCGGGTCGATCACGTTTGAGACGCCGATGTTGTTTGCGCTGGGTTTTTTGTTCCTGTTCACCATTGGCGGCCTGACCGGTCTGGTGCTGGCCATCACCGCGGTCGATATCCAATTGCAGGACACCTACTACGTGGTGGCGCATTTCCACTATGTGATGGTGGCCGGTGCGCTGTTCTCGGCCTACGCCGGGCTGTATTACTGGCTGCCCAAGTGGACCGGCTACATGTACAGCGAGAGACTGGGCCAATGGCATTTCTGGTTGTCGCTGGTGTTTTTCAACGTGGCTTTTTTCCCGCAGCACTTTTTGGGGCTGGCGGGCATGCCGCGGCGCATTCCTGACTACGCCCAGCAGTTCACCGAGTTCAACCTGGTGTCGAGCATCGGCGCTTTTGGTTTTGGCATCAGCCAGCTGATGGTGCTGGTGGTGGTGTTCAACACCCTGAGGCGCAAAGAAAAAGCCCCCGCCAAACCCTGGGAAGGGGCCGAAGGCCTGGAGTGGACCGTGCCGTCGCCCGCGCCGTACCACACCTTTGAAGAACCGCCCCCGTTTGACAACTCACGGGCGCACGGCTGAGGGTTGTCATGAAAAACGATGCACTTCAACCCACACCCGCCAAGCGGCCCCCGCGCCAGACAGCGGCCAACCGGCGCCTTGCCATCGGTCTGGCGCTGCTGGCACTGGGCATGTTTGCCAGCTACATCCTGCGGCAGTGGTGGTTCTCCACCCATTGAGCCGACCATGAGCGCCCCCGTTGTCACCCCTAATACGTCGGTGCGGTTGGCCAATCGCCGACTGGCGTGGCGCCTGATGTGGGTGGTGGCGGGCAGCCTGCTGTTTGCGGCGGTCCAGCCGTCCTTGTACCGGGCGTTTTGTGAATGGACCGGTATTTACGACATCGACCGGGCCGACAAACTGGCGCGCAGCACCGTGGCGGCACGCGCCATCGGGATCGAGTTTGATGCCAACAGTTTTGACAACGGCCTGCGCTTCAGCCCGGAAGTCACCACCTTGTCGGTACAGACCGGCGACATCATCCACTTGACGTATCGGGTCGAAAACACCCGTGACACCCCCGTGATCGGCCAGGCGGTGCCCAGCTACGGGCCGAAACATGCCGCTGAATACGTGGTCAAGCTGGACTGCTTCTGCTTCAAACAGCAGACCTTTGCGCCACATGAGGTGCGCCAGTTGCCGGTGGTGTTCATCATTGACCCGCGCTTGCCGCCAGACCTGGCCACCGTGACTTTGTCTTACACGTTTTTTGAGGTGCCTGCGGGGTCGGTGCAGGCCCAGATGGCCAAAACCGAGGCAGCCCTGTGACACCACGGCCAGCCAACTCGTCGGCCGTGGGGCGCACCTTGCGCACGGTGGGTTCGGCCCTGTTCGGCGTGCGCGGCCAAAAGCGCCATGAGCAGGACGCCACCGCGCTGTCGCCGGTGGTCCTGGTGGTGGCCGCTGTGGTGTGTATGGTGTTGCTGGTGCTCGGTTTGGTCGGGCTGGCATCCCTGGCCGCTGGGGGGTAACGCAGCGCCGATATTGGATGGTTGACAGACGTTTTCAGGAGATCACCATGAGCCACGCCGCAGAACCGTCCCGCTATTTTGTGCCGACGCCTTCGTACTGGCCGCTGGTGGGCTCGGGCGCGCTGCTGTTGCTGGCGTTTGGCGCCGTGCTCACCATGAACTCGGTCGCAAACGGCGCGTGGGTGTTGTTGGCCGGTTGTCTGGTGCTGCTGACCATGCTGGTGGGCTGGTTTGGCCGGGTCATCACCGAGTCCGAGGCCAACCTGTACAACCTGCAGGTGGACCGCTCTTTTCGCCTGGCGATGGCCTGGTTCATTTTCTCGGAGCTGATGTTTTTTGCCGCCTTCTTTGGCGCGCTGTTTTATGTGCGGGTGCTGGCGGTGCCAGACCTGGCCAGCCCGGCGCAGGCGCTGCTGTGGGAGGGTTTTGCCAACACCTGGCCAACCGCTGGCCCCGCCGCCAAGGGGATATTCACCCCGATGCATGCCTGGGGCTTGCCCGCCATCAACACCGCGCTGCTGCTGAGTTCGGGCGTCACCATCACCTGGGCGCATTGGGGGCTGATCGAGGGCAGACGCACGCACCTGGTGGCGGGCCTGGCGCTGACGGTGCTGCTCGGGCTGGTTTTTCTCTCGGTTCAATGGGTCGAGTACCAAGAAGCCTATGACCACATGAACCTGAAACTGACCAGCGGCGTCTACGGGTCCACCTTTTTCATGCTGACCGGGTTTCACGGCTTTCACGTGACGCTGGGTGCCATCATGCTGATGGTCATTCTGGCGCGCGCCATCAAGGGCCACTTCACGCCGGAGCGTCACTTTGCCTTCAAGGCCGTGGCCTGGTATTGGCATTTTGTGGACGTGGTGTGGCTGATCCTGTTTGTGGTGATCTATTGGTTATGAACCGCTCACAGGTGCCCGGTGATCCAGCCAAAATAATGGCCGCCCATCAGCAGCACAAACAGCAGCACCGACAGGGCTACCCGCCAGGTCAGCGCCTTCACGGCCCGACGGGCGTTTTGCGGGTCGTCGCGAAACACGGGCAGCAGCGCGCTGCCCAGGCTGACCAGGATCGCGATAAGCAGGAGGATGACAATGTAACGCATGGGCGCGTGGTGGGTGGTGGCCGGGATGAAGGCGCGAGCTTATGACTTTTTTGACAGGGGTGCAGGCCAAGCGTCTGGCCATCAGCCTGGCCCTGATCGCCGCCTGCCTGGGCATGGCGCGATTGCAATGGTGGCGGGCCGAGACGCGCGGCGCAACCTATGAGCAGCAGCAGGCCACGGCCAGTGCGCGTCCGATGGTGCTCAACGCCGCCCGGCGTGATGACCCCGTGCCGCCGTGGCACCCGGTTGCCGCGCACGGCGTCTGGCTGGCCAACAGCACCATTTTTCTGGACAACAAGATGTATCGCCAGCGGGTGGGTTACCAGGTGTTGACCGCGCTGCAGCTGGATGGCACGCAAGCGGTGGTGCTGGTCAACCGGGGGTGGGTCGCGGCGCCGCGCCTGCGTTCCGAGTTGCCCTTGGTGACCACGCCTGAAGGTCGGGCCAATGTGGTGGGCATCGCCCGCCCGTTTGAGGACAAGGTATTTGAATTGGGTCAGAGCGTGCCGGACGGCCCCGTGTGGCAGCACGTGCGCGAGTCTGATTACCGCCAGCGTAGCGGGCTGGATGTGCTGCCATTGATCGTGCTGCAATCAGACGGTGGAGCGGGCGGCTCGGTGGCCGACGGTCTGGTGCGCGACTGGTCGGACGTTCGGGGTCCGGACAACCCGGCCTGGCGGCACATCGGTTACGCCATCATGTGGGTCGTTTTTGCGCTGATGGCCATGGGTTACAGCCTGGTCGCCTGGAAGCGGGCCTGAGCCCCGTGACGACATCCTTCAACCTCCCTACACGGCACCACCCATGACTGAATCCACTTTGAACCGGCCAGCCTCACGGTCTTCGGGGCGCTGGGTCTTGCTTGTCATGGCTGCGGTATGTGTGTTGCCCCTGATGGCGGCGCTGTACTTTCATTTTGTGGCGCCGCCAGCGGTCACCTCCATGGTCGGCCAGCCGCTGGCGCCGTTCGTTTTTCCGTACGCGGGCGTGCAGCAGCCCGATGGCCAGCCGCTGGCGGCGCCCGGTGTGGGTGGGCAATGGCTGGTGGTGGTCACGGGGCCGGGCAGTTGTGCCCAGGCGTGCCGCGATGCGCTGTACCTGACGCGCCAGGCCCGCACCGCCCAGGGGCGCAACATGGAGCGCATTCAACGCGTGTGGCTCCTGACCGATGCCACGCGGCCAGCCGACGAGTTGCTGGCTGTCCACCCGGATTTGCAGGTGCTTCGGGTCACTGACGACGGTGTGGCACAAAAGCTGGGCGGTGGCGCTGACGTGGCGGCGGCCCCGATCCATCTGGTCGACCGGCGGGGTTATGTCGTATTCCGTTACGAGGCCACGGTGGAGCCCGCAGCGTTTATCCGGGAACTGCGCAAACTGGTCAAGTTTTAAGCGGTTGACGGGGGGCGCCGCGGCAGCATGGCTCGCAGGCAGACCACCACAAACATCACGCCGCCGATGATCGCGATCAAGCCGCCCAGGCCCATCATGCCCATGCCAATCTTCTGGGGCAGCGAGGTCAGCACCTGCTCGGCACCGGCCACTTTGCGCTGCACGCCATACCCGCCCGACCAGGCCAGACCCAGCACATGCAGGAGTTGCCCACCGCCGTACACATAGGGCTGCCAGCGGGCCAGCCGCTCGTCCGGGGCGCAAAAACCCAGACGTGGCAACACCACGTAGGTCAGCCCCATGAAGGCCAGGGTGACGCCCACAATCGACCCGTGGTAGTGCGCTGGAATGACCACATTCGCCCCCTGGATCAGGTAGGCCAGCACACCGCCGGTGACAAACAGGCCCATCGAGGCCAACAACGCCGATTTGGCGGCCGCCACCTGGTGGCGCACCTGCCACAGCGACACCGCCGCCAGCAGCACCAGCGGCGCCATCAGTGTGTGGCCGTGTGCCATCAGCTGCATGAAGGCCCCCATGTGCTCGCCCGAGCCAACCTCAAACCTGGCGTAAATCACCGGTACCACCAGCAGCGGCAGGGCGGCCAGCAGAAACAGGCTGGCGGTGGCGCGACCCGACGTGGCCACGGGCGCGCCCAGCGCATCGGCCAGCCAGAACCAGGCCACACAGGCCAGCAGCGCATGCTGAAACTGCAGCACATGCCCACCACCCCAGAACACACGTTCCCAGCGCAGCTGTCCCAACACGTCGGTCACCGCCAGCCACGAGCCGACAAAACTGGCCAGGGCCACCGCCGCTGCGACGGCGCCCAGCCACACGCCCAAACGCAGCGCGGCATCGGCTGGCATCCCACCTTTGAAGCTGATCTGCGGCGGGATGGCCAGCAAGGCGTGCACCACGGTCAGGCCGACGCCGATCGCTGTCAGGACCAGTCCGGCGAAAAACACCGGCTGCTGCAGCACCGGAACGTAGTTGTTGAGCAGCGGCTGCGCATCGGGGAAAAACGGCGCCACACCAATGAGCGTGGTGCCCACCGTGGCCAGCCAGAAACCGGCCCAGCCCAGCGTCGCCCACCGGCTGTTGCCCGCCAGACTCCAGAGCACGGCCGCAAACGCCATGAACCAGATCAGCACCGACAGGTCCACATGCACCACCAGCGCCGCCCGAAAAAAATCGCGCAACGGGAACACGTGCTGAATCCCCGGCGTGCGCGACAGCACCAGCAGCAGCGCCAGCAGCCCCGAGCCGGTCAACGCGGCCAGCCCCAAGCCGAGCCAGGCACGCGCCAGCCGCGTTGAGGGGGCGTCCAAGCTTGCCATGGATAAACCGGACGGCGTGGTGATGGGCGGCATGTTTTGGGAAGGCGTTTTTCGGTTGTGAGCTATCTCAGCAGATAAACGCATCCAACTGTACGATAGGCGCGGTTTCGGTGCAGCTTTGAGACCCTATCCAGATGGACGGAGCCCAACCATGCGGTGTCTTCCTTGGTGAATCTGTATCCCGCCTACGACCTGTCGCCACTGGCAGGCCTGCTGCTGCTGGCGGCCCTGTTGGCGCTGGGGCCGGTGCTGTGGGTGTGGCTGAACCACCGGCAGGGTCGCCGCCACCAGAGGCAACACGCCTTGCGTGTGCTGACCCTGTTCCTGACCTTTGATCTGGTGGTGTTTGGCGCCTTCACGCGGCTGTCGGATTCGGGCTTGGGCTGCCCGGATTGGCCGGGTTGTTACGGCCAGCTGTCCCCGCTGGGTGCCGCCAACCAGATCACGGCGGCAGAAATCGCCCAGCCTGAGGGCCCGGTGACCCATGCCAAAGCCTGGATCGAAATGGCACACCGGTATCTGGCCATGGCGGTCGGCGCCCTGATCACCTGGCTGGCGGCATTGGCCTGGCGTGACTGGTGGCGACAACGTGCGTTGCCCCAAGCGCTTGCCCGGCAGACGCCGTGGCCCTGGCTGGCCACCCTGACCTTGGTCTGGGTTTGCGTGCAGGGCGCTTTTGGTGCGCTGACCGTGAGCCTGCGGCTCTATCCGGCCATCGTCACGCTGCATTTGTTGGGCGCGTTGGTGTTGCTCATCATGTTGGCAACGCAGGTAGTGCACGGTGATACGCAGGCGTCGCGGCGGGTTTTGAGCAAGGGGACGCGGCGCCACGTGCAGATGGCGTTGGGGTTGTTGCTGGTTCAGGTGGCGTTGGGCGGCTGGGTCAGCGCCAATTACGCGGTGCTGGCCTGCACCGAGTTCCCGACCTGCCAGGGCCGCTGGTGGCCCGAGATGGACCTGCGCGAAGGCTTTGGCATCTGGCACGAGCCGGGTCGCAGCGGTTCCGGTGCTTACCTCAGCCTGGCGGGGTTAACGGCGATCCATGTGGTGCACCGGTTGATGGCTGTGGTGGTCACGGGGGTGTTGCTGGCGCTGGCCTGGCGACTGCACCGCAGCCCGAGCTGGCGCAAGCTGGCGCGCTTGCTTGTGGCGCTGCTCGGTGTGCAACTGGCCACCGGCGTCAGCACCGTGGTGCTGGGCTGGCCGCTGTGGGCGGCGTTGATTCACACCGGGGGGGCCTCGGCACTGGTGCTGACCCTGACCTGGATTGCCGCCAGCCGGACCTGGCAGGCCGCTGCTGTAGCCACCGCCGCACCACCCGGTATGCATCGTTTTGGAGCACAGCCATGAGCGTTGCGATTCAACCCCTGGGGGCGGGCCGGTCGGTGTGGGCCCAGTACTACGCCATCACCAAACCACGGGTGTTGTGGCTGATTGTGTTTTGCGCGCTGATTGGCATGGTGCTGGCGGTGCCCGGTGTGCCCACGGTGGCGCAACTCGGCCTGGCGCTGACCGCCTGCATCGGTATCTGGTTGGTGGCGGGCGCGGCGGCGGCGTGTAACTGTCTGATCGAAAAAAGCATCGACGCCAAGATGAAACGCACCGCCTGGCGCCCCACCGCCAAAGGGGAGCTGGGGGGCGGGCAAACCCTGCTGTTTGCCGGCAGCTTGGGCCTGCTGGGCTCGGCGCTGCTGTACTGGTGGGTGAACCCGCTCACCATGTGGCTGACGTTTGCCACCTTTGTCGGCTACGCGGTGATCTACACGGTGATTCTCAAACCCCGCACCCCGCAAAACATCGTGATCGGCGGCGCCTCGGGGGCCATGCCGCCGGTGCTGGGCTGGGCCGCCATGACCGGGCAGGTGGGGCCGGAGGCGCTGATGCTGTTTTTGATCATTTTTTTGTGGACGCCGCCGCATTTCTGGTCGCTGGCGCTGTACCGTGTGGAAGAGTTTCGCCAATCCGGCCTGCCGATGCTGCCGGTGACCCACGGCCCGGCCTACACCCGGCTGATGGTGCTGATCTACACCTGGGTGCTGGCGGCGGCCTGCCTGCTGCCCTTTGCCTACGGCATGAGTTCGTGGCTGTACCTGCTGGCGGCGGTGGTGCTGAGCGCGGGGTTTTGCCGCTATGCCTGGCGCCTGTGGCGCAACTACTCCGATGTCTTGGCGCGCCAGACCTTTCGGTACTCCCTGACACACCTGAGCACCCTGTTTGCCGCCCTGATGCTGGATCACTATCTGCTGCCATAAAAGCCGCCCCGCCCGCGCCAGATACCCATCTGCCGACGGATTAAGATGCACCGATGAATAAACGACAAGCGCTGACAAAGCTGGCTGGAGGCGTCTTCAGCATCTGGACTGTAAGCCAATTGGCCGCCTGTAGCCAGGACGAACTGGCATTCACCGCCATCAACATCACCGGTGCCAGCTATGGCAAAGACTTTGCCCTGACCGACCACAACGGCCAGCCGCGCACGCTGGCCGACTTCTCGGGCAAGATCGTGATGGTGTTCTTTGGCTACACCCAGTGTCCGGACGTGTGCCCGACCTCGATGACCGAGATGGTGGCCATCAAGCAGCAGCTCGGCCCGGATGGCGACAAATTGCAGGGCCTGTTTGTCACCGTGGACCCCGAGCGCGACCGCCCCGAGATCCTCAAAGCCTACATGGCCGCTTTTGACCCCGGTTTTCTGGCGCTCTACACCACGCCAGAGAAACTGGCCGCGCTGGCCAAGGATTTCAAGGTGTATTACAAAAAAGTGCCTGGCGCCACACCCACCAGCTACACGGTGGACCACACCGCGGGCAGTTACGTGTACGACACGCAGGGCCAGCTGCGCCTGTTCACACGCTACGGCACGCCGCCCGAGAAAACCGCGGCCGATATCCGCCTGCTGCTCAAGTCAGCGCCCTGAATCCGCCGCCTACTGGTTGCTGATCTCCAGCGACTTGATCACGTGGCCAAACACCTGGGTGTCGGCCTGGATGCGGTTGGCCAGCCCCTCGGGTGACGAGCCCACCACTTGCCAACCTTGCTGAAACAGTTTTTGCCGCATCTCGGGTGTGCGGACGATGGCGCCGATCAGGCTGGACAACTCGGCCACGATCGGTGCGGGCAGACTCTTGGGTGCCGCCACCGCGTTCCAGATTTCCAGGTTGAAGTTGGCCACGCCCGCCTCGCGCATGCTGGGCAGCTGCGGTGCCAGCGCACTGCGCCCGCTGCTGGTCACGCCGATGGCGCGCAGTTTGTCACCCGTGACCTGCGCCATGGCCAGCGCCGGGGGCAACATCGACAGCTGCAGCTGCCCGCCCACCATGGCGAGCGCCACCTGCGCGTAGCCGGGGTAGGGCACGTGCATCGGCTTCATACCGGTTTTGGCATTGAGCAGTTCCATGCCGATGTGGCCGACCGTGCCGACACCGGGCGAGCCGTAGCTCCAGCTGTCGCCCGCCAGTTTGGCTGCCGCGAAAAACGCCGCCGCGTCGGCACCGGGCGCGTTTTTGGGCGCCATCAGCACCAGCGGCGAGACGCCAATCAGGCTCACCGGTTTGAGGTCTTTCAGCGGGTCATACGGCAGCTTGGGGTTGAGCAGTTTGGCCGTGGTCAGGTTGCCATTGATCATCAGGCCCAGCGTGTGGTTGTCGGTGGCTTTGGCCACAAAGTCGGCGCCAATGTTGCCACCCGCACCGACCTTGTTTTCCACAATCACCGGCTTGCCCAGCGCTTTGGATAAGGGCTCGGCCAGTGCACGTGCGGTCAGGTCGGGCGACGAGCCAGCGGGGAAGCCGACCACCAGGCGCACCGTTTTGCTGGGCCAGCCCGCAGCCTGCCAGCTGGTTTGTGCGCTGACGACCCCGGACAGTGCGCTGATGGCGATGGCTAAAAGTGTGTTGCGACGACTCGAAAAAGACATGTCTTGGCTCCGATCAACCATGAAAAAAACCCCGCTGCCGCAGGGTTCTGCAACAGCGGGGGTGATTATCGGTGGCGGGTGTGGGCGTTGACCGGGGTGGTCAGGCAAATTCAACCAGCGACTTCTTCATCTTTTTCATGGCCGCCACTTCAATCTGGCGAATGCGTTCGGCGCTCACGCCATACACGGCGGCCAGGTCGTGCAGCGTCATGCCGCCGGAGTTGTCGTCGTTGACCTTGAGCCAGCGTTCTTCGACGATGTGGCGGCTGCGCGCATCCAGCGTGTCCAGCGCCAAGGCAATGCCGTCGCTGGCCAGCACGTCGCGGTGGTGTGCTTCGATCATGGCGGTGGGCTCGTGGGCGGCGTCGGTCAGGTAGGAAATCGGGCCGTAAGCGTCTTCGCCGTCGTCAGAGGGGCTGGGGTCCAGCAACACATCACCGCCTGAGAGGCGCGCTTCCATCTCGATGACTTCTTCTCGCTTGACGTTCAGCTGCGACGCCATCGCGTCGATCTGGCTGTCGTTGAGCGTGTCGCGGTGGGAGTCGAGGTCGGCCATGGCATCGGCGCTGCGGAAACGTTGTTTCATCGAGCGCAGGTTGAAAAACAGCTTGCGCTGCGCCTTGGTGGTGGCCACCTTGACCATGCGCCAGTTTTTCAGGATGTATTCGTGGATCTCGGCCTTGATCCAGTGCAGTGCGTAGCTGACCAGGCGCACGCCTTGCTCGGGGTCGAAGCGTTTCACGGCCTTCATCAGGCCCACATTGCCTTCCTGGATCAGGTCACCATGCGGCAGGCCGTAGCCCAAATATTGCCGGGCGGTCGACACCACCAGGCGCAGGTGCGACAGCACCAGCTTTCCGGCGGCTTCCAGATCGTTGTTGATGCGGTATTGGCGCGCAAAGGTCTGCTCTTCTTCCAGCGTGAGCATGGGCATGCGGTTGACCGCCGAAATATAAGCGTCCAGATTGCCCAGCGCAGGAACCAGCGCCCAGGGGTTAGCCAGGGTCAGCGCATTGCTTGGGGTGCCAGTGTGAGTTGTCATGCCAGTACTCCTGTAGATGGACAGCCAAATGTTAGCACTCCCTCTGAGAGAGTGCTAATTGAAAAGTTCAATGGCGCACACAAGCCCGGTGATTGGGGTCATACGGCTGGGTGATTCAGCCCACAGGACAGGTGGTTTTCGGGTGAGAAAGGCATAATTTATTGATGCAACAGCGCAGCATTTTGGTGAGTCAAAGCCGCCGGGCCAGCAGCCTGCGGCATGGCCGCGCGCAGGGGGGCTGGTCATGACCATGCAGCCGCTGACCCACCACGACATTCTGGGGCTGATCGAGCCGTTCACCCGCAGCGGCCGCCAGCTTGACCTGCCTGCCAGCGACCGCATCCAGCGCCGTCTGGTGTTCAAGTCGCGGGCTTTTGACAACCCGACGGCGGCGGCCCATTTGATGACGGACACGCTGACGCTGGAGAGCCAGCCCAACGGCGCTTGTGTGCTCAAGCGCATCGTCACCCATGCCAGCGGTCTGGCGGCAACGCTTGTGGCCAGCGGGGCGGATGCGGGCGGTTTGCTGCAAGCCGTTGAGGCGGTTGAGCCTGCGTCGCTGTTTTGTTGTGGTGATGGTTGGACCCTGGCTTACAGCTACCGAGTGGGTTTGGCCGCTGCGGCGCCACCCACCCTGCTGCTGAGCCAGGGGGAGGTGCGTGTGCAAGACCTGACCTTGCTGCTGAAGATGCCCGCGGTGACCGGCTATCCGGCAGAACTGACCCTGAGTGCCGCAGCGGCCATTGATTTGCCGGACGATTTGCTGCAGGTGCTGGGCCGGGACTGGGCGCGGCTATCACGTGGTGCCAAAAACTGGCGCGGCACGCTGACGCTGCGTGGCCAGGCGCCCGAGCGCAGCCGCCTGGCTGAAAAGCAACTGGCAACCGCCGCCCGGCATCTGGCCTTGACACTGTCCCAACCCCCTGCACATTTCCACCAGAAACAGACCGTCGCCCGCTGGCAGGTGGCTGCCCGGCGCGCCGTGCCGTTGATGACCCTGCTGGCGCTGGTGCTGGCGGCGCTGGCGGTGCCTTATCTGGGGCTGGAGCAGAACTCGGTGTACTGGATGCTGATTTTTAATGCGCCGCCGCTGTTGTTGTTATGGGGCTTCAGCCTGCGCGAGATGCCCAGCTTTGACCTGCCGCGACCGCCCCGGCGCCTGACCGCGACCAGTTGGTGGCCCGAGCCGCCTGCCGCACCCAAGGCGGGCACCGTGGGCGCCGCACCGGCAACGCACCCCTGACCCTTTTTCAGACCACAAGGTAGACCATGCTTGGCAACCCCATGAACATCCCGCCGGTGTCGATTGCCGCCGCCAAGGCCGCGCTGATCGAGCAATACGCTGACGCCACGCTGCGCCGGCGCGCCTCCATGCTGTGGGGCACCCGCGGCGTGGGCAAGTCGTCCATCGTGCGCCAGGTGGCGGACCACTTCAAGGTGCCGCTGGTGGACCTGCGCCTGACCACCATCGAGCCGGTGGACATTCGCGGCGCCATCTATGCCGATGAGCGGCTGGCCAAAACCGTCTGGTTTCCGCCCGAGTTTTTGCCCTCACCCGATGAACCGGCGGGCATTTTGTTTCTGGACGAACTTACCGCGGCCGACAAACGCTTGCAGGTGTCGGCCTATTCGCTGATCCTGGACCGGCGCGTGGGCAACTACCACTTGCCCGATGGCTGGCAGGTGATCGCCGCGGGCAACGCCAGTTTTCACGACGCGGTCAGCAACGACATGGGCACCGCGCTGGCCGACCGCATGTTCCACTTCAACGTGCAAACGGTGATCGACGCCTTTCTGGCCCACGCCCTGGCGCAGGACTTTGCCCCCGAAGTCATGGCTTATCTGCGGGTGCGGCCCGACAAGCTGGACGACACGCAGGCGCAGTTGGCCAACGACTATTTGATCGGCGCCAGCCCGCGCGGCTGGGAAGACATCTCCAGCGTGCTCAAGTCGGGCTTGTCGGAGCAAGCCAAGCGGGTGTTTGTGCAGGGCCGCATCGGCGCGGCCAACGCCGCCGAGTTTTTTGGCGTGTTGCGCGAAATCCAGGCCGCCGTCGACGTGGTGCGCTTGCTGGCGGCCCCGCGCGGCACGGAAACCACCGCGCTGCTGCCCAAAACGCTGGACGGCCTCTACGGCACCATCTACGGCCTGTTGGCCGCCTGCCGCGATGAAGCCACGGTGGCCAGGGCGCTGGAGATCATCGAACAGTTTGCCGACATCCGAAGCAAAGCCCCGCTGCCCATTCTGGAGGGCCAGACGCTGGCGATGGAACTGCTGATGCAGCGTGCGCTGGAAAGTGGCCTGGAGGCGGCCATTCTCGACAGCCCGGCTTACGCGCGCTACTTGGAGCGGCGCGCCCGCGAGGACCAGCGTGGCTGAGAGCCAGAGCGCCGGCGCCACGCCGCACCGGCACCGCGGCACCCGCGCGATTGCGCGCATGGTGGAATACGCGCCATCCACCGGCGGGCTCGCTTTGTGGGTGAAACACCAGAATGTGCCGGATGCACAACCCGTATCAACCGCCAGCCCCTATGTCATCACGGACGGCGGCACCATTTTTTACCGTGCTGACTTCGAGACATTGCCGCTGCCCGAGCAGGTGGGCCACGTCGCCCACGAGGTGTTGCACATCGCCTTGCGCCACCCGCAGCGTTACCTGGACCTGAAGCATCTGCTGGGGGATGTGGACCTAGCGCTGTTCAACATCTGTGCCGACGCCATTGTCAACAGCGCCCTGAGCCACCTGAGCTGGCTGCAGCTGCCCAGCCACGCGGTGTATCTGGACAAACTGTTGAAGACGGCCCTGCAGCTGGAGCAGCCGGTCGACCAGGCCCTGCTGCAATGGGATGTGGAAACCCTGTACCGCGCGGTGGACGACCGGGCGGCGCAAGGCCGACGTGGCAAAGGTGCTGGCAACAGCGCTGCCGCGGCGCCCAACCCGTCCAACGCGGGGAACGCAGGCGCGGCCAATGCCGCCCGCCGGTCAACGGCCGAGTCCGGTGGGCACGGCCAGCCCGCTGAAGGCCAGCGCGCCGCGCGGGTGCTGGCCATGGGACGAGCGTCGCAGGCCGATCTGGTGCCCGGCCCCGCCACCCAGGGGCCGCCGGAAGAAGCGGCCGAGGCCGCCCGCCAGTGGCGCGAGCGCCTCACCCGTGCCCACGCCGGGGATGGCGCGCACTCGATGTTGCGCGCCCTGATGGCGGACTTGCCCCGCACCCGCACCCCCTGGGAGCAGGTGCTGCGCACCCAGCTGGCACGCAGCCTGTCCCAAGAGCCCGAGCTGTCCTGGTCGCGCCCCTCGCGCTCGTACCTGGCCAACCAGGGGCGCAGTGGCCCGCACCACAGCATGCCGTTCGAGCCCGGCACCAGCCCGAACCGGGCGGTGCCGCGTCTGGTGCTGGTGGTGGATGTGTCGGGCTCCATCGACGATGAAATGATGCAGCGCTTTGCCCGCGAGATCGAGGCCATCACCCGCCGCCTGGCGGCCGGTATCACGTTGGTGGTGGGGGACGACCGCGTGCAGCGGGTCGAAGTGTTCAAACCGGGCCGCTCCAAGCTGAGTGAGATGGGGTTTAACGGCGGCGGTGGCACCGACTTCACCCCGCTGCTGGAAGAAGCCGACCGGCACCACCCGGACATCACCGTGGTGCTGACCGATCTGGACGGCCCGGCGCGTTACCAGCCGCGCTGCCCGGTGCTGTGGGCGGTGCCGCAGGCCTTTGCCTCCGCTGCGCCGCCGTTCGGGCGCAAGCTGGTGCTGAGCTAAAGGCCGCTGCCATGACCGCGCCCCCGCTGACCCATCACGACATCCTGGCGCTGGTGGCGCCATTTGCCCGCTGTGGCCGTCATGTGGATCTGGCCGCCACGGACCGCGTGCAGCGGCGTGTGGTGTTCAAACCGACCGACCGCACCGCTGACGTGCCCGAGTTAACCGGCTTGCGTGAACGGCTGGAGCTGGAACAAGTGGCGGCCCGCAGCTACCGCCTGACCCGCACCCTGGTCTTGCCCAGCGGGTTGACGGCGCGACTGCAAGCCACGGGCGCCGAGCCCGGTGTTTTGCTGCGCCAGATTGACGCGGTGCCCGCGGCGCAGCACTTTTTAAGTGGCGAAGGTTTTGCCATCACCCGCCACTACGCCCTGCGCTCCGACGCGTTGGCGCCGGTGCTGACCAGCGGCGTGGTGCAGGTGGATGGGGCGGCCCTGACGCTGACGCTGACGGTGCCTGCTGTGCGCAACGTGTCAGCCAACGTGGAACTGGTCGCGACACCAGGCCAGGCGCTCGACATTCCGCAAGACCTGCTGGCGGTGCTGGGCTGGCCCTGGTCTCCTGTGAGCCGTGATTTGAATGGCTGGACGGGCAAATTTCGCCTGCGGGGCACATCCGATAAACGCACCCGCCGCGCCGAAGTGGCCCTGGAACTGGTCGCGCAGCACCTGGCGCAAACGCTGGCAGCACCCCCGGCTGACTTTCATGACCAGCATCTGGCGGCCCGCTGGCGGGTGGTGCTGCGCCGGGCCATCCCGGTGCTGACGCCGCTGTCGATGCTGGTGACGGTGCTGGCCATGCCGCGGCTGGGGCAAGACACGATTCCGGGCTTGTGGACGCTGGTGTACCAGGTGCCCACGGTGCTGATCGCCATCAGTTTCATGACGCAGGATCTGCCGCAGTTTGAAATCCCGCCCTGGCCGCGCCGCCTCGCTGCAATCAGCTGGTGGTCGTCCCGGACTTGAGGCGCTTGCCCCGGGCCTCGACGGCGGGGATGCATGGACCCTCTCTGTGATGCCGGATTTGATCCGCCATCCATGGCGCGCGCCCGGCGTTGGCGCCCGCCGGTCAGTCGCGCGGTGGCGAGCCGGCCAGCGAGGCCGCTTCCAGAATCGGGTGGTCAATCTTGTGCAGAAAGCCCAGCGTGGCGCGCGCCGAGTTGTTCAGCAGCTGGGCGATTTCTTCCACATCGTCGGGGATGGCGGCGTTCTCCCAGTCGACCGCGGTGTGGCGCGCCAGGCGCACCGCCAGCACCACACATTTGACGTTGCTGCGCTCGGCGTGGCGGTTGTCGCTGATGTTGATCAGCAACTCCGGCAGGTGCCACATCTTCATCAGTGCCTGGCGCAAGTCAGCCACCTCGACGCCCAGGATGTCTTTCTGGATGACGCTGGAGCGCAAGGTGCTGTCGGCCAATTGCGCGTCGCGGATCTTGACGGCCAGCGTGGGCGCATGTAACCACACCAGCATCTCGGCAAAATCATTCAGAAACGCCGCCTGGTGGATGATGGTCGCATCGGTATCGCCCCGGTGTACCGCGAACGCCAGTGCGAATTGCCCAGCGCGCTCTGCTCGTCGTAGCAGCTGTTGCAGCCCGTCGCGCGCTTGCGCCTGGTCGGCCAGCCAGTCTTCCACGGTGCGCTGCGGCCCGAAGTGCCTGAAAAAAGGCGAGATACCCATCAAGACCAGCGACGTGGTGATCGACTCCGTCTGGGTGGCGTGGCTGGGTTTACGCAAGCCGGCGGCAAAAGACAGGACTTTCAGTGTCATCAGCGGGTCTGCCTGAATCACCGAGGTGAGCATGTTGGCGTCCACATCGTCTTCCCGCGCGCGCAGGTCTTCCAGCGCGGCGGCCGTCGCGGCCAGCACCGGGATTTCGGCGTGCAAAAAGTACTGGGTCCAGGCGCCAATGTGCGGCAAGGCGGCCTTCAGATACGTGGCGGGCGGCAAGAGCGGCGCAACCGGTGCCGCCGTTGCAGCGCCAGGCTGGGGAGTGGGGTCGGTCATTTGTGTCCTCGTTCTAGATGTGGTCGGGAGTATCTGCGTTGCTGTCCGGGCGGTCAAGCTTGGATACGGCGCTATGGTTTTTATCGGCATCAGCGGTCGGATAATGAGCGGTTTACCCCTTTAGTTCAGGATTTTTATGGCCAACACCTCTCCAGACCATGCGGTGGCGTCACCCACCGCCCAGCCCTGCAGTACCCAGTCGCCCGAGCCGCGCCTGACCAGCCTGTCGCACGGTGGCGGCTGCGGCTGCAAGATTGCGCCGGGCGTGTTGTCCAGCATCCTCCAAGGCACCAGCGCCCTGCCGATCCCCAAGGAGTTGCTGGTCGGCATCGAAACCGCTGATGACGCAGCGGTGTACCAGCTCAACGACGAGCAGGCGCTGATCGCCACCACCGACTTTTTCATGCCCATCGTCGACGACCCGTTTGACTTTGGCCGCATTGCCGCCACCAACGCCATCAGCGATGTGTACGCCATGGGCGGCACCCCGATCATGGCGCTGGCGCTGGTCGGCATGCCCATCAACGTGTTGTCCATCGAGACCATCGGCAAGATTCTGGAGGGTGGTGCCAGCGTCTGCCGCGCGGCGGGCATCCCGATTGCGGGTGGCCACACCATTGATTCGGTCGAGCCGATTTACGGCCTGGTGGCGCTCGGCCTGGTGCACCCCAGCCGGGTCAAGAAAAACGCCAGCGCCCAGGTGGGCGACAAGCTCGTTCTGGGCAAGCCGATTGGCGTGGGCATCTTGTCGGCAGCCCTCAAGAAAAACAACCTGGACGCCGCCGGTTACGCGCAGATGATGGCCGTGACCACCCAGCTCAACACCCCCGGCCCGCTGCTGGCGGCCTTGCCGGGTGTGCATGCCATGACCGACGTGACCGGCTTTGCCCTGGCCGGGCACGCGCTGGAGATTGCGCGCGGCGCGGGGGTCACCGTGGCCCTGGACTGGTCACAGGTGCCCTTGCTGCCCGGTGTACGTGCGCTGGCCCAGGCGGGCAACATCACCGGTGCCTCGGGGCGCAACTGGGCGGCGTATGGTGCCGAGGTGCAATTGAGAGCCGACTTTGCCGCGGTGGACCAGGCGCTGCTGTCGGACCCGCAAACCAGCGGCGGCTTGCTGGTGACCTGCGCGCCTGAGGCGGTGGACGCGGTGCTGGCGGTGTTCCAACAGCAGGGGTTTGATGCGGCGTGTGTGGTGGGTGAAGTCACGCCCGCCACCGATGGTGCCAAACTGGTGCTGCGCTGAGGCGAGCTGGGCGTTTTTGTACTGCCCTCAAGCCTGCGCCGGGCCGCTGTATTTCTGGATGAAGCCGCGGTCAATGCGGTCCTTGAGCCACCACACCCAGCGCCCCTCAGCTGACCAGCCACCCCAGCTGGCAATGGCGTATGGTTCGCCGCAGGCCAGCAGGTTCAGGGTTTTGGCCTGCGGGGTGTAGGGTTTGGGCGCCACCCCGGCCAGCACGGCGCGCAGGTTGGCCGCCAGCGGCACCCCGGCGCGCACCGCATACACGCCGCTGCGCGCCACCGGGCGGTCCATACGGCTGGAAACGTCACCTGCCGAAAACACCTCCGGGTGGCTGGTGCTGCGCTGGAATTCATCAACAGCCACAAAACCCGAGTCATCCAGCGCCAGACCGCTGCCTTGCAACCAGCCGGGGGACTGCGCGCCAAGGGCCATCAGCGGCACGTCGCAAGCGAGCTGGCCGCCGTTGCCCAGCGACACGGCGGTGGCATTGATGCCGGTGGCACGCTCCTGAATCACGCTGATGCCGCGCTGGCTCAAAGCCCGCTGGATGCGCGCCTGCACGTTGGCCGGGTAATTGGCGCCCACCGGCGCGTCACCCGCCACCAGCGTGACCGACGCGCTAGAGAGCCGGTGCGCCACCGCGCAGGCCAGCTCCATGCCCGCTGCACCACCACCAATGACGGCCACGCGCAGCGCCTTGCTGGCAGCCAGCGCCACCACCTGCGGCCAGAGTGCGCCAAAGGCTTCGATGGGCCGCACAAACAGCGCATGCTGGCGCGCGCCGGGCATCATCTGCTCAATCTTCTGTCGGTCTTGCACCGCGCCGGTGTTGACCGACACCACGTCGTAGCGCAGCGTGCTGCCGTCGTCCAGGGTCACGGTGCGCGTGCTGGCGTCCAGGCCGGTGGCGCTGCGTTGCAGCCATTGCACGCCGCTGTTGGCCAGCAGTGGTGCCAGGTTGATCACGCAGTCTTCCAGCGCGTAATGGCCGGCCACAAAACCCGGCACCATGCCCGAATAAAGTTGACGTGGGAAGGGCGCCGCCAGCGTGATCTGCACCCCGGCCAGTGGCTGCGCGGCCAGGGTGGACAGCAGGTGCACGTGGGCATGGCCTGCGCCCAGCATCACCAGATGTTTCATGAAAGCGCTTTCGTCATGCGCTCAGTCTAACCAGTGCAAGCGCGCCAGATATGCCGTACTGGCACCACCGGTGTTGTCGCTGTCGGCACCCACGGCAATGGCCACCACCGGCGGCAGTGCTGCGCTCTCGGTGCCAAACAGGCTGGCAAAGTCATCCGCCAGCCGCCGGCGCTGGTTGACCCACTGCCCGGTGGCCGTTTCCGAGCCGGTCAGCACGATGTAGCGCACCCGCGCGCTGTAAGGGTTGGCCCCGCTTTTGCCCGCCGGGTAACGCGTGTCCCACAGGTAACACAGGGTCGCGCTGGGCAGGTCTTGCCCGGTGGCGGAGCGCGCCAGCGACAGGGCGGCGCGTTGCAAAAACGGGATGTCGGTCAGCGGCTGGTCAAACATCACGCAGACTTTGAGCGCGGCATCGTCACCGGTTTTGGTGGTGATGTCGGCCAGTGGCAGGCCTTGGGCCAGTTGCCAGCGCCAGGCCAGCTCAGGCGACGTTTTGCCGCGCCAGGCGTGGGTCAACACGCCGTAAGAGCGATCCGTTTTCATGCGTAGCGCGGGCTCGCCCGGTGCGGTGGTCAGCTCAAATGTGGTTAACGGAAACTTGTTATCCGGCAGGCCGCTGACACGCCAGGCTGGGTTCAGGCCACCGGGGGAATCTGCTTGGAATGCGGCCAAACTCTGAGCTAGTACGGCGGTGGTCCATGTGCATAGAGCACCCGTAGCAATGAACGGTAGCGCCCATCTGCAACCCAGATTGCGCAGGAAGGTCATGGCGCGAGTCCGTTGACTGTTCATTGCAAGTTTCCAAAGCAAAACGGGTTAGCGACAAAATTTGCGCTAACCCGTTAATTGAAATGGTCGGAATGAGAGGATTCGAACCTCCGACCCCTTCGTCCCGAACGAAGTGCGCTACCAGGCTGCGCTACATTCCGAAATATCTGGTGTTTGGACCGCTAAGACTGCCGATCCAAAAGTTGAGCCGCTAATTGTATCAAACACGTTTTGTGTGGTCCATCAGGCAGTAGTCCGGCGGCGGCAATCGCTCGCGCTGCCTCGTCGCTGGCGGCTTTGCGGGCCACATCGAGCGCACCGGTTGCCCGCACGATCTCCACCACGGCGTCGATGGCGGTGACGTCGCCGTTCTCGATGGCCACCTTGACCAGCTCGCGCTGTTGCGCGCTGCCGCGCTGCATGGCGGCAATGAGTGGCAGCGTGGCCTTGCCTTCGCGCAGATCGTCACCCAGGTTCTTGCCCATCACGGCGGCGTCGCCGGTGTAGTCCAGCACGTCGTCAATCACCTGGAATGCCGTGCCCAGCGCCTGCCCGTAGTGCGCGCAGGCCGCCTCGATCTCAGGTGATGCATCAGCCAGGATCGCACCGACGCGGGCGCTGGCTTCAAACAGTTTGGCCGTCTTGGAGCGAATGACCTGCAGGTAACCTTCTTCGTCCAGCTCGGCGTTGTGCATGTTCATCAACTGCAGCACTTCGCCCTCGGAGATCACGTTGGTGGCCTCGGACAGCACACTCATGATGCGCATGCTGCCCACGTCCACCATCATCTGGAAGGCGCGCGAATACAAAAAATCACCGACCAGCACGCTGGCAGGGTTGCCGAAGGTGACATTGGCGGTGGCATTGCCGCGGCGCAGAGAGGATTCGTCCACCACATCATCGTGCAGCAGCGTGGCGGTGTGAATGAACTCAACCACGGTGGCCAGGCTGTACTGCGCGGGCCCCTTGAAACCCAACGCACCGCTCATCAGCAGCAACAGTGCAGGGCGCAGTCGTTTGCCGCCGGCTGAAATGATGTAGCGGGACACTTGTCCCACCAAGGGTACACCCGAATCCAGGCGCTGCTTGATGACCAGGTCGACCTCACGCATGTCAGGCGCGATGACTGATAACAAAGATGAGGAGGGAGTTTGGGTGACTTGCAAGACAGTAGGCTCGGTAATGTGCGCAGATTATAGAAAGCTGCTCGCACCATCCTGGCGCGTTGTGTCAAGGAGTCTGTGATCAGTTTGCCACGTTGTGTGAAAACGTCAAAAGCCAAAAACGCCCGTCTGTGACATAATGCCGGGCTTCGCGAAAATCCGTTCGTGAAGATCTATACAAAGAGGTTCCTATGTACGCGGTCATAAAAACCGGTGGTAAGCAATACAGAGTTGCTGCTGGCGAAAAAATTAAAGTAGAACAGATTGCTGCGGACGTTGGCCAAGAGATCGTGTTTGACCAGGTTCTGGCAGTCGGTAGCGGCGCAGAGTTGAAGGTTGGCACCCCCTTGGTGTCCGGCGCAACGGTCAGTGTCACAGTGTTGGCACATGGTAAACACGACAAGGTCACCATCTTCAAGATGCGCCGTCGCAAGCACTATCAAAAACGTCAAGGGCATCGTCAACAGTTCACCGAACTGCTGATTGGCGCCATTTCTGCATAAGGAGTTGAGTCATGGCACATAAAAAAGGCGGCGGCTCGACGCGCAACGGGCGCGATTCCAAGCCCAAGATGCTCGGTGTGAAGATGTACGGTGGCCAATTGATCAGCGCTGGCGCGATCATTGTTCGTCAACGTGGCACACAATTCCACCCTGGCGTGAATGTCGGTATCGGCAAAGACCACACCTTGTTTTCCAAAGTTGAAGGTCACGTGGTTTTTGAAACCAAAGGCGCACTGAACCGCCGCACCGTGAGCGTGACTGCAGCCGCTTAACTGGCCGGTTGTCTTCCTTCCTCACAAGACCCTGCGCTCGGCGCGGGGTTTTTTATTTCTGAAGCATGGCCAGACCAGCCTGACGCTGCCCACAGCGAAGATCAGGTGATTTGCCGCCAACTAAAATGCGCATTTGCGGCATGGGCCGCAACCCGACGGAGCGGGTCAGCTCTGTCCCCAACCGATTGAAACCATGAAATTCGTTGACGAAGCCTACATTGATGTCTCTGCGGGAGACGGCGGCGCAGGCTGTGTCTCTTTTCGGCACGAAAAATAC
>Ga0209066_10000561_pt1 | contig 53288 bp, 35 predicted proteins | sample All_14_2_FD_187198 | JGI IMG/M metagenome (GOLD analysis project Ga0209066, IMG submission 187198) | Freshwater microbial communities in response to fracking from Pennsylvania, USA - Allegheny Zone_MetaG_DW_15 (SPAdes) (version 2) ...
GAAGACCCACAGACCCTCCTCAAAGTAAGGGAGGTCGTTTTGGAGCTTTTGGGAAAAGCCCAATCGGAAGAGGCGGATTGGTGGGAAGAACTCTCGCCTCAGCAACAAGTGAGGCTTGACAAGGCAATGGCAGATGCAAAGGCTGGCAAAAATTTGCTCTCCCATGATACAGCGATGGCGGAGTTAGATAAGCGCCTTCAAAAACTAACGAATGGCAATTAAAGTTACTAGGCACAGTGATGCGCTCCAAGATTTGATGGTAATTGTGGACTACTTTGAGTCCAAAGGAGAGGTGCAGGCAGCTTTCGGTTTTAGGGATAAAATAGCAGATAAAATTGCCTTCATCTCAAAATTTCCTAGGGCAGGCCGCCCTTCGAAAAGCCGCAAAAACTTTCGTTATATCTTGATAGATAAGCACCGCAGGATGTATTACCTCCACACCAGTAAGTCGCTGACCAACTTGGCATTTTTTGATGCAAGGCAAGCCCCCGACAAAGCACCGTTTTGAGGTTCTCCCGACCAATTTCCATGAAATCCACCAGACTTTCTTCCACCATCTTTCTCGCCTTGCTCATTGCCTGGCTTTTTTCCTTCTGTAAAAAAACGGGCACCAGCACTACCGACAGCCCCTTCCGCAACGTCCGGGACAGCGTTGCCTACGTCGGCATGGCCACCTGCAAATCCTGTCACGCCAACGTCCACGAGACCTTCCAGCACACGGGCATGGGGCGCTCATTCGACCACGCGACCCTGCAAAAAACCGCCGCCAAGTTCGGCCCACAGGCCGTCGTTTATGATTCGCTCCGCAATTTTTACTACCATCCTTTTTTCAAGGATTCGGTGATGTACGTCCTCGAATACCGCCTCGAAAATGGCGACACGACCCACAAGCGACTGGAAAAAATCAGCTTTATCGTCGGCAGTGGTCAGCATACTAACTCGCACATTATCAACGAGAACGGGTACATTTACCAGGCCCCAGTCACATGGTACACTCAGGAACAGCGCTGGGACCTGGCGCCCGGATTCAAGGTGAACAACAGCCGCTTCGGGCGCTGGCTCACAGATGAATGCATCACCTGCCACAACAACCTGCCGGAACAAATGCCTGGCTCCATGAACCGCTTCTCGAAAATGCCCACGGGCATTGAGTGCGAACGCTGCCACGGCCCCGGTAAGCTGCACGTGGAGGAAAAACTCAAGGGCATCGTCGTGGACACTGCCAAGCAGACCGACTACTCCATCGTGAACCCCCGCCGCCTGCCCCGTGACCTTCAGATGGACCTCTGCCAACGCTGCCATTTGCAGGGCGTGGCCGTTCTGAACGAGGGAAAGACATTTTACGATTTCAAGCCGGGGATGCAGTTGAGCGAGGTGCTCAACGTCTATCTACCCCGCTACACCGACACGGATGAGCATTTCATCATGGCTTCGCAGGCCGATCGACTGCGCATGAGCGAGTGCTTCAAGCAGTCCAAAGACCTGAGCTGTATCACCTGTCACCAGCCGCACCGCAGCGTGGAAATCACCCCGGCCAGCCAGTACAATGCGGCCTGCGTGAAATGCCACCAGCCCACCGCCTGCACCGAACAAGCCGCCACAAGGGCCTCAAAATCAGACAATTGCGCAAGCTGCCACATGCCCAAATCCGGCAGCACAGACATCCCGCACGTGCGCATCACCGACCACCGGATAGGGTTGCCTTCGGCGGCTTCCGCTTTGCAAAAAAAGGCGTTCCTTGGCATCCAAAACATGACCTCCCCAAATCCTTCGCCGCTCGACATGGCCCGTGGCTACCTCGCCACCCATGACAAGTACATCAATTCGCCTGTGATGCTCGACAGTGCGGCGTTTTACCTTGCAAAATCAACTGAAAAACCGGAGCGGCTGCTCCCTGTGAAGATTCATTTGTTGTTCCTAAAAGAAGATTGGAAGGGCATCATCGCTGCCGCAAAATCAATGCCTAAAGACCACTCTGACGGCTGGACGAGCTACCGCATTGGCGAAGCTTATTTCAATACAGGCGACCCTCAGACAGCACTGAGTTATTACGAAATGGCGTTGCAACACTACCCGCTGCACTTGGATTTTTTGGAGAAAAAAGGCGCTGCCATGCTGGCCCTGAAACGCATTGCGGAAGCGAAAAAAGTCTTCGAAAATGTGCTGCGGGAAAACCCAAAACGCCCTGTAGCGCTGCTCAATCTCGGCTACGCAAACCTTTTGACGAACAATCTCCCACTAGCCGAAAAGCTGTACAACCAAGCCCTCGCCCTCGACCCCGACTACGAGCAGGCGCTGTTGAACAAGGCGGCGTTGTTTATTTTGCAAGGGAAAAAGGCGGCGGCGAAGGGGCTACTGGAAAGGGTGCTGAAGTTGAATCCACGAAATTCTCAGGCTAAGGAAGGATTGCTCCATTTGTAAAAGTTGCTTTGTCACATAAGCAGGTAAATCTTTCTACATTTACCCCTTCAATAAAACAACCAACTTTTCACAAAGATGAATCAGAGCAAACCGTTAAAAAATTGGGCAATTTTTGCCGTTGGCCTATTATTTTCACTGGCATCCTGCAAACAAGAACAAAAACAAGAGGAGCTTCTCACAGTCCGCTTGGATGCTGCTTCGGCGGCTAAAACGGCCAAAGAAATCGAAGCGCAAGTGACGGCAAAACTGGCCGATGGTCTGCAAATCAGCCTTTGGGCCTCCGATTCGCTGGCCAAAGACCCCACCTGCATGGCGATGGACGACGAAGGCCGGGTCTATTTGACCAACTCGAACCGCCAAGCCAATTCCGAGTTTGACATCCGGGGGCATCGAGACTGGATGACCCAGTCCATTTCCTTTCAGACTGTGGAGGACAGGCAGGCTTTTCTTCGCAAGGAGTTTGCACCAGAAAACAGCAAAAAAAACGAGTACCTCAAGGATTTGAACAACGACGGCAGCCACGATTGGCACGACCTCACTATCGAAAAGGATGATATTTGGCGCATTGAAGATACGGATGACGATGGTTTGGCCGACCAGTCCACCCGGGTGGTGCACGATTTTAATACGGAAGTGACCGACGTGGCGGAGGGCCTGCTTGTGCGTGACCACGATGCTTTCATTGCCATAGCACCCGATTTATGGCATTTGGAAGATATGAATGGCGATGGAATATGGGAGAAAAAGACGAGCATCAGCACTGGCTATCAGGTGCATATCGGATTTGGTGGGCACGGCATGTCGGGTGTTCGGGAAGGGCCGGATGGTCGCATTTACTGGGGGATTGGCGATATTGGAGCCAATATCACAGCACCGGACGGGCGCAAATTTGAAAACCCAAATTCTGGCATAATCTGCCGTTCGGAGCCGGATGGCAGCAACTTTGAAATCATTGCAACTGGCGTCCGCAATACGTATGAGTTCGTTTTTGACGATTATGGGAACATAATAACGGCAGATAATGACGGCGACCATCCCGGGGAGAGCGAGCGCCTCGTTCATGTAGTGGAGGGCATGGATGCTGGCTGGCGTTCCAATTGGCAATATGGCAAATATACCGACCCAAAAAACAACGGCTATAATGTCTGGATGGACGAAAAACTCAGTGTGCCACATTGGGACGGACAGGCGGCGTATATATTACCGCCTTTGCAGAATTACCACAACGGCCCAACGGGCATGATATACAACCCCGGTACAGCCTTGGGAAAGGAATGGGTGAAAAAGTTCTTTTTGGTGGAATTCGTTGGAACAACTACGGGGTCGCATATCTGGTCGTTTGGCCTGAAACCCAAAGGGGCGACGTTTGAACTGGACGGAGAAAAGGATTTCCTCAACGGCATTCTGCCGACAGGCATCCAGTTTGGCCCAGATGGCGCCATGTATGTGGCAGACTGGATAAACGGCTGGGACCCCAAGGAGGATGGCCGTGTCTGGAAGATTGACGTGGCGCCAGACAAAAACGATTTGGCAGCAGAACGCAAAGAGACACAGCGGCTTATGCAATTGGATTATGCTAAAGAATCAGTTGAAAATCTGGGCAAATTGCTCACCTACGCCGACCAGCGCATCCGCCTGAAAGCCCAGTTTGAACTGGTAAACCGGGGCAAAACGGGTGCAGCGGAATTGAAAAAAGCCATCGCTCAAACTGAAAACCAACTGGCACGGATTCATGGGATTTGGGGCATTGGACAATTGCTGCGGAAGGACAAAGCTTATGCAGCCGAATTAACCCCATTATTAAAGGACGGTGACGATGAAATGAAAGTGCAGGCCATGCGCATGTTGTCCGATGCAGGCATCAATAATATGGCCGCTGAAATTATCCCATTTTTAAACAGCCCCAATGCCAGGCTTCAATATTATGCCGCTGAAACCTTGGGTAAAATAAAGCATGATGCTGCTATCCAGCCATTAATAGCCATGCTGAAAGCCAATAATGACAAGGATTTATACCTTCGCCATGCGGGTATATACGCCTTGGCGAGTATCGGGAAGGCAGAACCTATGTTGGCATTGGCAAAAGACCCAAGCAAGGCTTTGCGCACGGCAGCCGTGGTGGTGTTGCGGCGATTAAAAAATGAAGGCATGCAGATTTTCCTTCAAGATGCGGATGAATATATCGTAGCAGAGGCGGCCCGAGCCATCAATGATGATTTGTCCATAAAAAATGCGATGCCAGCCTTGGCAGCCATGTTGGCGGACAAGCGTTTTCCTAAAAATGAGCCGATTTATCGTCGTGCTATCAATGCCGCCGTGCGCTTGGGCGGTGACAAAGAACTGGGCCTGCTGTTTGAATATACCAAGCGGACGGATATTTCGGATGCTTTGAAAGAAGAAGCATTTGCGGCACTGAGTACATGGGCCAATCCTTCCGAAACCGACCGGGTGGATGGCTGGTACAGGGGCAAAGTCGAGCGTGATGCCGCAAAAGCACAAAATATTGTGAAGCCATATATTGCCACCTATTTAGCGGATAAAAGCTCTGTTGTTTTGATGGGAGCGGCCAAACTACTGGTCGGCTTGAACATCACTGAAGTCAATGATAAGCTGGCTACCGTGTTTTATGCGTCAAAAGATGCCACGGTGAAATCTGCTTTATTAACTGCTTTAAATGACCTTAAATATGCGGATTTGCAAAAAGCCATCAAAGCGGGTATGGCTGACGCCAACGCAGATGTGCGCACCACTGCCATTGGTTTGCTGACCAATGAAACTGTGAGCAAGGAGAGCTTGCCGGAATTGGTGAAACTCATATTCAGCAAGGGCAGCATCAAGGAGCAGCAGCAATTATTGGTGACGATGGAGAAATTGGACGACGATAAAACCCAACCTGTATTGACTGATTTATTTGGTCAATTTAAGGCTGGAAAATTGTCGCAGGACGTGCGTTTGGAGTTGAAAGAGGCCATAGATTCTTCAGGAGCTACCAATTTAATTGCGGAAATGGCTGCTATGAAAACGGACAGCTTAAATATTGGCAAATATGCTGACGCCTTATATGGTGGTGATGCTGGTTGGGGAAATGGCATATTTTTCTGGAACTCGACGGCGCAGTGCACTCGTTGCCACGCATATAATGGAGAAGGCAGTACGGTCGGACCGGATTTGGGCAATATCGGCAATGTTTTATCCAGGGAAAAAATACTGGAGTCCATTGTTGACCCGAGTGCCCGCATATCACCGGGTTATGGCAATGTAACCCTCAAATTAAAAGACGGCCACGAAGTTTTCGGCATGTTGACCAAAGAGACGTCGGAAGAACTGACACTGAAAACATCGGAGGCCGAGCCTTTGGTCGTGGAGGTTTCAAGGATAGAAAAGCGGGAAAATATGCCATCTGGTATGCCCGCAATGGGCGAGGCATTATCCAAGCGGGAATTGCGCAGCTTAGTGGAGTTTTTGGTGAATTCAAAAGGAAAATAATCGGCTTGGGGGCCTTCTATTCTAGGAGGAAGGCCCTCGCCAATTGTTCCCATTCCTCGTCCAAACTACCTGTGAAAACAGGCTTTCCAGCCTGCCGATACCAGTAGCCAGCATTCCACTGGTCGCCTTCTTTTCGATGCAAATAAGCATGCAGCCATGAACCATCATGGGTGTGTATTTCTTGGGCGATGTTGTGGGCGGTGTCCCAGTCGCCTTGGGCATCGTGCCATAGAGCTAACAACAAATCTGAAGTTTTGGGTTGATTTTTGGCCGTTATTGAGTCTTTGAAAGCTTGAAAGGTCATATCGGTATCAATTAATCGTTACGCAATTGGCCTTTACCCAGCCTTGTTTCTTGTCAAGGCTTTCAACTTGATACCAAGTCGGGGTGGCGTTTCCATTATCATCAGACATCAAACTTTTCAAAATAATAACTCCCTCGTATTGCTTGAAAAAACGGGTCTTGACGGCAGACTCCTTCGGTTCGATTTGCATTGCTACTTCTTTTCTACTTATATAGCCAGTCGGATAACCCTGGGGGTTTGAGTTTATGGTTGGTGCTGCTTGCATTGATGGCCTTTTTTTAGTTTTCGCACTCTTTTGTGCAACCGTGCTATCTATGGATGGTGCAGGGGAAGAGGATTTTTTTTGCGCTGTTGTACCAACAGGGTTTAGTGCTGTGGTGTCGGCAGCTATACTTTGTTGCAAAGGGGGTTCCATGGGCGCTTTTTCAGCTTGGTTGTCCCCGCAACTCAGTATGAATATAACCAAAACACATGACAATAACGTGGGTAGATTTCTTTCCATTGTCTGATTTTTTTCTACAAAATACGCCTTTTCATCAAGATTGTTCTTGCTAGGGATATTCTAAATTTCATTTATCAAATGCAGGAATGCGATGCGGTCCTACAACTACTGCTGTCAATTGCGTGGAATATAAAAAAATAGCCTCTACGTAACACAGTTTTACGCAGAGGCTTATTATGATTGGTTTTTAACTACAATTGTTAGAACAACCCACTGATATTCCCCTCCGCATCAATATCAATATTCTCTGCAGATGGGTGGTCGGGTAGGCCGGGCATCCGCATCATTTCGCCAGTGATGGGCACGACGAAGTTGGCTCCAGCGGCTATCTCGATTTCCCTTACGGTGATGGTGAAACCACTGGGGCGGCCAATCAAATCAGGATTGTCGGACAGCGATTTTTGCGTTTTTGCGATGCAAACCGCTGCCCCTGATAGCCCCAGTTTCTCGATGCGCTTGAGGTGGATTTTTGCATCAGCAGAATATTCTACCTTGGCAGCGCCATAGACCTTCGTTGCAATGGTTTCAATCTTCTTTTCAATCGGCCAAGCCCAATCGTAGAGCGGTGTGAACTGGCTGGTGCTGCCCTCTGCTGCTTCCGCAACGGCGTTGGCGAGGTCAATCGCACCTTCGCCGCCCTTTGCCCATACCTCGGCCACCACGGCCTTGAAGCCCATTTTTTCGCAACGGTTTTTCACCAAGGCGATTTCCTCGTCCGTGTCGGTCGTGAATTTGTTAATGGCCACGACGGCGGGGAGGCCGTACAGCCTTGTGTTTTCAAGGTGTTTCTCCAAATTCACCAAGCCTTTTTCTACGGCTTCGGGATTTGGAACGGTGAGTTGCTTCAGGTCGCCGCCACCGTGGTACTTCAATGCCCGGATGGTGGCCACGATGCACATCGCCTTTGGTGCCAATCCGGCACTTTGGCATTTGATGTCCATGAACTTCTCAGCGCCTAAGTCGGAGCCGAAGCCCGCCTCCGTCACCACCCAATCGGCCAGCGAGAGGCCCGTTTTTGTTGCAATGACCGTGTTCGTGCCCTGTGCGATATTGGCGAAAGGCCCACCGTGGATGATAGCCGGATAGCCCTCCAATGTCTGCACTAGGTTCGGCTGGATGGCGTCCTTGAGCAGCGCCGCCATTGCGCCCTGCGCCTTCAAATCCCTTGCGAAAATGGGCTGGCGGTCCATCGTGTAGCCCACGAAGATATTGCCGAGGCGGCGCTTTAGGTCTTCGATATTGTTGGAGAGGCAGAGGATAGCCATGACCTCGGAGGCCACGGCGATGTCGAAGCCCGTTTCCCGTGGGATGCCGTTGCCAGTGCCGCCAAGGCCGACGATGATTTTGCGGAGCGACCTATCGTTCATGTCCATCACCCGTTTCCAGAAAATCTGGCGGGGGTCGAGGCCGAGGCTCACTTTTTTGCTCTGCAAATTGTTGTCAATCAAGGCGCTGAGCAGATTGTGCGCCTTTTCCACGGCACTCAGGTCGCCCGTGAAGTGCAGGTTGATGTCCTCCATCGGCAGTACTTGGGAGTAGCCGCCGCCTGTTGCACCGCCCTTGATGCCGAACACTGGGCCGAGCGATGGCTCCCGCAACACCACGCAGGTCTTGCGCCCGGTGCGGTTCAGGCCCTGGCTGAGGCCAATACTCACGGTCGTTTTGCCCTCACCCGCTGGGGTGGGGGAGATGGCGGTGACCAGAATGAGCTTGCTCTGCTTGATTTTATCCTCGTTGATGAGGTTCAAGGGCAGCTTCGCCTTGTACTTTCCGTAGAGGTTCAGGTCGTCGTGGGAGATGCCGAGCTGGTCGGCGATGTGCTGGATAGGCTTGAGTGTTATCGTCCTTGCGATGTCGAGGTCCGTCATAATTTGGCTAGGTTGATTTTGTTTGAAAATTGGCTGTCGGAACCCTGTTTTGTCCCGACGAGGGGCTAATGTAGGGTGAATTTGGTAAAATGAAAGAGAAGTTTCCGTGAAATGTATCTTTCAGGTTGAATCCAGTTATTTAACAAAAATCGCCTTCTATGAAATTGATTTCATTGATTGTTTTCCTGCTTTTCGTTGGTCATGCTTTCGCCCAAAAACCCAATCTTGTCCTGAATCCCAGCTTGGAGGATTTTAAGCCGGGCAAGCAGTATAAATCATGTGTTTATGGCAGTTCAAATACGGCTTTCATCAATGCGATGGCCCATTGGACCACTTTTTTGGAGAGTACGCCAGATTTGGTGGTCTGGAACGATAGCTGCTTTTTCCCAAAACCTCATTCAGGTCAGAACGCTGTGGGCATCCTTACCTATCTGCCTGCCATTGATATTGGAAAAAACCTTGATTACCACGAGTTTATCCAAGCGAAGCTCAGCAAACCGCTTGAGATTGGGAAGGAATACACTTTCTCCTGCTATGTCCAGTTGGGAAGGTCAGCTGGGGAGAAACATATCCGCCAGCTTTACCACATGTTTAAGAACCTGGAGGTGCTGCCCGTGGCTGCGGGCGGCTTGGGCGTCTATTTTTCGGAGGCCGAAGAAAGAGACATGACCATTGATGTGGCTACGCCGCAACTGGTTTGGTATGAACCGATTGTCACGCAACAAGGCGAATGGCTCCAAATCAGCAAGACTTTCAAGGCAAGCCGACCTTATCAGTACTTTACCATCGGCAATTTTTATTCAGACAATGATACAGCGACCGACCTCAAAAATTTTGAGGAGGTTCAAAATTATAACATCGAAACCAAGAATATTCAACTCAAAAAACGCCGAGTTGGCTACTACCTGTTTGACGATTTTTGGTTGGGCGAAGGGCCACCGCCTGCTCCAACTCCAAGCATCGCCGAGGAGCTGAAAAAGTCGAAAGCTTACACTTTCAGGAACGTAAACTTTGAATCCGGCAAAGCGGATTTGCTAGCTGGCGCAATGCCCGAACTCGACGGCCTCCTCGATTTTTTGAAAAACAACCCTGAAGTCAAGGTCGAAATCGGTGGGCATACCGACAATTTGGGCGAAGGTGCTGCCAACCAGATTTTATCTGAAAACAGGGCCAAGGCAGTTGCCAGCTACTTGATTTCCAAAGGATTGGATGAGAAAAGGATTGCAGCCAAGGGTTTTGGCGAAGCCAAGCCAATCGCCTCCAATGCCTCCGAAAATGGCCGCTTGAAAAACCGCCGGGTAGAGTGTAAAATCCGCTGATTTTCTCCCTAAAAAACAAAAGGCAGCCGCCCCGAATGGGCGACTGCCTTTTTTGTTTCAAACTGCTTTTTGTTTCAAAAAGCCTAGTCTTTGCTCACCACCAGCTTCCGCTCGAAGCGCTCTGCACCCGCCTTCAGGCTGACGATGTAGAGGCCGCTGCTCATGCCGTCCAGTTGGATGCGCTCGTTCACGAAACGCACTTCTCCGAATGACTTGTGGAGCATCAGTTGGCCGATGTTGTTGTAAATGTCAAGTGTCACGGTGGCTGGCTCGGAAAGCTCTGTGAGCGTTACCGTCACTTCCCGGCTGGTTGGGTTCGGTGACAGGCTGAACTCAACCACGTCGCTGTTCACTTTGCCTGTCGGCAACGCTTTATCCACGACCACGCTGCCAGTAGCGCCTGGGTTCGGGTCGCAGTTTGGTTGCGCTGGTTGGCCGCTCCAGTTGCCGTTGACGGTGGTGAGGGCATTGTCGAGGGCAGTTGCGTACACGCCGGATTGACCGGGTGAGAGCAGCAAATTGCCACCGAGGTAGTAGTTCACCAAGTCAATCAAACCGCCGAGGTTGTACGGATACAGGTGCTCAACGCCGTTTTTGTCGAAGACACGAAGCTGGCAAGTACCGTTCTGGCACTTTTTCAAGCTTGGGTCAATGGACAAACAGCCAAGGCTTTGGCTGCGGATGCCTTGCATGCTCAGGCCGTTGTACTCAACGTTGAAGCGCATGTTGAGCAGGAATGCAATAGCGTTGGCGGCCAATGTATTCTTCATGCCACCGGGGCCGGTTGGGTTGCAACCTAAGCAGTTGGTCTGCTGGCAAGCGCCAAGTACGCTTGGGAAGCCGATGCCAGGCAGCAGGTCAGCGACGCACTGGGCTTGGGTCAATGTCAGCGAATTGTTCGGACCACCGATGGTCAACGGACCGTAGTTGTTCAGCAAGCTCTGAATCATCTGTAGGTTGATGCCGCTCTCGTTCGGGTCTTCGCTTTGGAGGCCCCAACCCGTCTGCGAGAAGGTGTTCAACGGCTGGCATGCGCCAGAGTAGGTCACGGAGCAGAGTTCTGGGAACTCATTGCCGCACTGGTCGGCGATGCGGAAGTAGAAAGTACGGCCAAATGTGAATGTACCATCGCCCTCAGGGTCGGCGCAGTCCCAAAGTGCAGACCAGCTATCGAGCGTCACCACCAGGTTCTTGCCGCTGCACAGGTCGTAGAAACCACCTGCCAAAATCAGTTGCTGAATTTTTGATGTGAAATCGTAGCTCGTCGGGCAAGGCACTTGGTCAATGCATTCGAGGTTCGTCACGTCAACGCTGTTGCCGCTGATGGTTCCACCACCGCCGCCAGGGCAGATGCCCACAGGTGGCTGGTCGTCATTGGCGTAGTAAGTAAACGACCAAGGATGGCTATGACCGCCGCAATCGGTGTAAACATAAGTGTAGGTGCGGATGCCACTGCAGCCCGCTTGGCTGATTTCTTCGTAAACTGTTGGGCCAGTTGCAATGATTTCTTGGCCGCAGAAGTCGTAAATCGTTGGTGGAACTGGCGGCTGTGCGTAGTCGAGGCAAGCCACATAGTCCGTCACATCTGGATAAACGTAGAAATCAGCGGAGTAGAGGAAGTTGAAGGTTTTGCTCCATGTGTGGGTATTTCCTTCGCAATCCTTGTACGTCCAAGTGTAAGTGCGGATGCCTTCGCAGCCACCATCATTCGGTTGGCTGGTGATAACTGGGCCGATGGCGTTCAGCAATTTGCCGCAATTGTCAAAAACAACAGGCGGTGTTGGCTGCTGCGCATTCAATGGGCACTCAACGGTGACGGTTTCGCTGGCGGGCACTGTAAAGTCCAGGTATTCAACCAAATAGGTGAAGCTCCACTCCTTGCTGTTGCCAGCGCAGTCGGTGTACCTCCAGGTGTAAACCCGGTGGCCTTCGCAGCCAACCTTTGGCGTAACGTTTATCAAAACAGGTGTGATAGCCTGACCGCAGGCGTTGGTGACAACTGGCGGTGTTGGAACAACATCTGTTTGGTCAGGGCAAGCTACCGTTGCACTGCCGTTGGCAGGCACGCTGAAAGGTGCGGGCACGACCGTGTAAACAAAGCTCCATTGTGCCGTATTGCCCTCGCAATCCGTGTATGTCCAAGTGTAGGTACGAGTACCTGCGCAGATGATTGGATTCGGATTGTTGACGATGACTGGGCCAGTTGGCGTAATCACCTCACCGCAGTTGCTGAGCACTGTCGGAGGTGTAGGTTGCACTGCCAAACCAGGGCACGAAACAGTTGCAGAACCGTTTGCAGGAACTGTGAACGGGTTGCGCTCAATGGTATAAACATAGCTCCAAGTAGCTGTATTTCCTTCGCAATCCGTGTAGGTGTAGGCATACGTCCGAGTACCCTCGCAGCTCAGTGGGTTCGGATTGTTGGTGATGACTGGCGCTGCAGGCGTCAATATTTCACCGCAGTTGCTGGTGACGACTGGCAGGGTAGGGGCCACTGCCTGCGCTGGGCAAGCCACCGTCGAAGCACCATTTGCTGGAACCGTGAATGGCAGTCGCTCAATGGTGTACACAAAGCTCCAAGGATGCGAGTTTCCTTCGCAATCGGTGTAAGTCCAAGTGTAGGTTCTTGTGCCTTCGCAAGCAATTGGGTTCGGGTTGTTGGTGATGACTGGGCCAGTTGGTGTAATTGTTTCACCGCAATTGCTCAACACCGTTGGTGGCGTGGGTTGGGTTGCTTGCGCTGGGCAAGCAACAGTGGCAGCACCATTCGCAGGAACAGTGAAGTCATTCCTTTCAACAGTATAAACAAAGCTCCAGGTCAAAGTGGTTGGACCACTGGTGTAAGTCCAACTGTACGTGCGGGATCCTTCGCAGGTCAGTGGGTTCGGGTTGTTGGTGATAGTCGGGCCAACTGGCGGAATATTTACACCACAAACAACCACCACAGGTGGAACAGGCAGGGTGGCCGACGCCGGGCATGCCACAATTGAGTCGCCGTTCGGTGGCAATACCAATGTGCCACTCTCGTCTATTTGACCATCACAGTCGTTGTCAATATTGTCACAAATCTCCGCTGCGCCTGGGTTAATGTTTGGATCGCCGTCGTCGCAATCTGTGTCAACACTCACATAGCCAGCTTCGCAACTGTTTCCACAGAATGTCCTTGCAAAATCGGGATCACCGTAATCGTCGCCGTCGGAATCAAGGTAGCAAGTGGTGACATCTCCGATTGGGTCTGTAAATACAAGGCCGCGGAGGTCATCCGGCATATTGCCAAATGATGACGACCATACACCATCTGTTGTCACGTTATTGAACGAGCTGCCAATATTGCTGATGATAAACTTGCCATTCCCTTTGTAAGCTGCACCAAAGGTTTCGCCATCGGGGGTTCCGATAATTGGAATATTGGTGACGGTGTACGGGGAAACTGGGAGTATTTTTTCAAAAATGACCGTACTGTTACCAGACCAATGGTACAGCATGTTGTCGTCAGGGTTGTAGCAGATGACTTCACCATCAGCGCCATTTCCAAGTGCCGTCAGCAAGGTTTTGGTGGCCGTTGCTGGGTCAATATCATAAAGTGTTTCCGGCACTGTGGCGCCGTCACCTGTCACACCGAAGAGTTGTCCGCCCGGTGAGAAAGTAATGGAGGAGAAATTATCTCCCAAATTGCCAATCTGGGTGAGTTGGTCGGCAACAAGGTCATAGGTGCAAAGCAGCCTGCCGCTCACTCCACTGACTTTTACCAAGGCAAAGTAAACACCCGTTATCGGATGGCGAGCCAAACCGTTGAAGCCAGTCACCGTGAAGCCTGTCAGTTTAGGTGATTTGCTGTCAACGACCAAGTAGGTCAAAGTATCCACCGTCCAAAGCGAATCTTGGAACGGAGAGGCACCAACCAATTTGGAAATGCAGGATGCAGGTACGCAGACCCCACCTTCGTCAGTTTGACCGTTGCAGTTGTCGTCAATCTGGTTACAGATTTCCGTTGCGGCCGGGTTCACGTCTGGCAAGTTGTCGTTGCAATCCGTGTTGTCGCTCACATAGCCAGCACCGCAAGTTTGGCAGAATGACTGTGAAACGTTCGGGTTGCCGTAAGTGTCGTTGTCGAGGTCACGGTAGCAAGTGACCGTATTCAAGCTGTAGCAAATTTGGAGCGCCCAGCTAGTCAAGGAGCCACCATCGGGGCTCACGGCGTCGTTGATGGTAAGCGTCCAAGTGCCGGCGATGTTTTGACCACTCAACCCTGAAAGTGCGTTGATGGATTTGAAGTTGCCGCTCAGTGCAGGAGGCGTTGTATTGCACATTGCTTCCAAGTCGGCAGCCGTAGAAGTCGCTTGGTCATCGAAGCCAAGTTGGAAATTATCGTTGGAGCAACCAAAAGAGGATGCAGGAACGCCAGGCCTGTCAAACAAACTTATTGTCGTTCCGCCAGGTGAGGTCAAGGTCATTGCCACATCGCCGACCCAGGTGTGTGTGCCGTTCAGGTTGATGACATTCACGTCAGCTATAGCTCCACCACAAACTGCCGGAATGACAATCGTTGAAGTCACCGTTCCAGATTGGGGAATTGTCACAGGCACGTTGGTGCTGGTGTAGGTATTGCAGGTAATGTTTGCGGTGGTAAATGAAAATGGCGTAGCGTAATTGCCTGTGCCACAAGTGTTTACTCCCCTGACCCGCCAATAGTAGGTGGTCAGTGGTAAAAGGGACGTCGTCTGATAGCTGGAGGCTGTGAGTCCAGTTGGGTTAGCCACGATGTTTGTGAAAGCAGCATCCAATGCCAATTGCAGGTCGTAGGTGGCCACGTTGGCACTAGTGTTCCAAGTCAGCAGCGGGTTGACTTGGTTGGTTGCATTGTTGGCAGGCGTCAGTAGGGTTGGCGCTGCTGGAGACCCGTTAAAAATCTTCAAGGTAACGGGTGTGTTCACTATGTTTGAACCGTTGACCCCTGTAACAGTAATAGTGTAGGTGCCAGGTGCAGCAGCGCCAGTGTTGCCAATGGTCAAGTTGCTGGTGCCACCGTTAGCTGCAATTGGGTTTGATGAAAAGTTGACAGTCGTACCTGCTGGGTTGCCTGTTGCGGAGAGCGTCAAGGCAAATGTAGTACCGTTTGTCAGTGCATAAACTGCATTTGCGGGAGCACAAACAGTAGCCGTTGTAGGTGATGCTGCTAACAAGCAAGAGGATGGCATGTCAAACGCTTCCACGCCGTCTGTTACACTGTTGCTACTGCCTTGTGTAGCACTAAAGCCGAGGCCACGGCGGGCAAAAACCTCCCAAATCCGGCAACGGTTGGCTCCGCCATACAGCGCTTGGTCGGCGTTTAGGATGGCATTCCTGCCGTCCACAAAGCCGGGGCTGCAAACCTGTAATTTCATGCCTTCATTCACCAAGTTCATGGCAATGTCAAAACCAGCGCCTTGGCCGTGGTCGTCAATCATTGCCCAAGTGAGGTCCCAAATCATCCCGCACCAAACGTAGCCTACGCCGTGAGGCACCGCCAGTGTTTTGATGTCATCGTAGGTGGCGGTGTTGATGCCCATGTTGGTTGAGTAGGGGGTCGGGCGGATGCCGGGGCCGTTGGCTGGTTGCCCGAAAAGATAGGTTCCTATACCCCTTGAATCAGTGCCTTGGTCGCCAGGCTCCAAAGTGGTCATCAAGGCGTACCAGTCACTCCAACCCTCGCCCATTTGTTCTTGATTGCTAAGGCAGCCGGAGTTGTTCGGGCCTCCTGTGAAACGGTTTGAGATACCGTGTGCGTATTCGTGTGCGATAACGCCATTGTCCAAATCGCCATCCACATCGGGGTTAGGATTTGTGCCAATGTACATTTGCATACGTGGATTGCTGCCATCGTTTGGTGTAGCGAAGTTGGCGTTGTTGGTACCACTGCCATCCTGCGCTTCAGCTTGGACGTAGTCACTGCCCGCACCTCCATTTCCGTAATTGTTTTCTTGGAAGTTGCCGCTTAACTCGTCAAAACCGTAGGCGTAGGCGAAGTCGTGGATAAAATTGTTCCAATAAAACAAGTTGGTGACTGCCGCTGGCCGATAGGTGCTAGGAGCTTGGGTCAAGTCCAGCGGAAAATTGAAAATCAAGTTGGCACCGCCATCAGGGCTGGAACCAGCGTCAGGGCTGTTGTTTGCGTCAGTGTCCGTGTAGGCATGGACGTTGTTGCCTTGGGTGGTCGTGAATTCCGCACCAGATACCCCATTCGTGTCATGCCATCCAAAAGGCGACGCAACGGGGTCGGCAGGGTCGGCTACCAATACCCGGCCATCGGCAGGAGGGAAAGGTGCTACGTGGTTGGGGCTTTCAACGGGTTCTGGATAAACACGGTACTCGTTGCCAACCAAAAGGCTGAATGGCTTCTCCTCTTCCATTTTCAAAAAGTCCATATCAAAAACCGTCTGATGCGGGTGCTCAGTGGTGTGCTCGAAATGGCAAGCTTCCGCCGCAGGGCCAAAATCGCAGGAAACCACGTAGTTGTTTTTGTCCAACAACTTGCCCGTTTCGGCATCAATCCTTGCCAGCCACCAGTTTTGATGGTCGGTAGTGTAGATTTCGACCTGCCAAGTCAGCCTGACTCCTTCCTTGTGGTTTTCCACCGGTTGGTAAACGAGCTGCACTTTGATGTCCTCGCTGGCGGTAACGCCTTTGTCAAAAATGGTTTCCCGCTGGGGGCCTTTGCTGGCAGATTTTTGGATGAAAAGGCCATCGCTCTTAACGCCCAGCGCATTAACTGCTGCTTGGATTGCCTCTTGAGGTGTGAGCTTTGGCAGTGCTTTTTCAGCCCTTTTTTCATCGCTCAACTGAACGAATCTGCTGTTGAAAGTCAACAGTTCGTCTCCTTTTGTGATGTGAGCGCCCATGATGGCATTGTGTACGGGAATGCCATCAATTTGCTGTTGGAAATAGACGTGGGTCAGGCCACTTTTCTTGCTGAACGTTTCGGATGAAACACCCATCGTTCTTAGGTCGGCATCGGGAGGTAGGTTTTCCGCCGATTTAGATTGAAGTAGCTGCCTTGCCAAGTCTGCCTTCGTGCCCACTTGGGCAAACGCAGGTAGCGCAAAGCAAAACAGCAACAGCACGAGCAACTGTCTCGTGAAGGTTAAAGTTGATTTACAAGCCATTTAGCAATAGTTTGAAGGTTACTAATATGAAAGTTGATTGAATTCCAGCAGTTTAAGTAGTAACTCGAATTGGGAAGATAGTGACAACCACAAATTGTGGTTCATTTTGCCATTCTTGGCATTTTGTTAAATCGCTTTCAGGAAATGAGCAGTCAAGAAGAAAATTGTAAAACGAACACTTCGGATTCTAGGAAATCGAAGGCGAAAGGTACAAATACTGTGCAAAGAATACCTTCTAAAATTTGGATAGCACTATTTTTTTGGAATATTTTTGACTGGTAACGAAGGCTGGGTTGCGTTTTGAGTTGTGGAACTGCTTCGGAAACAATATTGGGAATGAATATTTTTGAAAGCGAATTAAGATGAAAATTTAGATTCTCAGTTCAAAATGCAAACTCTTTCATTCCATAAAAAAAGGCCTCCATTGCTGGAAGCCTTTGAATATTGTCGGGGTGACAAGATTTGAACTTGCGACCACACGCCCCCCAGGCGTGCAAAAACTGGTTTTATCTGATTTGAAATATTTCATAAATGGCTGATTATCAGTGTATAATTTCCAAATGAATTCATATCTTTACATAACAAACCAGCATTCTGCTGGCAAATCGCTGGCAAATTTGCCAGCAGAAAAATGTAAAGATGACAGTTTCCGCCAAAATCGAACTCGACAAACGCAACCAGAAGAAGGATGGAACCTACCCTCTGAAGCTGCTCGTCGTGATTGACCGAAAGCCAATCAGGATTCCGCTCGGTTACTCCATCCCTGAAAACGATTGGAACGAAAAAACGCAGGCGGTCAAGGCGACCAGCAAAATAGTCGAAAACACCACAAGGCTGAACGCCAAATTCCAAAAGGAAAAGACGCAAGCCTTGGAGAAAATCACCCAACTGATTGACAATGGCCAACTCACGGGAATGAGCCTTCCCGAAATCAGGGCAAGGCTTGTCGGCAAGGCCAAGGTCGAGCCTCACCTGTTGGAGTTCTTCAATGCCATCATCACCGAACTGGAGATTTCAGGGAACGTTGGCAATGCCAGGGTGTACAAGATGGTGAGGGACAGCATTTCCAATTTCCTGGGGAAGAAGGACATTCCCCTGACACAAGTTACCTATAAATGGCTTGCCAAATATGAAACGTGGTTCCTTAGCGGCGGCAATTCGGTCAATGGCCTTTCGGTCAACCTACGCACACTCAGGGCCTTGCTCAATAAGGCCATCAAGCGGGAAATTCTTTCAAGCGAATCCTACCCCTTCAAGAAATACTCCATCAAGAACCAGAAAACCAAGAAAAGGGCCGTCAAGCAAAATGGCCTGGATGCCATCAAGGAATACCAACCCATCTCGCCCAATCAACAAAAGGCCAAGGATTACTTTTTCATCAGTTACTATCTTATGGGGATGTCGTTCGTAGATTTAGCCTTCTTACAGGTAAACAACATCGTGAACGGAAGGATAGAATACAAAAGGAAAAAAGGAGGGCGGCTTTACAGCATCAAAATCACGCCACCGCTTCAAAAATTGCTCGACAAATTCCTGCTGGATAAAAAAGACGATGACTTCATCCTCAACGTCATCAAAGAGAAAGTGGGGAGACACCTTTATAATAAGGTGTCCTTCAAAAACGGAATCATTGGGTATTTTGCCGAAGGCGATGACCAACCAAGGAGGTTCAAGGTTTCTGATACACTGAAAACCCATATCGAAGAGAAACGTGAGGGCAAAGAACAACAAGCGTTTTTGTTAAACCTGATTTTCACGGAGGAGCTAAAGAAGCAGTACAGAAATGTGAGAGACGAGTTGAAAAGGTACAACGACAACATGAAGGTGATTGGCCAAGCCTGCGGGATGAACCATAAAATCACCAGCTATGTTTCCCGACATTCGTTTGCTACCATTGCGAAGTTCAAGGGTGTCCCTGTCCCAATTATTTCACAGGCGCTTGGACACGAAAGCCTTGATACAACAGAGACCTATTTGGCAGAATTTGACGATGAAGTGATGGACAAGTACAACGAGATGATTATTGGAGAGTAGTTTAACTAAATTCAGTCATGGGTATTGCTGCCCACAAAGGGGTGACAATTCTGGAAAGCAGTAATGAGCAATGAGCGAAAATCAACGCATCGAATGGAAATCAAGCTGGCGGGATGAGTACCTCCAATGGGTCTGCGGCTTTGCCAATGCAGAAGGTGGTGTCCTTGAAATCGGAAAGGACGACCGTGGACAGGTCGTGGGCATCGAAAACGCCCGTAAGCTAATGGAGGACTTGCCCAACAAAATCAGGGATGTCTTAGGTATTATTGTTGAGGTCAACCTTCAACAGCACGGTGACAGTGAATGGATTACCATTGAGGTTGAGCCTTACCCATTCCCCGTAAGCCTCCGAGGGCATTACTATTTTAGAAGCGGCAGTACCAATCAAGAATTGAAAGGGGCCGCGCTCGACCGTTTCCTTCTGCGCAAACAAGGCAAGACATGGGACGGGGTACCCGTCCCTTTTGTGAATGTCGACCAATTGGAAGAGGCAGTGTTCACCCATTTTAAAAAACTGGCGGCCAAAAGCGAACGCATAAGTTTAGAAGATTTGGAGCTAAAGCGAGGTGAACTGCTGGAAAAACTCCACCTTATTGAAAATGGGTACTTGAACCGGGCGGCGGTGCTACTCTTTCACCCAGAACCTCAACGCTTTGTGACAGGAGCAAGCGTAAAGGTCGGATTCTTCCTCTCGGACTCAGATTTGCGCTTTCACGACGAAATACGTGGCAACCTGTTCCAACAGGTGGATAAAACGCTTGAACTGCTCCTGACCAAGTACCTAATTGCTGGCATTTCATATTCAGGTGCTTACAGGGTTGAAACATTGCCCTATCCTCAGACCGCCCTTCGAGAGGCATTGATAAATGCTATTTGCCATAAAGATTACGCTTCCGGTAATCCCATCCAAATCAGCGTTTATAAGCATAAGATTCTCTTTTTTAATCAGGGGGTTATGCCAGAAACACTTACCATTGAGAAATTAAGAGTGAAGCATTCCAGCGTAGCGTATAATCCTGCCATTGCAAACGCCTTCTTTCGTGCTGGTCTAATAGAAGCTTGGGGAAGTGGATGTGTGAGGATGATTGAGGATTGCAGAAACCTTGGTATCCCTGAACCTGATTACAGGTATGACATGGGCGGCTTTTGGGTGGAGTTTAATAGTAAGGTCGGTGATGATGTCGGTGATAGTGTCGGTGATGATGTCGGTGATGGTGTCGGTGATGGTGCAAGCGCTAGGCTTTCTGAAACCTCTAAGAAGATTCTTGAGCTTATAAAACGAAATCCGGCAATCTCAATAGCAGAAATAGCTGACCAAATAGGTGTTACCAAGCGTTCCGTGGAAAGAAGCATTCAAAAATTGCAGCAGAAAAAAATGCTAACTAGGATAGGCAATGCGAAAACTGGCCATTGGTTAGTCATTTGAAGTTTTCTCCCAATACTTTGCCTAGTAGTTACGACACTGCAAACATCAAGAAATTAGCACTGTATTCTCACCTTTTTTCAATCTAAAGCAGCGTTGATAACATTCTTTCACTTTAGCATGCGAAGACCCTTAGGTTAATAATTTCTCATTAGAGCTATTTTTGGGAGCCGATATCCAACGCTTTGCCTATCTTTGAAGTTCATCCATTATGCCGCATCGGATTCTTTCATATCACCTTGCCATTCTCGTGCTGCTGACCAATCTCGGCATCCCGGTTTTCACCCATGTTTGTCATGGGCAGGGAAAGGAATGGTCGTCGGTGCTGTTGCCCGTCCGCTCGTGTTGCAGCAAGAAAGCGAAACCTGAAAAGCCATGCCTTGACCAAAAAAGAGCGCATTGCAAAAAGGGCATCAAATCCACGCCTTGCTGCGAGAACCACGCTTCGTTGGCACAGCTGAACACCAATCTACTCGCAGATTTCCAAGTATGGTCGGTCAAGAAACTAGACATCGTACTTCCTGTATTTGATATTACCACCCAAGCAATCGTTTTCTCGTCCACCAGCGCTGCCTTTTCTTCTTTCCAACCCCATGCGCCGCCAATGCCGCTCTTTGGGCGTAGCCTGCTTATTTTCGAGCAAGTTTTCCGCTGTTAAACTGCCGTTTTGCCCGTCGAAAGGGCATGTTAGCCGTCCCGAATATTCAGGATGGCTTTACGTGTTTTTGTCCTTTGCCGGGTGAGTTCCCATCTTTTGTCTAGGCTGAAACTAGCACCTGACACATTATTTCATTTTTAAAAAAATCAGACATGAAAAAGCTATTTCAAGCTGGCTGCATCGCTGCCACAATGTTCCTATTCGCTGCTTGCCGGGATAACCCAACCCAGCATCAGCACGACCAAATGCACGACGGCGACCAACATGCCGCCGTTTACCAGTGCCCCATGAAAGACGAGGGCGACAAGACCTACGACAAGCCCGGCACCTGCCCAAAATGCGGGATGGACTTGAAAAAAGTAGAGTAACCAGTCCTTAAATCCAATTTCAATCAGGTACATGGACGCAAATGTTGGCATCATCAGCTTTTGTGTCCATGCCTGAATATCCATTTTCAACATTCAAAACCCAATTTCATGAAGAATAGATTTTTACTTCTTCTCTTGGCAGCCATTTTCTGCCAGAGCGTCAGCGCCCAAATGAACGTGGCATTGCACATGCACCAAAAGCTGGGCGACCAGCCCTTTGCGCTCAACGCAGTGGCTACAGCTCCGGACAATTATGCGATTAAGGTCACCCGGATGCAGTATTATGTCTCCGAAATCAAAATCGTCCACGACGGAGGCCAGGTGACACCAGTGACCGACATGCACCTGTTGGTGACAGCCCAGAAAGACAGCATCTTCGAGCTGGGCAGTTTCGACGTGACGACCATCGAGGGCATCGAGTTCTCCATAGGCGTTGACCCAGCATTCAACCACCTCGACCCGTCTACCTATCCTGCTGGTGACCCGCTGGTTCTCCAAAACCCAACCATGCACTGGGGCTGGACGGCGGGCTACCGCTTTATCGCCTTTGAGGGTAAGTCGAGCAACAACGGCTCGACCTTCCCCGATGTGTTCCAAATCCACACGGTGGACGACGCCAACTACCAGTCCGTGACGCTTCCCGTGAGCGGTGTTCTGGATGGCGACCACCTCGCCATCAATATTGACGCTGACTACACGCAGATGCTCACTGACCTCAACGTACAGGGCGGAGTGGTTTCCCACGCTGCCACTGGCCCTTCTGCTGTCATTGCAGAGAACATGAAAAACCATGTGTTCACGCCTTCCGTCATCATTGAGAGCGGTACGGTCGAGCCGGGAGTCATCGGTTCATTCGGAATCTCGCCCAACCCATCGAATGGCCTCACTGCCGTGAAGTACAACTTGCCGGGCTACGAGCAGTTGACGCTGACCGTGAGCGACCTCGCTGGACGCACGGTTTTCACGCAACAACTCAACGGCTCGCAGCAGTCGGTTTCCCTCGAAACCAATTGGCAGTCAGGCATTTACGTAGCCCGCATTTTCAGCGGCGATAAGTTTTTGGCGATTGAAAAATTGGTGGTTAGATAATGGTGATTGAAAAATGATGAATGATGAATCGGGTTTCCGGTTCGTCATTCATCACATGTTTTTTATGAAAAAATGCCTTTTTCCATTGGTTGTTTTGTTCTTTTTTGCTTGCAAAAAAGCGCCGAACGAGCTGCCCGCCGAGCCATTGCTCGCTGTGCCGGAAGGCTTCCCCATGCCCGTTTTTCCCGAAGGAAACGAGCTGACGCCAGAGCGCTGGGCATTGGGCAAGCGGCTTTTTTTCGACCCGGTGCTATCTAGCGACAGCACGGTCTCCTGCGCCTCCTGCCACATATCAGAGAAGGCGTTCACGGACGGGAAGCAGTTCAGCGAAGGTGTGGAAGGGAGGCTTGGCACCCGAAATGCGCCCACGCTCGCCAACGTCGCCTACCACCCCTACTACACGAGAGAGGGTGGTGTGCCGACCTTGGAAATGCAAATCCTCGTGCCCATCCAGGAACACGCCGAATTTGATTTCAACATCCTGTTGATTGCGGAGCGGCTGAACCGGGACAGCAGCTATGTCCAACAGAGCAGCCAAGCCTACGACCGGGAGCCGGACGCCTTTGTAATCACCCGCTCGATTGCCTGTTTTGAACGGACGATTTTGAGTGGGAGAAGCCCTTACGACGAATTTTTGAACGGTAAAAACTCGGCGCTGACAACAGCAGAAAAGCGGGGCAAGGACTTGTTTTTTGGCGAAAGACTCGCCTGCTCGCAGTGTCATGGCGGCTTCAATTTCACCCACTACGCTTTTGAAAACAACGGGCTGTACGAAGACTACCCCGACCCCGGGCGCTTCCGCCTGACGGGCAAGGAAGAAGACCGGGCCCTGTTCAAGGTGCCGAGCTTGCGCAACGTGGGCGTCACCGCCCCCTACATGCACGACGGCTCGCTTCCGACACTGGAGGCGGTGGTGGAGCATTACAATTCGGGCGGGAAAGACCACCCGCACAAGAGCCAGTTGATAAAACCGCTCAACCTGACCACAAAGGAAAAAACTGACCTGATTGCGTTCCTCAAAGCCCTGACGGACGACGATTTTTTAAACAATCCTAAATTCAGGGAGTGATGAAAGCTCCCGTAAATCCATTTTTATGAAAAAAATAATCTTCACCTTTTCCTTAATCGCAGCCCTAATGGTGGTTGCCTGCGACCCTGACGACGACACGGTGAAGGCCGTGTACGACCCCACGCCCTACGCCCTCGACTACGGCGACTTCCCGAACCCGAACCTGCCCGCCGACAACAAGCCGACCGTCGCCGGAGTGCAGTTGGGGCGGATGCTTTTTTACGAAAAAATGCTGTCGAAAGATGGCTCGCAAGCCTGCGCCGACTGCCACTTGCAGAAGGATGCCTTCAGCGACATCCGGCAGTTCAGCATCGGGGTGGAGCAGTTGCCGGGCAAGCGACAGGCGATGGCCGTGTTCAACCTCGCTTGGCACAAGAACGGTATGTTCTGGGACGGGCGCTCGCCAAAAGTGCGTGACCAGGCGCTCAAGCCCATCCAAGACCCGCTCGAAATGAACGAGACGCTCGAAAACGCAGTCGCCAAACTGCAAGCCGACAAGAAATATCAGGAGCAGTTTATCAGGGCGTTCGGCGATGAAACCGTCACGTCGGAGCGCATGGGGCTGGCGATGGAGCAGTTCGAGTTCACCATGATTTCCAACAAATCGAAGTACGACCGCTATGTCGCTGGCACCGAAACACTGACGGACAGCGAGGAGCGGGGGCGGGTGCTTTTTACCACCGAGTACGACCCGTTTTCGGGGCAAAAGGGTGGCGAGTGTTTCCACTGCCACGCCGGGTTCAATTTCACCAACGACAGCTATATGAACAACGGCTTGGACGAGGAGGTTAACTTCACGGACGAGGGCCGCTTCAAAGTCACCAACGACCCGGTGGACAAGGCGAAGTTCAAAGTTCCCAGCCTCCGCAACATCGAACTGACTGCTCCCTATATGCACGACGGTCGCTTCACGACGCTGGAAGAAGTGGTGGAACACTATAATTCGGGGGTAAAAAACTCCTCGACCGTTGACCCACTTTTGCAGTACAACCTCAGCCCCGGCCTACAGCTTTCGGCGCAGGACAAAGCGGATTTGATTGCTTTTCTAAAGACGCTGACAGATACAAGCTTCCTATCGGACGAGCGGTTTTCGTCGCCGTTTTAGCGCCAATAGTGCCAGGAACACCTTTTTAATTGAAGCATGGGTTTGAACCATTTTTAATAAAACCGATGTCGGGCAAAGCCCCAACATCGGACAGTCAAACTCTTTTCGAAATGAAATCATTTTCAAACTTTCTCCTGTGCGGCTTCGCTGCAATGACGGCTTTAGCTTGTGCTCAAACACCTGTGCCAATCCCGCCCATGCTGTCGGGTTCGGTCATTGACCTGACCGTGCAGACTGGCACTACTGAGATTTATCCCGGCAAATTTACCAATACGGTCGGCTATAACGGCAACTTCCTAGGCCCGACCATCCTGCTCGAAGCGGGGCAGCAGGTGCAGTTCAACGTCCACAACCAATTGGGCGATACTACGACGGTGCATTGGCACGGCTTGAACGTATCGCCCGCCAACGACGGCAGTCCTCATGTGATGATTATGGCGGGGGAAACTTGGTCGCCGCATTTTCCGATATTGGACAAGGCAGCGACCTACTGGTACCACCCGCACCTGCACGGCAAGACGATGGACCAGGTGCTGCTTGGCGCTGCGGGCTTCATCATCGTGCGGGACGCCGAAGAAACTGCCCTCGACCTTCCCCGAACCTACGGGGTGGATGACGTGCCGCTGGTGTTCCAGTTCAAGACCTTCGACGCCCAGAAGCAAATCGTGATGTCGGATGAAATGGACAATGCCGTGCTCGTGAACGGCGTCCCCGATGGGGTGCTGAACAGCCCGGCTCAGGTGGTTCGCTACCGCCTGCTCAACGGCTCCAGCCACCGCTTTTTCAATTTTGGGTTCTCAAACAACAAGCAGTTCAAGCAAATCACTTCCGACGGTGGGCTGCTCGATGCGCCCATCGCCATGACCCGCCTCATCCTCGCCCCCGGCGAGCGGACGGAAATCCTTGTGGATTTGAGCGCTGAGGAGGGCAATACGCTGACGCTAAAAACCTTCGGGGCCGCTTTGCCACAGGGCTATCCTGGCGGCTCGGCGATGATGGGCGGCATGACCGGGCCACTCGACAACACGGACTTCAAGGTGCTGACCATCAACGTGACCGCACCTACCTCAAACCCGGTGACGACCATCCCAGCTAGCCTAACGACCAACCAGGTTTGGTCGCAATCGGGCGCTGCCACCCGCTCGCTGAACTTCACTGCCCAGCCGATGATGAGCATGACGAATTTTTTCATCAATGGCTTGAAGTACGACATGGGGACCGTCAATTTCACCACCGAACAGGGCAAAACGGAGGTCTGGAACATCACCAACCAAACCATGATGGCGCATCCCTTCCATATCCACGGCAACCATTTTTATGTCCTTTCGGTAAATGGCGCAACGCCACCGCCGAACATGCGGGGCAGGAAGGACGTGGTCGTGGTGCCGCCAATGAACGGCAGCGTGAAGCTCATTACAAAGTACGAAAACTACGGCGACGCCAACCTGCCGTATATGTTCCACTGCCATATCCTGAGCCACGAGGATGGCGGGATGATGGGACAGTTCATCGTGAACCCGACCGCAAGCGGCACGGACGAACCCGCACAGCGAGGCTCGTTGACGATTTCGCCGAATCCCGGCAATGGCAGTTTCATCATGCAGGTGGATTTGCCGAAAGCGGGCGATGCCACACTATCGCTGCATTCTTCCGATGGCAGGCTACTGGAAACGAGGACGCTGAAAGGTTTGCCGTCAGGGGTTCAGCAAATTCCTGTAAAATTCAATTCGCTATCGGCTGGCCTGTACATGCTAATTTTTAGGAGCGGAGAAAGTATGTTTTCTAAAAAATTGGAGATTGAATAAATGTTATGACACTTTTCATCAAAAACATGGTTTGTGCCCGCTGCGAACGAACAGTCGAGCGGTTGTTGATGGAACTCGGTTTGCCAGTGAAAAATATGCGCCTCGGCGAAGTAGAATTGGAAGGCGATTTGAGTGCTGCGCAAATAGAAGCGGTGCGCCGGGTGTTGCATTTAGAAGGCTTCGAGCTGCTGGATGACCGTGCCAGCCGCCTCATTTCGGAGGTGAAAAACCTCGTGGTGCAGGAAATACACCACGATGCGGCGCAGAAGCCGGAGACGATGAACTTCTCGGATTTTTTGGCAAAAAAGACCGGGCAGGATTACTCACTCTTGAGCAAGTTGTTTTCGGCGGTGGAGGGCGTGACGATTGAAAAATACATCATTGCGCAAAAAATAGAGCGGGTGAAAGAGTGGTTGGTGTACGATGAATTGACATTGAACGAAATCGCTTGGCGATTGGGGTATAGCAGCTCGCAGTACCTGTCGAACCAGTTCCGGCAGGTGACCGGAACAACTCCAACACAGTTCAAGACCAGCCACCGACACGAGCGAAAACACCTGGACGAAGTGTAAACCCAAAATCCTGCACGGCTTTTCCAAAATCCTGTACTGCCTGCGGTTGCCATTGCCCTGAACTTTGTACCAACAAAAATCGCCAATATGACACAAGAATTTTCAATCTCAGGAATGACTTGCGGTGGATGCGTCGACAATGTCAAAAATCTGCTCGAACGAGTGCCGGGCATCACTGCCGCCCGTGTTTCCCTCGACCCACCATTAGCCTCGCTCGATATGGAGCGCCAGGTGGGGTTAGAGGAACTGAAAGAAGCCCTGAAATCACACCCCAAATACCAAATCAGTGAAGCTCCGGCGAAAGTGGCAAAGCCAATTCCATCACCTCTCGAAGTGGAGAAACCACTGTCGCTCTGGAAAACCTACAAACCGATTTTGTTGGTGTTCGGCTACATCCTTGGTGTCACGCTGCTGGTGGAATTCACCGCCGACGGCTTCGACGGGATGCGTTGGATGCGGCATTTCATGGCGGGCTTCTTCCTCGTTTTCTCCTTTTTCAAACTGCTCGACGTACCCGCATTTGCTATGTCGTACAGCAGCTACGACATCGTGGCGAGGCGATGGTTGGGTTGGGGCTATGTTTACCCGTTCATAGAACTGGCTTTCGGGCTGCTGTTCCTGACGAACATTCAGCCAGTTTTCACCAATGCCGCCACTTTCGTCGTCATGGTCGTCAGTACGGTCGGCGTCATTCAGAGCCTGTTGGCGAAGCGCAAGTTTCAATGTGCTTGCCTCGGTGCGGTCTTCAACCTGCCCATGTCCACGATTACACTGGTGGAGGACTTGTTGATGGTGGGCATGGCGGGGGCGATGTTGTTCCTGCTCTAAAACTACTGGCATGATTACTTTTTTCAAGAAACTGTTCAAATTGATTTTCATCAAAAAATGCTGCCGTTAAAATCGGTTTCATATAAAAATATCCGACATGGAAAATCATTCGCATCATCATCATCATGCGCCACAGAAGGCAATGAAAGCTAGTGAAGTTGAGCACGTCGGGCATCGGGCAAATGGCTCAAAACCTACGCATGAACAGCACGCCGGGCACGACCATTCCGCCATGATTTCCGACTTTCTCCGTCGCTTTTGGGTCTGTCTGGCGCTCACTATTCCCGTCGTCGCCATCTCGCCCATGTTCCAACACGCTGTCGGGTACAGCTTTGATTTTCCTGGCAGGAACTGGGTCTCGTTTGCCCTCGGAACCGTCATTTTCATTTACGGTGGCAAGCCGTTCCTCACCGGGTTGGTGGACGAGCTTCGCCGCCGCTCACCCGGCATGATGACGCTCATCGGCGTCGCCATTTCCGTCGCTTACCTGTACAGCACGGCGGTCGTGTTCGGACTGGTGGCGGGCATGGACTTCTACTGGGAGCTTGCCACGCTCATCGTTATCATGCTGCTAGGGCATTGGCTCGAAATGAAAAGCGTCGCCGGGGCGTCGAAGGCGTTGGAGTTGATTGTGAAAATGCTGCCCGCCGAAGCGCACATGTACCACGGCGAGATGCTCCACGACATGCGGGTGGACGAACTTAAAATCGGAGACCTCGTGCTGGTGAAGCCCGGCGAAAAAATCCCGGTGGACGGCACGGTGACAGCGGGCGAAAGCCTCGTGGACGAGAGTATGCTGACGGGTGAAAGTGTGCCCGTGAAAAAATCCGTCGGTTCAAAAATCATCGCCGGGGCGCTCAACGGCGAGGGCAGCCTGAAAGCCACGGTAGACAAAATCGGCAAGGAAAGCTACTTGAACAAAGTCATCACGATGGTGAAGGAGGCCCAGGATGCCAAGTCGCAGACCCAACTCCTGGCAGACCGTGCTGCCCGTTGGCTCACGTTCATTTCAATCGGTGTGGGCGTAACGACGCTGGCGGCCTGGCTGGCAAAGGGTCAAGGGCTGGCATTTGCACTGGAGCGCATGGTGACGGTCATGGTCACGTCCTGCCCCCATGCCCTCGGCGTGGCGATACCGCTGGTGGTGGCGATTTCGACCGCCATGAGCGCCCGGCGGGGCTTGCTCATCCGCAACCGAACGGCATTCGAGAGTGCCCGCAAAATCACGGCGATGGTCTTCGACAAAACCGGGACGCTGACCGAAGGCAAATTTGGCGTGTCGAGGGTCGAGCCGTTGGGCAGTTCTTTTTCGGCGGACGACCTGCTGGCGACTGCTGCCGCCCTCGAACAGCACAGCGAACATCCGATTGCCAAAGGCATAGTCCGGGCAGCGAATGAAAAAAAGCTAGGACTCCCTGCCATTTCCAATTTTGCCTCTATAACCGGGAAGGGTATCCAAGGCGAAGTTTCCGATAAAAAAATCAGTGTGGTTAGCCCCGGCTATTTGAAAGAAAAGAGCCTCGCCCTGCCGTCAAGCGCTGCCGGGAACGAAGCCGAAACCGTGGTATTTGTTTTGGAAAATGAAAAATTAGTGGGCTTCATCGCCCTCGCCGACCAAATCCGACCGGACGCCAAAGCTGCCGTCGAAGACTTAAAAAAGCAGGGTATCAAGGTCTTCATGGCCACGGGAGACAACGAGCGGGTAGGCAAGGCGGTGGCACATGCACTGAGCTTGGACGGTTACTTCGCTGAGGTGTTGCCGCACCAAAAAGTGCAGATTGTGAAAGACCTGCAAGCAAAGGGCGAGTTCGTCGCCATGACGGGCGACGGCGTGAACGATGCCCCGGCATTGGCGCAGGCGGACGTGGGCATTGCCGTTGGCAGTGGCACGGACATCGCCGCCGAAACTGCCGACATCATCCTCACAGAAAGCCGCCCTTCCGACGTATTGGGCTTGGTCAATTTTGGCAAGGCCACCTACCGTAAAATGGTGCAAAACCTGCTCTGGGCGACGGGCTACAACGTGTTCGCCATTCCGCTAGCGGCGGGGGTACTGTACCCGACCTTCACGTTAAGCCCGGCAATGGGTGCGGTGCTGATGGCGCTGAGCACGGTGGTGGTAGCTTTGAATGCACAATTGCTGAAATATAATTTGAAATAAAATCATGGTCGAAAAACTCGTCCAAATATCCCTCCGCAACCGCCTGTTCGTGCTGATGGCGGCGGCGGGCTTGTTCGCATGGGGCATCTACTCCGTCAGGAACAACCCCATTGACGCCATTCCCGACCTGTCGGAAAACCAGGTCATCGTCTTTACCGAATGGATGGGCCGCAGCCCACAACTCATCGAAGACCAGGTGACCTACCCGCTGGTGTCGAACCTGCAAGGCATTCCAAAGGTGAAAAATATCCGAGGCGCTTCGATGTTTGGGATGAGCTTCGTGTATGTCATTTTCGAGGACAACGTGGATATCTACTGGGCAAGGACGAGGGTGCTGGAACGCCTCAACTTCGCCCAAAGGCTGCTGCCTGATGGCGCTGTGCCCTCTCTCGGCCCCGACGGAACGGGCGTTGGTCACATATTCTGGTACCACCTCGAAGCCCCCGGCATGGACTTGGGCGAGCAGCGGGCCTTGCAGGATTGGTACGTCAAATTTGCCCTGCAAACAGTGCCGGGCGTGAGCGAAGTGGCGTCGTTCGGCGGCTTTGGAAAGCAGTACCAAGTGAACATTGACCCCTACAAACTGAACTACTACGACGTGCCGCTCATGGACGTGCTGAACGCCATCCGCAGCAATAACAATGACGTGGGCGGGCGCAAGTTCGAGATGAGCGACATGGCTTACATCGTGCGAGGCTTGGGTTATTTGAAAAAAGCGGAGGACATCGAGAACATCCCCGTCGGCAACTACGGCAGCGTACCCGTGCGCATCAAGGACATCGCCACCGTGGGCATGGGCGGCGACCTGCGCCTCGGCATCTTCGACATGGACGGCACGGGCGAGGTCGTCGGCGGCATCGTGGTCATGCGCTACGGGGAGAACGCCGACAACGTCATCAAAGCCGTGAAGAAAAAAATGGCGGAGGTGGAAAAGGGCCTGCCGCCCGGCGTGAAATTCACGACGAGCTACGACCGCAGCGAGCTTATCGAAGCTTCCATCAGTTCGGTGAAAGGCACACTGACGGAGGAGATGATTGCCGTGTCCATCGTGGTGTTGCTGTTCCTGTTCCATTGGCGCAGCGCCCTTATCATCTTGATACAACTGCCCATTTCGGTGGCGGTCGGTTTCATCCTGCTCGAAGCCTTCGGCATTTCCTCCAATATCATGTCGCTCACGGGCATCGCCCTTGCCATTGGCGTGGTGGTGGACGACGGCATTGTAATGGTCGAAAATGCCTACCGACACTTGGCGGAGGCGACCTGGGCAAAGACCTTTGCGGAGCGCCTCACTGTCATCGAAAAAGCCTGCAAGCAGGTCGGCCCCGGCGTGTTTTTTTCCACCATCGTCACCATTGCCTCGTTCCTGCCGGTCATCCTGCTGACGGGCATGGAAGGCAAACTTTTCTCGCCGTTGGCCTGGACGAAAACCTTCATCCTGTTGGTGGACGCCTTCCTCGCCATCACGCTGACGCCCGTGCTGATTGCCCTGATTTTGCGGGGAAAACTAAAGCCGGAAGGCTCCAACCCCATCAACCGTTTTTTGGAAAAACTTTACACACCCGTACTGAAACTTTGTTTGCGCTGGCGCAAAACCACGCTTGCCATCATGCTCGTGGCGCTGCTCGTCAGTATCCCGATGATGATGTGGATGGGCACTGAGTTCATGCCCCCGCTCGACGAAGGCTCACTGCTGTTCATGCCCGTCACGCTGCCGGATGTGTCCAATTCGGAGGTGAAGCGCATCTTGCAGGTGCAGGACAAAATCATCGCTTCTGTTCCAGAAGTCAAGCACGTATTGGGCAAGGCGGGCAGGGCAAACACGGCCACCGACAACTCGCCTATCAGCATGATTGAAACGATTATTTTGCTCAAACCAAAAAGCGAGTGGCGGGCAGGCCTGACCAAAAACGACATCATCAACGAACTGAACGGCAAACTGCAAATACCCGGCGTGGTCAACGGTTGGACGCAGCCTATCATCAACCGCATCAACATGCTCTCGACGGGCATACGCACCGATGTGGGCTTGAAGGTGTACGGGCAAAATTTGGACACGATTTACTCGGTCGCCCAACTGCTGAAAAAAGAACTGGAAGGCATCGAGGGCGTGAAAGACCTCTACGTGGAACCTATCACGGGTGGCAAGTACATTGACATCGTGGTGAAACGGGAGGAAATCGGTCGCTACGGCCTCAGCGTGGACGACGTGAACATGCTCGTCGAGAGCGCCCTAGGCGGTATGGTGCTGACCACCACCATCGAGGGGCGTCAGCGCTTCACCGTCAGCGCCCGCTTTGCCCAGGATTTCCGCAACAACCTCGGTGCCCTGCGCCGCCTGCAAGTGCAGACCGCCAAGTATGGCCCCATCCCGCTCGAAGCCGTGGCGGATGTCCACATTTCCGAAGGCCCGCCCATGATAAACTCTGAAAACGCCATGCTGCGAGGCACGGTGCTGTTCAACGTGCGGGAGCGTGACCTCGGCAGCACGGTGCAGGAGGCGCAGCAAAAATTGGACGCCGCCATCAAGCAATTGCCGAAGGGCTACTACATCGAATGGAGCGGACAGTGGGAAAACCAAATCCGGGCGAGCCGGACGCTGCGGCTCATCATGCCCATCGTGCTGCTCATCATTTTCTTCGTGCTGTACATGACCTACCACTCGGTCAAGGAAGCGCTCATCACCATGATTACCGTGCCCTTCGCCCTTATCGGCGGGGTCTATATGGTCTATTTTTATGGGGTAAACCTGTCGGTGGCCGTGGCGGTGGGCTTCATTGCCCTGTTCGGCATGGCCGTGGAAACGGCGATGCTGATGACCATTTACCTCAATGAGGCCATGCAGCGCCTCGTCGCCGACAAAGGCAATTCGAGCGAAGCCATCACCAATGCTGACATCCGGGAATGGGTCATCTGGGGCGCTGCCAAACGCCTCCGCCCCAAGCTGATGACGGTTTCCGTGTCGCTGTTCGGCCTCATCCCGATACTTTGGGCAACGGGCGTTGGCAGCGACGTGATGCTGCCCATCACCATCCCGCTCATCGGCGGAACGATTACCTCCACCCTCTACGTGCAGCTCGTGACGCCCGTTGTTTTTGAAATGATAAAGGAGCGGGAATTGCGCAAGCGGGGCAAAATTGAAGTGTATGAAGTCAAGGAATAAATTTCAAACAGTGGGCATGATGCTGGCCGTGCTGGTTTTTCCTTTCGGGAAAAGCCATGCCCAAACCACGCTCCCGCTCGACAGCATCCTGTCCCGTATCGAGCACAACCATCCGGCCTTGAAAGCCCCCGATGCCCGCATCCGGGAATTCGACACCTACGCCAAAGGCGCAGTCAGCCTGCCACCGCCGCAAGTCAGCGGTGGCTTTTGGATGACGCCCTACAACCCCCAGCGGTGGAGCGAGGGCATGGGCGCTTTCATGCTCTCCGGCGAACAGATGCTGCCCAACCGGAAAATGCAGGAAGCCGAAGGCCGCTACATGGCGTCCATGTCGGGCATGCAGGTGGCGGAAAAGGGCGTGATGCGGAACATGTTTTTTGCGGAAGCGAAAACGGCGTTCTACAACTGGCAGGTGTTGAAAAAGAAAATCGCCGTGCTGGAGGAGAGCAAAAATCTCCTTCGCCTGATGATTGAAAGCGCCAAGGAGCGATTCAAGTTCAACCGGGAAAAGCTCGGCAGCATCTACAAGGCCGAGGCGGAACTCGCCGACCTCGACCGGATGCAGGCGATGTACGCAGGGGAAATCCGGCAGCAGAAGACCATGCTCGATGCGCTGATGCAGTTCCCGCCGGAAGCGGATTTTGATGTGGATACCGTTTGGCAAATGCCGCCGCTACCTATCCTGCCCGACACCAGCCGCATTGCTTTCCGTAGCGACATCCAGGCTGTCAAAATCAATCTGCTGACTGCCCGGTTGGAGCAGGAATGGCAACGCTCGAAGCTCAAGCCGGAGTTCGGCGTCCGCTATGACCACATGTTCGCCTTTGGCGGCACACCTTGGCAGTTTTCGCTGATGGGCATGGTGACCGTGCCAATTGCGCCATGGGCGAACAAAGATATCAAAGCCAAAATCGAGGGCATTGACTATCGGCTGGCGGCATTCGAGTGGGAAAAAGCAGCGCTCGCCAACCAAATCCGGGGTGCGCTTGCCGACCGACTGGTGATGATGCAAACGCTTCAAAACCAGATAGAGCGCTATGAAAACGACATCGTGCCCAACCAGCGCAAGCGTTTTCAAAGCACCCTGCTTGCTTACGAGCAAAACACCGACGAGCTGTTCATGGCGCTCGATGCCTGGCTGGAACTGAAAATGAGCCGCTTGGCGCAACTTGACCTGCTTCAACAATTACTCCAAGCCAAAACTGTTTATGAAAAGGAACTGGAAATACGATAGCCGAAGCATCATTTGCCTGCTGGCCCTGCTCTTGATTGCAGCAGCCTGCCAGAAAAAAAGAGGAGAAGACAATTCGATGCCCGGCATGGCGGACGACCATGCTGCCATGCCCCACGATTCTATCGCCGTTTACACCTGCCCCATGCACCCGCAAATCGTGCGGGACAAGCCCGGAAGCTGCCCAATCTGCGGGATGGATTTGGTGAAAAAAGAAGGCGTTTCAACCACTACGGATACCGTTTCTGCTGACCTCTATATGCTGTTGAAGCCCACTTACGAGTATGTTTTAAGCGGCATAAAAACCGTCCACCCTGTGCGAAAAACCATGACTGCCGCCATTGAAGCGCCGGGTTACCTGGCTTATGATGCCCGCAAGGTGCAGTCCATCTCTGCACGCTTCGGCGGTCGCATCGAACGCCTGTATGTCAAGTACCCTTATCAGCCTGTGCGGAAGGGGCAGCGCATCCTCGATATTTACAGCCCAGAGATTGCCACGGCGCAGCAGGATTTGATTTTTCTGCTCGAAAACGACCCCGGGAACACGGTCTTGATTGAGAATGCCCGCCGCCGATTGTCGCTGCTCGGCATGACAGCCGAGCAAATTCGGTCGGTGGAAAAATCCCGGAAGCCCAACCTCTCACTGCCCATTTTCAGCCCTTACGATGGGCTGGTTTTTGAAAAACCGATGTCCGTTCCTTCTCCAAATTCCGCCGAAGACGGCATGGGAGCGGGCGCTTCCGCCGTACCCGCCACGTTGCCAGTAGGTAGCGGCGAACTTTCCCTACGGGAAGGCATGTACCTGCAAAAAGGGCAGCGCTTGTTCAGTGTGCAGGGCCTCGCAACCGTTTGGGCGGTGCTTGAGTTTTACCCGTCCGACGTGTCGGCGGTGAAAATCGGGCAATCAGTGAGCATACAAATCGAGCCTTTCGACCAGCCGTTTTTTGGGAAAATCAACTACGTCGAGCCGCAGTTTGGGGCGAGTGGCAAAAACCTTCGGGCGAGGGTCTATCTCGACAATCCGGGCGGCAAACTGAAACCTGGTGCGCTGCTGAAAGCTACCGTGCAGGCTAGTGGTCGTTCCGGGCTTTGGATACCCAAAGCCGCTGTCCTTGATTTGGGTAGGCAAAAGATGGTTTTTTTGAAAAAGGATGGCGTTTTTCAATCCCAAAAAATCGGAACGGGCGTAGGGTCGGGCGACTGGCTGGAGGTTCGGTCGGGCCTCACGGAGGCGGACGAGATTGCTGCCGATGCGCAGTTCCTCATGGACAGCGAAAGTTTTGTAAAATCAAACTAACCGAACATGAAATTGACAGTAAAAAATAGTGTATTGCTGGCAACGGTTGCCCTGCTGCTCACAGTTGCTGCCTGCAAAAAATCCATGCCTGTTGAAGCCGTCCCGGACAACATGTTCTACACTTGCTCCATGCACCCGCAAATCATGGAAAAACACCCCGGCACCTGTCCCATTTGCAAAATGGACTTGGTTCGGATTGAAATTGACCCCAAAAAAGCAGCGAATGAAGTAAAATTGAGCGAGGAGCAAATCCGCTTGGCGAACATCCAAACCGATACCGTTCGGCTGCAACCACTCGGCAAGGAAATCACGCTGTCGGCTACCTTGAAAGAAAACCAAAACGGCATCAATTCCGTCACGTCGAAGGTGGCGGGCAGGATTGAGCGGCTGTTCGTGCGGAACGTGGGCGAACTTGTGCGGGCAGGTCAGGCGGTTTTTGAACTGTACAGCGAGGAACTCGCCTCCGAACAACAGGACTACCTGCTGGCTTTGCAGAGCAAAAAACGCTATGCCGATACCGACCCCAACTTCGCCCAAATCGCCGCCGCCGCCCGCAACAAACTGCTGCTCTGGGGCATGACCGAAACGCAGATTGGCGAGGTCGAAAAAAGTGGGCAACCAAAAAACAACCTTACTTTTTACAGCAAATACAGTGGCATTGCCACAGAGGTCAGTGTTTCCGAAGGTGACTATGTTTCCGAAGGCTCACCTGTTTTGCGCCTCGCCGACCTGCGCACCCTGTGGGCGGAGGCGCAGCTCTACGTCAGCGACCTGCCATTCCTCAACCAGACCAACGAAGCGCTGGTGGAAATCCCTTCCTTTCCAGACCGGAAGCTGCGGGGCAAGGTCAGCTTCGTCAACCCGGCACTCGAAGCATCTTCCAAAATCGTGATGGTTCGGGTGGAAATCGCCAACCCAAATGGCGAATACCAACCGGGAATGCAGGCATGGATTACGTTGAAAGGCAAAGTCAAAAACGCCATTGCCGTGCCGACCAATGCGCTCATCCAAGGAAAGGATGGTGCTACGGTTTGGTTGAAAAATGCCTCCGGCGCTTTCGAGAGCCGCATGGTGACGATGGGCATGACAAACCGGGATTTTACGGAAATCATGGAAGGCTTGCAGGTGGGCGAGGTGGTGGTCGTTTCAGGAGCTTATTTGCTGCATAGCGAGTTGGTCTTCAAAAAAGGGGCTGACCCGATGGCGGGGCATGACATGGAGGCTGAGCAACACAGTGGGCATTGATATTGAATAGAAGCCGAATTTCAGCCTATAATCTATGGTTGGGAGTGGATCGTAGGGCACAGTCAAAGGAACTTTCCTTACCTTTCGCCTAAATCTAACATTTTTGAGCAGCTAAACGGTATGGAAGTAGTTTGTCTAGAAACACAAGCATTTTACTCCCTCGTTGATGAGGTGGTGAAAAAATTGAGGGAGCAGCACAAGGAGAAACCCAAATGGGTTTCCACAGAGGAGGCTTTGGAAATCCTTCACATCACCTCAAAGACTACCTTGCAAAAATTCCGTGACGAAGGGCGGATCCGCTTTTCCCAGCCGAGCGCTAAAGTCATCTTGTACGACCGTGAATCCCTTGATGAATTTCTGGAAAAACATGCAAAAGCTACGTTTTAATGAAAGAGGAAAAAGAAATACAGAATGGCTTCAACGCTGGCTACCTCATTGCCAAGCATTTGCCCGATTTGTCCGAGAAACTGCAAATGGGGCTTGTCAACAAGGAGGATGATTTCGCCAAAGGTTTCATAGCAGGGGCTAAGCAGTTAACAACAGAGATATCAAAAACACGCACTAGGAACTATGATACACGACATCTGGCCAAGAGCCAAAAACTTTCCGACAAGGATAAGAGCAAGGATAAGGATAGGGATGCCCGGGAAATTTGAAGGTTCTTCCCCTTCTTTTAAGATTCATAAGCCAATACGATCCGGGCATCCAACGCTGGGTAGTGTCCCAGCTTACGCTCTCGTCGGGTATTAGCAGCAGGGTGCCTGTAGAGGGTTCCTGAGTCAGCCGGAAGCAGTCTCGCTTGCCGGGCCAAGTGAGGCCAAAGCGTTCGGGGCCGTCGTCCACGGCATCGCCGAGGTTGGCCCGCAGGCGGTCAAAGTCGAGCTTGTTGCCTTCGGTAAACACCTCTGGGAATAGTTCCTTTAGCTTTTCGAGCTGGGTTTGTGGTATGTCGAGGGATGTGAGGTGGAGTTTTTCTATTTCTGCCATAGTGGTTAGCTCATTTTAATGGTTCTTGGAATGGGTGAAGGCGCAAAGATTTGCTTTTTGTTTCGTGGTAGGAGCCGGAATCTTTCTTGTCAGGGAATGCCCCTGAGTCAGGACATGTTAGATGAACGGCCAAATCATAAGTCTTTTCAGCAAACTCTTCAATTTCAGCGTCACTAACGCTTGTCCCAGTGTCTGTCTTGTGCGTTGTATGCCGGGCGGGTGTTACTTCCTTGTCGGGGCCTTCATTGCGCTGGCCTTTATGATGGCCCCTCCCCCGAAGCGCCTTCGGATGTGGTCAAGCTGGGCAAGCAGGCTGACCTCTTCCTGCGTGTTATCAAAAAGGCTTATCTGCGTATGGCCGTGGACGAGGTTTGTGAACTTCACCCCGATGAGCCGCACCAGTTGGCGCCGCTGGTAGAGCTTTTCAAAAAGTTCCTTCGCCTGGGCCAGTAGCGGCCCGTCCTGGGCGGTAAATGGAATGCTCTTTTGCAGAGAATAGGTGTTGAAGTCGGTGTAGCGGATTTTGACGGCCACGCAGGAGGTCAGTTTTTTTTGCCCCCGCAGGTCAAAGGCAAGGCGGGTCACCATGTCGATGAGTTGGCCATTGAGGAAATCCATGTCAATCGTGTCGGTCTGGAATGTGCGCTCCGTTGAGATACCCTTGCGGTCGTGGTAGGGCACAATCAGTGAATTGTCGATGCCGTTTGCTTTTTTCCAGAGCGAGACACCGTGCTTGCCAAATTCCCGTTGCAATAGTTTTGGCGGTATCTGCGCCAGCGTCCCCACCTGCCTCACGCCCATCGTGCTGAGTTTCTGGAAGGTTTTAGGATAGAGCCGCGCAACGGAACTCTCCAAAGGGCGGGCACAAATTGTACGCCCCCTTCCCTATCAGCTACGCCCACTGGCAAGCGGACAAATTCTATTGCTGAAAAGGCATATTTATGCCCAAAGCAAATCGTCCCTTACAATTTTCCTATCTTTGCGCCATTCGACCATTGGCACTGACTAGCCCGTTTACTTTGAACAGACTCTTCCATACCGGTGGAACATGACTTTGCAGAATGTTGCTGCACTAAATTTCCTGAGTGTATGTTGCTTAAAAATCTGGTTGTCCCTGTTAATTTTTTTTTAAAAAACGATACCGCCCCCTCACTTTCGGTACTCTTCATGGAAAGTCCTTCCGCCCTTTTTATGCCCGTCCTAATTAATGATTTGTCGCCACCGATGGCTTTTCCTGTGTAGCTCGTCACTTGTTTTCCCACTATGATATTCAATTCTTGAGATGCTAAAGATGGCAAAAACTGCCTTGGCATACCTGCCTGTCGGTTCTATTGCCTGGCCTTTAACCTATTAAGGATTTTTATGAAATTGCTAAAAAAAGGAACAAAAGTGTATAGCATTCTAAAAATGAAATGCCCTCGCTGCCAAGAGGGAGACCTCTTTGAAACTGGTTCGTTTTCATTTAAAAAGCCTTTCGACATGCCTGAAAACTGTCCGGCATGTGGGCAAAGGTATTTCCTTGAACTTGGCTTTTACTATGGTGCCATGTTTATCTCCTACGTGATGACTTCTTTCTTCAGCCTTGGGTTCGTGGGCCTTTGCATGTTCGTACTTGGGTTCAGCATTAACGGCTCCTTCGCCTTGCTGATATTGGTTTTAGCTGTCCTTTTCGTCTGGATATTCAGGCTTGCCAGGGCTATCTGGATTAATGCCAACGTAAAATACGACCCAAAAGCCCTTAACAAACAAATCTAATAATAAAGCTCACACATAACATGGTTTTCAAGTACTTAAAATCGGGTGTCAATGTCAATGACGACGACTTTAACACCATCTACCCACCACCGATAAGGGTGGCGGCGGAATTCCATTTCACGCCAGTTGATGTGGCAAAATTTGCGGCCCAGGTGCTTGTGAACCGTCCGGGCATGAGGGTGTTGGACATCGGTTCGGGGGCAGGCAAGTTCTGCATGATTGGGGCTACTTGTACCAATGGGCATTTCACGGGTGTAGAGCAGCGGGAAACCCTTTGCCAGCTTTCCAATCAACTGGCCGAAGGGTACATGTTGTCAAACGTGTCGTTTGTCCATTCCAATATCACTGATATCGGGTTCGACGGCTTTGATGCTTTCTATTTTTTCAACTCTTTTTATGAAAACATCAACCGGGACAACCCAATTGATAGCTCCGTGAAGTTGGACAGGCGGCGGTATGATGAATATTCGTTGTGTGTCAGGCAAAAATTGGATGCCATGCCACTCGGTACGAGGTTAGCGACCTACTTCAGCTACTTGGATGAAGTGCCCGGCAGTTACATGGTACGGATGACCTATTTCAATGGGTATTTGAAGCTTTGGGAAAAGACAATTTAGGAGTGACGCATGGAATGGATGACATTGGCGTCCCCCTATGCTTGATTTTCGGTTTTTTTTCGCTATGTTTGCGCCCTCGTTCGACCAGTACAGACCAGCCCGTTTTTGTTGAACAGACTATCCGATACTGGCCTACAAAGGCTTAGCAGGTATAACCTGTCTTAAAATTTTGTCAGTGCATGGATAATGTTCAACTGGTTGTTGCGACCCTCTTTTTTACTATTGGTGGGATGGCCATCGTCCCCTTGCTTCCAGCCGGAATTAGAGCCACGGCCAATTTTATCTTCATTTTAATCAATGCCGTTCTCACGTCCATCCCGGCGCTCGATGCTCTTAGGGGGCAACCGCTCGATGTCGTTTTTCAGGGAACATCCTTCCTCGAAAATGTCCCGGTGCGCATGGATGCCCTGTCCGCCTGGTTCGTGCTAATCGTCAATTTTACCTGCATCAACGGGGCGCTGTACGGCATCGGCTACATGAAAGCTTACCGGGAGCAAAAGTCAAAACTGGCGCTGCACTGGCCAATGTTCCTGCTCTTTCAGGCATCCATGCTTTGGGTCTGCATGTTGCAGCATGGGCTGGCGTTCCTCATCGCCTGGGAAGTGATGTCCCTTTCCTCGCTGATGCTGGTCATGTTTGAGCATCAAAAAAAGGAGGCCCTCAAGGCGGGACTCAACTATTTGGTGCAGATGCACGTGGGCGTAGTGCTGCTCACAGCGGCGCTCATCTGGGTTTATGTTTCAAAAGGCAGCTTCGACTTTTCCGCCATCGGCAGTTTTTTCAAAGAAAATTCCAGCATCTGGCTGTTCCTGCTTTTTTTCGGAGGCTTCGGTATCAAGGCAGGGTTCATCCCGTTGCACTCGTGGCTGCCTCATGCCCACCCGGCAGCACCCTCGCACGTGTCGGGCGTGATGTCGGGAGTCATTGTCAAATTGGGCATTTATGGCATCCTCCGGGTAGTGCTGATGCTGGAGGGCAACTGGCTGCACATCGGCTGCTCGCTGCTCGTGCTTTCTATGGCGACTGGCTTGTACGGCATCCTGAACGCAGCGATGCGCCGTGATTTTAAAATGATGCTGGCGTATTGCACCATCGAAAACATCGGCCTTATCGGTGCAGGTATCGGGCTGTTCCTCATTGGAAAAGGCACGGACAATCCCACACTCGCCACCATAGGATTGGCTGCCGCCCTGCTCCACACCCTCAACCATTCGCTTTACAAATCACTGCTGTTTTTCTCCACTGGGTCGGTCTATCAACAGACGCACACCCGAGATATGGATAAGCTCGGAGGCCTGATTGGCAGGATGCCCCAAACGGCTTTTTTCTTTTTGATGGGAGCACTTGCCATCGGCGGGCTACCACCTCTGAACGGTTTCGTCTCGGAGTTTTTACTGTACAGCGGCTTCGTGGCAGGCATGAAAACTTCCAGTTTTTATCTGTCCACGCTGATGATGTTGTCGCTTGCAGGTTTGGCCATCATCGGGGGCATTTCGCTGCTGGTTTTCACAAAGAGCTTCGGGGTCATCTTTCTCGGCAATCCCCGACAACCGCTGCCTCACGTTCCTAAGGAAGTACCCCTGGTGATGCGGCTGCCGCAGTACCTCATCGTGGCGGTGATGCTTGCAATTGGGTTGTTCCCACAGTATTTTTTGAACTGGGCCACCAATTTGGCAGGGCTGACAGGGCATACACCCGACACTGTAGCTTCAGCCTTTCTGAACTCCACGATGGTTAATATAGGGCGGTACTCACTGGTATTCCTTGTGCTATTGTTGCCGGTTTTTTTTATCAGGAACATCAACATGGTCAGCCGCCCTTCGGCCATTATCACCACCTGGGGCTGCGGCTATGTCGCCCCAAACAGCCGGATGCAGTACACTGGGAAATCGTTTTCAAAGACGTTGGGAAAACTGCTCGGCTTCCTGGTGGGTGAAAAAAAACAGTACGAGGAGATTGCTCCGGAGGAAATTTTCCCGAAGGAGCGAAGATATTCTTCCCACTACGCCGATTTTTTTGAAAAAAGCGTGATTGAAAAACTGACAAAACCCCTGCTCGCTGGCATGAACTATTTCGAGTTCATCCAAAACGGCAGGATACAATACTATGTGCTGTACGGGGTGCTTTTCATCCTGACAGTATTTTTGGGGACGCTGTTGAATTTGATTTAATGACCTTAATTCTGGCATACATCACAATCCTGGCAGCAGCGCTACTGTCGCTTCCCTTCCTCAAAGTGAGGGCAAAGGGGCTGGTGACCATTGCCGCCGTGATAAGCAGCGCCACCCTCAGTGGCTACCTTGCCGGGAATGCCTTGGCCGGAAACGAACTTGAAATATCATTGCCCGGAACGCTCGTCACTGGCGAAATCCCCATCCGCATGGATGCACTTTCTGGGTGGTTTATATTGGTGATAAATTTCACGATGATAACCGGGGCACTGTACGGCTTGCAGTACATGAAAGCTTACCGGGAACAATCGGCGAACATCACGCTCCACTGCACCGCCTACCTGCTGGTGCAGTCCATGCTGACGACGATTTGTGCCGTGCAAAACATGCTGGTTTTCCTTTTAGCCTGGGAAATCATGGCGGTGTCGGCGTTCCTGCTCGTCATTTTTGAGCATCAAAAACCGGAAACCATCAAAGCGGGTTTCAACTACCTCATACAATCGCACGTATCCATTATACTGCTCGCAGTCGGCTTTATTTGGGTCGCTTACCGCACCAATTCTTTTGATTTCAAAGCCATCAGCGAGTTTTCGGCAGCGTTCGGTGGGCTGAACAGCTTCGTGTTGTTCGGCTGTTTTTTTGCGGGGTTTTCGCTGAAAGCGGGCTTTGTGCCATTCCACACCTGGCTGCCCTACGCCCACCCCGCAGCGCCCTCGCACGTATCGGGCATCATGTCGGGGGTGCTCATCAAAATCGGCATTTACGGCATCCTTCGGATGGTTTTGCTAGTAAAAACGGACTTTACAGTGCTGGGATATTTCATCCTTTTCGTAGCAGTGGGGTCGGGGGTCTATGGGGTGATGCTCGCCATTTTGCAGCACAACCTGAAAAAACTACTGGCTTACCACAGCATCGAAAACATCGGCATCATCGGCATCGGCATCGGCTTGGGCACGATTGGCATCGGCATGAACAATCCGCTGCTGACCACGCTCGGATTTGGGGGCGGGCTGCTGCACATACTGAACCATTCGCTGTTCAAATCGCTGCTGTTTTACAGCGCAGGCAATGTTTACCAAACTATGCACAGCATGAACATTGAGTCGTTCGGCGGATTGATAAAAAAAATGCCGCACACCGCCGGGCTGTTCCTCGTGGCGTCGCTCGCCATCTGCGGACTGCCGCCGTTCAACGGCTTCGTGTCGGAATTTCTGATTTACGTGGGCCTGTACAATGGGCTGGGCAACGGCGAGCCGACTTTGTTGATGGTCATCGTGATGTCGCTGTTTGGGCTGGTGCTCATTGGCGGGCTGGCGTTGCTGTGTTTTACGAAAGCCTTTGGCGCTGTGTTCCTCGGCAGGCCGCGCCAACAGTTTCACCACCCGCCCAGCGAAGCCAATGCTGGCACTCTGATTCCGATGTACGCCATCGTGGCACTGATGCTTGCCATCGGTCTGTTCCCAGGGCTGTTCTTGGAGGCGCTGTCCGCACCGCTGGCAGCTTTTCAGGCGAAAATTCCTATTGCTGGACCCCTTGCACCGTTGCCGAAAAATGTACTTCAATTAGCGACCAACATCGGGTGGTGTGCTGCGGGTTTTCTGGCGCTGGCAGGGCTGTTCTTTTTCATCCAGCAAAAAATGGTGAAACAAAAGCCGAGTGTCATTGCCCCCACCTGGGGCTGCGGCTTTATGGGCGACACCTCCCGGATGCAGTATACCTCCAGTTCGTTCGTGCGGTCGTACCGCAAGCTGGCGGAACCCCTGTTTTCCATCCACAAAAAGAAAAGACCGGTGGAGGGCATCTTCCCCACCGACGGGTGGCAGGAAACGCACCCCTACGACAAAGTAGAGGCGTGGCTGATTGACCTGCCCCTGCGTAAGCTGAAGCATTTTATCGGGAAGTTTCAGTTTTTGCAGAACGGCAACCCACAGTTTTATGTGCTGTATGGGGTGGTGTTCATTACGCTGGTTATTTTGATTCCGATTGTAATGATTAGCATCGAAATGCTGATTAAGTTTATTAACCAATTGTAGCGTTTATGATAAGCCTTGCAATGATTTTATTGGCCAGCCTCCTTTTCATAGGCATCGTCGTCCGCACGAAAAGCCTTGCCTCCGGGCGGAAAGGCCCCGGCATCTTGCAGCCGCTGAAAGACGTGCTGCGGCTGCTGAAAAAAGGGACGGTGTTCAGTGAGACCACCAGTTTCATTTTCCAGATAGCCTCCAGCATCTACTTCGTGTCGGTTCTCATGGCGATAATGGTCGTGCCGTTCGGGCAGTCGAAGGGGCTGATTTCGTTCGACGGCGACTTTGTGTTTTTTGCCTACGTGCTGGCGCTGGGCAAGTTTTTCAGCATCATCTCCGCCATGGACACGGGGAGCAGCTTCGAGGGCATGGGGGCCAGCCGGGAAGCACTGTATTCCATGTTGGCAGAGCCTGCGTTTTTTGTGCTCATGGGGTCGTTCGCCATGCTGACGGGGCACACGTCGTTCCATGGCATTTTCACCACTCTTCACTTCAGCTCACATGTGTCGTATGCCTTGGGCGTACTTGCAACCTTTGTGCTCATCATGATTGCCATGATTGAGAACAGCCGTATGCCGATAGACGACCCCAAGACCCACCTGGAACTGACGATGGTGCATGAGGTGATGATTTTGGACAACAGCGGTTTCGGGCTTGGGTTGATTACGTATGCAACCAATTTGAAGTTTGCCATGTATGGTGCGACTATCGCCAATTTTTTCATCGGTGACGTTCTGTGGTACTATGCGGTGCTGATATTTATGGTGGTGCAGGTGCTGTTCGCCGTGATTGTAGGTTTGCTGGAATCCTTCACAGCGAGATTCCGCATGGCACACAACGCTACTTTTATTTTCACCCTCACCTCGGCCTCCCTGCTGATATTCTTCGGGGTGCTGCTGGTAATGGGGAAGTTCATTTAAAAAAACAGCAACATGATAAACGTTTTGCTCATCACCTTTACCGCCAGCTTGTTGTACATCGGCATCACCAACCGGCTGCTGACGTTCATCAGGATATTGGCATTTCAAGGTATCATCCTGTTCGGCGTCAGTTTTCTGGAACTGAGCGAAATCAACCCGCTGAACCTCATCTTCATCCTGCTGGAAACCATCGTTTTCAAGGCGCTGGCAGTGCCGCTGTTCATGAACTATGTCATTAATAAAAACCATATCTCCCGGGAAACGGAGCCTTATCTGCCCTATTTCCTGTCGCTCGTCATCGTAACGCTCATCATCATCGGCACCTTCCTCATTTCCAACGTCATCGAAGACTCCCGGCTGAACAAGGTATATTTCGTGGTGGCGCTGTCCTCCCTGTTCACAGGGCTGTACGTCATCATGACGAGGAAGAAGTTGATTACGCACGTGATGGGCTTTTTGGTGATTGAAAACGGGGTGTTCATCCTGTCATTGGCGGTGGGCAGCGAGATGCCCATGCTCGTCAATACTGGCATCCTGCTCGACCTCTTCGTGAGCGTGCTGCTGCTCGGGATTTTCGTCAACCGCATCGGCGACGTGCTACAGGACGTGGACGTTGACCAACTGCAAAACCTCAAGGACTGACATCAAAACCTGCATAGAAACATGACTGCATTATACCTGCTTGGTGTCCTAATTATCTGCACCCTCCTATTTGTCAACAGGAACCGCAAGGTCAACTATTGGCTGGTAACGGCTTTTCTCTTGCTGCAATGGGCGCTTACGGTTTATCAATTCATGCACCGGGCCAGGGAGGGTTTTTTCGGCTTTTTCAAAGCCGATGCCCTAGCGTTGATGATGCTGGCCACCCTGAGCATCGTTGCCATTCCCGCTTATTTCCACAGCTATATTTATTTTCAAAACCGCAAGCCAACGCCGAGGGTGCGGAGCATATATTTCATGTCCATGACCCTGCTCCTGGCTGCTGTTAGCGGTGCGTACCTGTCGAACCACCTAGCCGTCACTTGGATTTTCGTGGAACTGACGACACTGGCGGCTTCCGGGATGGTCTATCACCACCGGGATGCCAGCGCACTGGAAGGTACTTGGAAGTACATTTTCATTTGCTCCATCAGCATCATGCTGGTGTTCATCGGCATCCTGTTCGTGAGTATCGCCCTACAACAGGCGGGTCATGAAAGCCTGTCCTACCCGGCACTGATGGAACAGGCGACATCGCTGAACGTGTTCTGGTTGCGGCTTGCCTTCATTTTCATTTTCACGGGATATACCGCCAAACTGGGGCTGGTGCCGATGTACACCGCCGGTATTGATGCCAAGGACAAAGCGCCTTCCCCGGCGGGGGCGCTGCTTTCCAGCGTGCTGATGAACATGGGTTTTGTGGGCATCTTCCGTTTTTACGAAGTGGTTGCCAAAACCTCCCTACACGGCTGGTCGAACAATGTGATTTTCATCGCTGCCGGGCTGTCGGTCTTTGTGGCAACCGTTTACATGCTGAAGGTGGAAAACATAAAACGGATGCTGGCCTATTCGAGCATCGAGCATATGGGGCTGGTAATGTTGGGCGTGGCGGCAGGCGGCGTAGGGTATTATGCGGCTATCCTTCATTTAGTCCTTCATGCCTTCGCCAAATCGAGCCTGTTTTTTCAAATTGGGCAAGTACACCGCATCTTCGGGAGCAAGCATATTTCCGACACAGGGAATTATTTCAAATACAACCTGCCGGGTACGATGGTGCTGTTGTTGGGTTTTATATGCGTCACCGCCATGCCGCCGTCGGGGCTGTTCATCAGCGAGTTTATGATATTCCGTTCGCTGTTCGTGGGACATCATTTCGTGCTGCTCGTCCTGTTGCTGCTGTTGCTGACGTTGATTATCTGGGCTTTTGGTAAAAACATGTTCACGCTGCTGTTCACGCCGTTGGCAAATTTTAAGGAAGAAAAAATGGGGAAGGTGCACGGCTACGAATCAATCTCACAATTCGTGCTGCTGGGGCTGGTCATTTACCTCGGATTCAATCCGCCCGCAGAAATGGTGGCGTTGATTCAGGAAGCCGTCAAAAATTTACCGAACTGACATGGAATACCTTTTTATAAAAAACAACCATACCATCCCGCTGGCATCCATCCCGGTGCTGGCCTATGAAGGGTTTCTTGCGCAAAACACGGCCCTTTTGGCAGACGAGCGCTACCATTGCGTGACCTATTTCGGCTATCCGGTGGGTAAAAAAGTAAAACTGCTCTGCTGCGTCGCCGACGATACGGATGGGAACATCCTCGTTTCCTCAGCGGAGGTGGTACGGAACCAAACCCTGCCGTCGTTCACGGCGCAGCGGATGGCGTTCCACAAGTTCGAACGGGAAATCCACGAGAACTACGGTATCGGATACACCGACCATCCTTGGTTGAAGCCCGTCCGCTTCCCGCACGACCGGGCGAATGGGCAAAGCACCATCGCCAACTATCCGTTTTTTAGGATTGACAGCGAGGAACTGCACGAGGTAGGCGTAGGGCCTATCCATGCGGGAGTCATCGAGCCAGGGCATTTCCGTTTCATTTGCAACGGCGAGCAAATCCTGCACCTCGAAATCCAGCTAGGCTACCAGCACCGGGGCATTGAGCCGCTGTTTTTGAAAAAAAAGAAACTGCTCCAGCGCACCACCCTCGCTGAGAGCATCGCCGGAGACACCATTGCTGGGCACACGACGGCTTTTGTGAACCTTTGGGAAAACCTTTGCGGCTCTGAGGCTGACGAGGATTTGCAATTCGTCCGAACGCTGGCGCTGGAACTGGAGCGCATCGCCATCCACACTGGCGACCTGAGCGCCATCTGCACCGACATCGCCTACCAGTTGGGCAGTTCAGTCTTCGGCAGGTTGCGCACGCCCGTCATCAATTATTTTCAAATTTGGTGTGGCAACCGCTTCGCCAAAAGCCTTATCCGGGCGGGACAAAACCACTTCCCTTTCAACGAAACCTTGGCTGGGCAACTGCTTAAACTGCTGGACGCTTTCGAGCCGGATTTCGATGAAATATGGGAGGAATTTCACACCCTGCCAAGTGCCCTTTCCCGGTTGGAAAAAACAGGTGTAGTGACGAAAGAGCAAATTTCCGCCATCGGCACGGTCGGTATGGCTGCCCGCATGAGCAGTATCAGCCGGGACATACGGGCGACGCACCCGCACGACCTTTATCCGCTGCTTGCCCACGAGCCTGTCGTCAAGCACCACGGCGACGTTTATTCCCGGACGCATATCCGTTACGATGAAATCAAGCAGTCCATTGGCTATATCCGGCGGCTGTTGGAACAAATCCCGGTGGGAAACAAAGGCCGGAAAGTCCTGGGGCAGCCCGCTGCCAATTCATTTTCCATCTCGATGACTGAAGGCTGGCGGGGCGAAATCTGCCACTGCGCCATCACGGACGAACGGGGCGAGCTGGCACATTACAAAATAAAAGACCCCTCGTTCCACAACTGGCTGGCGCTGGCGCTGGCAGAGCGGAACAACGAGATTTCCGATTTCCCGGTCAGCAATAAAAGTTTTGACTTGTCCTACTGTGGGCATGATTTGTAAAAACTAAAGAGAAATGATAGACAACCTGAAAATACTCCTCCACCAGGGCAAACAGTACATCCCTGATGTCACCACAGCGAATGTGCCAGGCGTTTTCCGTGGTAGGCCGGTCATCCACCCCGGTAAGGTGGACGAAAAGGAATTGGTGGAGTTATGTCCTACGGGTGCCATCAGTGCCAGTCCCTTGCGGATTGATTTGGGCAAATGCACCTTTTGCGGGGAATGTGCATTTACCTGTCCGGGCAAAATCACTTTTACCACCGACCATAAAATCGCCACAAATGAGCGCGAACAACTCGTCATTGCCGAGGGCGAAGGCAAGCCCATAGAACTGAACCCCGAATTGATAAGGGCGGAAATTTCGAGCTATTTTAGTGGCTCGCTGAAGCTGAGGCAAGTGTCGGCTGGGGGGGACAACAGTTGTGAGTGGGAACTGAACGCCTGCGGCAATGTCAATTTCGACATGGGCAGGTTCGGTATTGAGTTCGTGGCGTCGCCGCGCCACGCTGACGGTATTGTCATCACGGGGCCTATCACTGAAAACATGGCACAGCCGCTGCAAACCTGTTACGCTGCCACACCGGACCCTAAAATCATCATCCTCGTCGGTACGGACGCCATCAGCGGTGGCATCTTCGAGGACAGCCCGACGCTCGACCGGCGTTTTTTGGACAAAAACCATGTTGACCTGTACGTACCGGGCAACCCGGTGCATCCCTTGACTTTTATCAATGGCGTACTGGATTTGATAAGGCGGCGGAAGCCTAATTGAACGTTTTGAACCTGACCGTAACCGTAAGCAAAAGCTTTGACCATGAATACAGCACTTTGGATTTCGCAGGGCATTTTGGGCATCCTTTTTGCCTCACTTGGCTTGCTAAAAATCATCCAACCCGTTGAGAAACTCGCTGTTTTGATAAAGTGGATCAGTCGTTTCCCGGAAAGTTCTGTTAAGTTTATTGCGTTCACTGAATTACTCGGTGGCGCAGGCTTGCTAATCCCACTGGCAACGGGCATTTTACCTACCCTTGCAATCACTGTAGCCTTTGGGCTTGCTACCATGATGCTGCTCGCTGTTTTTCACCATGTTGAATACAATGAGAAAAGAGCGGTCTCCATCAACTTGTTGTTGTTAGCAATGGCTGTTTTTGTTGTGTGTGGAAGGCTTCTGACATTAGTCTTGTCCTGAAAAAAAGTTGACGAATAATCTTAGGTGCGAATAAGTAATTACGTGGGTGAATGTACAAACATAATTAAAAAATAGAAAATCATCATTTCAACCAACCCAAAAAACCAAGCTCCCAGGCTTGGGTGAATTGGGAAGTAAAATCATGAGAAATAAGAACTTGAACAATTGGTTTTACATTAGTGTTTTAATCTCTTTGAGTTTTTCCTCCACGGCTTGCGGTGTAACTAAGCCTTATGTTGTGGGTGAAGAATAGCATTGTTTCACCAGTAAAATCAAAATATGCAAAAGGTTGCTACCGTTACGACTTGGACAAATACAAAGAAATTTGATGATGAAACAGAAGGGGAAAAAGTAAATGAATATCTCAGTGATGGGTACAAAATTGTCAGTATATCCTTTAGTTCGGCAAAACCAGAAAAGCGAAGGCACTCTCAAAAACAAAACCAATGACTATAAAAAAGACACTCCTCCATTGGCTCGCCCAGGACGATTTGAAAAGGGTATTGAATGGGCTTCACCAGCTTGCAGACCGATACAAGGACGAACAACTCCGTAATGATGTTACCTTTCAATCGGGGCGCTTAAAAGCTTTGGAAGGGCAAAGAATAAGAAATATAATTTCGTCTGATGATGACCACTTGCATACTGCAAAAATCAGACAAGCCTTGTTGCAAATCATTAATGACCTGCCCAATGACTGGACTGCGGAAAGAATCGAAAGCAATTCTGCTTCTTTTCCAGCGGGTTCAAAAATCAAATGGAAAAAATATGCCGCTTACCTTGCAGCGGCTATCGCACTTTTGGCAGGGATTGCTGAGTTCTCAAGGTATAGTTTAAGTGATTTTTTTGAAGAAAAAAAAACGACCGAACAGCCTGCAATCACCTCACCGCCTTCCGATAAAGCAAGCACTTCGGGAGATAATAGCCCCGCAGTAATTACAGATGAAGGCGATGTTAACATCAACTACGGGGAACCCAAACCCAAAAAAGATTCAACCATTAACAAATAACCTTCTCGCAAATGAAACCTCTGACCTACCTCCTCCTTGCCCTTTTCAGTTTCAACTCTGTTGTGGCTCAAACAGATGATGTAAACACTTTGGGTGACAACAGTCCTGCCGTGATTGCCCAAAACTTTTCGGCGACTTACGGAGTCCGTGCCGATGCTATTCAAGCCATTTTGTGGATATACGAAGCAGAGGGCTATGATGTTGAACGGCGAAAAAGAGCCACCGAGCAGATTCTAAACATGTACGCTCAATCTCCGGAAAAACAGCAAAAAGATACCAAATTGTCACAGGCTTCCCGGCGCAAGATGGGTATTGCCAATGCGCCCGAAATCGCCGATGCTTTGGAGTGGGACTTATTTGCCCGAAATCATTATCTATCCACTGCTGGGCATAACAGCCCTGCCGTATTGGCAAAGGGCGATGTCAATATTTGGTATGGCATTTCCCCGAAAACCCTTCGTGCCTTGGCAGCGCAATTGGAAAAAAACAAAACCGACCTCACCAATTTTGAAGTGGAATTGGCAGACCAGGCAAAGAAATATGAAGAATTAAAAACCGAACTGGAAACCTACAGCAGCAAAGAAGTCATCTATCTACGAGCAGAAGCCCTGCTCGAAGAAGGCAAACTGGAAGAAGCCGAACAACTCATTGAATCCGACTACCATGCCTCCAAAAAACGGCAGGCATACAAAGGCTATATTTTTGGAAAAACAAAAGAACTGCTTATAAAATACGAGGAGGCTGCTGTTGGCTACCGAGATGCGGTATTTTTGGACCCGAAAAACTCTAATTATCTGCTCGCCTATGCCTATAATGAAAATACAAGAGCCAATTATGACGTAGCAATTGAATACTACCAAAAATCTATCGCCATTGATACTATTGTGTTCGGAAATATGCAATCCAGTGTGGCGAATGATTATATGTTATTGGGCGATGTCTTGCAAAATAAAGGCGAGTATGACCTGGCCATTGAGTATTACAAAAAAGCCCTCGCTATCGATACCATCGTCTATCCCAAATCTCTTCCAAACATAGCAACAAATCTTAATTTCATAGGTACTGCTTATCGAGACAAAGGCGAGTATGACCTAGCCATTGAGTATTACAAAAAAGCCCTTGCCATTGATACTATTGCCTATGGAATGATGCACCCTGATGTAGCGGCGATATGTAACAATCTGGGCTCTGCTTGGGTCGGAAATGGCAAGTATGACCGAGCGATTGCCTATTTTGAAAAAGCCCTCGCAATTGATACTATTTTGTATGGGATGATGCACCCCAGCACAGCAATTAATTACTGCAATTTAGGAGACGCTTGGCAGTATAAAGGCGAGTATGACCTAGCCATTGAGTATTACAAAAAAGCCCTTGCCATTGATACTATTGTGTACGGAATGGTGCATCCTAACGTGGCAATAAGGTATTTTAATTTAGGTTCGGCTTGGGATGACAAGGGAGAATATGATATGGCCCTCGCTCTTATGGAAAAAGCCCTCGCAATCGATACTGTTGTGTTTGGAATTGTTCATCCGAACGTCGCAGTAGATTACAGCGGTTTAGGCTTGGCTTGGCAACACAAAGAAGATTACGACCGAGCTATCACTTTTTATGAGAAAGCTCTCGCAATCGATACCGTTGTGTTTGGGTTGATTCATCCTAGCATTCCAATTAGATTCAACAACCTCGGCTCCGCATGGAAGGCCAAAGGCGAGTATGACCGAGCGATTGCTTTTTTTGAAAAAGCCCTCGCAATTGATACAGTCGTATTCGGCATGATGCACCAGAATATCGGCATTATATTGAATAATATTGGCGATACATACAATAAAAAAAATAAATATGATGACGCAATTGCTTTTTTTGAAAAAGCCCTCGCTATTGATACCCTAACGATTGGATATAATCATCCAAATGTCGCAATTGTATTCTACAA
>Ga0209066_10000563_pt1 | contig 53218 bp, 52 predicted proteins | sample All_14_2_FD_187198 | JGI IMG/M metagenome (GOLD analysis project Ga0209066, IMG submission 187198) | Freshwater microbial communities in response to fracking from Pennsylvania, USA - Allegheny Zone_MetaG_DW_15 (SPAdes) (version 2) ...
TAAATCACAATGTCAAAGAACCACCAAATCCAACCCAAACCCTAAGGCCAGAGACAGACATTGGCGGACAACCAATGCTCCCCGTTTCTATCCGGGGGACTGAGTGTCCGTCTATGTTGGCGACCGCTGCCAGGCTGCAGAGCAACTCCGCTGCGGTGAGAGGCCCTCTAAACACCACTCCGATTCGCGTCAACACCATCTTGTCTCTTTTTTGAAATTACCGGGAATTGGTGAGATCGCCCTGTTTCGGACTAGGTTAGCCAAGCCAGTGCTTCCAGACGTAAGACCGGGTTAACGGCCCAACCTGTAAAGCGGTGCCTGCATGACCAACACCTCTACCACCGCAATTACGCCGACTCTGCCTTCTGAGTCCTTCGCGCCGGCCCCGCTTGCCGGGCAGGACACGCTGGCCGGAGATGTGAAGAAGGCAATCATCTGGCGATCTGGCAGCCAGATTGCTGCGCAGATCGTCAGCTGGTCATCGACTCTGATCGTCATGCGCCTGCTGTCGCCCGCCGATTATGGCCTCTTCGCCATGTCGCTGGTGATGCTGAGCTTCCTCACCTTCCTCAATGGTTACGGCTTTGCCAGTGCGCTGATTCAGGAGCGCGACCTCAACCAGCATCGCATTCGTCAGGCGTTCGGCCTGCTGCTATCGGCCAACGCCTTGATCGCGGCCCTCCAGTGGTTCTTTGCCCCGTCCGTTGCGGCCTATTACGGCCAGCCCGTCGTGGCAGACATGCTGCGGATGCAGACGTTGATATACATTTCCACGCCATTCATTGCGATTCCCGAAGTGCTGATGGGGCGACGGCTCGATTTTCGCAGCCAGGCAGTGGTGAACCTCGCTTCGGCACTTACCGGCGCCGTGCTATCACTCGTGATGGCCTGGGCGGACTTCGGGGTATGGACGTTGGTCTATGCTCCTATTGTCATGTTCTGGGTGCGTGCAATCGGCCTCACGATTCTGGCGCGGTCACTGGTCTGGCCGAGTTTCGATTTCCGGGGTTGCGGCAATATCTTTCGCTTCGGCTTCGCAATTCTTCTGACCCAGCTGTTTTGGCTGGTACAGACGCAGAGCGACATCTTCGTGATTGGCCGCAAGCTGACCCCGCATGAGGTGGGTGTCTATTCGCAGGCAGTGTTCCTTGCGACAATCTTCTATTCGCGCTTTGTGCCACCACTCAACGAAGTGGCGTTTCCTGCCTATTCGCGCCTGCAGGACGACCTTCCCGCCTTGCGCTGGTCATTCCTGCGCTCAGCGCGCCTCATCATGCTGATTTCCGCGCCGCTCTATGTGGGCATGGCCGTTAGCGCCAAGCCGCTCGTGGCGACGCTGTTCGGACCGACGTGGAGCGAACTGCCGCCGTTGATCGAATTCATGGCGCTGGCGATGCCGTTCATGACGCTGCAGGTGCTGTTCTCACCCGCGCTCAACGCAATCGGGAAGCCCGGCGTACCAGTCCGCACGGCGATTGCGGGGGCAGCGATATTCGCGGCATCGTTCATTGTGGCCGCACAATTCGGAATCATGGCCGTTGCGGCCATCTGGTGCGTGGCCGCGCCGCTACTGCTGCTGGCGACGGTCCTGCTTTCACGCCCGGCGCTGGGTATTGGCCTTGGGGATATGTGGCGGGCGCTTGCCCTGCCTGCGGGGAGCAGTGTGGCGATGGGTGCCGTGGTTTGGGTGGTTGATCGATGGGGGATTTCGCCCCGGCTCGATGCCTTGCCTCTGGTGCATCTTGGCGTGCTCGTCACGACGGGCATCGCAGCCTATGGAGCGGTGATCCATGTCACCGACCGCGCCGCGCTGGGCCAGGTCTGGGCGCTGATCCGGCGTAAGCCGGACGCGGTAGTCGCTTAAAACCGCTCAGCGCTCGCCTTCATGCGGGCCAGAGCGCGACGATCAAACCAACGCCAGACGCCCTTGCGCGGGGTAAAGTCTGGCAAGTACTGCGCGTAGAGGCTGGCCAGCCGCTCCGGCAAGCCGCTCGGTCCTTCACCTTTCAAAATACGCGTGATGATCCGGTCCTGAAAGTGGCGCACCGCATAGTTGATCATGCGACCATGCTGCATACGCCAGCTGCGCAGATCGAGCGGCGCGAACGGTTCGCACGAGAAGCCTGCTTCCATCACCGGGCAGACGCGCTCTTCACGCCATTGGGATAGTGGGCCGAGGCCTGTCTTGGCAAGCGCACCGACGAGGCCATCATCACCGACCAGATCGACCGGCAAGCGAATGCCACTGCTGCGCATCGCGTCCACGAACGTACCGCGCAGGGCATAGAGATCGCCGAACACCCCGTGCGATTGCGCCATGAGGCGGCGATAGTGTTCGGCACGGCGGCCGTTCAGCGGCGGGGCCGAAGCAAGGTTCGCCGCAGGATCCGCGTCAAGCGCAGCAATCAGCGCGGGGATTGACCCGGCCCCAACCTCGGCATCTCCATCCACCAACACCACCGCACGCAAGCCCGACGGCAGGGTGTCGAGCACGATGCGGCTCCAGCTGCGCGCCTTTCCGGGTTCCGGCCAGTCATGCAGCGTCACGTTGCGATGGTTCGCGGCGATTTCAGCGACAATCGCCGCCGTGCCATCCCGCGATCCATTCACGACGACATGGATGGAATACCCGACATCGGACAGCGGCAATGTAGCGAGGCACCGGGCAATGCGGCGCTCCTCGTTGTGCGCGAGGACGATAACCGCGACAAGCGCAGGCTCCCCGCTTTCCAGCATCAGACTTGGGCCATCGCCCAGATCGTCACCGGGAACCGATCGTCATTGGCAAAGCGCTTTTGCCACCCGGCGCGCGCCCAGCGGAACAGGTTGCCGCGCACGGCAGCCGCGTTGCCCCAGCCGCCGGTCTCGATCTTCGCGGGATCGAAGCCGCATTCCTCAAGGAAATGCACCATGCCCAGTTGCGTCCAGCGCGAACAATCGGTGGGAATGGGGTGATAGCGGATCAGGAACGGGGTGATGTTGATGAACACGCCGCCCGGCTTTAGCATAGCGCGCACATTCTTTGCTGCGCGATAGGGGTAGAGCAGATGCTCCCACACGTTGTCGGCGATGATAACGTCAAACTTGCGGTCGAGCACATCGTTGCAGATGTCGTGCTCGGGCCAGTTCATCTCGGCATAGCTGCCCCATTGGCGCTGCCGCCACTTCCAGCCCGCTGAAATCTCCAGCGCCTCGAGGTTTTCAGTGCCGCGCTTGTCCAGCCACGCGTCGATCTCACGATACGCGACGACGCGAGTGATATGCGTCTTGTCATAGCCTACAGCACGCGCTGCCTTTTCTACGAGGCCAAGCGCGTGCGCGCGCAATGTGGTCGGTGCTGAATCGATGCTCATCCCTCCCGCATAGGCGCGCAGGGTTGCCACGGCGTTAAACTCCCGGATTGGATCGAAGCAGATACGCCCCTTTGAACGCACTGGCGCGGCAGTCACAACAAGCGTAAACTCTCGCCTTGGAGAAGGATCATGCGGGTTTCCCTGAAATGCTGGATCGCGCTGTTTATGGCAACAGCCCAGCCTGCACTTGCCGCAGAAGACCCACTACTGCCAGCGGGCGACACCGAGCTCGTCAAAACCATCGACGACCGCCACAACCGCATGACAGTCCCGGTGCAGATCGGCGCGCACGGCCCGTTTCGCTTTCTGATCGACACCGGTTCGGAACGCACAGTGCTTTCGCGGCAAGTCGCAGCAACTATCGGCCTGCCGATTGCCGGCAACGGCGTGGTGGTGGGCGTGGCCGGATCGCAGGCTGTGGAACTTGTCGATGTCGAGGAAATCAGCCTGGGCAAGCGCACATATTACACGCTCAGCGCGCCGCTTCTGGAACAGCAGCACATCGGCGCGGATGGCATCGTCGGGCTGGACAGCCTGCAAGACCAGCGCGTGCTGATCGATTTCCCCACGGACACCATCACGATCGGCGATGCTGCTTCACTCGGCGGATCGCGCGGGTTCGAAATTGTGGTCAACGCGCGGCGGCGTTCCGGGCAGCTGATCATGACCAATGCCGTGGTTGATGGAGTGCATACCGACATCGTAATCGATACCGGGTCCGATAGCTCAATCGGCAACATGGCCCTGCGCAATGCCCTGACCCGGCGGCGCAAGGCTGAACAGACGGTGCTCTATTCGGTCACCGGCCAGCAGTTGAACGCGGACCTGATCATGGCATCAACCATAGAGGTCGCCGGGCTGCAACTGCACAACACATTCATGGCATTTGCCGATTCACCCGCGTTCCACCGGCTCGAACTGGTCAAGCGCCCGGCCATGCTGCTGGGCATGGCCCAGTTGCGCATGTTCAGGCGCGTGGCGATAGACTTTGCCAAACGGCGTATCCTCTTCGACCTGCCATCGGGTATCGCCAGCGCTGATCGAAAAGGGCCAGCCCTGCGCATTCAATAAAAGTGCTGCCCTCCTGAATGTAAGGAAGACACTGGCATCGCGCACGTCTGCGCCTATGTGAGAAGCCATGCCGCCAGATACATATACGAATCCCAAAGACGCCCGCCACGATGGCTGGCAAACGCTCAAGCGCTTCCTGCCCTATCTGTGGCCTGCTGATAACGCAGTGCTGCGCCGCCGGGTGGTGGGTGCGCTGCTGATGGTGCTGCTGGGCAAGGCGACGACGCTGGCCCTGCCCTTCGCCTACAAGAAAGCCGTCGATGCGATGACGCTGCCCGAGGGCGCGCAACCGGCACTGACCGTGGCGATGGCCTTCGTGCTGGCATACGCGCTTGGCCGTTTCGCAGGCGTCTTGTTCGACAACGTGCGCAACATCGTGTTCGAGCGTGTGGGGCAGGTAGCAACGCAGCATCTGGCCGAGAACGTCTTCGCGCGCCTCCACCGCCTCAGCTTGCGCTTCCACCTCGCCCGCCGCACCGGCGAGGTGACCAAGGTAATCGAGCGTGGGACCAAGAGCATCGACACGATGCTTTATTTCCTGCTGTTCAACATCGCGCCGACGGTGATCGAACTGACGGCGGTCATCGTGATCTTCTGGCTGAACTTCGGTCTGGGGCTGGTCGGCGCAACGATGGCGGCAGTCATCGCCTACGTCTATGTCACGCGTACGATCACCGAATGGCGATCGGCCTTGCGCGAAAAGATGAACCGGCTTGATGGGCAAGCCCTGTCACGCGCCGTCGATTCGCTGCTGAATTATGAGACGGTGAAATACTTCGGCGCCGAATCGCGCGAGGAAGCGCGCTACGCCGCAGCGACACGCGCCTATGCCGAAGCCGCGGTGAAGAGCGAAAACAGCCTTGGCCTGCTCAACATTGCGCAGGCGGTCATCGTCAACCTGCTGATGGCAGGCGCGATGGCTTGGACGGTGTGGGGCTGGTCGCAAGGGCGGCTGACCGTGGGCGACCTTGTTTTCGTAAACACCTACCTCACCCAGCTTTTCCGCCCGCTCGATATGCTCGGCATGGTTTATCGCACGATCCGGCAGGGCCTGATCGACATGGCCGAAATGTTCCGGCTGATCGACACCCCGGTGGAAGTGGCCGATGTGCCCGGCGCGCCCGCGCTGGTGATCGCGCGCCCAAGTGTGACGTTCGACAACGTGGTGTTCGGCTATGACCGGGACCGCGAGATCCTCCACGGCCTGTCGTTCGAGGTGCCTGCCGGCCACCGCGTTGCCATCGTCGGCCCATCGGGTGCAGGAAAATCCACCATCGCGCGACTGCTGTTCCGCTTCTACGATCCGTGGTCAGGCCGCATCCTGATCGACGGGCAGGACATTTCGCAGATCACGCAAGCCAGCCTGCGCGCCGCGCTGGGCATCGTCCCGCAGGATTCGGTGCTGTTCAACGATACCATCGGCTACAACATTGCTTATGGCCGCGACGGCGCGGGTATGGCCGAAGTCGAAGCCGCAGCACGCGGTGCCTCCATTACCGAATTCATCGCCCGCCTGCCAAAGGGCTTTGATACCGAAGTGGGCGAACGCGGGTTGAAGCTATCCGGCGGCGAAAAGCAGCGCGTTGCTATCGCGCGGACGCTGGTGAAGAACCCGCCGATTGTCCTGTTTGATGAGGCCACCAGCGCGCTCGACAGCCGCACCGAGCAGGATATCCTCACCACGATGCGCGACGTCGCCAGCCAGCGCACGACCATTTCGATTGCGCACCGGCTTTCAACCATCGCGGATTCAGACACCATTCTGGTGCTCGATCAGGGGCGTCTGGCAGAGCAGGGCAGCCACACCGACCTGCTGCGCCGCGATGGCCTTTATGCTGAGATGTGGGCGCGTCAGGCGCAAGAAAGCGCTGAGGTCAGCGAAGCGGCCGAGTAGCGCCACGGCCAATCCCAAACAAATCGTCGCCCCGGACTTTATCCGGGGCTTCGCTTCCCTTCCAACAACGAAAAAAGCAGTGGGATCCCGGATCAAGTCCGGGTCGACGAGAATATGTGGAACGCCGCCTTCACTTCACAACATCAGCCTCATGCCACACCACGGCCTGCGCCACCTTGATGCAGTCCATCCCGCCATCATACGTCATCGTGGGCGAGCCATAGAGCCGCCAGCCTTGTTCCAGCGCTTCGGACACGCGATCACAAAAGGCCCGGTCATCCTTGCCGGTCAGCAGGCGGTACACAGGGCGGTCTTCGGGAGTCTGGTAGGTCATGCCTGCACCCTACTCCTCGCCGGGAAACCGCGCAAATTCGGGCAATCCGTGTGCTTGCCCCATCCAGCCAATGCGTTCCGCCGTCTGGATATGAAGCTGGGCGGGCAACTGGTCGGGGTCGTCAAACGTGGCGGATTGCACGTCGATGATGTCTGGCAGGTTCTCGGCATTGGTGAAGAACACCCCGGTCCCGCACTTCGGGCAAAAGTTGCGCATCGATGCGCCAGACGAATTGTGCGTCGTCACCTCACCCTGCGTCAGGGCAAACTGATCCGCCTTGAACATCGCCCACGAAACCATCGGCGCGCCCGAGCTTTTGCGGCAATCGGTGCAGTGGCACAGCGCCACGTGCATCGGCGCACCGTCGACCTTGTAACGCACTGCGCCGCAGTGGCATCCGCCTGCAAGTTCCATCAGTTCCCTCCCCTGAGTCGCCAATGGAACATTACAGGAACGAAGCACGCCTCACAAGATGTACTTCGAAAGGTCCGTATTGCTCGCCAGATTTGCCAGCTTGTCAGCCACATAGGCCTCATCGACCATCACTGTTTCACCCGTACGGTCCTCCGCCTCGAAGCTCACTTCCTCAAGCAGCTTTTCCATCACCGTCTGCAAACGCCGCGCGCCGATGTTCTCGACGCTCTCGTTCACTTGCGCGGCGATGCGGGCAATCGCGCGGATGGCTTCGGGCGTGAAGTCCAGCGTCACGCTCTCCGTTGCAATCAGCGCGCGGTACTGTTCGACCAGATTAGCGCGCGTTTCCGAAAGGATACGCACGAAGTCATCCTCGGTCAGCGCCTGCAGTTCCACCCGGATCGGCAAACGTCCTTGCAATTCGGGCAGCATGTCGCTGGGCTTGGCCACATGGAACGCGCCCGATGCGATGAACAGCACATGATCGGTCTTCATCGGGCCGTACTTGGTGGCAACCGTCGTGCCCTCGATCAGAGGAAGCAGATCGCGCTGCACGCCTTCGCGCGAAACCGAACCGCCGCGCACATCGGACACCGCAATCTTGTCGATCTCGTCCAAAAACACGATGCCATTCGTCTCGGCATTGCGGATCGCTTCGCGCTGAACATCGTCCTGATCCATGCGCTTTTCGGCTTCTTCCTCGACCAGCTTGTCCCACGCATCAGCCACGCGCATCTTGCGGCGCTTGAGGTTCTGCTTGCCGAAGGCCTTGCCCATCATGTCCGACAGGTTGATCATGCCAACGCCGCCACCCATGCCGGGAATTTCCATCGGCATCGAAGGCGCATCTTCCACCTCGATCTCAACCTCGACCTCGTTCATCGAGCCATCTGCGAGCCGCGCCTTGAAGCTCTCGCGCGTGGCTTCGCTCGCCCCATCGCCGACCAGCGCCTTGAGCAATCGGTCCATCGCGGCCTTGCTGGCAGCCTCACGCACCGCATCGCGGCGGCGTTCCTTCTCCAGCCGGATCGCTTCTTCCACCAGATCGCGGGCAATCTGTTCCACATCGCGGCCGACATAGCCGACCTCGGTGAACTTGGTCGCCTCAACCTTGATGAACGGCGCGTCGGCCAGCTTGGCCAGACGGCGGCTGATCTCGGTCTTGCCGCAGCCCGTCGGCCCGATCATCAGGATGTTCTTTGGCGAAACCTCATCACGCAAGTCAGCCGACAGCCGCTGACGCCGCCAGCGGTTGCGCAGCGCCACGGCGACCGCCTTCTTCGCGTCAGTCTGGCCAACGATATGCTCGTCCAGCGCGCGGACAATAGCCTTGGGGGTAAGCGATTCGTTCATGGCAATCTCTTCTCCCCTCCCGCCTGCGGGAGGGGTCGGGGGAGGGGCTGTCAGGAAGCGGCAACACGCCCTCCCCTACCCCTCCCGCAAGCGGGAGGGGAACTAGATTTCTTCCAGCGTCACGCGGTCGTTGGTAAAGACGCAAACCTCTGCCGCCACCTGCATCGCACGGCGGGCGATCTTCTCGGCGTCGTTTTCGTAGTCGGTAAGCGCCTTGGCCGCAGCCAGAGCATAGTTGCCGCCAGAACCGATGGCGGCAATTCCGCCTTCCGGCTCCAGCACGTCGCCATTGCCCGTCAGGATCAGCATGGTGTCGGCATCGGCCACGATCATCAGCGCTTCAAGATTGCGCAGGTACTTATCGGTGCGCCAGTCTTTGGCAAGCTCCACTGCGGCACGCATCAACTGCCCGCGATGCTGCTCCAGCTTGCGCTCCAGCCGCTCGAACAGGGTGAAGGCATCAGCTGTCGCACCGGCGAATCCGGCAATCACTTTGCCTTCACCGATGCGGCGCACCTTGCGGGCATTGGGCTTCATCACCGTGTTGCCCATCGAAACCTGCCCGTCACCGGCAATGACGGTGCGGCCATTCATTTTTACACCAATGATGGTGGTGCCGTGCCACTGGATAAGGCCGTGGCTCGCCCTGCTATCGTCCATGCCCTGCGATATGAGACGCGCGGCGTGGAATTCAAGCGGTGGGGATCAGCTGCCGTTCGGACCTGTGCCGCCCGGAGCCTGACCTTGCCCGCCGCCCGGCACTGCGCCAACTGCACCGATATTGCCGAACAGATCCTGGAAGAACGAACGGTCACGGCCCAACGTATCGGTCTTGTCGCTCTCAGGCGAAAGGCGCGCGACCTTTTCCATGCCTTCACGGCTGAGCGAGGTAACGTTGTTTTTCGCATCAAAATTGATGACGAGGATGTTCTGGTCGGATGTGCGTGGGCGATTGAACGGCTTTTGCTGCGTGTTCTGGGAGACGTAGTACCACGTCTCCTTGCCATATTGGCTGGTGAACGTCGGGCGGCCAAGCGTGCGTTCGACCGACTGCTTGTTGTCCACACCGGGTTGGACAGACGAAACCAGCACTTCATCGACGATATAGCCGCGATGATCCTTGATGCTGGAACATCCCGCTGCCGCCACGCCGAGCGCAAGCACCGCCGCACCCTGCACTATCAGCCGCATGTTCCGCATTCGCAAACTCCGCTCTTCACTGATGCTATGTCATGCCCGTTTGCATCGGGAATGCACAGCCACTATCGCCAAGCCCAATTGGGTGTCCCTTACGGTTCAATCGGGATTACCGCAATGCCGCCCGCACTGGCATCGCTAGGTGCCTGCTGGACGGACCTAATTTAATAGCCCCTGAACGGGCACGATACCAAGGAAGCGCACGATGGGATTTTTGGGAAAGCTGTTCGGACGCAAGGCCGACGACCGCGACGTTGCCCGCCCGTTGTGGCACCGCACGGTGGAAATCGCGCGTGAGAAAGAATGGTACCGTGATTGCGGTGTGGCCGACACGGTGGCCGGTCGATTCGACATGATCACGCTGATCCTTGCTATCGTGCTGATCCGGATGGAGCGCGATGCCGAACTGGTAGACCCATCGGTGCGCCTGACCGAGCTTTTCGTCGATGACATGGATGGCCAGTTGCGCGAAAGCGGCGTTGGCGATCTGGTGGTGGGCAAACGCGTGGGCAAGTTGATGAGCGTTCTGGGCGGCCGACTCGGTGCCTATCGCGAAGGGCTGGCTTCGGCAGACGAAGCCGTGATGGCCGATGCGGTGGCGCGCAATGTCAGCCTGCACGAAGGGACTGATCCCCTGCTCGTCGCCCGCCGCGCCCGCGCCTTTGCCGCCGGGCTGGACCTTGTGCCCGCCTTCCGCGTGCTTGATGCGGAGATCGGCAAGTGAGCGCCCCTGAGTTTTCAAACCCTGAGTTTTCAAACATGGTCGACCTGCGCCAGATCGGCGATGCGCCCGTCGTGCTGATGCCCGATGAAGCCGAACGCCGCCGCCTTGCCGGACGCTTCGCCATAACAGCGATAGATGCCATGCGCGCAGAACTGCGCCTGACGGTCGATGGCCAGACTGTTGAGGCGAAAGGCAAACTCACCGCCAGCATCGTGCAGATGTGCGCCACCTCGGGCGAGGACTTCCCGGTCAAGATCAGCGAGCCTGTTGCCCTGCGCTTCGTGCCACGCAGTCCAGTGAGCGCGCCCAACGGGGAAATCGAGATATCTTCCGACGATTGCGACGAGATTGAATACGACGGCACGGCCTTCGACCTTGGCGAAGCCGTGGCGCAGAGCCTGGCACTCGCCATCGACCCTTTCGCCGAAGGGCCAAATGCTGACAAGGCGCGGGCCGAACACAAGCTTGGCGGCGATGTCGCCTCCGGTCCGTTTGCGGCCCTTGCCGCAATGAAGAAGGACTGAGGCCTTGGCGCAACCACCGGGGCGTGGGCGCGATCTGACCAGTGGGCCGATCCTGCGGACGCTCGTGCTGTTTTCCGCACCAACACTCACGTCCAACATCCTGCAATCGCTCAACGGATCGGTCAATTCGGTCTGGGTCGGGCGCATGCTGGGCGAAGGCGCGCTGGCCGCAACCGCCAACGCCAATGTGGTCATGTTCCTCGTGTTCGCCGCCGTCTTCGGCTTCGGCATGGCCGCCACGGTCAAGATCGGGCAGGCCTTTGGCGCGCGTGATGTACTGGCGGCGCGGCGCACATTTGGCTCGGCTGTCGGCCTTTGCGTGCTGCTGTCGCTGGTCGTTGGCACGCTCGGGTGGATTTTCGCGCCTGAACTGCTGACGGCTATGGCCGCGCCGGGCGAGACTTACGGCTTTGCACTCACCTACTTGCGCGTGATCTTCGTTGCCATGCCTGCCTCGATGATCACCGTCATGCTCGGCATGGGGCTGCGCGGTGGCGGCGACGCTTCGACACCGCTCAAGTTCATGATCCTTTCGGTCGTGCTCGACATTGCGCTCAACCCGCTGCTGATTGGCGGATACGGCCCGATTCCTGCGATGGGCATTGCCGGTTCCGCGCTCGCCACCGCCATTGCCTCGTTCGTCTCGATGGTTGGCATCGTCGCCTATGTCTATGCCAAGGATCTGCCGCTGCGCCTGCGCGGAAGCGAACTGGCATGGCTCTGGCCCCGGCGTGACGAGCTTGGCTACATCATCACCAAGGGTCTGCCGATGGGCGCGCAGATGCTCGTCATCTCGGCTGGCGGGATCATCGTGATCGGCCTCGTCAACCGCGAAGGCCTGCTGGTCAGCGCCGCCTATGGAGCCGCGCTGCAACTGTGGACATATCTGCAAATGCCCGCGATGGCCATTTCCGCAGCGGTCAGCGCAATGGCTGCGCAGGCAATCGGCGCTGGTTTGAACGAGCGGCTTGGTCGCATCACGCGCTCCGGCATAATCCTCAATCTGGTAGTCACCGGCCTGCTCTGCGCGCTGATCCTGCTATTTGATCGGCCCGCGCTCGAACTCTTCCTCGGCAGCGCCAGCCCGGCGGTGGACGAAGCGCGTCACATCCAGTTTCTTGCCAGTTGGAGCTACCTGCTCTTTGGCATTACCATCGTTTTGTTTGCCACCATGCGCGCAGGCGGAGTGGTGTGGACGCCACTCATCGTTTTGGGCATCGCAATGTATCCGGTGCGGCTCGGCTTCTACTACGCCTTTTATCCCACGCTCGGTGCAGATGCGCTGTGGCTGGCTTTCCCGGTCAGTTCGGTGGTCGCCGTGGTGCTATCGATCTATGCCTATCGCCAGCCGCAGTGGCGCGAACGCGCCCGCGCGGTTCCGGCAGAGCAGTGCGAGGAAGAAACCCACGCAGACGCTGATCCAGCAGGCCGGATGGCGCCAAACCTCTGACCATAACGTCAGCGGCTTTGCGCGCGCCACCTCTGCACGGTGCGCTCAACCGCACGCTCCTCGCCGCCGCTCTTGCTCCACAGTTCGTAGAACGAGGGATCGTTCGAAGCTGGCCGCTTCATCGCATCAAGATCGTCGAACGAAACGCGCATCGGTATCGAAACGCCTTCGCCCGAGATAATGCATTCGCGATTGCGCAGCGCTGGTATGGTATCGACAAAGCCGCGGGCGCCTTCGGGCATGGCCGCTTTCACAAAGGCTTGGTCGCGGTCGTTGTTGAGGCGCATCGAGATGATCGTGCCGCACTGTGACAGCACGCCCTCGGCAAGGTCCGAAGGCCGCTGCGTGATCAGCCCAAGCGAGACGCCATACTTGCGCCCCTCCTTGGCAATGCGCGAAAGGATGCGGCCAACCGATGAACCGTCGGAGTTTTTCTCGTTCGGCACGTAGCGGTGCGCTTCCTCGCACACCAGCAGCACCGGCCGCGTTTCCTCTTCGCGGGCCCAGATCGCATAGTCGAACACAAGGCGGCTGAGCACCGCGACGACCGTGGTGGTGATTTCCGAAGGAACGCCCGACACGTCGATAATCGAAATCGGCTTACCATTGGCGGGCAGGCGGAACACCTTGGATATGAATTCCGCCATCGTATCGCCCACCAGCATGCCCGAGAACATGAACTGGTAGCGCGGGTCGCCACGCACTTCCTCGATCTTGGTTTTCAACCGCATGTAGGGGATCGAATTGGTCCCCTTGTCCAGCCGCCCCATTTCGTTCTGCAGGATGATCAGCAGGTCTGACAGCAGATAGGGAATGGGCGAATCGACCGTGATCTTGCCGATCTGTTCGGCCAGCCGGTTCTTGCTGCGCGCCGCCAGCAGGCACTTGCCCAGAATATCGAGGTCAAGCTGCCGGTCAGCACCCTTGGTCGTAATGAACACTTCGCAGTGTTCTTCAAAGTTCATCAGCCAGTATGGCATCTGCAGGTTCGAAACGTCGAGCAACTGCCCGGTCGTGCGGAACGCGGCCGAATATTCGCCATGCGGATCGATCATCACGATGTGGCCCGATGGGGCCATTTCGCAGATGCGGTGCAGGATCAGTGCCGCTGCAGTCGATTTGCCGGTCCCGGTCGATCCCAGCAACGCAAAATGCTTGCCCAGCAGTGCATCAACGTAAATGCCCGCGCGAATATCCCGGGTTGGAAACACCGTGCCGACCGAGATGTTGGTGCGACCGTCGCTCGCATAAATCTGGCGCAAGTCGTTTGACGTTGCGGGATAGACCAGCGCGCCCGGCACCGGAAATCGCGTCACACCGCGACGGAAGCCATAGATGCGCCCGGTTAGTCGCTCTTCCTCGCCTTCGCCAAGAAAGTCGATCTGGGCAACCACTCCGCCGGCAACCGATGTGTCCTGGCGCTGGGTGCGCACGCTGGCGAGCAGCCACGAATTGCCCACGCGAACTTTGATCTGGCTTCCGACTTTGCCCGAAAGCCCAATCGACGGATCACTGTCTTCCGAACATTCCTCCAACCGCGTAAGATCAAGTGCGATGGCCGAACTGGACCCTGCGATTTCAACCACATAGCCAATTGGCTTGGCAGCATTTTCTGAAGCTCGCGGGTCAACCGGTGCGGCAAATGGTGCCCGCGCCTCGATCCGTATGTCTCGTGCGCTTTCTGGTCCTGCGTTTGCTGGTCCTGCGTTTTCTGGCGCCACCAAACCCTGCATCCTCATTTCGGACATCACGCGCAAAACCTCTTGGCCGGACATGGCATAGAGGTGACAGCTACCGCTTGAGGGTTAATATCGGCTAAATTTTGGATAGCGTGCCGAACCAAGGAACGACCGAAATACCTGCAATTGTCTGGACATGCCGCTTTTCGCGATCAATCAGACAAGGGCAAACAATCGGCCTGCGATCCAGCCCATCGCCACCGAGATGAACACCGCGAACAGGCCATAAAGCCAGCCGTTGCGATCTGCGGCCACCGCAACAAAGCGTTCAAAACCCTGCTTGCTCACCTCCACCCGGGTGATCGCCGAAGTCACCACCTTTCCGTTACGAATGGCAAAGGTTTCGGCGGTGTAGGTGCCGGTCTGCACGCTGGAAGGCAGGCTGATCCGCGCCTGATACAGCACTTGCCCGCTGATCTTCACGCTGCCTTCTTCCTCACGGTAAAGGCCCTGCCCGCGCATCAGTTCGACCAGTCCGGCCGAAAAGCGCTGCTGTTCCTTGGGATCGATCACGCCGATGGGTGAAAGCTGCAGCCATTTGAGGCCCAGTTCATAAATCGCCGCCGTCTTGTCATCGACGATCTTGGCAATCGGGCGCGAGGAGGCGACCGCAAAATAGCTGGGTGCCGACCTGAATTCGAGCGAATCCGCGTTGATCCAGATACCAGCCAGCTTCTGCTTTTCACGCAGCACAATGGATTGCACGGGGCCTTCGAGCACCACGACAATATCGTATTCCTGTGCCGCGCGGCTGCCCTCGGGGCTGAGGATCGCGCCGAACAGCAGCAGATCTGCACCGGTAAAGCCCTGACGCACCTCAATTTCGTGTTGCGAGATTTCCGGAACAAGAATCGGATCGCGCGCGCCGAGCAGCACCATGCACAACAGCAGAGCCAGAAACCGAAATCTGCCACCCCCGTTCATAGCGGCACCACGGTGTAGATTTCGTCGGGGCGATAACCGAGGCCCAGCGCCATGCGCATCGCCACCAGCAGCACGATGGCGGCAAGGATCAGGCGCAAATGCTCCGGCTTGGCTTTCTGCGCAAACTGCGCCCCCACTTGCGCGCCCGTCACCGATCCGATCAGCAGCATCACCGCCAGCACGATGTCCACCGCGCGCGTGGTCAACGCGTGCATCATGGTTGTCGCCATCGTCACGAACAGGATCTGGAACAGCGACGTGCCGACAACCACGTTCACTCCCATGCCAAGGATGTAAAGCAGCGCAGGCACAAGGATGAACCCGCCACCAATGCCCATCAGCATGGTCAGAATGCCAGTCAACACGCCCAGCAGCAGCGGTGCCAGCGGCGAGATATACAGCCCGGAGCGATAGAACCGCCAACGCATTGGCAGGCTGGCCACCAGCGGGTGATGCCGCCGCTTGCGCGCAGGCATCGGTAATCCGGATTTCTGCGCGCGCAGCGTGGTGATGCTTTCATGCGCCATCAGCCCGCCAATGCCGCCCAGCATCAACACGTACAGGATGTTGATAACCGTATCGATCTGGCCAAGCGATTGCAGCAGACGGAACAGCAGCGAACCAAGCCCCGTGCCGATCACCCCGCCAGCCACCAGCACCGCACCGATATGATAATCAATCCCGCCGCGCCGGGCATGGGCGAAAGCGCCCGAAACGCTGGCTCCGGTCACCTGGCTGGCAGCCGACGCCGCAGCCACTGTCGGCGGAACGCCATAGAAGATCAGCAGAGGCGTGGTCAGGAACCCGCCGCCAACGCCGAACATGCCCGAAAGCAGCCCCGTCAGCGCGCCGAGGCCGATGATGACCAGTCCGTTGACGGAAAGATTTGCTATCGGAAGGTAGACATCCATTGCACTTAAGACGCTAGGCCGCGCAGCGCTTGCCAGCAACCCCGCGCATCTGCTTTTGCGGCAAAAAGCTGTGACCTGCTCATTGTCAGAACGAAGACGCCACAGTCAGCGCCGGTCCGCTGCCGGGTCGCGCGTTTCCGGCCACGCGAAAGCGCCAGTCGAGCGCGATGCGCGCAGGCGTTGCATCACCGAGATCAAGCCGGACCGAAGCGCGCGGACCGATGTCCAGTCGCACCGCGCCTTCCTGTCCGCCCGACCAGACACCTGCGCCCACACGAAAGTCGCGATCGCGCCCACCGATCCCCGGCATTGCGCGGTCGATCATCACTTGCGCATCATAAAACGCCGTCGCCCCGCGCCCTCCGGCGTATCCGGCCTGCGCGTATGCTTCGGCCCGCAACCCCAGCGGCAATGCCTGTGGTGGCAGTTCAGTGATGACCGTCGCCACCGGTCGCACCTGCATCGGGCTTCCTTTGGTATCCTGCAACCGCGCTTCAGCCAGCGCGCGCAAAGGCACGCGGGCCAAGGGGCGGAATCCGAATCCCAGCGCCACTTCCTTATCCCGACCCGGCGCATTGATCGCCAGCGATGTGCGCAGATAGGCATAGCTCTCATGCAGATCGCCGCGCCCCAACCGATACCGCACCACCGCGCCCGCCTGACTCGCGCCATACGACGCCGCCCCCGGTGCCTGCGCCGCCGCACCACTGCCCGCCCGCATCAGCACCCAGGTGTCACCGCTCCAGCGCGAATCATCCTTGAACGGCACAGGCTCTTGCGCCGTATCCATCCCCACCGGCGGGCGTTTACTGTGGGGTGGGGCGGCCAGCGCCGGATTGGTCGACCGTAGCAGGCTGGCCAGCCGGAACGTGGATGCAGGTCGCCCAGACGGCGAACTAACATCATCCGCCCGACCGCCGTTCTGCAGGTGCTGCACGGAAAGGTTCCGCACGGTCCCCGAAGCGGACTTTTGCACCATACCACTTGCAACAACCGCCCCGCCGCGCTCCTGATTTCCGGGCTCCTTCGCCATAGCCGCAGGCGCAATCTGCTGCGTCCTCGCCAGATCTTCCCACAGCACCAAGCGCACGCCAGCCCAGACGACCACCACCAGACAAAGAGCAATCAAAGGCTGCCCGCGCCGATTCAGGCCCGCGCCGATCATCAGGCGGCGGACCGCAGCGGCGCGCCCGAATACTCCTCACTGCTGCAGACCTGCACCACATGGACCCGGTGAACCGTGTGCTCCCACCGCAGTCGCTGCCCTGAAAGCACGCGCAAATAGGCCACCAGTGCGCGTTGCGTCGCCATGATCGCAATGATGTTGCCCACCGGAAAGCGCACCACGGCGCGCACACCTTCGCCCCACCCATATTCGCGCCCGGAATGCATCCCCCGCATCCCCAGCCGCCAGAACAGACTGGCAAGGTTGAACATCAGCAGCCCGCGCAGTAACGCTCCTGAAGGCATCCGCTCCAGCAGCCCCAACGCGTCCAAAGCCAGCATCAGGGGCCAGAGCAACAACAAAAAGTAGGATATCGTCAAAACCAGCGCGACCAGCGGCCCGCGCCTGTCGCGGAACCTCATCCACAGGTCACTCGGCCCTACCCGCCAGCCCAGCCGCTCCCAGCCCTGAAACGCAATCCCGTGAATCCACCGCGTTTTCTGCCGCACCGACGTAGCAATGGTGGCAGGAAAATACTCCCGCGTGGCGATCAGTGCGCCCCGCTCGTCCCGCACCCGCAGAAAGGCTGAAAGTCCTCCCGTCTGGTTCACCAGCAGTCCGCACTCGTAATCCTCGGTAAGGCAGTCCGCTGCAAAAGGATCAACACTGCCCCGCTGTGCAATGATCCGGTCGATCGCCCGGCGCGAGAATGCACAGCCCACCCCCGCCGCCGGAAGCGCCGCGCCGATCCGGTCCCGCACCACCATATCGCGTGCGTGCGCCTCGGCAAATTCATCGCAATAGTGGCCTGCCACCCAGCGCGAGGCCGCCTGCGGTTCAGGCCGCACCGGCAGTTGCACAAAGTCCACCCGATCCAGCGCCCGGTCCATCAGCGTCAGTGCCGAAGGATGCACCATGTCCTCCGCGTCATGCAGGATCAGCGCCCGCACCCGCTGCCTGCTGCGCCGCTCATCCTCACAGATGGCGCGGTAAATCCGGTTGAGGCAGTCGGCCTTGGTCGTCGGCCCGTCGCAATCGTGCAACACCACCCGCAACCGGTGATCCCCGCCCGAAGCCACCAGCGCCGCCAACGTAGCCTCGTCATTGCGATAGCAGCCCACATAGATGCGCAAGTTGCGCTGCGGCCATGCCCGGAAGGAATGGCGCACCATTTCGCTGATCACACCGGCTTCCTGCCACGCCGGCACCAGCACCGCCGCCATGCCGTGCAGTTCTGCCTGCGCCGGGGCAGTCAACCGTTCCGTCCGCAATCCCCCGCTGAACCGCAGCCGGAACCACGCCAGATCGACCAGCATTTCATCCAGCGCAAAGACCGCAAACCAGATTGCCGCAAACAGCAGCAGTTCGTGTTCGACGACAGCAAGCCACTGCAACGCCGTGAAGCATGGTCCGGTAATCGGAGGACATGCCAGCAACATCCTGACCCCGTTTGACGCGCCCCACCCCGGTGGGCACAAGGCCAAGCTATGCCTGCTCAGCACAGTTCAGGAACCAAGGGATGATTCGAAAATGGCAGGATTGCCAAGAACTAAGGGAATTTGGCACCGTCTGAGCCACAACGAAGCCGCTCCCGGCATCGTGCTCATGGTCTGCGCGGCAATCGCGCTGATGCTTGCAAACTCGCCAGTGGCCGAATCGTGGCACGGCCTGTTCCACCACACCCTGCCGTGGACGCCGGTCGCGAAGCTCAACAACCTGCATCTGTGGATCAACGATGCGCTGATGGCGATTTTCTTCTTCGTCGTCGGGCTGGAGATCAAGCGCGAGATCCTCGACGGCGAACTCTCCAGCCCGAGTCGCCGCCGCTTGCCGGTGATCGCCGCCGTGGCCGGCATGGCCGTGCCCGCCCTGATCTACCTCGCCATCGTCGGCGATGATCCCTCGCTCCATCGCGGCTGGGCGATCCCCTCTGCCACAGACATCGCCTTTGCCATCGGCGTGCTGGCGCTGGCTGGAAAGGGCCTTCCCCCATCGCTGCGCCTGTTCCTGCTGACCGTCGCCATCGTCGATGATCTCGGCGCGGTCATGGTCATCGCATTCTTCTACACCAGCGGGCTGGACATGATGTGGCTCGGCGTTGCCGCTGCCGTGTTCCTCGCGCTCGTCGCCGTCAACCGCATGGGCATCAGAGTGCTGGCCCCCTACGTCGTCGGCGCTGTCGTGCTGTGGTACGCCGTGCTCCATTCGGGCGTTCACGCCACCATCGCAGGCGTGCTTGCCGCGCTAACCGTCCCGCTGGCACTGAACCACCGGCACGACAGCCCCCTGCTCCGGCTCGAACACGCGCTGGTCTCGCCCAACGGCTTCCTCATCGTCCCGCTGTTCGGCCTCGCCAATGCAGGCGTCGCGCTCGGCTCCATCGACGGCGGCCCGCTCGCCCTTCCCATCGCCATCGCGCTGGGCCTTGTAGCCGGGAAGCAGGTCGGCATTCTGGGCAGCATCATGCTGGCCGAAAAGCTGGGCATCGCCAAACGCCCCGAAGGCGCAACCCTGCGCCAGCTCTGGGGCCTGTCCCTGCTCTGCGGCATCGGCTTCACGATGAGTCTGTTCATCGCCGGACTCGCCTTTCCGGAAAGCCCGCTGCTGGTCGAAGAAGCCAAGCTTGGCATTCTGGGCGGGTCGATCATCGCCGCGCTGGCGGGCATGGTTCTGCTGAAGGGCAGCACCAAAGCCGCTGCATGATCGATTCAATCGATCAAACTCTGCGCAACAATGCATGAAACCTTTCACCTCATCTGGCGTATAAGCGGCTCATACGAACCGCACACGCAAAAGGGGAAACATCATGCCCGGCGACAACGCAAAGAAGGCGCTGATCGACAGCCTCAACGGTCTGCTGGCCGACTACTTCACGCTCTATCTGAAGACGAAAAACTTCCACTGGCACGTCGCCGGTCCACAGTTCCATGATCTGCACCTGCTGTTCGATACGCACGCGACCGAACTTTTCGCGCTGACCGACGTGATCGCCGAACGCGTTCGCAAGAACGGTGGCAGCACGCTCACCGGCATCGGCGCCATCGCTGGCAAGTCATCAATCAAGGACGACGATCGCCCCAAGGTTGACGCGATCGACATGGTCAAGACCCTGCGTGACGACAACGCAGCGCTGGTCAAGGTGATCCGCGCGGTCAAGGCCGCCGCCACCGAAGCGGGCGACAACGCCACCGAAGGCATGGCCGACGACTGGACCGATCAGGCCGAACAGCGCGCCTGGTTCCTCACCCAGATCGCCGCCTGAAAACGTCTGTCCACCAACCCCGCTCGTCCTGAGCCTGTCGAAGGACGCTGGCGCAACGCCAGCCAATCACCCTTCGACAGGCTCAGGGTGAGCGGGGCTTTCTATGCTGCATAAAGGGTTAGCCCCAAGTCCGTTCGTGTCTCGACTTCGCTCGACACGAACGGGGATGTATTTGGGAAGCGCGTAAGCTCGTCGGGCGCTCAAAACGTCCCGCTTGTCCCGATGCCAATGCCGCCGGGGCGGGCGTCAAAGCCCCCGGCGCGCAGTGCGTCTGCCGTTTCCTGCGGCAGGCCTGACAGCGTCAGGTCCGCCTGCCAACGCCCGTCTCCGGTAATCCGCAGCGTCATCTGCTCCATGCCCTGCGCCCCGCGCATCGGCACCAGCAGCGCGCCCTTGTCGCAGCGTGCCTTGCCCGAAAGCGTGATCGGCCCCGGCAGCAGTGGCCCCGGCGATGCCAGCGTCAGGCTTAGCGTGCCCTCAGCCGAAACACACTGCCCGCCATCCATCGCCACGGAAAAATCGCCAAAGCCCAGCGATGTCACCGGCAACTGCCCCAGTCCGTCGGGCAAGCCAATCGTCCCGCTGGCATGGGAAAGACCATGCGCCGAAGCCTTGGCCGCAAACCCCTCGCGCGAAACGGCAAACTGCGCCCGCCCGATCAGCAGCGGCAAAGGCTCCAGCCCCGCCTCCACGGTGCCAATCGGCAAAGGCCCGACATTCAGATCGGCAATCCGCCCATCCCACACCGAGCCTTCCACGCTGCGCGCCGTCACATTTTCCGGCATCGCCATGCCCAGCACCAGCCGCAACGGCAGCAGCACGATCAGCGCCAGCAGGACAAGCCCGCCAAGCGCCAGCCAGCCACGCCGCGTCATTCCGGTCTCGCGCACGAATATCCAGCGCCCGATCATGCGCCTGCCCGCCGCAGCGTAACGTTCACCGAAACCGTGCCATCGGGCGCGGGCGTTACCGTCAATTGCTCCACCGCCAGCCCTTGCGCCGCCAACCCGTCAAGCCACGCCAGCGCTGCCGATGCCCGCGCCGTGGGGATCACCATGACCACCATGTCGCTGCCCTGCTTCTGGCTCGACTGGACGACAAAGCCCGCTGCCTGCGCGCTCGCTTGCGCCACCTGCTCAACCGGCCCGGCCAGCGCTACCGCACGCGGAGCAGGCGCACGCTTCAAGGCATCCAGCCCCGCCACGATCCGCCCGGCGCGCTCGGTCGCCTCGCGGTGGCGCACCGCCGCATCATCCAGCGCTGCACCCAGCGGCAGGATCAGGCCATAGACCAGCAGCATCAGCGCGGTCAGCCCGCCTGCCACGCCCACCAGCCAGCGCTCACGCCCGGTCAGGCCGATGAACCATGCAGAAGCCCGGCCCATCATGGCGCCCTCACCGTAATTGCGGCCACCGTAGCGCCTGTGGGATCAGGGGCCAGCGAAGGCGGCACGGTCACTTTCCATCCCTGATTTTGCAGCGCAATCAGCACCGCGTTCACATCCTCAGCGCGCGGAGCCGCCGCCGTAAAGCGCAGCGTCCCATCCGCACCATAGCCCAGATCACGCAGCTTCACCCCCGGCACAGCGCGCAACACGTCCAGCAGCGCAGCGGCAGGCGCGGCAAAGCTGGTGCCGCCCTCGCCCCGGCGTGCCAATTCGGCGTTCAGCAAACGGTCGGCGGAATCCAGATCGGTCGCTGCCGGAAAGCGCGTCTGCGCCAGTTCCAGCGCGCGGGCCTCCTCGGCGGAACTGTCGATGTTCCACTTCACCACCCACACCAGCATCAGCAGCAGCGCCAGCAAGGCCGCCACTGCCGCCATGCGCGCAAGGCTCAGCCAGTCCGCCGTGCGGAACACCGAAACCCGGCGCGGCGCATATTGCCCCTGCCGCAGGTTGATCGGCGGGGCAGCGTGAATTTCCGCCAGTCGGCCCAGCAGATCATCGCCCGCCAGCGCCGATTGCTCCAACCCCTCGCCCAGCACCGACACCAGTCCCGGCTCAGCCACGAAAGCTGCCTCAGCCGTGCGCGCCACCAGTTCCCCGCCAAGATCGGCCAGCATCAGGCCCCGCTCAGGGCGCGGCAGCACCAGCGCGGCAGGCACCAAAGCTCGCGGATCAATCCCGTGCCCTGCCAGCATGGCCAGCCAGCGATCCATTGCCGCCGGAGCAACCCGGCTCGCCAGCAAGCGCCCGTCGTGCGCGCCAACCGCCACATGCTGTGCCGCCTCAAGCCCGCCCTGCACCAGCCCCAGCCGCTCCGCCGCAAGGGCCTGCGCCACCGGCATATCGGGCAGCGGCTTGTCGATTACCGGAGCATCCGCCGCCGGAACCAGCACCGTCACCGCACCAGCCGCGCCCCACGGCGCGCTTTCGGCTTGCGCGTCAAAGGCCATTTCACGGCCAAGCCCGCTCTCACCCACACGCCACCAACACCACGGCGCATCGGCCTGTGCAGGCAGCAGGACAATCAGCCCATCATCATAAGGCGTGGCAACAGCCATCTGTCGTCAGTTCTGACCAGCGTAGATGTCAGCGTTCAGATCGGTCCCGCCCGGTTGCCCATCGGCCCCAAGCGAGAAGATCTCGAACGGCTTCCCGTCACGCCCCGGTGCCTGATACTGATAAGCATGGCCCCACGGGTCGGTAGGAATGTCTTTTACGTAACCGCCCGAACGATAGTTCTGCGGCATGGAAAGGTTGGCGGGCGGCGTCTTCAGCGCGTTCAGCCCTTCGCCCAACCCCGGATAACTCGCCATGTCGAGCCGGTACATTTCCATGCCCTGTTCCAGCGTGGAAATGTCGCTGCGCGCCTTCACCACCATCGCCTTGTCCTGACTCGGCAGCACGTTGATCAGCACTACCGTGGCCAGCAGGCCGATAATGAAGATCACCACCATCAGTTCGACAAGGCTGAAGCCGTTGCGGCGGCGCTTGTCCTCGGTTTCGGGAGTTTCAGGTGCGGTTTGGTCGGTCATGGTCAAAGTCCGGTAAGGTTCTGAAGCTGCAGGATCGGCAGCAGGATGGCCAGAATGATGAGCGCAACGGCTGTGCCCATCAGCACGATAATCGCAGGTTCCAGCAGCGCCATCATCGCCGCGGTGAAAGCCTCGAACTCGCGCTCGAGATAATCGGCGGCGCGCTCCAGCATGGTCCCAAGCTGCCCCGCCGCCTCGCCACTGGCGGCCAGATAGACCAGCAGCGGCGGAAACGTCCCAGCCTCACGCAGCGCGGTGGAAAGCGACCCGCCCGCGCGCACCTTCTCGGAAATCCCCGCCAGCGATTGCGCCTGAACCGCGTTGGACACAGTCCGCGTCGCCAGCCGAAGCCCATCGACCAGCGGCAACCGCGCCTCGATCATCGTAGCCAAGGTACGCGCCAGAGATGCGGCATGAACATCGCGGATCAACTTGCCGATGAACGGGATGCGCAGCAGACCGCCATCGAAGCGCAGCTTGAACGCCGGTTGGCGCAGTGCGCGGACAAAGCCCAGCACGCCCAGCGCCATAAGCAGCAGCAACGCCCACCACCACGCGCTCAAAAACTGCGAAATCCCGATCACCACCCGCGTCAGCATCGGCAATTGCCGCGCCGCATTGTCAAACTGCTCCACCACGCGCGGCACGACTGAGATCATCAGCCCGGTCACCACCGCAATCGCCACCAGCGAAAGCACGATGGGATAGGCAAGCGCCGCAATGATCTTGCCGCGCACTTGCGCCTGTTTTTCCAGCATATCGGCCAGACGGTCGGCAATCTGGGGCAGGCTGCCCGAATTTTCGCCCGCCGCAATCATCGCGCGGTAGATCGGCGGAAAGCTCGGCTCTTCGCGCCGCATCGCCTCGGCCAAGGGCAAACCCTCGGTGATCCCGGCGTGGACGTTGCTCAAAATGCCCTGCGCCTTGGGCTTTTCGGTCTGCCGCGCAATCGTGCGCAGCGTTTCTTCCAGCGGGCTGACCACCATCAGCGATGAAAGTTGCCGCGTGAACAGCGCCAGTTGCTTGACCGAAAGCTTGGTGGCGAACCACGCGATGCCGCTCGTGCTGGTCGCCGCGCGCCGGGCCGATGTGGCCGCATCGGCGCTGACGGTAACCACAAACCATTCGCGAGCGGTCAGCTTCTCACGCGCCACAGCCTCGCTCGCCGCCTCGATCGCGCCGCGCCGTTCGGCCCCCTTGGGATCAATCGCGTGATAGGCAAAGCGCGCCATCAGCCGTCCCGCCGCATGATGCGCGCGGCCTCTTCCGGGCTGGTCACGCCATCGCGCACCATGCGCCGCACCGCCTTGGCCAGCGTGGGCGAATCCGCAAAGGCGTGGCGCGCAATCGCCGCTTCATCGGCATTGTCGTGGATCATCTGGCGGATCACATCATCCACCCGCAGCGCCTCGAACACGCCAACACGGCCCTGATAGCCAGTCTGCGCACAGTGTTCGCAACCCTTGGCGGTCCAGACAGTGCGCAGCTTCTTCATACCCAGCACTTCGGCCATGCCGGGATCGATCTCACGCTCTTCCCGGCAGTGGGGGCACAACCGCCGCACCAGCCGCTGCGCAATCACCGCGCGCAGGGTGGAGGCGAGCAGGAACGGCTCCACCCCCATATCGCGCATCCGCGTGATCGCGCCCGCCGCATCGTTGGTGTGGACGGTGGACAGCACCAGATGCCCGGTCAGCGATGCCTGCACCGCAATGTCAGCCGTCTCCCGATCACGGATTTCGCCGACCATCACCACATCGGGATCCTGCCGCAAAATCGCCCGCAGACCGGCGGCAAAGGTCAGCCCCACCTTGGAATTGACCTGCGTCTGCCCCACGCCATCCACAGCGTATTCGACAGGGTCTTCCACAGTCAGGATATTACGCGCGCCATCGTTCAACCCGCGCAATGCGGCGTAGAGCGTGGTCGTTTTCCCCGAACCGGTAGGCCCGGTGACCAGCACGATGCCGTTGGGTTCCGCCACCGCACGGCGCAGCGTGTCCTCGGCCTTGGGATCGAGGCCCAACTGGACGAGATCAATCCCGGCGTTTTCCTTGTCGAGCAGGCGCATCACCACGCGTTCACCTGCGCGGTTGGGCAGGGTGGAGACTCGGACGTCGACCAGTTTTCCGCCCAAACTCAACGAGATACGACCGTCCTGCGGCACGCGGCGTTCGGCAATATCCAACCGCGCCATCACCTTGATGCGGCTGACCAGCACCGGCGCAACATGCGGCGGCATCCGCAGCTTCTCGGTCAGCACACCATCGACGCGCATCCGCACCACCAGCGCGGTTTCATAAGGTTCGATGTGGATGTCCGACACGCCCTGGCGCAGGCTTTCGGCGATCAGGCCGTTGATGAGGCGGATGGCGGGCGCATCGTCGGCGCTGTCCAGCAGGTCTTCGGCAGACGGGAGGCCGAGGGCAAGCGGGTCCAATCCATCGCCTGCGATGCCCATGTCACCGGCCACTGCAGCAGCGGCACCGTCGACCGCATAAACCTCTGACAACAGGCGCTCAAAGTCACCTTGGTGCACTTTATGTGCAGTTAGGTGTCGTTCAGAAACGCGCCTGATTTCCAGCAAAGCCAGTGGATCACCACCCTCACGCAGGGCCACCACCATCTCGGTGTCGGTCACGCTTTCCACCAGCACGCCCCGGTCCCGCGCGAAGGCATAGGGCACATGCGGCACGGCATTTGCCACCTGCACGGTCAGCCCCTCGATGTCCTGCGCGCTGTCCACCGGATCAGTCCCGCGCGCTGCTCGGCGGAAGTTCGGACTGTTCCAGCGGACCGGGTGTTGCACGCGGGCGGATCAGCGTATCGCCGGGAGCCACCACCGCCACTTGTGCAGAGGGTGCAGAGGGCAGGCTCGCACCCATGTAATCCACGATCAACTCGTCGATGCTCGGTTCCCGCTTGGGATCAAACGTCGTCTGCGCATCGCGCACGGTGCCATAGCGGCGCGCGGCCAGTGCCTGCCGGTCAGCCGCATTGCGCAGGATCGTCGGGCGGATGAACACCATCAGGTTGGTCTTCACCCGGCTGCGCGCGCGGGATTTGAAGACCTCGCCAATGATCGGAAGATCGCCGAGGAACGGCACTTTCTGCAGGGTGCGCTGCTCGTTATCATCCAGCAACCCGCCCAGCGCCACGATCTCGCGGTCACCCACGGTCACGGTCGTCTTGATCTCACGCTTGTTGATGATCAGTTCGTTCGACGTGCGTGAGACGGTGCCCGCAATCGAGCTGACTTCCTGCCGCAGGTCCAGCCGCACAAGGTTTCCGGCGTTGATCTGCGGGGTTACGTCCAGCTCGATGCCCACGTTCTGGCGCTGGATCGTGCGGAAGGTATCGCTGAAATTGCCGCCCGACAGCGCCTCGCCAGTGGTGATCGGCACTTCCTGCCCGAACAGGATCGAGGCGGGGACATTGTTGTTGGTGGTGATGTGCGGGGTGGACAGGATGTTCGAATCCTTGTCCGTCTGCACCGCATTGATCAGCGCGCCAAGGTAGGTGTCCTTGGCCAACTCGGTCAGGAAGCCGGTGTAGCCTCCGCTGGCCGAAAGCGCCTTGCTGGCGGCGTTTTCCAGCAGCAGATCACCGGCGGTGCTGTTGGTCGATGTCGTTACCGTATCGCCGTTAATTACCGTCGTCGTCTGGTTCAGCGTATCTGCCAGAAACCCACCCGCCAGATCGATGATGTTGGGCGAGGAGTTGGAGAAGTTGGTGACGGTAAACGGCTTGTCCTTGCCGCCAAACAGCAGCTGAACGCCCAGTTCGCGCGCCACGTTGTTCGACACCTCGACGATGATCGCTTCGACCAGCACCTGCTGCTGCGGCATGTCCAACTGGCGGACCAGTTCGGTAATGCGGCGCTGATCGTCCGCCGGGGCGGCAATGATGATGGCGTTTGCGCCGGGATAGCGGGTGATCGTGGCCGTGCCGCGCCCGTTGGCCAGCTTGATCGGGCCATTGCCGAGCCCGCCAGCCGTTGCGCCGATAGGGCTTGTGGCATTGCCGCCGGTGGCCGCTGCCTGCCCGGTGGAGCCTTGTGTTCCGGCAGAGGACGTGCCGCTGCCGCCCACGCCGCCAAGCGAGATGGGCGCAGCGCTGGCCGAGGTAACTTCACCGCCGCCCTGTCCGCCAAGCAGGCGTTCCAGCACGGGAACGAGCACAGCCGAATCTGCATGGTCGAGCCAGATGACCTTGATTTCGCCGCCCGCTGCCGCGCGGGCATCAAGCTGGCGCGCCATTGCGGCCATCTTGGCCAGCGTGGCCGGTTCACCGCGCATCAGCACGGCATTGGCGCTGTCCACCGCGACGACGGTGGCGAGCGAGCGCCCGCCTTCACCGCCTGCAGGGACCAATTGCGTCAGCGCCGTGGCGATCTCACGCGCGCCAGCATGATCGAGCAGCACAGTCTGCGTGGCGGCGTTGTCACGGTCGATATCGGCCAGCAGCGCGCGGATGCGGCGCATGTTGTCGGCATAATCGACCACGACCAGCGAATTGCCCGATTTGTTGGCGGTGATTGCGCCTTCCTTGCTGATCAGCGGGCGCAGCGTTTCCACCGCTTGCGCCGCGTCCACCGCGCGCAGGCGGATCACTTCGGTGACCATCTGGCTTTGCATCGCACCGCGGCTGCCGATCCGGGTCGGGTTGCTGGCCGCGCCATCGGCGGGCTGAATGCGGAATGCGCCGTTGCCGGTGGGCACGGCGACAAGGCCGTTGGCGCGCAGGGTGGAAAGGAACACTTCGAAGTATTCCGAGCGGCTGAGCGCACGATCAGACACGACGCTGATCTTGGCCTGCACGCGGCTGTCCACGATGAAGGTGCGGCCGGTGACTTCGGCAGCATCAGCCACGAAAGCGCGGATGTCCGCCTCGCGCACGTTGAGCGTGTACTGCGCCAATGCGGCTTGCGGTACGGCGAGCGCGAGGGCGGCGGCTCCGAGGAGCATCTTCGGAGCGAGAAGCTTACGCAGGTTCATGGTGAAAGCATTCATGGAGCGAGGGTTATCGCAAGAGGAAGCTGGCGATCACCGCGCTTGACGGTGACCGAGATCGAAGCGCCGGGGCGCAGTGCGGCAGAGAGCGTGGCGGCATCGGGGGCGCCAGTAACCGGCTTGCCATCAATGGCCTGAATCACGTCTCCGGGCTGGAATCCGGCGGCGCGGAACGTGCTGCCATCGCCCGAGGACAGGACTTCGAGGCCGATGACGCGCCCACCTTCGGCACGGGGACCGAAGTTTACGCCAGAGCGCAGGGCATCGACACTGATTGCACCACCCGCTGTGCCGGTTGCCGGCGGCGGGGCGACGGGATTGGCGGCAACCACCTTGGCCGCATCGGGTGCGGCACTGGACTGGTCGATATACAGCAGTTCCTTTGCGCCGTTGCGCGCAAGTTCCACATGATCGAAGGCAACGGCGGCGAGGGTGACGCCGGGCTGCACTTCGGCCCCGACGCGATAGACCTGCTGCAACCCGTCACCGCCTGCAATGATTGCAGTGCCGCCGCCGCCTGGCGTGGCACGCGTGGCAAACAGGGTAAGCGCAAGCGAAGTGACCGCGCCTGCGGATTCGGCCTGTGCAATAGGTGCGCCACGGTTGAACGGATCGACACTGGCGAAAAGGGCGGCGCGGGCAGAAGGAGCCATCATGCGCACGCCCTGCGGCTTCCAGTTGCCAAGCGGCGAGACTGGCGTGACCAGCGCCCAGACCAAGGCCGCGCCGAGAAGTGCGATGACCACGGCCAGCGCCCACCACAGCACGGCGTGCAGTGACGGCAAGCCGGAAATGTTTCCCGGCCGTGCCAATGGCGTTCCCAGCGTGATTCCCCCGAATCTCAAACGCGTTTTCCCTTCCGAAAGCGCAGGCATAGCTGCATGGCCTCGATTCACAAACGCCTGCCGCCAATCGATCCTTCGTGAAGCCCAAGCAGTCAAATGCTACGGTGGTGTGACAAAGGAATGGCAATCCCGACCAGCCGCCGCCAAAGCGGATGACAAGCAGCACGCGATGGGTCAGAGTCAACCAGATGCTGTCCTTTCTGCCCGGCCCGGTTCATCGCATGGCGCTACGCACCGCCCACGCGCTGCGTCTGCGCTGGTGGCGGCTGACAAAGCGCACGGTGCGTGGATGCAACGTGATTGCCGCCAATGCCGAGGGGCACGTGCTGCTGGTGCGGCACAGTTATCATGCGCGCGATACATGGATGTTGCCCGGCGGCGGGCTTGGCCGCGATGAAAGCCCGCTGGGCACAGCGGCGCGCGAATTGCGCGAAGAGACGGGCTGCGTTTTGCGGGGGGCAGTGCACGTTGGCACAGTAACGATCAATCGCAACGGCTGGACCAACCTGATCGAACTGGTGAGCGGACAGGCCGACGGCACGCCTGCCCCGGACGGGCGCGAGATTGAGGAGGCACGATTCTTCGCGCCCGATGCTTTGCCTGAGAATACCAGCGGCCCGGTGCGTGAGATGATTGCGAAGGGGCGTCAGAACGGCAATTCGGCCTGAAGCACCGGGACGATTGCGGCCTCTTCGGCTTCGTCCGGATCCTCGCCCTCAAGCGCAGAGAGGGTCAGCCCCATCAGGCGGATCGGCTTGGGCAACGGCAATTGCGCATCGAGCAGTTCGCGGGAGAGCGCGGCGAATTCGGCGCGGTCGGCAATCGTGCGGGGCAATGATTTCGCACGGGTGCAGGGGCTGAAATCGTTGTATTTCATCTTGAGCGTAACAGTGCGGCCCTTTGCGCTGCTGCGCTCGATCCGCTCCCACACGATGTCGATGATATGCTCCAGCGTTTCGCGCAGCGCGCTGCCTGAAGAGATGTCACGCTCAAACGTGCGTTCACCACCGACGGATTTGCGCGGGCGATCAGCCTTCACCTGCCGCAGATCGATGCCGCGCACTGCCCGATAGAGATAGTCGGCAAGACTGCCGAAGTTTGCGCGCAGGAAGGCGAGGTCTTTTTCCCTGATGTCTGCGCCGGTCTCTATGCCCAGCTTGGCCATCTTTTCCGCGCCGCGCGGGCCGATCCCGTGGAAGCGGCGGACAGGCAGCGCGGCGACGAAGGCGGTGCCCTCACCCGGACGGATCACGCACAGGCCATCGGGCTTGTTCTGATCGCTCGCGATCTTGGCGAGGAACTTGTTGTACGAAACACCCGCGCTGGCGGTGAGACCGGTCTCGGCACGGATGCGCTGGCGGATCAGTTCGGCAATGCGCGTGGCCGACCCGATGCCGCGCACGTCGTCGGTCACATCAAGATAGGCCTCATCCAGCGAGAGCGGTTCGACGTGCGGGGTGAAGTGCAGAAAAACAGCGCGGATCTGCTGCGACACGGCCTTGTACACATCGAAGCGCGGCCTGCGGAAGATCAGATCGGGGCAAAGCTGCGCCGCGCGGGCCGACGGCATGGCCGAGCGCACGCCGAACTTGCGCGCTTCATAACTGGCCGCGGCAACCACGCCTCGGCCGGAGGAGCCGCCAACCGCGACCGGAAGTCCGCGCAGGGAGGGTTCATCGCGCTGCTCCACGCTGGCGAAGAAAGCATCCATATCGACGTGAATAATTTTGCGGATGCCGGTCGCTGTGCGGTCAGGTTCAAGATCGTGGGCTGGCGACTCCATGCCGTCACGCTAGCCCCTTTTGCAGCGCAACATAAAGGGTAGGAATCGTGGCCGATCTGGGCCACTAGATCGTTATGCCTGCAAACAATGATCCGACCCGCCCGCGCACGATGGGCGAGCGTGAGACAATCGCGATGATGGCCTTGGTGATGGCGCTGCAGGCGCTGGCCGTGGACGCGATGCTGCCCGCGCTGGGATTCATGGCCGAAGATCTTGGCGTTACCGACCCCAACCGGCGGCAGTTGGTGATCGGCGCATTCATGCTCGCATCGGGCTTTGCCTCGCTGTTTCCCGGATCGCTCGCGGACCGTTACGGACGCCGGCCGGTGCTGCTGTGGTGCATCGCGATGTATGTGGTGTTCTCCATCGGCTGCGCGCTGGTGACATCGTTCGACGCGCTGCTGGTGATGCGCGTTTTGCAGGCGATGGGCTGCGGCGGGCTGGCTGTGCTGCCCGGCGCGATCATCCGTGACCGCTTTTCGGGCGACCAGATGGCCAAGCAGATGTCCATTATCTCGGTGGTTTTTCTGGTGGTGCCCATGCTCGCGCCCAGCATTGGGCAAGTGGTGCTGCTGTTTGCCGGGTGGCGCTGGATCTTTGTGTTTCTTGCCGTGATGGCCCTGGTGATGGGGGCATGGGTGTTCGTTCGCCTGCCCGAAACGCTGAACCCCGAATATCGCCAACCGATTCGCGCGGTGGCGATTGCAGTGAACATGGCGGGCGCGGCGACCAACCGTTCGGCCATCGGCTATGTTCTGGGCGGCGCGGTGACGTTTGGGGCGCTGATCGGATATATCAACTGTTCGCAGCAACTGGTGGCCGAACACTTCGGCGCGGGCGAAACGTTCCCGTTGCTGTTCGGCCTTTCGGCGCTGATGATGGCCGCGGCGAACTTTTCCAATTCACGCATCGTCGAGCGGTTTGGCGCAAGGCGCGTATCGCACATGGCAGTGCTTGTGTTCATCGTCGTCAGCGCGGCACAGTTGTGGTTTGCCAACCTGCCGGTGCAGACGCTGTGGCAGTTCATGCCGCTGATGATCCTGAACATGATCCTGATTGGCTTCATCGGCGCAAACTTCAATTCGATCGCCTTGCAGCCTTTTGCCAGCACGGCAGGGTCGGCCAATTCGATGCACGCTTTCCTGCGCATGGTAATCGGATCGACCATCGGCATCGTGGTGGGCCAAGCCTACAACGATTCGGCGCGGCCGCTGGCGGTGGCATTGCTGGTTTGTGGGGTGCTCAGCCTTTTGCTCGTGCTCTACAGCGAGAAGGGCAAGCTGTTCCGCCGCATCCATCCGCCGGGCACACCGCGCCCGATTGTGCTGGAGCATTGACGCAGCAGGGCGTCAGGCCCGCAGGGTAACCGGCTGGTTACCGGGGGCAGCGGTCATGACAGCAAGCGCAGTGTCGGCTGGTTCCGGCCGCCCGAAGTGATAGCCCTGCATCAGCCGGATACCGAGCGCGCGGGCGGTTTGCGCCTGCGCCTCATCCTCAACGCCTTCAATGGTGCAATCAATGCCAAGCTGCCATGACAGCGAGATGATCGTGCCGACCAGCGTGCGCGCGCCGGGATCGCTCACCAATGCGCGGGACAGTTCCTGATCAATCTTGATCATGTCGAGCGGCAGGCGGTGGACCTGGCTGAGGCTGGACCAGCCTGCGCCGAAATCATCGAGCGCGATGCGGAAGCCTTTTGAGCGGAACGTCTGCAACTGAGCCTCGGCGCGACGGGGATCGGCAATCAGCGCGCGTTCGGTCACTTCAAGGATGATCGAGCTGGGCGGCGCGCCGGCTTCTTCGGCCAGCCGTGCGAGTGCCTCGGCGGTGCCCGCGCGCATCACATCGCGCGGGGCAAGATTGATCGAAAGCGTGCGTCCGTATTCCCACGCACGACATTCCCGCAAGGCGCGGGCCATGACCATGCGGGTCAGCTCTCCGGTGCGGCCGGTTGCTTCGGCCAGCGCCATGAACTGGCCGGGGGCCAGCCACCGTTCGCCATCGGGACTCCAGCGCACGAAAGCTTCGAAGCCGGTCACGCCGCCAGTCTCGCCATCGATGATCGGCTGGTAAAGCAAGCGCAGCCGATCGGCCAGATCGCTGTCGTTAAACAGGCGGGTGATGGCGGCGCGATTCAGCAGTTCGGCCTCGTCTTCGGGGCTGAACACGATCACCGCGCCATCAGACTGCTCCTTGGCCTTGTATAGCGCGGCATCAGCGCGTTCGAGGCAATCGCTGACGCTGCGGCCGTCCATGCGGTGCACTCCGATCGACCCGGAGAGACGCAGAACCGCGCCGGCATGAAGCACCGGCGCGCGCAGCGATTCGGACAGTTCGGTGGCCAGAGCGCGGACACCATCTTCGTCGAGTTCGGGATCGATGATGGCTGCAAACTCGTCGCCGCCAAGCCTTCCGAAACTTCGGATGCGCGCAAACGTGGCGAGGCGGTGGGCAACGGCGGCCAGCACCGTATCGCCCGCCGCATGGCCGTAAGTATCGTTGACGTGTTTGAAGCCATCAAGATCGATCAGCGCCAGCCACGCCTTGGCTGTGGTGTCGATGGTGACTGCGCAGGTCCGGGACAGTTCGTGCTCAAGCCGCGCCAGAATTGCCCTTCGGCTGAGCGCTCCGGTGAGCGGGTCGATCGTGGCTTGCAGCAGGTTCTCCTCGGCCAGCTGCGCGGCCTCGCGCTCACGCCGGACTAGCTGCTGGCGGGAGAGTTCGAGGCGCACGAAATCACGGTGATGGCCGTTGGCGATCAGCAGCAGGATCGTCGTCACCACCACCTGAACCAGCATGACCGGAACCGCATTGGGATGGCCACTGAACAGGATCTGCCCGGTGGTGGGAATGGTGATCGCAATGGCAATACGCAGCGCGGTAAGCGGCGAATGACCAAGTCCGAGGATGCCGGAAAACAGCGTCACCGCGATGATATAGTGGATGAACGACTGCTGGGCCGCATCTCCAAAGGGATACAGCACCATTCCCCACAGTGCGAACATGAACCCGGCAATGGCACCGAGCCAGCTCATCATGCGCAAGTCGCGGCGCAGCACGGCCAAGGATCGCGCCGCCACCCCGCTTGGCCGCCAGTAATACGCCCGCCAGACAGCGAAGCTGCCCAGAACCAGCGGGCCAAACAGGCTCAGCCACAAAGGCACTTCGCTGCGAAACAGCAAGGCCACCAGCAGGGCATTGAATGCCACGACCATGTAAAGCAGCGGCAAGCGGTGCGAGAGGCTGTTGGTATAGGCCAGCGTGAAGCTGTCACCCTCGTGCTGGCCCCAGCGACCGCCGTATGCACGCGCGCGCTGTGCCCATCCGCCGCGTAGCGCGGAAATGAAGGCAAAATGTCGCGACCAATGGCTCATCGGTGCGTAGATTAAGGACGGACAGTTAACAGGCCGTAAGGGCTGACACGGGAACTGGACCGAATGGGAACAGACTGCGCTTGACGTTTCCGATCAGGCCGAAAGTGATTCGACCAGCGCCCGCACTTTCTTCTGCCGCCACTGCGGCAAAGGTGCCACCAGCCAGTAGCTCCTTCGCGAAACCTGCGGTTCTCCATGTGTCACGACACGGCCCGAGGCGATGGCCCCTTGCGCCAGTTGCATCGGCACATGCGCACGGCCAAGGCCAGCGCGCGCCGCGCTGATCGCCGTCCCGGCGTCGCCCACCGAAAAGCCGACATCGCCACCACCCGGAGCCGGATCGCCGGGCCAGCCGATCCACGGGCAATCAGGCGCAGCATCAGGCGCGGCGATGGTAACCATCAGCGGCTGGCCAAGCGCCATTCCTTCCAGTTCGCCCGGCCCTTCGGCCCACCGCACGGCGAGATCGAGATTGGCCTCGGTAAAATCGATATCGGCATCGCCGCCGACCAGCGAGAAGCGCATCTGCGGATTGCCCGCGCGGAATTCTGCAAGGCGTGGGGAAAGCCAAGCGGCAAAGAAATCCCGAGGGCAGGCAATGGTATAGACATGGCTGGACTGCCCCGCCTGCATCGCCTGCACGCCTTCTTCAAAGCGCAGGAACCCTTCGCGAATCGCATCAAGACCGGCAATCGCCTCGTCCGTCAGTTCCAGCCCCTTTGACGTGCGGCGGAACAGGACCACGCCCAGCAAGTCTTCCAGTGCACGAATCTGCTGGCCGACCGCCGCCGGGGTGACCGCCAGTTCATCTGCCGCGCGCGTGAACGACAAGTGTCGTGCCGCAGCATCGAGAACGCGCAGGCCGTTCAGCGGGAGGTGAGTCCGTTTCATGTTGAAACGTCGTTAGTTTGCAGGAGCCGGTGCCGCCAGCGGAAAGAACGGAATGGCCACATCGAACAGCGATCCATCGGCGCGCTGCATGGTGTAATGCCCTTCCATACTACCATGATGCGTACCGAGCGGGCAGCCTGACACGTAGTCATGGCTTTGCCCCGGTTGCAGCACAGGTTGTTCACCAACCACGCCATCACCATCGACGAAATTGACCATGCCGCGCCCGTCGGTAATCCTCCAGTGCCGCGAGAGCAAATGAACTGGCTGATTCGCGTCATTTTCAATACGGATATGATAGACCCAGAACCATTTCCCGGCTTCCACCCGGGATTGCTCGGGCAGAAAGTTTACGGCGACTCGCACCGTGACCCCTTCGGTCATCGCGGCGTGCTGGAATAGCTGCTTCATGCTGCACAAACTACCGCAGAACGCCCAATGTTCCAATCCGCTTGTGCATCTTTCCGCCGCTTGCCCGAAAAGACAATGCAGCGCAGAGCAAGCGGCATGCTGATCCGCGCACCGGCCATCGTCTGTTCAGTCCGCCCGCACGGCGAACATGGGGCGATTGTGCGGGTGATGACCGCCGACCACGGCCTTGCCGCTGCCTATGTGGCAGGCGCGCGCGGGCGGGAACTGCGGCCTGTGCTGATTCCAGGCAACCTTATCGCCATTGAAGTGCGCGCACGTGCCTCGTCACAGTTACCATCGGCCCGAGTCGAGCTGGTGGCCAGCCGTGGCCCGTGGCTGTCCGAACCGCTACCAAGCGCGGGCATCACATGGGCCTGTGCGCTGACGGCATCGGCCTTGCCCGAAGGCCACGCCTATCCTTTGCTGCACGATTCGCTGGCGGCCCTGCTGGATGCGATCTGCCACGCCCCATCGGCCAGAGGCTGGGCGCGGGTGCTGGCCGGGTATGAAGCGCTGCTGCTACGCGAGGTCGGCTATGGCGCAGCCCCTGCCCCACCACCTGAGGAGGACTGGGACAGCCTGCTCGCGCGGCTGGACCGGCAGGGCAAGGCCATTGCCAACCGCCTGCTTGCCGATCGGGCGGGCGATGTTATGGGAGCGCGCGCGATTCTGATCGAACGCCTGCGCCGCATCGGTGGTGGGTGACGGGAACGGACATAAGGGGTTTTTGATGAAAATTGCGGTTCTGCCGGGCGATGGTATCGGTCCAGAAGTGACGCGCGAAGCCGTGCGCGTGATCGAAGCCCTCGGCATTTCCGGGATCGAAATGACGCACGCCGTGGTCGGCGGCGCGGCCTACAAGGCCAGCGGCCATCCCCTGCCCCCCGAAACGCTGGAGATTGCCCGCGCATCGGATGGCATCCTGTTTGGCGCGGTAGGCGACCCGGATTGCGACGCGCTGGAGCGGCATCTGCGCCCCGAACAGGCGATCCTCGGCCTGCGCAAGGCGCTGACGCTGTTCGCCAACCTGCGCCCCGCCAAGGTCTTCAGCGGCCTCGAAGGGCACTCCGCGCTGCGCCCCGAAGTGGCAGGCGCTATCGACATGGTGATCGTGCGCGAGCTGAACGGCGACGTCTATTTCGGCGAAAAGGGCTTCCGCACCGCCGCCAATGGTGACCGCGAGGGCTATGACGTGATGTCATATAACGAGAGCGAAGTGCGCCGCATCGCCCATGTCGGTTTCCGCACCGCGATGGGCCGCGCCAAGCGTCTATGTTCGGTAGACAAGGCCAATGTGCTGGAAACCAGCCAGTTGTGGCGCGACGTGGTGATCGAAGTGGCGAAGGAATATCCCGAAGTCGCGTTGGAACATATGTATGTCGACAATGCCGCGATGCAACTCGTCCGCGCGCCGGGCAAGTTCGACGTGGTGCTGACCGGCAACCTGTTCGGCGACATTCTTTCGGATCAGGCCTCGATGTGCGTCGGCTCCATCGGGCTGCTGGCATCGGCTTCGCTGGGTGAGCGCGAGACCGAATTTGGCACGTTCGGGCTGTATGAACCGATTCATGGGTCTGCCCCGGACATCGCAGGGCAAGGTCTGGCCAACCCGATGGCGACGATCCTTTCCGCCGCGATGCTGTTGCGTCATTCGTTCGGCCTTGCCGCTGAAGCGGACCGTGTGGAAGCCGCCGTTGCCAAGACTTTGGCCGATGGCGTGCTGGGCCGCGACCTTGGCGGAACAGCAGGAACGACAGAAGTTGGTGACGCGGTGCTTGCAAGGCTCTAAAGGCCCGCGCTTATGCTTCAACTTGCCGTAATCCTGCCGACCTATCGCGAGCGCGCCAACATCGCGCCTATGGTCGCGCGTCTCGACGCTGCGCTTCAGGGCGTGGCATGGGAAGCGATCTTTGTCGATGACAACAGCCCCGATGGCACCGCCGAGGAAGCCCGCCGCATCAGCCTGTCCGATCCGCGCGTGCGCGTGATCGAACGCATCGGGCGGCGTGGGCTGGCCTCTGCCGCGATTGAGGGTATGTGCGCCACCGCCGCGCCCATCGTTGCCGTGATGGACGCCGATCAGCAGCACGATCCGGCCTTGCTGCCACAGATGCTGACAGCAGTCGAAGGCGGCGAATACGACATCGCCTATGCCTCGCGCTTTGCCGAAGGGGCAAGCACGGCGGAATGGGGCCGCCCGGACCGGGTGAAAGCATCAGGCCTTGCCAACCGTATCGCCAACAAGGTGACCGGGGTGGAACTTTCCGACCCGATGAGCGGTTACTTCATGCTGCGGGCCGAAACGCTGCGGGCCGATGCCCACCGCCTTTCCGGCGTGGGCTTCAAGATCCTGCTCGACATTCTGGCCACGGTGGACAAACCGCTGAAGGTCAAGGAATTCCCCCTCAATTTTGTCGCCCGGACCGAGGGTGAGAGCAAGCTGGACCAGACCGTGATCTTTGAATTCCTCGTAGGTCTTTACGATAAGTGGCTCGGCCGCATCATCCCGACGCGCTTTGCGCTGTTCGGCACCGTGGGTGCGATGGGCGTTGCGGTGCAGTTGGGCGCGCTGTGGGTGCTGCTCAAGATCGTAGCCGGCGAACGCTTCGTCTATGGCAACTGGTCGGAAAGCGCGACGTTCAACACCGCCAATACGCTGGCCGCGATCATCGCGATGACGTTCAACTTCGTGCTGAACAACGAACTGACCTATTCCGACAAGCGGTTGCGCGGCTTTGGCCCGCTGCTGCGCGGTTGGTCCCAGTTCGCCCTCACCTGCTCGCTCGGATTGCTGACCAACATCGGCTCGGCTGCGGTGCTCAAGACCATCGGCTTCCCCGCCGTGATCGCGGTAATCGTCGGCATTGTGCTCGGCTCGGTGTGGAACTTCGCGCTGTCCTCACGCTTTGTGTGGGGCAAGTACTGACCCCTGTTCTACAATCTGGCACGACCTGCCGGGCCTTCGACATTTGCTTCAGGTGGAGCCGAGAAGTGTGATTTCCGAGCACCGGTGCGGAGCGTACTTTCGGTACGGGAGCACCGGCGCGCAGGACATCGCGCTTCGTAGGCCCGCATGGGGCGAATGTCGAAGGTCCGCCTACTTCCAGCTATCCAGCCACGTGTAATCGCGGAACGAGTCTTTGCGGGGTAGCTCGGCCGCCGAGAGGATCGGATAGAAACCGATAAACATGCCGAAGGCGAGGACCAGTGTGACTTTGGCGGGCCAGCGCAGGCCCAAGTCCCACCACTCGGCCAGAACCAGCGCCAAGGCGGCCATAAGGAAGCAACTGGCCAGCATGTAGTGGTAGTAGAACTGCACCGGTTTGCCATTGATCGCCCAGAAACCGACCAGCAGGGCATAGGCGGCAAAAACCAGCAGGCGCAGGCGGTTGCCTTTGAAGCCGTCCCATGCACAGAACAGCAGCGCGGGCAGGCCTGCCAGCATCGTGAAGGGATTGCCGAGCATCAGCACGCCGCGCTGCGCGCCGTCGATGTTTTCATAGAGGAACCAGATGGGCCGGATGTTCGCCATCCACTGCCACCACACGCTCATGTAGGTGTGCGGCTTCTTCACGCTGTCCTGCAATTGCAGCATATATTGCTGCCATTCGATCAGGCGACCGACGGTGAGCGGGTCTTTCTCGTAGAAAAATGCAGGCAGGAACGTGGCGAAATAGACCAGCAGCGGCAGCGCGCCGAGCCATAGAGCCGCCTCAATCAGCGAAACGCCGGGGACGGGACCAATTTGCCTTGAGGCCCACATCAGGCCAAGGCGACGGCCTTTCAGCGCTTCCCAGCGGTTCAGCGCAAAGACCAGCCCGGGCAGCGGCACCAGCAGCGCGCCGTTCCACTTTGCGCCGAGCGAGAGGCCGAGGAACAGGCCGGTGAGCATCAGATGCAATCGCGCGCGGCTCGCCTTGCCTGACGGATTGCGCCACGCACATGCCCATTGCCACACCGCCAGCGCCATGAACCCGCCCATCGCCATATCCAGCAAGGCAATGCGTGCCATCATGAACCAGATGAAATTGGTGGCGATCAGCAAGCCGAAGAGCAGCGTGGCCGTGCGCGAAAGGCTTGCCCACCACAGCCCGCGCATCATCGCCCACAGGCCCAGCGCGCCCAGCACTGCCGATGGCAGACGCCAGCCAAACGCGGTATCACCCACCAGCTGCATCGACCATGCGATCAGCTGCTTGGCCAGCAGCGGGTGTTCAGGATTAAGTCGCGCGGACAGATCGATCAATCGGCGCGCGGCGGGGAGGTAATGGATCTCGTCAAACATCATCGTCGACGGAATGCCGATACGGTGAAGTATAACGAGGAAGAAAGCGGCAGCGACCACCGCACACCACAGGGCGGGGTCTTTCTCGCGCGGACGTTCGGAAACAGAAGTCGTCATCTGCGGCGTGGATTAGGCCGATGCCCGCAAGTTCGCAATCCCGCCGCTTGCGTGGGCGCTCCCGGAAAACTAAGGCAAGCGCTATGAAACGCACGACTGGCCAGGACCGTTCGATCACCACCAAGTGGCGCCCCGCAACCCAGGCGATTCGCGGAGGCACGTGGCGTTCGGAAATGGGCGAGACGTCGGAGGCCTTGTTCCTCACCTCGGGCTTTGCCTACGACAATGCCGCCACCGTCGCCGCGCGCTTTGCGGGCGAGGCTGAGGGTATGACCTATTCCCGCCTGCAGAACCCTACGGTGCAGATGCTGGAAGAACGCATCGCCCTGATGGAGGGCGCAGAGGCGTGCCGCACGCAGGCCACCGGCATGGCCGCGATGACCACCGCGCTGCTCTGCCAACTTTCCGCAGGCGACCATGTGGTTGCCGCCAAGGCTGCGTTCGGATCATGCCGCTGGCTGATAGACAACCTGCTGCCGCGCTTCGGGATCACCGGAACGACCATCGACGCTTCGGACAATGCCGCGTGGGAAGCCGCGATCCAGCCCAACACCAAGGTGTTCTTCTTCGAAAGCCCCGCCAACCCGACGATGGACGTGGTTGATCTGGAATTCGTCTGCGGGCTGGCAAAAAGCCGTGGCATCACCACCGTGGTGGACAACGCCTTTGCCACCGCCGCCTTGCAGCGCCCGATGGATTTCGGCGCGGATGTTGTCGCCTATTCCGCCACCAAGATGATGGACGGGCAAGGCCGCGTCATGGCTGGCGCAGTCTGCGGTTCGGCAGAATTCATCAACAATGTGCTGCTCCCTTTCCAGCGCAACACCGGCCCGAACATCGCCGCGTTCAATGCGTGGGTCGTGCTCAAGGGGTTGGAAACGCTGGACCTGCGCATCCACCGCCAGAGCGAAAATGCGATGAAGGTCGCCAGCTTCGTCGAAGGCCGCGTGCCGCGCCTGCTCTACCCGCACCTGCCCAGCCATCCGCAATATGAACTGGCGAAGAAGCAGATGAAGGCGGGCGGTACGATCTTCTCGTTCCATCTCGACGGCGGGCTGACGCAGGCCCACGCCCTGCTCGACGCGCTGGAACTGATCGATATTTCTAACAACATTGGCGATTCGCGCTCGCTGATGTGCCACCCGGCCTCGACCACACACTATGGCGTCGGCCCCGAAACGCGCGCCGGCATGGGCGTGGGCGAAGGGATGCTGCGGCTCAACGTAGGTCTCGAAGACCCGGATGACCTCATCGAGGACCTGGATCAGGCACTGCGCAAGGCGGGGCTTTGATCTGCTGCGTCGCCGGTTGCATCGCAACCGCGATTGCCTAAGGTGCCACGCGGGGGTGGGGTCGCAACGGAGCATTCCGATTTGCTGGCCGAAGCGCACCTGTCTGCCATTATCCAGTCCTCTGACGATGCGATCATCAGCAAGGATCTGAACGGTACAGTCCTCAGCTGGAACCCGGCTGCCACGCGGATTTTCGGCTTCACCGAGGCTGAAATGGTCGGTCAGTCAATCCGCAAGCTGATCCCGGCTGACCGCCAGTCGGAAGAGGACGATATCATCGCGCGGGTTGTGCGCGGCGAGAGGGTCAAAAGTTTCGACACCCTCCGCTGTGGCAAGGACGGCACCCAGATTGCCGTCTCGCTCACCGTCTCGCCGGTGTTCGACAAGGCTGGCAAAATTGTCGGTGCCAGCAAGATCGCACGCGACATCACTGCGCGTGTCGAAGGTCAGCGCGCCCGGCTGGAAAGCGAAACGCGCTTCCGCATGCTGGCCGACAACATCACGCACCTTGCGTGGGTGGCCGAAGCATCAGGATCGATCGGCTGGTATAACAAGCGCTGGTACGATTACACGGGTGTGCCCGAAGGCTCTACCGATGGCTGGGGCTGGGACAAGGTCCACCATCCCGATCATGTTGAACGGGTCAGGGATCACTTCGCCCGCAGCATGGCCGCCGGGAGCGAATGGGAAGACACCTTCCCCCTGCGCGCGCACGATGGCAGCTATCGCTGGTTCCTTTCGCGCGCATTGCCGATCCGCGACGAGCAAGGCCAGATCCTCTACTGGTTCGGCACGAATACCGACGTTACCGAGATGCTCGAGAAAGAAGAGCAGATCCGCGTCCTGCTGATGGAGGTAAACCATCGCTCAAAAAACCTGCTGGCGGTAGTGCAGGCGCTCGCGCGCAGGTCAGGCGGCAATGATCCCGAATTCCTGCAACGCTTCGAAAGCCGCCTGTCCAGCCTTGCCGCCAATCAGGATCTGCTGGTGCGGCGCGGCTGGTCGACAATCCAGATGCGCGAACTGGCTGATGCGCAGATGGCGATTTTGGCCCCCGAAAGCCGCGCACAAGTGCAGATTGCGGGCGGCTTGATGACACTTAGCCCACGAGCCGCGGAAATCATTGGCATGGCGCTGCATGAACTGGCAACCAATGCCATGAAGTATGGTGCGCTCAGCACGCCTGCGGGAACGGTGTTCCTGTCATGGCAAGAACGGGATGACCACTTCTGCATGGAATGGCGCGAGATCGGTGGACCGACGCCCCGTGAACCTGAACGGCATGGCTTTGGTACGACGCTGATCCGCCATATTCCCGCGCGCAGCCTTCAGGCTGACGTAACACTGGATTACGCCCCGGCAGGGGTACATTGGATGCTGGTCTGCTCGATCGAAACTGCGCGCAAGCTGGCGAGTTAGGCCGCCGAGTTAGGCCGCCTCTGCCCGTTCGCCTTCGTCGCTGTCTTCGTGTGCCGCGCGCTTGTCATCGGTGATCAGGCGATTTTCTGCACGCCCCATCGTCCAATTCTTGCCAAGGCGAACCTTGTGGTTGGGCGCGCACCAGATTTCGCCCGATTCATCAAGCGCGGTGACCCAGATCAGATTGTGCTCCTGACCGTAGTCGATCATGCCGATTGCATAGCCATCGCCCTTGCCCAGCACATGCAAGGGAATTGTGGGATTGAGTTGCGTAAACACGGATCGTTCCCCGAGCGCGCCGAAAGGGCACCTTTCGGCAGGTTCAATCCGTGAATGGCCGGAGCGGTTCCCGCTGGCGAACGTTCACTCGCTCTTGGCGGCCACTTCCAGCGCGGCAATCCGCGCTTTCAGTATTTCCACTTCTTCACGCGCGGAAGCGGCAAGCTCTTTCACCGCGTCAAATTCCTCGCGGCTGACGAAGTCCAGCCCACCAAACACTTCACGTGCCTTTTCGCGCGCGCTGTCACCAGCTTCGCGGCCCATTCCGGCAATCGTCCCTGCAGCGCTGTTCAGCAGCTTGACGAAATCGGCGAACATCGGGTTTTCAGTCTGCATCGGGCAAGATCCTGCTTGGCGGTTATACCTGATATGTGGGCAGGCAAGCCGCCCCCCGCAAGATGTGATCAGATTTCCACGCGCACAGTGCTGGAAGATCCAAACGCGCCATCGGCATCGGGATTGAGGCGCAGGAATTCATATGTGAGCACCGAAGCGAAGCAGACCCACGCCAGATAGGGCACAAGCAGCATCCCCGCCACAGGGCGAATGCGCCAGAACAGCACGACGGTGACCGCTATTGCCACAGCCATCGCCACGGTGATCCAGAACGCGCCAGTGATCTGGTGCAGGGCGAAAAACGTGGGTGACCATGCAAGGTTGAGGATCAGTTGCACCACAAATGCCGCAGCCGCCAGACCCCGCCCCCGCGCACCGCGCGCGGACAAAATCATCGCAAAGGACACGCCCATCATCACGTACAGCACCGACCACACGATGCCGAACGCGGCAGGTGGGGGATAGATTGCTGGCTTTACCAGTGCATCGAACCACGGATTGCCCGGCCCGCTTCCCGCAGCCTGCCCGGCCAGAAACCCGAGTGCGACGATCAGCGGCACCGTAAACAGGGACCAGCGCAGAAGGCTGGCGCGAAGCTGGCCGGAAGAAGCGAGGTAGTTCATGTCACCCGTTGGTTAGGCGCAAAGTGAAAAGCGCGATTCGTCGGGGATATTGGCGGGGTGCAGCGTCCTGCGCAATGCGAACTCAATCCCCGTGTCATCCCGCATGGATACAATAACGGGGGAAAACTCAGGATCGTTCCGCAGAAATAAGGAATTCCACGTTCCCTTCCGGCCCGGTGATCGGGCTTTGCACGATGCCCTGCACTGCCCAGCCTTCTCCTTCGAGCCATTCGCGCACCTCGTCGCATACCCGCTGGTGGAGCGAGGGATCACGCACCACCCCGCCTTTGCCGACTTCCGCCTTGCCGACCTCGAACTGCGGCTTGATCAACGCGACCAGACGCGTAGGCCGCGCCGCCAGTGCCAGCGGAACGTCCAGCACCTTGCGCAGCGCAATGAAGCTGGCATCGCACACCACCCACGTTGCAGGACGATCTATGTGGCCGGGGGTAAGGATACGCGCGCTGGTCTGCTCCAACACGGTCACACGCGGGTCTTGCCGCAGCTTCCAAGCCAGCTGGTTTGTGCCGGAATCGACAGCAAAAACGTGATCGGCCCCGCCCTGCAGCAGCACATCGGTGAACCCCCCGGTCGAACTGCCGATGTCCATTGCGGTAACGCCTGCGGGATCAAGCGCGAAGTGTTCGATCGCGTGCGCCAGTTTAATCCCACCGCGCGAAACCCACGGGTGGTCGCGCCCGCGCACGTCCAATGGAGCGTCGAGGGCAAGCGGTTGCCCCGCCTTGGCGATCTTGGTTTCGCCTGTGAAAACAAGGCCGGCAAGGATCAGCGCCTGCGCGCGTGCACGGCTTTCGACAAGGCCGCGCTCGACCAGCAATTGGTCCACGCGCATCTTCTGTTTGGGGGGGCGGGTTGAGGTCACGGCGCGTTCCTTCCATAACTGGCTTATGAAGATCAATCGCGCTGCGCAATTCGCCCCGGCTTTTTCCTGTGCCCTCGCCCTGATGGTGGGCGCTTGCAGTGCGCCGCAGGTGGTGCCCCCGCCCGCGCCGCAGCCCACATCACGGCCCGCGCCGCCGCCGCCGCCGCCATCGGCGCAGCCTGCTTTCAAGGATTGGCGCGATGCGCCGCAGACGCCGGGGGACTGGCGTTATGAAAACGGGACCGCTCGCTTCGGTTCGGCAGGCTCCACCCTTTTTGCGATAACCTGCAACCGCGCGGCCCGCACCGTCAGCCTGATCCGCACCGGAACGGCGCAACGCGCGTTGCCGATGACAGTAGCCACCACCAGCGAAACCCGCCCGCTTTCAGCAGAACCTGCACCGCAAGGATCGCCGCAACTGGTGGTGACATTGCCCGCGAATGACCGGTTGCTGGATGCGATGGCCTTCAGCCGAGGCCGCTTTACCGTGGAAATCAACGGCCTGCCGACGCTGTACCTTCCGGCTTGGCCGGAGGTTGCACGGGTGACGGAGGATTGCCGCAAATAGTGCCGCGAAAATAGTTGGCCTGAAAATCGTTTCTGGCGCGCCTATTGTGCAATTGCGAAGGCGGGATTGTGACGGCAAAAAAATTTCATGCAAGACTTGTTGTTTGCGCGGGAATGAATCACATTCAAACCAAGGTCGGTGCAGAGATGATTTGCCCGGCTTAGCAGCCCTGCAAGGCTGCGGCTTAGGCTCAACAGCGCGAAAGGAGGTGATCCGATGTCTCATGGTTCAGCACAGAGGTCGGTACAGTCCCGCGCGAGGCATTATCGCTGAGTTTCGATTAAGCGATAGAGGCTTCGTGGGCGGCACTTCCGGCCGCTGACCATGCGAAGGGCCGCTTCGGACTGACCGACGCGGCCCTTCACATTTATTACATTCTACTTGCCTTTCGCGCAACAATAGTTCACGGCGCTGCATCTTCGATTCTAGCGCAAGGACTGCCCCGATGGCGATGCCCGCCGAAACCAGCCTCACTTTTGCCCACCACCCGCACCCGGCACCGGTTGCTGCGGACGTGCGCGCGGCTGTGCTGGCAAACCCCGGCTTCGGCACCGCCTTCACCGATCACATGGTCGAAATCGACTATACCGAGGGCAAGGGCGATAATGGGGGTTGGCACGACGCGCGCGTCATTCCTTATGGCCCGATCGCGCTCGATCCCGCCGCTGCCGTGCTGCATTATGCGCAGGAAATTTTCGAAGGCTTGAAGGCCTATCGCCTAGCTGATGGCGGCATTTCGCTGTTCCGGCCCGAAGCCAACGCCGAACGCTTCAACGCCTCGGCCCGCCGCCTTGCCATGCCCGAACTGCCGGAAGAGCTGTTCATCGAGGCCGTGCGCCAGCAGGTTCTGGCCGACAAGGACTGGTTCCCCACGGTCGAAGGCGGCTCGATGTACTTGCGCCCCTTCATGTTCGCCAGCGAGGCTTTCCTCGGCGTGCGCCCGGCAAAGCAGTACAAGTTCATGGTCATCGCCAGCCCGGCGGGCAACTACTTCAAATCGGGGGCGCCTGCGGTGTCGATCTGGGTCAGCGACTACACGCGCGCAGCCCCCGGCGGCACCGGTGCCGCCAAGTGCGGCGGCAACTATGCCGCCAGCCTTGTCCCCACCGCCGAAGCATTCTCGCGCGGGCACGATCAGGTGCTGTTCCTTGATGCCGCCGAACGGAAATGGGTCGAAGAACTCGGCGGCATGAACCTGTTCTTCGTTTTCGACGATGGATCGATCCTCACCCCCGAACTCACCGGCACGATCCTGCCCGGCATCACCCGTTCCAGCCTGCTGAAACTGGCCGCTGAAGAAGGCCTGACCGTGCGAGAAGGCCGCTACAGCCTTGACCAGTGGCAGGCCGATGCGGCTTCGGGCAAGCTGCTCGAAACCTTCGCATGTGGCACGGCTGCGGTCGTTACGTCGGTCGGCAAGGTTGCCAGCCACACCGGCGAATTCGCCATCGGATCCGGCGGCCCCGGCCAGCTTACGCAAAAGCTGCGCGCCAAGCTCGTGGGCATCCAGCGCGGTGAGATTGCCGACACGCATGGTTGGGTAAAGCGCATCGCCTGACCGGTTGCCATGCGCTGCGGCGCATGGCATCGCTGCGCCCGTGTTAAACGCCCGGTTAGGGTGTCTGTGGAGTGTCTGGCATGAGCATTTCCTTCGAAGGCCGCGTGGCCATCGTCACCGGCGCAGGCGGCGGGCTTGGCCGTGCCTATGCGCTTGAACTGGCAAAGCGCGGCGCGAAAGTCGTGGTCAACGATCTTGGCGGATCGCGCGATGGCAGTGGCCATTCCGACGCGGCGCTGAAGGTGGTCGAGGAAATCGAGGCCGTTGGCGGCGAGGCGATGTCGAACGGCGGCTCGGTCAGCGAATACGAACAGATGGTCGAAATGGTCGCCAAGGCCAAAGATCGCTGGGGCGGTGTCCATGTCCTGATCAACAACGCCGGCATCCTGCGCGACAAGAGCTTCACCAAGATGGACCCGGCTGACTTCGAGATGGTGGTCAAGGTCCACCTGATCGGCTCGGCCTTCGCCACCAAGGCCTGCTGGGATTTGATGCGCGAACAGAACTACGGCCGCATCTTGATGACCGCGTCGTCCTCCGGCCTGTTCGGCAACTTCGGCCAGGCCAACTACGGTGCGGCCAAACTGGGCGTCGCAGGCCTAGCCAAAACGCTCTACCTCGAAGGCGCGAAGAACAACATCAAGGTCAACACGCTGGCCCCCGTCGCCGCCACCCGCATGACCGAGGACATCTTCCCCGAAGAAGCGTTCAAGCTGTTCAATCCCGAAAGCGTCGTCCCCGCCGCCCTGTTCCTCGTCTCGGAAGACGCCCCCACCAACGCCATTGTCGGCGCAGGCGCTGGCGGCTATCACTCGGCGTGGGTGACGATGAACAAGGGCGTGCTGCTTGCACCGGCTGAGCAGACCGTCGATGGCTTCGCCGCAAACTGGGACAAGATCAGCGATCGCGCAGAGGATTTCGTTCCCCGCTCAGGCCCGGAACAGGCGCATGTGATCATCAGCCAGTTGCAGGCGGCGATGAAGGGGTAGACTGTCAGTTCGCGCCCTTATCAGCCTCTGATCGATAGCCGATCTCGGTCACGCACTTGTCTGTGCGGTCCAATTGTACGTCTATCGACCACCTGCCTCGGTAAAACTGAACAGGAGGCAATGTTATTGGCCCGCCATGTAAAGGCATGTTTGGAATTCGAAATTTCGATTCGGACCATCCTTGATGGATCGCCGTGCCTCGGACGGCGGCAATGTCCAAGCAGTCTGCTGAATCACTGCTGTTATCTTTAGCCGGGTGCAACACGATATTTACCCGCCTTTCCCCACGAATGGAGGGGTTTATGAGCACAGGTCGTTCAGCGCCGCGAAATCGCGGTCGACGCCACGCATCTGTCGGGAAAAAGCTCTCGTGATAGCTGATGCTGGCGCGCCAGCTTTTCTCGCCGGGAGCGCCTGAGACAAAAGCGGTAAAGCTTGCTGAGCGCGGATGATCAAAGGCGGTCTTCAGGTGCGGAAGTGAAAATGCTCGCTCGACCGTCTCAATACCAAGACCCTGCTTTGGCCATCGAAAAAGCGAGAGCAGCCTCTTGTGAAATTCGGCAACGTCGTAATTGCAGGCGACATTTGGAAAAGGTCGCAGGTCTTCGAAGCTCGATTCTGCATATCCCGATACGACACATCGGTTTGAAGCAGGATTAGCAGGTTCGGCAATACCGGACGTTTGGCTAAGAATGGTCAGCGGGAGCAGCGAGATCGACAAACAACTTCTCCCATGAAACGGCATCACTCAGTGACGATAATAGTCACTTTGATCTTAACACCAAGACAACCCCGTCTTCACGAACCTGATCTCCAGCCAGCATACGAACCGCATCTGCCCGCGCGCGCGACAGGATTTCCGGCGCTACGCCAGCGTCATGCACCAACACATCCGCCTGCCCCAGAAGCCGCGCCGCGCGCAGGGTAAGATCTTCGGGGTCGTTCGAAGTCAGCACAATCTCGAACCGCCCCGACTGCCCTTCCGCGCCGGATGCCAGCCAGTTCGCCACCTTCGTCTCACTCCCCGCCCGGAACAGATCGAGTTCCCCGCCCTCGTCCAGCGCCGCATCCAGTGCACGTCTGCGATCCGCCACCGAGGCCCACCGCGCCCGCATCCCGTCGCGCGCCTCTTCCAAAGCACGCGCCAAAGCGCCAAGCCCTTGCGGCAGCAACCGCTCCAGCCGCAACCGCAAGATCTTCGCCAAGCCCGCCGAGGCCCCTCCCGTACCTACCGCAATCAGCACCGGGTCGCGGTCCAAAATCGAAGGCGTGGTAAAATCGCACAGTTCGGGCCGGTCGACCACGTTGACCAGCAGCCCTGCACAGCGCAGCCGGATCGCATCGCCCTGCGCCATGTCGGGATTGTCGTGCGCGATGAAGGCGAGGCGTGCGCCGTCGTCGATCCCGGCGGCGATGTCGCGGTAGATCACCCCACCTGCACGTTCGATCAGGCGTTGCTTGGCCTGCGCCGCGTCCCCCTCGCCCAGCAGGATCACAGGCTGGCCCGCGATGCGGTGGAAGAGGGGGAGCGACTGCATGGTTTACTTGAGGAAGTCCGGCACGCGCTCGGCGGCAAGAATCGTGGCGGGGTCGATCCGGTCGGCCACAACGGCCCACTTGTCGCCATCCACCATCACTTCAGGCACCAGCGGCCGCGAATTGTAGGTGTTGGCCATCGTCGCGCCATAGGCCCCGGCGGTGCGGAACACGGCCAGATCGCCGCGCTCCACCTTGTCGATGGTTCGCGCCATCGCGAACGTGTCCGAGCTTTCGCAGATCGGGCCGACGATGTTGGCGACCACGGTCTCGCCCTTAGGCTCCACGGCCACGAAATCGTGCCACGCATCATAAAGCGCAGGCCGCGCCAGATCGTTCATCGCGGCATCGACCACGACCCACGGGTTGCTTGCGCCTTCCTTCACGCGAATCACTTGCGTCACCAGCACGCCGGTGTTCCCCGTAATCACACGGCCCGGTTCGAACATCAGCGTCACGCCCCAGTTGCCGGTCACGCGCGCTACCATCGCAGCGTATTCCTCGGGCTGCGGGAACACTTCGCCCGCCTTGTAGGGCACGCCGATCCCGCCGCCGAGATCCATGTGCGTAACGGTATGGCCCGCCGCGCGGATCTCTTCCATCAGCCCGCCCACCTTGGTGAACGCGGCTTCCAGCGGCTCAAGCTTCGAAAGCTGGCTGCCAATGTGCAGCGTCAGCCCGCGCATATCCAGCCCCGGTGTGCCCGCCAGCCGCGCATAGATCGCCGCTGCCCGGTCAAACGGAACGCCGAACTTGTTCTCGGCCTTGCCCGTGGAAATCTTGCCATGCGTTCCGGCGTCAACATCGGGGTTCACGCGCAGCGCGGCAGAGGCCACCTTGCCCATCGACGCGGCGATCTCCGCCAGTTCCAGCCCTTCTTCCTCGCTTTCGAGGTTGAACTGCCCGATCCCGGCCTCGATCCCACGGCGCATTTCAGCGGCGGTCTTGCCCACGCCCGAAAACACGATGCCGTCCGGGTCCATGCCCGCTGCCAGCGCGCGCTCCATCTCGCCGCCCGAAACCACATCCGCGCCATAGCCTTCCGCCGCCAGCACTTTCAGCACCGACAGGTTCGGGTTGGACTTCACCGCAAAGGCGATCTTCGCATTGCGCAAGATGCCCAGCGCATCGCGGAACACGCGCGCGTGGCGCGTCAGCGTGGCGCGCGAATAGACATAGACGGGAGTGCCAACTTCGGCTGCGATCAGCGGCAGGGGCACGTTTTCGGCGTGGAGCACGCCGTTGTTCAATTCAAAATGGTCCATCGGAAAATCTCAAGCCTCAGGTGGCAGATCAAAAGGATCGTCTTCGCGATCCTGCGAGCGGCGACGCGGCTCGACATTGCGCGCAGGGACCGCCTGCGCGGGAGGTTTGAGCAGATCGTCCGCACCCGGCTGCACCTCGCGCCCATAGGGGATTGGCGGCGAGGTCTGATCGGGCGCCAGCTTCAGCTCGGCCCGGTTGCCGCAAGCCCCAAGGGCGAGCGCTGCCAGCGTAACAGCCAGGGATGTGCGCAAAACGCTCAAGCCGATTCCTCCAGCCCCAGCGCCACGCGCGCTTCGGCCACGCGCTTCCTTACCTCGTCCGGCGCGGTTCCGCCATGACTGCATCGCGCCGCCACGCTCGCTTCAACCGAAAGCGCGGCATAGACGCGGTCGTCGATCCGCGCGTCGATGGCTTTCAGGTCTTCGATCGATAGCTGATCGAGCGCAACGCCCCGGCTTTCAGCCAGCTTCACTGCGCTGCCGGTAATGTGGTGCGCCTCGCGGAACGGGATGTTGGCCTGCCGCACCAGCCAGTCGGCAAGATCGGTCGCCGTGGCATAGCCAAGCTCTGCCGCCGCGCGCATCCGTTCGGTGCGGAACTTGGCTTCGGCGACCATGCCGGTCATTGCCGCAATAGACAGCGCCAGCAGCGAAGCCGCTTCGAAGACCGGCGGCTTGTCGTCCTGCATGTCCTTGGAATAGGCCAGCGGCAGGCCCTTCATGGTGATCATCAGCGCGGTAAGGCACCCCACGATCCGGCCCGAATGACCGCGCACCAGTTCCGCCGCATCGGGGTTCTTCTTCTGCGGCATGATGCTGCTGCCGGTCGACAGGCTGTCGGGCAGCGTCACGAAGCCGAACGGCTGGCTCGCCCAGATGATGAACTCCTCGGCCAACCGTGAGAGGTGCAGCGAGCACTGCGCGGCGGCCATCAGGTAATCGAGCGCAAAATCACGGTCGGACACCGAATCGAGGCTGTTGTCGGTCGGCCCGTCAAAGCCCAGCGCCTCTGCCGTGCGGAAGCGATCGATGGGAAAGCCTGTGCCTGCCAGCGCGGCTGCGCCCAACGGACTGCGGTTCATCCGCACCCGCGCATCGGCAAAGCGCGAACGATCGCGCCCGATCATCTCGTAATAGGCCATCAGGTGATGCCCCAGCGTCACCGGCTGCGCGGTCTGCAGATGGGTGAAGCCGGGCATGATCGACGCCGCATGTTCGCCCGCGCGGTCCACCAGCGCCAGTTGCAACTGCTTCAGGCCGAGTTCGGCCTGATCCATCGCATCGCGCACCCACAGGCGGAAATCGGTCGCCACCTGATCGTTGCGGCTGCGCGCGGTGTGCAAGCGGCCTGCCGCTGCACCGATCAGTTCGGCAAGGCGGCTTTCGGTGGTCATGTGAATGTCTTCAAGGTCCCAGTTTTCGGGAACCCCGTTGGCTTCGTACTCGGCGGCCACCTGATCCAGCCCGCCCGCAATCAGCGCCGCATCCTGCGCCGAAACGATGCCTTGCGCGCCCAGCATGTCCACATGGGCCTTTGACGCGGCGATATCTTGCCGCCACAGCGCCTTGTCGAAGGGAATCGAGGCGTTAATCTCGCGCATGATCGCCGAGGGACCGCCTGCGAAGCGCCCGCCCCACATCTGGTTGGAGCCTGAATTGCCGCTCATATCCGTCCGTTCGCCCAAATTGCTGCTGCTCATGGCGGCGCTCGCCGTCGCGGGGTGCGATAGGCAAGCCGCGCCCGACTCGCAACCGCAGACGACAGCCACACCTTCGGAAAGCACCGCGAAGGGCGAATTCAATGGCACGCTGGACATTTCCAATCGCGGAAAGGCCATGCCGGACTTCAGTGTGACCGACCCTTCGGGCAAGACACTGAAGCTCACCGACCTCAAAGGCACGCCGGTTCTGGTGAACCTTTGGGCCACATGGTGCGGCCCCTGCGTGCTGGAAATGCCGATGCTCGACAAGCTGGCGGCAGACAAGGCGGGCAAACTGCGCGTCCTTACTGTCTCGCAGGATATCGACGGCGCGGCCAAGGTCGCCCCTTTCTATGCCGAGAAGAAGTTCGGGAAACTTGAACCTTGGCTCGATCCCGAAAACAACCTCGGCTTCCACTACGAAACCGGAATGCTGCCCACGACTGTGCTTTACGACAAAGACGGCAAGGAAGTGTGGCGCATGATCGGCGCGCACGATTGGTCGAGCGCCCGCACCACGGCGATGCTCGCGGAGACTTTGGGGAAGTAAGGGAAAAAGCCCACCCCCAGCCCCTCCCGCTCATCCTGAGCTTGTCGAAGGGGGGAGGGGAGCCAAACAGCGCGACACCCGCATTCCCCTCCCGCAGGCGGGAGGGGGCAGGGGTGGGCAAAGGCACCCCACCCGAAAGGCCACCCAACAAAAGTTTGACATATCCCGCCGCGCCACTAGAGCGGCCGACGGGCCACGCGGTCCCAACGCC